>Ga0209162_1000405_pt1 | contig 47841 bp, 34 predicted proteins | sample YNPNPMetaG_FD_187121 | JGI IMG/M metagenome (GOLD analysis project Ga0209162, IMG submission 187121) | Anoxygenic and chlorotrophic microbial mat microbial communities from Yellowstone National Park, USA - YNP NP MetaG (SPAdes) (version 2) ...
CAGGACGCCCTCCGAGGTCCGACCGTAGTAGAGCGGGGCCACGCCCGCGCCGTCGCGTTCCAGCGTGAGACGGTCATGACGGCCGACCGCGCGGGCCAGGCGTCCGCTACCGGCGCGATCCTGCACCATCGCTTCGGCCACGCTCAGGCTGTCGGTCTGACCCGAAGGCCACACGGCTCCCATCGTAACGCCGCCGGTCTGGAATACGTCGCGTCCGGCGCCTCCGCGGTGGGCGATGGCATCAAGCATCCGGCCCACGTCCTTTCCCCGGCCTGCCTGAGCTATCCCTGCGATTCCTGCCATCACGCCTTCCTGCCGGTCTGCCGGAGGTCCGCAAGCGTCGCGCTCAACCGATCCGCGACGGACATCGGGAGTCCGTCCTCGCGGACCACCACAACCGAGCCCCGAACGGACGAGGTCTGGTACCGGACAGCCTTGGGAAACTCCGCCCGGCATTCCCACAGATAGGGCACGGGCAGGAAGCCTTCTGCGAAGACCCGGTAGAGCCCGTCCGGACTGTACAGGTCCGGTATGTGAGCTTCCGCCGCGTCCAGAACGGCCCGGGCGCCCTCCATCAGTTCCCGTGAACGGGACTCGACCTCGGAGTGCCTTGTCATATCCGGGACGTGCCCGGCAGCACGAAGCCGTCGATACTCCCGCAGCGCCTGATGCACGATCCGGATGCTCTCGATGACGGTTGGCGGGTCGGCCAGGTGAGACGCCTCGCTGTAGCTGACCACGTGGATGACCGGAGGACTGGAAGGATCATGGGGCTCGATATCGTCCATCAGGGCGGTGGCGGCGGCGAGCTGGGCCTTGGCCCTTTCCGGGTCGGGCGAGAAGTAGTCCAGCCCTGCGCGCGGTTGCAGGACGACGCCGAACCGCTCGTCCTCCAGCTCGCGCACGAGGCGCAGCAGCGCCCGCGAGCGGGCCAGGTCCTGGATCCCCCATGTGCTCTTCGGCGTGTTCAGCATGTTCTGGAGAACCAGCCACCGGATGCCGAGACGCTTGGCCAGGCGGGCCGCCAGCACCCCGGAGACCACGTACGTCACGTCGTCCCCGCCCCGGAACGCGAAATGGTGCGGCACATTCGGCTCGAAGGGCTTCCCGGTGGTCGCGACGTACCGGAGCGTCTCGATCTGCTGTCGCAGGTTCTCGTCCAGAGAGTACGGCCCCCGACCGTCCAGCCGGCAGAACCACCACAGCGACAGGGCGTGCCATGCGATGTGAATGGTCTCTTCATACATCCGCGCCAGCCCGGGAATGTCGCGCGTACCGGCATACGTGCGGACGAGCATCGGTCGGGACGCCTGCCAGACGGCGGCGAACTCCTCCCGCGAGTTCAACGGCACCCCGCCGCCGTTCGGTCGGGAACCCCAATCCTCGCCGAAGTGCGACTGCGTCAGTTGAGACGTCCCGATGGAGAGCACGTCCAGCAAGCCGCTGGCCGCCAGTTGCCGCGCCCAGTCCAGGAAGAGCCGGACGGCCTCCTCGCGATCCGGCAGGTACGGGCCGACGTGCGCTCGGATCAGCGGCAGCAACCCGCAGCGCCGGTGATGCTCGATTCTCGCCATCAGCGTGTCCGCGGCCGTGCCGTAGCCCGGATACGTTCCCCGCTCCGGGGCGCGCACCGACAGGTAGTCCGCCCGCCGTATGATCTCCCGGCCGAAGGCCAGGCGGTCGTCGTCGTATCGCGTATGCTCCGCCGCCGGCCCCGGCACTTGGGCCAAGTGCAGTCCGAGTATCCGCAGCGTCTCGCCCACGGTTTCGTCGCCGGTAAACACGCCGGCCACTTCCGGGTGACGCTGCGAGACCCCCCGACAGGCCGCCGGCAAACCCGCGAAATACAGGCCCCGGAGCGGTCCGCCGTTCTCGGCCAGGAGTCGGCGTCCGCGGAGCTGATGGAGCAGGCGCGAGAAGATCTCCATCCCGTCGCGGGGATCCAGTCGGTAGCTGAACCCGAGCAGGCTTATTCGATGGTCCCGGATCCACCGCTCTATGACGGCCATGCTCGCCGGGCTCTCGGGTCGGCAGAACGCCTGGCACACCTCGGCCCCCGCCACGTGGCAGCGGAAGCCACAGTCCTCGAGCAGTCGCTGAAATGAGGTGATGCCCAGGGTGTGGGCGTCGATCGCCGCGTGGACCAGGCCGAAGCCATCGGAGGAATCGATGCGGAGCCGCTTCATTGTGGGGTCTCCGAAGGAGCCGGATCCGAACGGGCCGAGGCGGCAGGCTCCGCGCCGATCACGAGGAAGCGTATGTCTTTCAGGGACATGCCGGCCAGTCCGAGCCGCTCGGCGGTGCGGCCCTCCGCCCGGTAGTCCACGCCGTGCATGACACACGCCAGGTCGATGAGGGCATCGATCGTGGGAGTCGGCACGCCGAACATGTCGCCGAGCGAGGCGATGGGGATCAGGCTGGTGGGGACATCCTCGGAAATGTAGCGGTGCTGCACGGTGCCCGGGGCCATGATGCCGCTGTAGCCCGTGTTGGCTCGCATGGCCTCCAGCAGGGTCTTGCCCGCCGCGTCATAGGCCAGGTACAGCCACTCGCGGGCGGTCTGGACCCGGATGCCCAGCGCCGCGGCCACGTTGACCCGCTCGCGGTCGATCGCTTCGAGCACGGCCGCGATGGCCGGCGTAACGCCCTCGATATAGTACTCGAAGTTGCCGTGGGTATCCTCGATCCGTCCCGCGTTGAGGATCATGATGGCCGGATGGAACACGGCAGCGATGTTGTCCAGGCTCGTTCGGAGGACGTTGTCGCCGGGCACGAACTGAGGCAGCGCCTTGCGGATTACGGGCAGGACGTCGGCGACCTGATAGGCGGGCAGCGTCGCGAGCGGCACCGAGTTCTTGATGCGGTGAATGTGCACCTGCGCCGGGTTCGTCACGCGGGCGGTGTACAGGAGCGTCTGGGTTTCCGCGATGTACGGACGGACGCGGGGATTCTGCCGTTGCAGAATCTGTGCCACCTCCAGGGCCCCGCCGGTTCGTCCCGGGTTCAGTACGACGATCTGTCCGTCCTTCAGGTACGGGGCGATGAGCTGCGTGATCTCCGCGTGCCCCGTCGCCGGCACCACCACCATGAGCACATCGGCGTCTTCCAGGGCCTCCGCCGGGTCCGTGGTCACCCGATTCAGGGTCGCAAACCCCTCCACCTGACCGGTAACATCGATCCCCCCGCGAGCCGCCACCGGATCAATCCGCTCGCGGCTCCGGTTGAACAAATTCACTTGGCAGCCGATGAGCGCCAGATGCCCGGCCATGGCCATCCCCCCGTGACCGGCGCCCAGGACGCAGAATCGGGGCATCCCCTCCGGGGCCACGATCGGCCCGAGAGACGACTCGGCCTCCCCGAAGACCTCCATCAGCCGCTGCCGGGTCGAGGCGGCCAGCACCCGCTCGACGAAGCCGGGCGTGTCGCACAGGCGGGCGATGCGGCTCAGCACACGCAGGTACAAAGCGTGTGTTTCCGGCGGCCCGATGATGAGGAACACCACATGGACGCGCGCCCGCTCGCCCGGTCCCCAGGGCAATCCCTCGGGCGAGGTGCCGATCCCCAGAATCAGTTGACTGCAGCCGGTGCTTGTCGCGTGCGGAACGGCGATCTGATAGCCACCGGCGGGAAACATCGTCGGCCCCAGCCGCTCCCGCGTGGCCACATCCTTCAGAACCCTTTCGACGTCCAGCCGCCGCACACGGGCCAGGCCGGACACCAGGCGCGCCAGCGCGTCCTTCTGACAGGCCGCCGTGAGGCAAGGTATGATGCCCTCCGCGACCAGCGTGCCCGTGATGGTCATCGGTCCCGCCCTCCCATAGCTAGCGCCCTCGTGCCCTCGACCCCGTTTCGGAGGTCCAGGGCCGTTCACAACAACGTCCGATGCCTGCGTCTAGGCGGTATGCTAACGGAGTGGCGGCCCGACCACTCTAAATGCCTCCGGGCGTACCTCCGCCCGGACCCGGTGAAGTAAATGCACTGTAGTCCTGCGCACGGCCGGTGTCAAGCGCGGGGACCGGCCCGTTTCCTCCGGCGCGCCACGAGCGGCCGCTGTGCCGGACCTCGATTCGCGTATATGATCGCCCCGGCCTTGGAGGTACCGGCCGCGTCTGGGGTAAGGATATGTCTGGGAACGCGAATCCCTTCGGTGCCGAGGCGGATCTCCGGACGGCCGGCGGCGTCGTCCGGATCTACCGGCTCGACAGGCTGGCGCCGCTCGCAGACCTGGAGCGGCTCCCGTTTTCGATTCGGGTCCTGCTGGAGGCCGCCCTCCGCAATCTCGACGGCTTCCGCGTCCGCGAGCAGGACGTTGTCGCGCTGGCCGGCTGGAAGCCGCGCCCCGGCCCGGTCGAGGTCCCGTTTCTGCCCGGGCGGGTCCTGTTGCAGGACTTCACGGGTGTCCCGGCGATCGTGGACCTGGCGGCGATGCGGGCGGCCATGGCACGCCTGGGCGGCGATCCGAAGAAGATCAACCCGCAGATCCCCTGCGACCTTGTGATCGATCACTCCGTCCAAGTGGATGAGTTCGGCTCGCCCAGCGCCCTCCAGACCAATATTCGGAAGGAATTCGAGCGGAATCGCGAGCGATACGAGTTCCTCCGCTGGGGCCAGGGGGCTTTTCGCAACTTCCGGGTCGTGCCGCCCGCCACAGGGATCGTCCACCAGGTGAACCTCGAATACCTCGCCAAGGTGGTGCTCCGAAGGCCCCGTGACGGGACGACCGTTGCGTTCCCGGACAGCCTCGTCGGCACGGACAGCCACACGACCATGATCAACGGCCTGGGTGTGCTGGGCTGGGGCGTCGGAGGGATCGAGGCGGAAGCCGTCATGCTGGGCGAGCCGGTCTCCATGCTCCTGCCGGAAGTGGTGGGCTTCCGTCTCCGTGGCACTCTGCCCGAGGGCGCCACGGCGACCGACCTCGTGCTGACCGTCACGCAGATGCTCCGTGCCCGCGGCGTCGTGGGGAAGTTCGTCGAGTTCTGCGGCGATGCCCTGGCAGGCCTGAGCCTGCCCGACCGGGCCACCATCGCGAACATGGCCCCCGAGTACGGCGCCACCGTCGGGTTTTTCCCCGTCGACTCGATCACGCTCGACTATCTGCGGCTGACCGGACGCTCTGAGGTCGAGGTCGACCTTGTGGAGCGATACTGCAAGGAACAGGGCCTGTTCCGGACCGACGGATCGGCGCTGCCGGACTTCAGCGACCTGATCGAACTGGACCTGGCGACGGTCGTGCCCAGCCTGGCGGGCCCCAAGCGTCCCCAGGACCGCGTGACGCTGACGGATGTGAAGAGGTCCTTTCTCGATGCCCTCACGGCGCCCGTGGACAGGCGGGGCTTCGGTCTGGACGAGGGGGCCATCGGGGCCAGGGTTTGCGTCCGTCTGAACGACCGCGTCGAGACGCTCGGCCACGGGTCCGTCGTAATCGCGGCCATCACCAGTTGCACCAATACGAGCAACCCGTCCGTGATGATCGCCTCCGGCCTGCTGGCCCGCAAAGCCGTCGAGCGGGGCCTGAGAGTCCGGCCATATGTGAAGACCAGCCTGGCACCGGGCTCGCGCGTGGTGACGGAATACCTCCGGGCGGCCGGCCTTCAGGAGTATCTCGACCGGCTCGGCTTCCACACAGTCGGATACGGCTGCACGACATGCATCGGCAACAGCGGTCCGTTGCCCGAGCCGGTCGCGGCGGCCCTGAGCGGCCATGACCTCGTGGTCTGCTCGGTCCTCAGCGGCAACCGCAACTTCGAAGGCCGCATCCACCCGCAGGTCAAGGCGAACTACCTCGCCAGCCCGCCCCTGGTCGTTGCCTATGCCCTGGCCGGGCGGATCGATATCGACCTGACGCGCGAGCCCCTGGGGACCGGCAGCGACGGCCGTGAGGTTTACCTGAGGGACATCTGGCCGACGCCTCGCGAGGTCCGCGAGATCATCGAGCGCTGCGTCACGCCGGAACAGTTCCGGCGACAGTACGAGAACGTCTCGGCAGGCGACGATCTGTGGAACGCCATCCCGGTGGCCCGGGGCGAACTGTACTCCTGGAACCCGGCGAGCACGTACATTCAGGAGCCGCCTTTCTTCGCCGACCTGACGCCCAAGCCGCGTCCGGTCCGGCCGATCCGCGGGGCCCGCGTGCTCGTCATGGTGGGCGACTCGGTCACCACCGACCACATCTCACCGGCCGGCTCGATCCGACCGGGCAGCCCGGCGGGAGAGTACCTCCAGCAACAGGGTGTCCGCCCCGCCGACTTCAACAGTTACGGGGCCCGCCGGGGCAACGACCGCGTGATGACCCGGGGTACCTTCGCCAACGTCCGATTGCGGAATCTTCTGGCCCCGGGCACGGAGGGCGGCGTAACGGTCCACCTACCGTCCGGTCGGCAGATGAGCATTTACGACGCCGCCATGGAGTACCGGCGGTCCGGTACGCCGCTACTGGTCCTGGCGGGCAAGGAGTACGGCACGGGCAGCTCGCGGGACTGGGCCGCCAAGGGGACGGCGCTGCTCGGCATACGGGCCGTCCTGGCCGAAAGCTTTGAACGAATTCACCGCAGCAACCTCGTCGGGATGAACGTGCTTCCCCTGCAATACCGGCCGGGCGAGAGCCGCCAGTCCCTGGGTCTGACCGGCACCGAGGTCTTCGACATCCTCGGGTTGGATGAAGGGCTTCGGCCAATGCAGGAGCTGACGGTCACGGCGACAGACGCGACCGGGGCCAGAAAGGAGTTCCAGGTCGTGGCCCGCATCGATACGCCGGTGGAGGTCGAGTACTACCGCCACGGCGGCATCCTGCCCGCAGTCCTGCGGAAGATGCTGCGATAGCCCCGGCCGGACCTCCTCGCTCACGGCCGGCCCGTCGCCCCCGGTGTCTCCGCCGGCCGCGGTCGACTCAGGTCCGCCCCCCTGCACCGCCCGCAGACGCAGCGACCCCGCGGGCGGCCCTACGCCCGCGGATGCCCGATCGGCACAAGGTACAGCACCCGCTGCCCGGACGGCAGCCGGATCGCCTCGGCCACCCGGTCGTCGTCAAACGCCCCTATCGGCACCCCGCCGAGCCCCAGGGCGGTCGCCTGCAACAGGAGATTCTGCGCGACGTGCCCGGCCTCCAGCAGGCAGTATCGCTCGGCCCGCGGGCCGTACTTTCTTGCGGTTCGGCCGATGTCGGCGGCGATCACAAAACACGCCCCCGCCTGGCCGATCGACTCCTGCTCGCCGGCGGCCTCGCGGACGGCCGGCCGACGATCGCCTTCGACGCAGTGCTCCAGCGCGTGCTCGCGCGGCTGATAGTGCCCCACCCCGTCCGGCGTTACGACGTAGAGCTCGATCGGATAGAGCGCCCCTGCCGACGGGGCGGACCGCAAACCGCGGCCCTTCTCCGTGATGCCCTGGGCCGCCCAGCAGAGCTGTGCCACCTGCTGGCGGGTCAAGGCCTTCGCTTCGAACCGTCGGACCGAGCGCCTCTGCCGAATCGCATCCTCCAAGGCCATTTTCCCGGCAACCGGCGGCGGGAGCACCGGGCGGGGCGCCTCGGTGGCGATGGCGGCCATGCCGATGGCCGCCCCGAGGCAGAGTCCAGCTGCGACGATGGACTTCATGATCTTTCTCCGCGAAGAGCGTGCCGGGGATGTTTCCCGCCGCTGGCCCGACGCGGCCTGGATCGCCCGACCCGCCTAGGAGCGGGCCCGGGACGCAACAGACTCGACGGCGCCGATCCGCGAGAGGATCCCCTCACACCGGGACGGGGGTTCGCCTGGGTACCCAGTATGCGCGCCGCGCCGGGTGGTTCAATCCGCCGCGCTCACCAGTCGAGGCCGCCCTTGAGGGGTTTCTTGCGCTTTCGAGGAGGGGCCGGCTCCGCGGGACCCGTCTCCGCTCCGGTGTAGTCCGGCATGTCCCGGAGCTGCTTGAGCGAGAGCGAGATCCGTCGCCGTTCCTCATCGACCTCCAGGACCCTGGCCTGCACGGTCTGGCCTTCCTTGACCACCTCCGTGATCCGCCGGACCGGCGTATCGCTCAGCTCGCTGATGTGGATGAGACCCTCCACCCCCGCTGTGAGTTCCACGAACGCCCCGAACTCGACGATGCGCTTCACGAGGCCCTGCACGACGCTGTCCTTGGGCCACCGGGCCGAGGCCCCGACCCACGGGTCATCGCCGACCCGCTTGAGGGACAGGCTGATTCGCTTGCGCGCCGGATCAAGCGAAATCACCCGCACCTTGACCACGTCCCCTTCCTTGACGATCTCGCTCGGATGGCGGATCCGTCGTTCGTAGGTCATCTCCCCGATCGGGATCAGCCCCTCGACGCCCGGTTCAAGCTCCAGAAAAGCCCCGAAATCCATCAGCCGCGTCACCCGCCCGGTGACCAGGGTGTCCGCAGGCCACTTGGACTCCGCGTCGGCCCACGGGTCCGGCATCACCTGCTTGAGACCCAGCGAGATCCGTCGCGAGTCCGGGTCGACCTTCAGAATCATCACCTCGATCTTCTGCCCCTCCTTCACGACCTTGGTGGGGTCTTCCGTGCGGCCGTGGGCCATGTCCTTGACGTGAAGGAGCCCGTCCACCCCTCCGATGTCCACGAACGCGCCGTAGGGCATCACGCTCTTGACCACGCCGGTCACGATCTTGCCCTCGACCAGCGAGGCAAAGGCCCGTTCCCGCGCCTCGGCCGCCTCCAGTTCGAGCACGGCCCGCCGCGACACCACGACGTTCCGTTCGGCCTCGTCCACGTCGATCACCTGGCACTTGAGCCGCCGGTTCACGTAGGGCGCGAGGTCCTCGACGCGGACCAGCTCGATGTGGCTGATCGGCATGAACGCCCGGATCCCGTTGATGTCCAGCTCGAGTCCGCCCTTGTTGTGACCCGTAACGCGACCCTCGACGATCTGACCTTCCTCGATCCGTTCCCAGGTGCTCGCCGTCACCGCGCCCTTCCGCGACAACAGCAGGAGACCGTCGTTGCGGTCATAGCCCTCGATCGTCACCTCGATCACGTCTCCCACGTTCGGAAGGGGCACGTCATCGAACTGTTCCGCAGACAGGACTCCCTGGCTCTTCCCGCCCATGTCCACGAATATGTCGTCCCGGTGGATCGCGATCACCCGCCCCCGCTTCACACCGGGGGCGCTGGGGCTCGCCGGCAAGGAGTCGGCCGTCAGAAAGCTCCCGCCCTCGAGGCTGCTGAGGGCCTCGTCCAGCTCACGTTCCAGGATCGCGTCGAGGTCCTCCGGACCGTCGTGGCGATATCCTCCGGCGTTCGAGTCGCTCATGGCTCAACCTTGTGGATCGGATGGATCATCCGGCCGCCCCGGCGGCGGCCCGCAGAAAGGTGGGACAGCAGAGCCCGCGTCACCCGGCGCGGACCCGACGGCCATTCCCTCACGCCCCCTGCGCCCCGGCCTTCACAGCAGGCTGCGTGGTCGGCGGCAGGGCCTTTTCATACTGGTCCAGTGTCTTCTTGAGTGCCGCTTTCATCCGTGCGTCGTCGGCCAGCTCAACGGCCTTGCGCTGATGCTTGAGGGCCTCGTCCTTTGCGCCCGTGTCCCACAAAGCCCGGGCGTAGGTATCCAGGATACTGGGGTCCTTGCCTTCGGCCGCCTCATTGGCCGCCTTGGCCGCCCGCAGCGCCAGGTCCAGATCGCGGTGCCTGATGCCCTGGCCGGTCAGCAGGGTCCACGCGAAGTCGTTCATCAGGCCGCCGTCCTTGCCCCCGAGCCTGATCACCTGCTCACCGACGTCCCGGAGCTTTTTCTCTTGGGCCTTGCGGGCCTGGGGGTCCTTCTCGGCCTGGAGTCGGAACAACCCCATGAAATACTCCTCCATCAGCGGTCGAGCCTTCTCGATATTCCTGGCCGCTTCCAGGTCATAGGTCCCGGCCAGGACGGCCTCGAGCGCCTTGGTCATGCCGGTCTCGGGGTGTCCGTGCCAGACAATCCTGCCCGCCTTGTCCACGATGAAGGCATGCGGGATGCCGTTCACCCCGAAGGCCCGCATGTACGCGCTGGTCGTCGCGCCGGAATCATCCGCCGCGACGGTATAGTCCATCTTGTCCCCCGCTTGCTCGACGAAGTCCCGGATCACATCCGCCGGCTCATCGCTGATCCCCACGACGACCACGTCCTTGTCCCTGTACTTCTTCTGGAGTTCGGTCAGATGCGGGATGCTGATCCGGCACGGTCCGCACCAGGTCGCCCAGAACTCGATCACGAAGACCTTCTTGCCCTTGCCCGCCTTCAGATCCACGCGGGAGCCCTTCACCCACTCGTCAATCTTGAGCGCGGGGGCCGGGTCACCGAGCTGGGCGGCCTCAAGCGTGCCGGCCGCCGGGATCAGGCCCGCCATCACAGAGGACAGGGCCGCGATAATCGGTCGTCTGCCGACCATTCTGAACTCCTTCCCGTCATACAAAGAAAGACCCTCCCCCGGGAGCGAAGGGGTCGGCCACACGTGTCAGATTCTAGCACGCCCCCGGCGCGTGCGGTAGCCGTGGGTCCGCCCCCTTGCCGACCCACACGGCAGGGGCGAACTGGCGTACGTGGTCCAGCCACCCGTGCCAGGGTCTTCCTTCTGACCGTTTTCGCTCCGTAAGTACTGCGGCGACGGTCCTCCGGTTCCGGACCCTACCGCGAGTCGGGGAAGAGCCGGTCCCGGATCCGTTGCAGCCGTTCGGCGCCCTCTCGCCCCGGGGGGGCCAGCCAACGTTCCACCGCACGATCGAAGCAGTTCGCCGAAAGCAGCATGGCTCCCGCATCCTTCAGGTCGGCCGCCCGCGCTACCCGAAGAAGCAGTACCCGGTCCCACCAGCTCAGGGATGCCTGGGCCGCCAGGTCCCACAGCAGCTTGCGCGGCTGGGGTCGCGGCTCACCCCGGAGTCGCCGCTGGACGAAGGCGGCCAACCACAACGCCAGCGGGATCGCCGCCGCAAGGACCAGCACCGCTGCGAGGCTCGATGTAGCTCCCGGTTTGTCTACGAAGAGATTGTGGATCGCCCGGTACCGTTCATCGCGGCTCAACTCGGACGAGCCCTGAAGCAGAAGCACCATCGGCACCAACGGAGGCCCTCCGTTTCAAATCGCCCCGGCCGCGCCCGGCACGAACCCTCCGCGGTCAACCCGCCACGGCGCCCACCGTCCCGGCCGGATCCCCATCCAACGATCCGAGCACCTGCTGTGCCTGTTGGCGGACCTCAGATTCCGGGTCGGCCTCGGCAAGATGCTGGATTCTCCGGACTAGGCTTGCCAGTCGGAGCTGGCCTACGACCCACAAGGCGCTCTTGCGTTGTTCCGCGTCGGCGTCCCGAAGCATCCGGCAAAGGGTTTCGGCCGCCTCCCGGACGCCCAGCTTGAGCAGGGCCTTGGCCGCGTTTGCCCGCGTGCGGTTGTCCTCGTCGTCCAGCCGCTCCCAGATGCCGGGTTCATCCGTGGCCGATATCCGCTCCAGGGCTTCGACGGCATTGGCTCGAACCCGGCTGTCGGGATCGTTCAGGCATTCACGGAGCAACCGCTGGCTTGTGGGGTTCGGGATACTCCCCAGGGCCGAGGCCGCGGTGCTGCGGACCATCGGATCCGCATCCCGGACCAGCTCGCAGATCGTCGCCTGCAACGGCGCTCCGCAGCCGGCTACCGCCGCGATCCGGAGAGCCCGCACTTTCGTCAGCGAGCTCATGCCCGTCAGCCGGGATCTGAGCGCTTCCAGGCAGTCAGGACGGGTCAACAGCTCCCGGCCTCGGGCCGCCTGCTCCTCCGGCGGGAGGGCATCGAACTCCGCCCAATAGCGGTCGAAGGGACTCGCCTCGGCCGGCGCCGATCGGGCGGCGGTCGTCTCCGTCGGCGGCGCGAGGGGCGCCCGGGACCGCCGCCTCAGTTCCCGTCGCGCAATCGCCGCCAGATCCGGCTCCCCTGCTTCGTTCACCCGCCGCAGGATGAGTGAGGAGTCCGGCGAGGGCATGTCGCACAGCGCCCAGACGGCTGCCCGCCGTGCTTCCGGGGGCCCCTCCGTGATCGCCCGGTGAAACAGCGCTGCCTTCAGATCGGTCGCCAGGCCCGTGCGCGCGACGAAACGGATCGCGTGCACCTGCACCTGGGGCGGGCCGCTCATCAGTTGCGGCCAGTGCCCTGCAAGGGCCGGGCAGGTTCGCAGCGCCCGTGCGGCCCGCGCGAGGGTCTCGTCGGCCAGCCGCCAGCTCTCGCGTGCCAGCGCGTGAAGGGTTTCCGGGCTGAGCGTTCCCGACAACACCTTCCAGATGGTCGGTCGCAGCTCGCTATAGGCCGTCGCCTCCAACACAAAGGGAGCCAGATGAGGCGTCATCGAACGGTGCAGAAGCTCGACGACCGTGCGCCGGATGTGGCTGCCCGGCTCAAAAATGGCATCCCAGAGCTTCTGGCCCAGATCATCCACCAGCCAGAGCGCGGCCTCGACCACGGGGGGGTGGTGGTGAGTATCGAACGACTCGATCCCCGCCGCCGCCGCTTCGGCCAGCCGCTGACGGTCTTCCGTCTTTCTGCGGATCCGATCTATCGTGATTATAGGACCATCACGGCCCACATCCTGCCCAAACTCAGCTTCCTGGATGCTCAGGTAGTGCTCGGTCAACGAACGGATGGAGTGAGCAGCAGCCTCCCTCACCCGGGGCGACCGATCGCGAAGCAACCACGCTAAGATATACGCCAAACGGTACTTATGCGCGTTGGCTACGATAGCGATGGCATTAAGACGAACCCGTGCATCGGAAGCTGAGGCCGCATCGCGAATCGCTCCGTAAAGCCCGTCGGCAGCCTCCAGAACGCGACGCCGCTGTGAATCGATAAGCGAGTGGTAAGTCGCCACCAGCGCCGCCAGCCCAACCGGTGTGCCGCGCTCGAGTACGGCCCCGACCAAGGCCTCCTGAGCCTGCGGTTCCGCTTCGGCCAACGCCGTTGCCAGCGCCGTGTCGGCGGCGGGGTTCCTACTGGCGATCAAAGTTCGAATGATCTCTGGCAGCGCCACGCGCACACCCTGACCCTGTTCTGTTATCGGCCTGCGCGCAGATGACCGTGAAAGATCATCGCCCAATCCCGGTCTCCGGCCGGGTCAGGGGGACATGCGACTGGGCTGCCGGGGACCGCGGCGGCTGAGGCCTCGCGGTCGTGGTGGACTCAACCTGCTGGCCGGCCTGAGGTTAGGTCGGCATTGACACGGGATGCCGCCGGTCATACCTTCTCGCTGCCGCGTTTTGCCGTCCACTAACGTCACCAAAGCTTGACGTGTCTATACGTGCGGATGAAGAGCGCCCAGGCCCGGAGCCGAGCGACGGCGGACCGCCCGACGGGGAGCTTGTCGCGCGGACCGTGGACGGCGATCTGGCCGCGTTCGATGAGCTGGTCAATCGCTATCAGCGCCGGGCGGTTTCGGCATCGTACCGGTTGCTCGGCAACATCCACGACGCGGCGGAGGTCTGCCAGGACGCGTTCCTGCGGGCGTACCAGTCGATCGGAACGCTCAAGGAACGCGACCGCTTCGGTCCGTGGCTGATGCGGATCGTAAGCAACCTCTCGCTGAATTACCGCCGGTCAAGGAAGGCGGCGTCGCGGGCAGGTGCCCTGCCGATCGACGACGTGCTCAGGGACGACGAGGCGTCGGTGCCCTCCACGGTGGAGGCGGCGCTCGCGCCGGGGGGGGCAGGCGAGATGGCGGAGGTGGTGCAGAAAGCGATTCAGGAGCTGCCCGACAAGCAAAGACTCGCGCTGGTACTCTTTGCGGTCGAGGGCTGGCCCCAGAAGGATGTCGCCGAGATCCTGGGGTGCAGCCTGGAGGCCGTGAAATGGAACGTGTTCCAGGCCCGCAGGACACTTAAGCTCAAGCTGGCGGAGTACCTTTAGGCACGGGCGCGCGGACCGATCATGAACGAGACCTTCAATACGGAATGGGAGCGGCTCCTGGCCGACCGCCTGGACGGCGATATCGGTCCCGAGCAGGCCGCGCGCCTCCAAGCGATGCTCGACGCCGATGAGAACGCCCGGCGGGAGGCCGCAGACCTCCTGCGCGTGGACCTGGCCATCCGCGCGTGGGCCGGTCGCCTACCGGCCACCGACTGGTCGGCATTTCGCGCAGAGGTGATGACGCGGGTGCAGGCGGAGGCGGCCCGGCGCCGGAAGGTGTTTCGCGTCCGGCGGATCATCTCGCTGACTGCTCCGCTGGCGGCGGCCGCGGCGCTGGCCTTCGCTGTGATGTATTACCGCCCCGGGCCGCGTGCCGACCGCCCCGAGCCGGTCGCGGGCCTGTCCAAGCCGGGCGCCATCCACGTGGCCTACAACCGGCCCGCCCGGCCGGCGCCCCGGGCCGGCGCCGGTTCAATCCGAGTGACATTCGAGAGGTCGGCGGAGCTGGGCCGGAAGGTCGCTCAGGAAGATGAGACAGCGCGAAATGCGCCGGTTGTGGCAGTGGCCTCCACGGCGAGGGGCTCGATCGCGCCGGATGTCGTCCGATGCCTGCCGCCGATTTGAGGGCCAGGGCACGACGACGAGGAGAAATGAAACGAGCGGGCCTGGATTGCCGGCGGCCGCCGGGAATCCGGGGCCGGCATCGATCCGGAGAGTATGATCTGCGTTCTGCGGCCCGTTGCCGCGCGGGCCGCTGTCGGGTCCGCCGCCTGCGAAGGAGAACCGGCCTGCCATGAGACAGAGTGCCATCCTTGCGGTGCTCCTGGCCGCCGCCCGGGTGCCCGCGCAACACGTTGCGCCGACGTCGCCGACGACGGCGCCGGCCCAGATCGACCTGTCGACTCACATCAAACAGAGGCTCGATCAGGAAGTCAGCCTCGACCTCCGCGACAAGACGCTCGCGGCCGCGTTCGGCGAGATCGAAAAACGCACGGGCGTTCCCCTGAAGATCGACGAAGACACGCTGGACCGCCTACCGTACGGCGAGCAGACCAAGGTGAATGCCCGGATCGAGGGCGTCACTCTCCGGGAGGCGCTGGCCGCCCTCCTGCGACCCATCGGGCTGACGTTCCAAGTGCGGGCCAACGAAGTGGGGGTCTATGCCATCGCCCCGCTGCGCCGGCTGGTGCGGCGGGCCACCTGGGAGGAGCTGGACACCCTGCGGCGGCTCCAGGAGTCCGCCTGGTCCGAGGAGCTATGGAAAAGCCTCGACGTGCAGTACCTCGACGCCGGCACCGACAGGGACATGAACGCCCAGACCCTCGAGCAGATCGCCCGGACGGTGGGGGCGGGGACCGCCTCGGAGGTCCTCACCTATGCGTGCAACCAGAAGGGCTGGACCTGGTATCCCTCCGGAGACAAGATCGTCGTCCTGAGCAAGCGACGCCAGCTCGAGCGCCAGCTCTCCAAGCGGGTCACACGCAAGTTCATCCGCACGCCGATCAGCGAGGTGCTCCTCGACCTGGGCCGTGAGGCGGACGTTCTCGTCAAGCTCGAGCCCGGGGCGATCGCATCGCTTCCGGCGCAGACGGCGGAGTCGTTCTCGCTCCAGATCGAGAACTACAGCGTCAAACAAGCCTTCGAGGTCATTGCGGGAACGACGGGACTGGGCTTCTTCATCGACCAGGACGGCGTCCGCTTCACGGCCAGCCAGATCAACCCGGAAACGCTGGCCGCCACGGGGGGTGACGCGGCGGCGCTGGCGGCGATCCGGGCCAACGCGGTCGTCGGGATGGTCACCCGCAGGGGCGAGGGCGGGGCGCCGGATGTCACCTTCTTCATCCGCGAGAGCGACCTCCCGCCGGAGCTTCGCGAGGTTCACAAGCGAAAGCTGGAGGACGCCGTCAACGCCTTCCGCAGGGCCCTCGGGGCCGAACGGGACACCGGCGTGGAATAGGAGCCCCCGCAAGGCCCGCAGACGGCAGCGATCATCCGGTCCACCGGCAAAGGGGGGAGGGGTCCAGTCCGCAGGGGTGCCGGGCCGAGCCGTGCGCCGAACGCGGGCGGTGGGCATCGGCCCGAGGTGTCCGATTGTACTCAGCGGGTCTGACGGCCGCGAAGCGGGTTGCCCGCGCGGAGCGTGCCCCCCGAAAGAGCAGGAGTTCTGTCGAACCTCCGCGAACGCCGGGCGCAGGTTTCGGCTGCGGCTGCGAGCCGGGTCGGGCTCGGATCGTGCGGTCTGTCCGCGCCGGGGCCTTTCAGGACCGATCGAGCCGATCTACAATTCGGATGCGGAAACCACGTATCGCGACAGGAGTCACTTCCATGAGTACCCCCTCGACGAACCCGGAACCGGATCAGGAGCCGGCCGCCCCGGACCTCCCGTCCGTCGGCGGGGAGGGCGGGCTGCGTGCGATGCCGGAAAAGCAATCCCCTGAGCTGGAACGCGAGCTGTGGCGGGGGCGGATGAGCTGGAAACGGCATGCCAGCTCGCTGATTCTGTGGATGGGCCTGGTGCTGGCTTTCGTGGTGCTGGTGGCCCTGCTGCGGCGATGGCCGGCATTTCAGGGCGCCTGGCCCTGGCAGATCGTGCTCATCCTTGCGCTGGGTTCGGGGCTGGTGGTGCTGGTCCGGGCGGGACTCTTCGTCTACGGGACGGCCTACCGCCTGACGACCGAGCGGCTGTTTATCGAGCAGGGAATCCTCAGTCGCACGACCGACCAGACGGAGCTGATCCGCGTGGACGACGTTCGTGTGCACCAGAGTCTGCTGGACCGGGTATTCTCGCTGGGCGACGTGGAAATGCTCTCGCCGTCGGACCCGAGCCAGAAGAGTCTGCGCATCCGGGGCATTGCCGAGCCGCTGGAGGTTGCGGAGCATATCCGGCGTCAGAGCCGGACCCTTCGGAGCCGCCGTTCACTTTTCGTGGAGCAGGTCTGATCGGCCGCCACGGGGCCGCGACCTGTGCGCCCGGTCCGGCGACGCGGGCGAGGATACCGCCAATGGGCGCCGTCTGCGCGCATGGGGTGTGGACTCGGCGAGACGCATGGAGAAGAGGCGGGCTTCGCGAGGATGTCCCCGAAAGACCCAGCCGCCCGACGACCGACCGTCAGAGTCTCCGCATCGGGCCGGGGCAATCTTCTGATGAACATGTGGGCGCCGGGAGCGGCAGCGACCATCCGGCCTGCCGGCCCCGGACCGGTTCGACCGGGGCCGCCGGGACCACTGGTCATCCTGGAAGCTCCTCACGAAGTGGCCGGCCCGCCGCAGCCCTGTTCGGAGGCAGCGATCCACACGCATCGGGCTCGCCTACTTGATTGGCGGCTCTGAGAAAACGCAAAGGAGACTGCGAGGCCCCGATGCGTCAGCTACGTACGGACTGGTACAGAATCGGCGGAGGAACCAAAACTGCTCGCGCGAGTTGGCAAGTGGCATCGTGCCGGCAACTTGGGCGGAAGAAGCGGTCCCGGTGGCCCCCCGAGCCCAACCGGGCGGCCAAGGCAAAAGGCCGGCGGCAGGGGGTTTGTCACGTCGAGTGGGACCGAAGCGGTTCTTGCCGCGCCCACCTTCCGCATCCCGTTCGAGATTGGCACGATTACGATGAATCGCTCACGGCGCAGCCGGCAGCCAGCGGAGGGAAAACAGCATTCGAGCCGGGAGAGGGTCTCCCGGACAGGCCCCTGTCGCCAGGGGGGAACCCAGGGAGCCCGGTCACCCATTTCAGGGTGAACCAGGACAGCGCAAGCGGCACCCCGGGATCCCCGGAGCAGCCGACCGGTTCTCAAATCGCAGGTGATTGGCACCAGCTCAGTGCCCCTGGTCAGAACGGCGCCAAGCGGCCCGGGCGGGTCCGCCGATCGGGTTAGCGTGCCTTTGAACCTACGGGCCATTCTCTTGCCCATGCGGCTCCCGGGCCCCGGTCAGGCGCGTGCGGGAACGTGGCGAGGGCGTATGCGGAAACCGGGGACGGTATCGGGCCGCCTCGGATCGAGGTTACCTCTTCCATCCGTGAGCCCTCCTGTCAGGCTTCTTGGGCTTGCGCCCGACCGACCGGTATTGCGAACCTGCCTCTCAGTACTGGTACGCGCGCCACGCACTGGAACTGGAGGCGGTCGTCGAAGGGGGTCTGAACACAACCGCCTGCCGAACATGACTGTCCCGGTTCGCGATCACTGAGACTTCATAGCCTGACGCTCTTCCAGGAGCGCTTAGACGCCAGGGCGCATTTTCTCATGGTCGGACAGCGCCTGGCCAATATCTCCACCGGCGCGCCGGAGGTCCGGTAGCGGCGCCCTTAACCCCGCCTGAGACGGCGACATCGGCTCGTGGTTGCGCGCGGTGTGCATGTCCGCCCGCGCACCACACGGACTTGACCTTTGACATGCATTTCGAGGGAGTCGACGCTCGTGAAACGCACACGATCCACATCGTTCGCTTTGGCAGCGCTTTGCGGCATGGCAGTAGCCGGCTCGAGCGGCTGTGAACTGGTCTATGACCTGCTCGGCTCAGTCGCGAACCTGCTCGGCCTCGATCAGCAGACCGCGTGCGGCCTTTCGTATCGCCAGATTCTGACGGCTGCCGACAGTCGGGCGAAGGAGCAGGATCCCGACGCCGTCGTCTTCGAGGTCGTCGGCGATAACGTCGGCACCTTCCAGGGCACCGGGGCATGCACCATGACTTATGTGTTTCTCGCGGCCGATCGCAATGATGGCACGTCTATGTGGCGGCTGACGTACGACCGCCTCACCGACAGCTGGCAGGTCGAGTCGATGGTGGGCACCCCGATTGTCGGGATTGCCTTGATCGACCTCACCACCATCGAAAGGACCGAAGAGGAAGCGCGAGCCCTCCTTGCCGCCAACGGTTTCAGCGAGGAGTTCGTCAGTTGGGGCCTGTCCCGGGTCCTCTATCCGGACGAGCCGCCGGTGTTCTCCTTCGTCTACAGCGACGCCACGGTTGTGATCGACGCCGTCAACGACATCGTGACCTATCAGGCGGTCACGCCGAACGGAACCGGCGATGAGCCCCCGACAACCCCGGGCGAGGACTCCGTCAGCCTCCAGATGATCCAGGCCGCCACGGCCAGGATACAGGAAACGGCGCGGAGCGCCTTCGTTCTGTGGGCCGGCGGGCGCGACGCGAGCGGCGCTGGGCTATCCCATCCAGGCGACACGAATCTCTGGGACTTCTACGCCGCGGCCAACCTCGACGGGGACCTTCGGGTCTGGACCATGGCTTATGATGGCGCCTGGACCGTTACCGAGATCGACATCGTGCCCTTCGGTATGGAACTCATCGACATAAGCACCGTCACCATGGACGTCGTGGAGGCGTGGGCCCTGGCCGAGCAGGCCGGCCACCGTCCGCCATTCGACTGGTGGGTGCTGTTCAAGCCGATCCATCCGGACGCACTGCATCCCGTGTACGTCTTCGGGTTGCCCTACGGCTACGTATTTGTCGACACGGCGACCGGCGAGGTCACCGAAGAGGTTGCGGCCCGCAACGCGCTCGGCGACTGTCTGTATGGGTGCCGCGAGAGCTACCTCGAATGCGTCGACTATTGCCGCTGGGAGGATCCCGGAAGCGGTGACTGCTACGATGACTGCTCCGACAGCCGAGACCGCTGTGACCGCGCCTGTTATGAAGAAAGGAGAAGAAGAAGAAGAAGAAGGAGGAGGAGGAGAAGAAGAGTAGGCTCCGGCTTCGCGTACGTAGACAGGCTCGGCCCATGAAACGGGGGGCCTGACCGGCCACGCGCAGGCCGACGAGCCGGGCGCGCAGCCACCCGTCCGTCTCAGACGCAAGGGCGAGGTGCCGCCGACCTCACGTCGACCGGCTGGTCGCGCGACGGCCCGACCGCAGGATTACGGAATCTCATGACCGGCCGGCGCGATCCGCCGTGCGAGGCCAGGTCAGGCCGCACGAAACGACCCAGGCACTGCCCGGCGCCGACCAGGGCGGCCTGCTCGCCGATCGCATTCAGGCCGGGGTCGGGAAACAGGGCCGGTTCGTTGTTGAGGGATCGGGGTCAGGTCGGTAGTCTGCGCGTATGCCCCGACCGGGATGGTGTTTGACCTGGTGGCAGCGGTGCTGTGTCTCGGGTTTGTCCCAACGGCCGAGGTAGAGGGCGCGGCCATTGAGCATCACATAGTCTTGTGACCGGTGGCCCGGCGGATAGGGAGCTTCGGGACGCGGGCAGGCGGCCCGGCGGGCATCGGCCGTGCGCCTGGCTCGGGCGAGCAGTCCTGCGCGCCTCCGTTAGCATCCCGTGAACCCTTCTTGGCGTTCGGATTATGGCCGATCGGCCACAGGGCGGGTCTTCGCAACTGGCGAAGCCAGCAAAGGTGAGTTTCATTGGGCGATGCAGGGTTCGAACCTGCGACCTCATCCGTGTAAGGGATGCGCTCTGCCAGTTGAGCTAATCGCCCGAGGGGTGCACTCAGTATACCGGTCGCGGGGCCTGCCGACCATCCCTCGGGCTTGATGGTCGCCGAGGCGTTCCGGATGTTTCGCCGGCCCCGCGTGTGCGGCCGCACCCGGTTGCCCAAGGCGTTCGGGACGGCTCGCCGCGGAATCCCGGAGGGAGGCCGTCCGCGGGGCCGTCCGTCGTCGTGCCGCCGGCCAATCGTGCGCGTGTGGGCTACCGGGCCTTGGTCCATTCGTCGGCGGCATACTTCTCAAAGAGATCCCGGGCCAGAGCGAGCGTCTCGGCATCCCAGCTCGACGGCTGGAAGCCCGTTCCCAAGCGGACGCCCAGAGCGTTCACGAACGGACCGATGAGATCCTCCGGAAGCACCGGGCGATCCACCGGGGCGGCACCGTTGGGCTGCAACGATCCGTGCTGAAGGACCGCATCTCGCGTGCGCCGCTGGGCGCTGCCCATCACCTTCACCGGGCCGCAGACGACGTCGCAGCGGTGTCGCCGCTCGAAGCACAGGAACGGGCCGCGCTGAGCGTGGTGGTGATCGCTCCGGCCGACTCGCCGGACGTCCATGCCGGAGGACCGCAGCACGTCGATCGCGGCGTCGTGGACGAGTTCGTACAGCCGAGCGGCCCCGCCGGCCAGCAGCGGATGGTGGGCCGGGAGAACGACCGAATAGGTCAGTTCGCGGTCGTGCACGATCGCCCCGCCGCCCGTAAGACGGCGGACGACGGGCCGGCATCGGACGGACCTGGGCTGGGAAGCGAAGTCCGAAAAGGCCTGGAAGTAGCCGAGCGAGACGGTGGCGGGCTGCCACTGATACAGGCGGACCGACGGTGGCGCCGCCCCCCGACCCACCTGAATGAGCAGAGCCTCATCCCGTGCCATGTTCGTCGGACCATCGAACGGCGGATCGATGAAGAGCTGAAACGTCTGGTCGTTTCTCACGCGGGCGCGTCCCGTGCGGGCGGCCGTCGGTCCCGGGCCGACGCTCGCGGCAGATACCCGGACCGCAGGCGCGGCGATCCGTGCCTTTCCGGCCGGCCGGGCCGCGCCCCAGTGCGGTCCCGAACGACCGACGGCACCTTCGCAGGTCCAGATTTTATGGGTCGCGCGGTCCCCGGCAAGAGGATCCATCTCTGGAGGCGGGTTATCGGCAGCTCGGCGCAAAACCGCGTGAGGCAGTCGTGATAGAGCCGATGTTCGTGCCTCCGCGCGCCGATGAACGCAGTGAACGGGGCGCGAACCGACGCCCCCGGGGGGTCCGTTCACCCTCCGCGACCATCGCCGCGGCGGCTGATGACTCTGCGGATCAAGACACTCCTGGTGGTGGCCGTCACGCTCGTCGGCCTGATCGGCTTTCTGTACGCGACCTCCGAGGACGTGCTGAGCCGGAGCTTCGCGCGTCTGGAGGAGAGCAGCGCGCGGCTGGAAGTGGCACGAGCGGTCAGGGCCCTTCACGATGAGATCGCGGACGTAACCAAGACCGCCCGCGAGTACGCCGCCTGGAACGAGCTTTACCGCTTCGTCCAACAGCCGGACGAGGCGTTCGTGCGCTCGGAGTTTCCCGCGGAGTCGCTGGCACGAATCCGCATCGACGCGGTCGTGGTTGCGGACGAGGCCGGCCGGCTGATCGCAATAAGGGGTTGCGATCCCGAGCGAGCCGTCGACGCCGAGATCCCGGCGGGTCTGATCGAGCATCTCCGGCCGGAAGGCCGCTTGCTGCGACATCTGAACGCCGAGAGCTGCGTGGCGGGCATATTGAACCTGCCGGAAGGCCCGTCGCTGGTGGCCTCGCTGCCGGTGCTCACCAGCGCAGGCCAGGGGCCCGTGCGCGGCACGCTGGTGATGGCCCGTCGCCTTACGGAGACCGTCGCCCGCAGGATCGAGCGCCGCACGCTGCTGCCTACGTTCATCCTGCCGGCACGGGAGGGCGCGTCCGCGGCGGATATGCCGGCCACGGGTTCCCCGCGGGTCGTTCGTCCCGTGGACGACCGCTGGCTCGCCGGCTACGCCCGGCTGCCGGACATCTACGGACGCCCGGCGTTGTACCTGAGGGTGGTCATGCCCCGGGACATCTACCGGCACGGGCGGGTGAGCCACCACTCCGTGATGGCGACGGCCGGGCTGGTGGCGGTGGTGTTCAGCGCGCTGACGCTGCTCATGATGGAATGGCTGGTGCTTTCGCGCGTGGCCCGCCTGGACGGCGACATCCGCCGGATCACCACGAGCTGCGACTTCTCGAAGCGCGTCGCCGAGAACGGAAGCGACGAGCTGGCCCGCCTCGCACGGGCCGTCAACGGGATGCTCCAGGCGATCGATCGATCGCAGCGGGCGCTCCAGGAGGGGCAGCGCGCGATGGCGACGCTGCTGAGCAATCTTCAGGGGATGGCCTACCGGTGCAGGAACGATCGGGACTGGACGATGGAGTTTGTCAGCGAGGGATGCATAGAGCTGACGGGCTACTGGCCGTCGGACCTGCTGCGCAACCGCCGCATCAGCTACGCCGACATCATGCACCCCGACGACCGCGAGCCGGTCTACGAGGCCGTCCAGCAGGCCGTGCGCGACCATGAGTGCTACCGGCTGACGTACCGCATTCGCACGGCGGACGGCCAGGAGAAATGGGTCTGGGAGCAGGGCCGGGGCATCTATACGCCCAAGGGCGAACTCGTGGCCCTCGAAGGCTTCATCACCGACATCACGGAGCGCAAGAAGGCCGAGCAGCACCTGATCTTCACCCAGACGTGCCTGGAGCGGGCCTCCGACCACGTGTACTGGCTCGACGCCACGGGCCGCATCCGCTACGCCAACGAGGCGGCCTGCCGGCACCTGGGATACACGAAGCAGGAACTGTGCGGGATGACGGTCTTCGACATCGATCCGGACATGACCGCCGAGCAGTGGCCGAGGCACTGGGAGGAGCTGCGGCGATCCACCTCCGTGAGGCTGGAGTCCCACCATCGGTGCAAGGATGGTCGTGTGGTGCCCGTCGAAATCTCCGCCAACCTGATCCAGTTCGACGCGACGGAGTTCAACTGTGCGTTTGTGCGGGATATTACGGAGCGGCAGCGGGTTCAGCGGGAGCTTCAGCAGGCCAAGGAGGCCGCCGAGGCGGCCAGCCGGGCCAAGAGCGCGTTCCTGGCCAACATGAGCCACGAGATCCGCACGCCCATGACGGCGATCCTCGGCTATGCCGACCTGTTGCTGGATGCGGACCAGTCGGCGATCGACCGCATCGAGTGCATTCAGACGATCCGCCGCAACGGCCAGCATCTGCTCGAGGTGATCAACGACATCCTCGACATCTCGAAGATCGAAGCCGGGCGTATGACCGTGGAGTGCATCCCCTGCTCGCCGCTCCGGATCGTCGGGGAGGTCGAATCGCTCATGCGTCAGCGGGCGATCGACAAGGGCCTGGGTTTTGCGGTGGAGACCGTCGGCCCGATCCCCCGGACGATCCGCAGCGACCCGACGCGCCTCCGCCAGATTCTCATGAACCTGGTGAGCAACGCGATCAAATTCACGCAAGCCGGCGGGATCCGGGTGGTGGTCAAGATGGCCGACGACCCGCAGGGACCGCATCCGCACCTTCGTTTCGAGGTGATCGACACGGGCATCGGGATAAGCCCCGAGCAGCGGGAACAGCTCTTCCGGCCCTTCGCACAGGCGGACGGCTCGACGACGCGCCGGTTCGGCGGGAGCGGCCTGGGGTTGACGATCTCGCGGAGCCTGGCTCAGGCGCTCGGGGGAGACATCACGTTCGAGAGCACGCCGGGCGTGGGCAGCTCTTTCGTGGCCACGGTGGAGACAGGTCCCCTGGAGGGCGTGGAAATGGTCGAGGAGGCATCCATTCTTGAACCGGAGCCGGCGTCCTCGCCGGGCGAGGCCGCCACTGTCCGTCTGAAGGGTCGTGTACTGGTAGCCGAGGACGGCCCCGACAACCAGCGGCTGCTTTCCTTTGTGCTCCGGAAGGCCGGGGCCCAGGTGGACCTGGCCGAGAACGGCCAGGCCGCCTGTGAGATGGCCCTGGAAGCGCAACGGGCCGGGACCCCGTTCGACCTGATCCTCATGGATATGCAGATGCCGGTGCTCGACGGGTACGCGGCCACGTCGAAGCTCCGGAGCCTCGGCTATACCGGGCCGATCATCGCGCTGACGGCTCACGCCCTCAGCAGCGACCGCGAACGATGCCTGCGCGTGGGCTGCAACGGCTATGCCAGCAAGCCGATCGACCGGAATCACCTGCTCTCGCTGGTGGCCGGCTACCTTCAGGAACCGTCGGGCGGGCCGGTGCAGAGGGCCGACGACGGCCGACCCGCCGGCGGAGGACGCCTGATCAGCACGTTCGCGGACGATCCCGAGATGATCGAGCTGATCCGCCAGTTCGTAGATGGTCTGCCCGCCAAGATCGAGAGCATCCGGCAGAGCGCCGCCGCGAATGATCTGGCGACCCTGACGGTGCTGGCTCATCAGCTCAAGGGCGCCGCCGGCGGGTACGGCTTCCCGGCGATCACCGAACAGGCGCGGCGGCTCGAACAGACCGCCAAGACGACTCAGGACGTCCAGGCCTGTGCGGCCCTGATCGACGAGCTGGCCTGCCTGTGCTCGGCAGCTCAGGCTTGCTGACCGGCCGCAAGGAACACGGAGGCGCTGTTTTCCGATTGCCCCGCCCGGGCCGGGCCGCTATGCTCGGGACAGATCCGGCCTGTTTTCGCGTTGCCGGAGGACCCCGATGCCGCCCGTGCCCGGCCGACGCCGCCAGTACCCCGATTCGATCCGCGGGAGCACCGGTGGGGCGTTCACACTCATCGAGTTGCTGGTGGTCGTTGCGATTGTGGCCCTGCTGGTCTCGATCCTGCTGCCGTCGTTGTCCAAGGCGAGGGAGCAGAGTCGGCGGACCGTGTGCATGACGCAGCAGAAGGAGGTCACCCGCGGGACGACGATGTATCTGATGGAATCGAGGGACATCCTGCCGGGACCGATCCACCCGGCCCTCGAGATGGAGACCTTCCGGAAGATCGCCGTCCGCGATCATGAGCAATGGCACCTTCCGTTCCTGATCCGCCGGTACTTCTCCGATAAGGGTGCAGGCAGGATGACCGACCAGGTCGTCCAGTGCCCGACGGCGTACGCCATCATCGCGCGGAGGAAGTTCCGCCCGGAGGAGGCACGACGGCACTTCTCCTACGCACTCAACAACTGGGATCGCGTCTCCGGGGATCCGAGCCGTTACGGCACCGTACCGGAGCGATACTTCGGCTGGCCCAACGACTTCTGGACGAACTGGAACCCGCCGTTCGTGCCGAATACATCCTTGAGCCAGGCCCGTCTGGAGCTGGTCCGGCCCAAACCGATCGGCGCGATCCGCCAGCCGGCCCGGGACTGGATGACGGCGGACGCCTTCCGTTACCGCCATGCTCCGCTGCCGATGCGGGCGGGGTGGCGCGACGGCGACTGGCGGGTCGGGACCTACCAGCTTTCCTATGCAACCGACGAGCGGCTGATTCCGGAGATGCCCTATCACTCCGGGGGTGTGGTGGCCTCGCACTTTGACGGCCACGTCGAGTACCAGAAGGTCTGGCGGGGCTCGCCGAATTCCAGCCGATGAGGCTCGCGGCCATCGGAGCGGATGCCCCACGGGACGGCGCTTTACGTCCGCCCTGCCGGTCGTATAATCCCCGGGCGCAAGGAGCTTCCCCGATGAAATGCGCGAGCGTCCGCCTCCTGAGCGTCACCTGGCCGTTCTGCGTTATTCCCCTGCTGGATGTGAGCGTCGATCAGATCGGGCCCTGGTTCACGGGGACGGAGTTCCGGCTGCTTGTCAGCCAGGTCATTACGCAGATTCTGGGCGGTCTGGTCGGTGCGCTTCTTCAGATCTTCGTGTTCGGTCTCTTCGGCGTGAGCGTGACGGGCGGCTGACTCAGGTGCCTGCCGAGCCCCCGGGGACCCCAGACGAGCCTTCGAGCAGTGGCCTCCGCGTCACGCCCGATGCTCTGGCTGTCAGCCGAACCGAAAACGGCTACATTCACCCCCATGAGTCCAGCAGCACGGGGCGTATCCGTGGACCGAGCGGGCAGGCGGTCGCCCGGGCCCCGCGCGCCGGCCGGCCCGTGGCCGGGCGTGGCTGCGGCCTGCCTTTTCGCAGGGCTTACGGCGGCCGCGGTTCACGGACCGGTACTGTGGGCCGGGGCGATCTCGCTGGATGACCGCACGTACCTCTTTGACAATCCCGTACTGATGAATCCGTCCGCGCGGTCGGCGTGGACGGTGGTCCGCGAGGTCTGGGAGTCCTCCACCGTGGAGGGCTACTACGAGCCGCTCAGCCTGATTTCACTGATGCTGGATGTTGCGGCGGGCGCGGGACCGGCGAACCTGCGGCCCTTCCACGTGACCAATCTTGTTCTGCACGCGCTGAACGCCGCGCTGATCGCGACGGTCCTGTGGAGGCTGTTCGGGAGTGCATGGGCGGCCGGTGCGGCGGCGGCCCTGTTCGCGGCCCATCCGCTGACGGTCGAGCCGGTGGCGTGGGTATGGGAACGCAAGACGTTGCTGGCGACGTACTTCGCGTTGATCAGTCTCCTGGCGTATCTGAGGTACGTGCGCACGGGCAGCCGACGGGCGTACCTCGGATCGCTGGCCGCGTTTCTGCCTGCGCTGATGGCCAAACCGACGATTGTGCCGCTGCCGGTGCTCATGCTCATTCTGGACGCCTGGCCGCTGCACCGGTTCGGCCGGCGCGCCGTTCGGGAAAAAGTCCCGTTCCTGGGCCTGAGCGTGCTGTTCGGCATCATCACGATCGTCTCGACCGCCCGGACCGGCGCGGTCGGCGTGCCGGCGGCCCATGCACCTGCCGAGGCACCGCTCCGCGTGGCATACCTGCTGGCCTTCTACTGGGGCAAGCTTCTGTGGCCATCGGGGCTCAGTCCGGTCTATGCACTTCCCGAGATACGTCTGAGCAACCCGGTTGTGGTGGCGGCGGTGGCGGCAGTGGCGTACCTCGTGGGTGCCGCGCTGGCGGTCCGCTCACGGGCGCCGGGCGTTCTGGCGGGCATCGGTTTTTTCCTAGCCGCGATCGCTCCCACCCTTGGGGGTGGTGCGGTACAGTTGGGTGGTCGCGTCCGACAAGTACGTGTATCTGCCGGGCATGGGGGCCTGGATGGTCGCGAGCGCCGGAGTGGCACGGCTGCGGGCACACCCGCGAGCGGGCGTGCGGGGCGGGCTTGCGGCGACGATGGCACTGCTGCTGGGGCTCGAGGCGGTCGGTTCGCGGGTGTGTCTGCGCTATTGGAGGGATACGTGGGCGTTGTGTCTGCACATGATCGCGGTCGCGCCGGGCTCGCCGGTGCCGTACAGCCACATGGGAGCGGAACTCGCCCGCTCCGGCCGGATGGCGGAGGCCGAACCGTACCTGTGGCGAGCGGTGCAACTGGATCCGACGTTCTCGGATGCCCGGTATAACCTCGCAGTCAGCTATGTCCGCCGGAATCGCCCGGGGGCGGCCCTGCCTCACCTCCGCGAGGCGATCCGCCTGCGGCCCCGCTTCGCTGAGGCTCACAATAACCTGGGCGTCGCGATGGCGCAGCTCGGGCGGATGGACGAAGCCGTCGCCTGCTTCGAGCGGGCGATCGAGCTGCGCCCCGGGCTGGCTGGGGCTCACAGCAACCTGGCGCTGGCCATCGTGAAGTCCGGCGGAGATCTGGAGCGTGCGGCGGCCGGGTACCGGCAGGCCATCCGCCTTTCGCCCAAGGCCGTTCTGCCCCGCCGGAACCTGGCGATCGCGCTCGTGCGGCTGGGGCGTATCGACCAGGCCCTCGACGAGCTGCGCGAGGCGGCCCGCATCGATCCACGCGACGCCGAAGTCCGCTGTGACATCGGCGACATCGAGGCCGGCCGCGGTCGCCTTGCCGCGGCTGAGGCCGCATATCGGGAGGCCCTCGGGGTCGATTCGTCCAGCCGGCGGGCCCAAGCGGGGCTGGCGGAGATCGCCGCGCGCCGTCGCGGGAAATGAGGGCACGTTTCCGCAAAGACGGCGGCGCCGACGACCGATGGGCCGCCGGCGCCGCAACTTGTCAGAGATCCTCGGTGGCCAGTCTATACGCGCCGCCGTCGCAGCAGCAGCAGACCCGAGGAGGCCAGCAGCACCAGCGTGGCCGGCTCGGGGATGATGGTGAAGTAGGACTCGGTCGTGAAGCTGTTGGCCGAGTCGGGCGGCGACCAGATCCTGAGCCACTCGTTGACGTTGTCGACCGCGTAGATGTTGCCCGCCGCGTCCACGGCGACATCGCGGACCGTGGCATTGCTGGCGAACGTGATCGTGTAGAGGACGGTCTTCGTGTCGTCGTCGAAGATATGGATCTTGCCCGCATTGTATGTGCCGAGAATCAACCAGTCGTGAACCGGGTCCCAGGCGATGCCGCGGGTCTTTCGAAGCGGGTCATTGAGTGAGTTCGGGGCAAGGTCAGGGACGGACTTCCACAGTACGGTGGAGCCGTCGGCACTGATCTGCATCAGGCTCGCCAGCGTATCGGTGGTGCTGCCCGACCGGTCCTGGCTGACCCACCAGGTTCCGTCCGAGGCGCGGACCATGTCATCATAATAGTTCATGATGTTCCCCTTCAGACCACCCCACGCTCCATCGTCGTAAACGATCGACGGTTGACCGGTATAATCGGTGGCGTTGCCCACGTCGTACCTCAGGATGCTCCCGATGCCGCCGTGATTGGGGTCGCTGCCGGCATCGAAGTCCTCGTCCATGGTGTAGACTACCCGGCCGGCGCCGGTGCCCTCGACGTGCACGGTCGGGATGCTCCCGTGGTTGTCACACTTGCCGCTGGGCTGGCGGTTGTTGTTGGCCAGCAGGTAAGCGGCCGACGAGAAGTCCGGGTCGCCTACGATGAGCGCCGAGTGGGTGTCCGACCAGTCGGTCAGGTACACGTTGTCATCGGGGCCCACAGTCACACGGAAGGGGCTGTTCGTTGTGCCGAACGTCAGACCGCCCTTGCGGCCCGTGTTGCCCTGGCCCACGGCATCCGTCGTATCCGCATTGAGGATGAAGACCCCTTCCGTGAGGGTTCGTCCGGCGCCCGTGGTACCACCGGTCGACTCCGAGACGTAGATCCTGCCGAAGCTCGCAGTGGCCGGATTCCGGTTCACGTCCACGCCGCGCGGGCCGTAGAAGTTGGTCAGCGGGCCGTCCGTGCTGATCTGGGTCCACGAGCCGTAGCCGTCGTCGGCAGCCACGACCTTCAGCTTAAACTGATCGCCCGCCGTATAGCCGGTGCCGTTCCACGTCCAGGTGTGCGTGCCTTTGGCCTTGGGGCCGAGGTTCTCGGAGTACACCATCCCTCCGCCGACCTTCCAGACCTCGATCGTCACGCCGACGTCGGCATTCTCGTTGAGGATGAAGCTCAGCGAGTCGCTTCCGATCGGCTGGAGGCCCGAGGCGTACACGTTCGCCCAGACCGGCGCGGAAGCCACAGACAGGCCGATTAAGGCCACCGCACCCATCAACACCTTGCTCTTCCCCATTGCTTGCTCCTTCCGTTCTTGAACTGACGAACAGGCCGGTCGTGCGACCGGACATTCCCATCACGATTCCGCGGCGTTGCCCGCGTGGGGTCGCGCGCTGGCCGCAAGGCTTTCCCATCTCCGAGACGACTAGCCGATGCGTCCCGGCCCCAAGGCCGGTTCCATGTGGCGCTGTTCCGCCTCGCTAACGTCATTCTAACCGCGCTAGGTGCCGCGGGCAAGACTTTTCCGGGCCTGGACAGCAACATTTCGGGCAGCTTGGTCACAAGGGCGGAGAATATCGGCGTAACCCCTGTATTTACAGTAGGTTATTGCAGCCACGGCGCGGACGCAACCAACGTTCGGGAGGGCCCGGTTAAGCAGCTTGCACGGCTGACACGTCAACCTTGTAGGGCCGGCGCCTCGGATGATGATACCGGGCTCTGCACGAACGGCTCGCACAACACGTCGCGAACCGACGCATGGCGTGGATGCGGGCTGGCGCAAGACCTCTCGGGTCGATCGGCGGCTACGCCCACGGGCGCGGCCGGTTTCGAACAGACGACTGGGCGGGGATCGCGGCCGCCGTGGGCCTGGAGCATGCCGGGGCGGCTTGTCCGGATCATGGAAGGGCCTTACAAACTCCGGGCTCTCTCGACGAGGAGGTTTCGAATGCCAGCCAGGTCGATCCGCATCCTGTTGGCCGTGGGCGCTGCACTGCTGGGTTGCTTGGCCGCCGATCGCTCGGCCCCTGCGGCGGTAGAGGTCGTCGATGCCCGTTTTGTGGGCGATGTTCCGTTTCCCCGGTTCATGCCGCTCTGGATGGAGGCATGGGCGATGAAGGATGCGGCCGGCCAGAGCCTCGATCACGAGGCGCGGCTCGGGGGGTATCTGCATGTGTATGTGCGAAATGCCGGGCCGCGGGCGGTGCGGATCAAGGACGTGCTGCTGGAGACCTACAGCCTTTCGCGTGTGATCGCCTTCTCCGGCGAGACGACAAGCGGCCTGCGGCCGGCGAGCATCCAGTTCGCCGGGCTCGATGCGGCGACGCTCGCGCGGCTCATCGAACTGGGCGAGCCGGTGTGGTGGCGGGTCGATCCGCCGGTGCTCGCGCCGGGCGGGTTCGGCGAGGCGACGGTGCGGCTGAGGCACGTACCCCGGGCGGCGGAGCTGTCCGTGGTGCTCAGGGCCGACGAGGCGGATGTCCCCGCGAAGGTCCGCCCGGCCGACGCGCGGCCCCGGATCGTGGGGGCGTACCTGCCGGCGTCGCTGGACCGGCTGCACCTGTACCTGAGGCGTCCCGTACCCGGGTCCGATGTTCCCCGCCGGGCGCTCGTGGATGATACGGACGTGACCGCGAGCACGACCTTCGGGGCGGACGCCGGCGTGGATACCGCCGTGGCCGTCGTTCGACTTGCCCGGCCGCTGGAGCAGTGCTCGTTTCATTGCCTGCGGGTTGAATACGCGGACGGTTCGCAGGCCGTGGCGTGCTTTCGCGCCACCGGGGGCGAGCTCGTGTACGGGATGTGGGGCTACTCGAACCGGGGCAAGACGCCCGGGGAGCGCACCCGGACGTATCTCGGCGAGATGGAATCGCACAACATCAACACGCTGATGTACTCCATCGGCGGAGACGTGCTCGCCTTTCTGCACAGCCGCGCGGGGATCGAGTATTCGCGCCGTACCGGCATCCGGCTGATGGAGACCGCGCCGAACGACGCGCCCGACCCCGTGTACCTGTTCCTGCTGGACGAGCCCGATGCCGGCGACTATTCCGTCAAGGGGCTGGAGCGCGCGGCAGACCGGCTCGGGTGTCTGGCCCAGCCGCTGGTCCAGCGCAGCCGCGAGTTCCGCGAGAAGGACCCGCGGACGCCGCAGATCCTCAACGTGGACAACAGCTACAAACCGGACAACTGGTACACGTACGCCCAGATTCCGGACATCATGTGCGCGGACCCCTACTTCCAGGAGCAGCAGCGTCTCATCTACGCGGACCGGCCGGGCTGGCTGCCCTACTTCACGAAGCCCACGTACGTCTACGCGGTGGGTACGATCTGCCAGACGGCGGCCGCGCCTCGACCGTTGCACCTGATCCTCAACTCGGTCCGCCACGACATGGCCGACGGGCCGTTTCGGTTCGCCACCCCCGAGGAGAAGCGGATCGAGGCGATGTACGCGGTGGCGGCCGGGGCCAAGGCGCTGTCCTACTGGTGGTTCACGCCCTACGGCGAGTTCCACGGCTGCGGAAGCGACTCGCCCGAGGGCAGGCGCCTCTGGACCGAAATCGGGCTGATCGGTGCGGAGCTCAGGACGGCCGGTCCGGTGCTGACGGTGAGCTGTCCGGCGAACGTCCCCGTTCAGGCTCCGCCGCGTCTGTGGGTGCGGACGCTGCTGGGGGGAACTGACGCCGTCGTGCTGGTGGTAGCCAACGACGCGATCGCGTGCGACCGACTGGGCATGGCCTACAAACCGGTCGAGCGGGCGACGGTCGCCGTGCAGTCACCGGCGTGGCTGCGGCCGGCGGATGCATTTGAGATCGGCGCGGCGGGCGTCGTGCCCGTATCCTGGAAGGCCGAGGGCACAAAGGTCGCCGTTGATCTGGGTACGGTGGAGATTTCCCGCCTGGTGATCGTGACCTCAGATACAGGCCTGCGGGAGCGGCTCGGACAACAGTATCGGGAGCATTTTGCGAGCAGGGCAGCGGCGCTGCTGGAAGCCCGGCGGACCCTCCGACGTCAGTGACTCCGCGCCGGGGCTCGCGTCCACACCGCACGTTGCTCCGGCCCGTGCGGCAACGGGCTGCGGTGCGATCGACCGGTTTGCGCGGATCGCCGGGGCCGGGGTCGGCGCCGAAGGCGGCCCGGTCGCGGAAGGCCTCGCGCAAGACCGCACGCTTTTTCAAACAAGACGACTGCGGGGTTTCCGTTCAGAGCGGTACATCGACCTCGCCGGAGCATCCGAAGCTCGTCCCCTGCGGGTGCAGGCCCAGCGGTCCCCGAAAGGATCGGGAAAGAGGTATGTCATGCTCGAAACACTGCTACGGATCATCTCGGCATCCAAGGCCTTGGACGCTCGTCTGGTGGTCTTCGGTGCGGCCTTCATCTGGTATCCGGCCGTGGCGGTAGCAACGGGCCGGTATCACAGCCTGGGCCTGAAAACGGAGACTCCCGACGACGGCGACTCCGCCGGCGTGCCGCAATGGGGCGTCGGCTCGTGGTCGGCGACATCGGGACACCGCAGAATCCCCTGCCCGCCGGAACAGAGGTGGGATGCCACTGCCACGAAGGGAGCGCCCTTGGGAGGCGGCCTGAATGCGCACGCCGCCGAGGCTGGTATCTCCGCGTACGTTCCGGTCGGTTCGGCGGGCGACTGGCGGCCCGCGGGACCGCCGTAACCGATCAAGGCGGCAGCCTGGCGGGTGGTCAGTCCGCGGCCTTGGTAGCCGTGGGGTCTTTTTCGATCGACCGGCGCCAGGACGCGTGAAGCTCGAGCAGACGCTGGGCGATCTCGGGATGTCTGGCGCGCAGGTTGGTCGTCTCGGCGGGGTCGGCGACCAGATCGGCCAGGAAGACCGCATCCTGTGCGCCGGCGCGGTGGCCGCGTCCCGCGTCCTGGTCCACGATTCCGTTGCAGACGAGTTTCCAGCGGCCCCGCCGTACGGCCTGCTGACCGTCCCATTCGAAGAAGAGCGCTTCGTGACCGGCGGCACCCGGGTCTTTCAGGAGGGGCAACCAGCTTCGACCGTCGATCGTGCGGTCGGTCGGCGGGGCGGCTCCGACCAGTTCGGCGACGGTCGGCCACACGTCCATCGCAACGGTGAGCTGCTCCCGGATCTGGCCGCCGGGCATCTGACGGGGCCAGCTCACGATGGCCGGCATGCGGATACCGCCTTCGAACAGGCTCCGCTTGTGCTCGCGGAAGGGGGCGTTTCGTCCGCCGCCTTCGCCCCGTCCGCTGCGGGCGGCGGCCCCGTTGTCGCTCGAGAAGAAGATGAAGGTGTCGTCCAGCAGACCGGTCTCGCGAAGCCGGCCGACGATGCGGCCGATCGAGTCGTCCATTCCCGCGACCAGGGCGGCGTAGCTGCGTCGCGGCTCGGGCAGGTGGCGGTACATCTCGAGGAAGCGCGACTGCGGGTTCATGGGGTAGTGGGGGGCATTGTAGGCGACATACAGGAGAAACGGACGGTCGCGGTGGCGGTCAATGAAGTCGATGGCCTCGCGGGTGATCAGGTCGGTCATGTGGACGCCGTCTTCGTAGATCTCCCGGCGATTGCGGAAGAGGTCGTGGTGATACGGTTCGCTCCAGTAATACATGTGAGAGAAGTAGTCGACCAGCGACGCGTGAAAGCCGACAAACAGGTCGAAGCCCTGGTCGTTGGGCACCTCGCCCTGGCGGCAGCCCAGGTGCCACTTTCCCAGCAGGGCCGTTGCATATCCGCGCGGGCGCACCAGCTCGGCGATCGTGATCTCGCCGGAGGCCAGGCCCGCATCCCCCGGTTGGGAGCCGATGTTCTTCGAGGTGGACATCCCGCACCGGAGCGGATGCCGGCCCGTCAGCAGGGCAGCCCGGGACGGGGAGCAGATCGGCGCCGCGCAGTAGTAGTTCGTGAACCGGACCCCGGAGGCCGCCAGGGCGTCGATCGCGGGCGTCCGGATGTCCCGGTCGGCCGGCGGGGCGTAGCACCCCACATCGCCAATGCCCAGGTCATCGGCGTAGAAGAGAACGACGTTGGGCGTCCGGGCCAGGGCCGGCGCCGTCAGTGCAAGAACAAGGACCATACGCATCATCGGTCGGTTCCTCGGGCGCCGGCCGGCTGCGTGCAGGGCGCAAAGGGCAGCCGGGCATCCGGCGGGAGCGATCGGAGGGCTCCGCTCAGCCGAGCCCGCGCCTCGGCGATAACGGGATCTGCGCTCTGGCTGAGATCGCGCGTCTCCAGCGGGTCGTTCTTCAGGTCGTAGAAACGTCCGTCGGACCAGAGCTTGTACCGCTCGTTGCGGATCACCCGCTGGGTGCCGAGCTGGGAGAAGATCCACTCGCGGGGCCGCTGGGGCTGTCCGCGTCCCGTCAGGTCGCGCGCAAACGAGCGGCCGTCGATCGTTACGCCGGGTGGGAGCCCGGCTCCGGCCAGTTCGACCAACGTGGGGAGGATGTCCGTGAAGTCGACCAGCGCCGAGGACACCTGGCCCTGCGGGACCATTCCCGGGCCGCTCACGATGAACGGGACGCAGATCCCGGGTTCAGTGAGCTTGCCCTTGCCCCCGGTGACCACCCGTCCGTTCGCGCGGCATCGCAAGCCGGGTGCTCCGTTGTCGGACGTGAACAGCACGATCGTGCGGTCCCGGAGGTCCAGCTCGTCCAGGGCCTGCACCAGCCGGCCGACGAGATGGTCCATATAAGCGATCATTCCCGGGTACAGTGCGACGCCCGTGGCGGACGTGTCCCGGTTGTGGGGCGTCTTGGTGAAGGGCGTGTGCACGAGGACCATCGGACAGTAGGCCAGAAACGGGCGGTCCCGGTGGCGACGCATGAACTCGATGAGATAGTCCACGTGCACGTCGGGCCCGAAGGCCTCGGGCATCCGGGGCCGCCGCCCGTCGATCTGCACGAACGGATCGAAGTAACGTTCCACGTCGCGCGGGCTGTCGGCCTCGAAGCCGGGCCAGACACAGTGACAGTCGAAGCCGTGCTTCCGGAGGATGTCCGGATCGACCCGCAGGTCATTGATCTGCCACTTGCCCGCGATCGCCGTGGCGTAGCCGGCGTCGCGAAGCAGTCGCGCGAAGGTGATCTCCCGTGCGGGGTCGAGGTGCTGGCCGCCCCAGCGGGGGGTGTCGTGATGGGTCGTCCACCCGGTGCGGAACGGATACCGTCCGGTGAGCATCTCGTGGCGCGTGGGTGTGCACAGCGGGGTCGCGTACACGCAGTCGAATCGCACGCCGGCCGCGGCAAGCCGGTCGATCTGCGGGGTCTGCGACTCCTCGCTGCCGTAGCAGCTGAGCCATTCCTTGCCGAGGTCGTCGACGAGGATGAGCAGGATGTTCGGTCGCTCGGCGGGGCGGGTTGGAGCGGTGGATCCGATCGCGGCGAAGCAGAAGGCGAGTCGCAGTGCGTTCATTCGAGACTCCGAAAGTGTATTTACACCCCGGGAGCTGCGGGGGCAACCGCAGGCAGAATGGCCCCGCGATCGGACACCCGGCGCGCCGGCGCGGGGTGCGCCGCGGACAACCCCGAACCGCGCGCCAATCCTCGGGGATGCCACGCGGACGTGCCCGGAGTCCCACGCGACGCCCGGGCGATCCGCGTGCCGCGGTCGTCGGCATTCCGTAGAATACGGCCGTGAGGAATCCGCCGCGCATCTTGGCGATCGAGACGTCCGGGCGGGTGGGCAGCGTCTGCGTGGCCGCCGGGCCGACGGTCTTGGCGCGGGCGGAGCTGCAAACCGACGCCCGGCACGCGAGCGGTCTGCACGCGGCGATCGAACGGGTGGTGGCCGGCCAGAACTGGGCGCCCGACGGGCTGGATGAGGTGTACGTTTCCGGCGGTCCGGGGAGCTTCACGGGCCTGCGGATCGGGATCACGGTGGCCCGGACGCTCGGGTGGGCTACGGGGGCGAGGGTTGTCCGCGTTCCAACCGTAGATGCACTGGCCTGGAACGGGTTGCGGGCCGAGGCGGCCCCGTCGGTGCTCGCGGTTCTGCTCGACGCCAAGCGGGCACAGGTGTACGCCGCCGCCTTCCTCCTGCGTGACGACGCTCGCGGCCCAACATACGAAAAGGTGGTGCCCGAAGCGATGACGGAGCCCTATCTCTTTCTGCGGGATACCGTGGAGCGGCTTGCCCAGGGAGATGTCTCTCGCGTGGCCGTGCTCGGCGAGGGCGTGGCCTACCACCGGCCGGCGATCGACCGCGCGGGCGTCAGGGTCCTTCCCGAGTCCCTGTGGCCGGCGCGGGCGGAGGGGGTGCACGCGATCGGGCTCCGGATGGCGGTCGCCGGCGAGTACTGTCCGCTGGATCGCTGTCTGCCGATCTACATTCGCCTGCCGGAACCCGAAGAGAAGTGGCTCCAGCGGCAAGGCACGCCCCCGGCCGGGCCGCACGGCCCCGGCTCCGTCGGGCGCGCCGGGTAAGATCGCCCGAACCGGGCCTCGTCCCGGAGCCGGATCCGGATTGCGGCCGCCAGGCGGCACAGTCATGGCCGACACGAACGCGATCAAGTGGCTGCGGGCACAGGGTGTGGCGTTCGAAGTGCTCGAATACGAGTTCACCGAGGTCGGGGCGGACCTTGCGGCCGAGGCCGTGGGCCGGCCGCTTGAGATGTGCTGCAAGACGCTCGTCGTGCGGGGCGAGAGCGGCACACACTGGATCGCCATCGTTCCGGGCGACCAGCGGTTTGACACGCGGAAGATGGCGGCGGCGGCCGGCGAGCGCCGAGCGGATCTGGCCGATCCTGAGGAGGCCGAGAGGATCACGGGATACCACGTCGGCGGGATCTCGCCCTTTGCCATGCGGCGACGGCTGCCGGTCGTCATCGAGGAGTCGTTGCTCGCGCTGGATCGAATCCTTGTCAACGGCGGACGGCGGGGCGTACTGCTGGACATGAGCACGCTCGATGTGGTGCGGTTGCTGGACGCCCGGCCGGCGGACATCTGCGGCGGGTGAGCCGGGGCCCGCGGTCAGCCCCGCGCCGGCGTGTCGCCGGGACCGGGGGGCCCCGGAGCCGGGCGGCGTCGCGGGCGGTCCATAAGGAAGCGGATTCGCGTTGCGGCCTCGGGGCCGAGCACCTCCAGCGCGGTCTGGCGGGCCTGCGCGAGCGAGACCCTGCGGGTCATGTGGGTCAGGACGATGTACGGGCAGTTCAGCTGCGCCAGGGCATCCCGCAGGTCGTGAAGGTGAAAGTGCTGTCCGGCCCGGGCGCGGTCCTTATGTTCGTCCTCGTAGAACGTGCACTCGAGGACGAGGATCTCGGCGTTTTTCACATCGTCGCGGTCCAAGAAGGCGCCCGGGCCGGTGTCGCCGCAGTAGGTGATGCGCGGGACCTCGACGGGATACTGGATCTCGATGCCCTTCTTCTTGAGTTCCACGAGCTGAGGACCTGAAAGCCCCGCGTATTCGGGCTTGAGCTTGTGGCGACGCTCGATGACCGCAAAACCCAGCGACGGCTCGCGGTGGGCCACGCGAAAGGCCCGGACGATGAGGTCCCGGCGGATCGCCTGTTCCTGGTCGGGTTCGAGTCCCACGAGCCTGGCGGGCGTCGGATGGCCCTCGATCTCCGACCACGCCCGCAGCAGGCGTTCGACGGGCCGTACCAGGTGACGATGCATGATCGCGCAACCGGGGGCGTTGCCCACGAAGTTCCGCTGGCTGAAGTAGTAGGCGATGCCGGCGGCGTGGTCCATGTGGCCGTGGGAGAGGCACACGTGATCGATCGGGATCAGCTCGCGCGGGGCGCGGCCGAAATCGAAGGCCACGTTGAGCTCGGGGGCGATGATGACGCTCTCCTCGCCGGCCAGGGAGTAACCCCGGATCTCCAGCGAGCCCACGCGCTGGCTGACGATGCGTGACATGGTGCGGAATATCGCGGATCCGGGGTCTTCTGCCAAGCCGGGGCACCGGCTTTGCGACGCCCCGGGCCGGCCGGTAGAATTCCACGGGCCTCAATATCCTGTAGTCCCGGCGGGCCCGTGCACGCATGCGTTGCCCCTTCTGCAAGGAAGTCGACCGCGACCGGGTGATCGATTCCCGGCTCACCGAGGGCGGCGCGACCGTTCGCCGACGGCGTCAATGCGACGCCTGCGGCCGCCGGTTCACGACGAAGGAGCGGGTCGAGTCCGACGTGCGGCTTCAGGTGATCAAGAAAGACGGGAGCCGCGTTCCCTATGAACGGGCCAAGATCCTGGCCGGGCTCCAGAAGGCCTGCTACAAGCGGCCCGTCAGCAGCCAGGCCCTCCAGCAGCTCGTCGACGAAGTGGAGGAGGACATCTTCCGCCGCTTCGAGCGCGAGGTCGACAGCCGCTACATCGGCTCGGCGGTGGCACGGCGGCTGCGGGACCTGGACAAGGTCGCCTACGTGCGTTTCGCCAGCGTCTATCGCGAGTTCCAGGATCTCGGGGACTTCGTGGAGGAGGTCCGGGACGTGCTGGACCGCGCCGAGGCGGAGGTGCCCGGCCAGCAATCCCTTTTCGACCCGGAAGGGTGATCTCTCGGCCGGCGACGGCGGCGCGGACCACGCGTTCCGGGCGGTCACGGCCGCGTGGGGCCGGCCGGCGGGGTCCGGAGGTCCCGGAGGGTCTGGATCGCCCGGGCCAGACTCCGCAGAGGCCGCCCCTCGATGCGGGGCTCATGGAGCGGACCGAAGACGTGAACTTCCATCAGTTCGCGGGCCGCTCCCTCGGCCAGCTCGGTCAGCAGGCCCAGGTCCGGCAGCCGGCGGGGACTGCCCGCCAGCAGCGTGAGGGCAAGTTGCTGCGTCGCGGTGTCCATCCGTCCGGCCCCGACGAGCGAGAGGGCCGACCCGCGAAGGTCGATCGCATGAAGGGTCAGGGTCTGACCCTCTAACGAGAACTCCGCCGTGCCTTCATGGAAGGCGTTTTCTTCGGGCTGGGCGAGATTCAAGGAGCCGATGATGGCCAGGAACAGGGGGATCCGCATGATCTGGGCCCGCTCGATCCGAAGGGTTCCCCCGCCCTGACGGGTGGACCGCTCGCCGAGCACTCCGCGAAGGAACAGCTTGCCGCTGAGCGATCCCTGCGCCGTGGGGGCCTTGCCGTCGTTTGACCGGCCGGCCTCGAGAAAGCGAGGCAGCGATACATCACGGAACACCAGACTCAGCCCGTAGACGGGGCGATCCGTGTCGAACCGGACTTCGGCGAAGCCGCCCGCCAGACCTTCGCAAATGGAACCCTGGAGCTCGTCCAGATGCAGCACACGCTCATCGGGGCTCTTGAAAAGCCGTCCCGTGGCCGGGCCTGCGAGGCGGTCGGCGAAGCGAAACTGCTCCAGGGCGAAGCGGCCGTCGACGCTGACGATCCCCCCGCCACGAGCCCGGCCGGCCAGGTCGACGGTACCGCGGATCTGGCACGCCGAGCCCGTCGCCAGACTCACGTCGTGCAGCCCGAGTCGGCCGGCGAACTGCCACGCGGTCTTATCGCCGAAGGGATGCTCGAAGATCAGGCGATGGATATCCAGATCGAAGGCGCCCTCCGGACGGAGGGCGTCCCAGACGCGACGGGCCCGCCACGGCAACGCGCGTCGGATCGAAGGGGTCAGCACCAGCCCCCGGGCCGTCGCCGAGATCTCTCCGGCAATCCGGGCTTCACTCCAATCCAGCGTGCCAGCCATGCTCAGCTCGCCGGGTTCGATTCGGCCGCGAAGCTCTTCGATGCGAACCGCTTCCGGAGTCACGCGGATGCGACCGCAAAGAGCCTCCACGGGCACCGGGAAAACCGGCGGCCGGACGCTCGCATTCACCGGATTGAGGACGATTTCAGTACGGGGGCGGGTTTCGCCCGGGGACTGCCAGAGACTTACGGAAGCATCCAGCCGGCCGCCCGGCCGAAGCGCATCCCACGCCCGGCGGGCCATTGACGGAAGCACGCCGTAAAGATCGTCATCCAGCGAAAGGCTTCGTGCGGCCACCTCCAGCCACAGCGGTGCGTCGCCGTCTTCCAGAGGGATGCCGCCCTGCACAAGCACGGTAGCCGGTCCGTGCATTCCGAGCAGATGGTAGAGCTCAACGTGGTCGCGGGTGATCCGTGCCTCCGCGTCTACGCCCCGCAGTTCGAACGGGAAGGCCTCGGGACACAGCCGGGCCGGGCCGAGGCGGGCCGACAGGTCGTAATCGAGTCGCCCATCCGGACCCGTAATCAGAGAGCCCCGCACGTCGGCCCGGCCTTGCAACCGCAGCTGTTCGATGAGCCGAATCGCGCCCGGCGGCAGAGCGGCGGTCGTCTCCGCATCCACCGGGATGCCCTCGGCATGGATTTCAAGTCGCACGTCGGCCGGCCGATCCGGAGATGTTCGCACAAAACCATCGAGGGCCCACCGGGCGTCCCGATAGGTCCCCCGGGTGTCGACGAGCTTGAACCCGTCGGCGGAGATCTCCAGCCCTCCCCGGACGTCCTCGAGAGGCAGCGGGAGCCCCTCGTATCGGGCGCCCAAGCCCAGCAGCTCGGCGCGGACCTTCGTCCGCCAGGGCCGGGCCTGCGGGGTCACGGAAGGCTCGCGGCGCAGATCGACGGCGGCGTTTACGCGGCCGTTCGGAGCGAACCGGTCCCAGACGGCCCGGTAGCCCGGGGGCAGACAGGCGTACAGCGAATCGTCCAGCTCGACGTCTGTCCCCTCGATGTGCAACTCGGCGCCGCAGGTCCATGCCGGCGACGAGAGTACTCCGTCGACGGCGATCCGGGCCGTTCCGTGCCGTCCTCTGAGGTGATCGAGCTCCACGCGACCGTCGGGATGAAAGATCACGCGCCCGGTCACGTCCTCGACCCGGTAAGGGAAGGCGACGAAGGCCGCGCCGGCCCCCCGAGAGACGATGGTCCCGCCGCGAAATCGCACGCCGCTGCGGGGTCCGGGCTCCTTGGCCAGCGAAAACGCCAGATCGACGCGGCCCGCCGGCGAAAGATGACGACAGAAGTCGCGCAGCTTGGGCCATCGGCAGACGAAGCGATCCTCGGCGGGCGTGCGCTGGCCCGGCGGCGAGGGCAGGGGGACATCCGTGGCCGTCAGCTCGAGTTCGAAGCCGATATCGTCCAGACTCCGCGCGGTGGCCAGGGTTGCAAAGATGCGGCCGCGGATGACGCACGTGCCGCCGCGCCAGCGACCGCTCAGGTCGACGTCCACATCATTGCGGTCGAATGCGAGCCGGCCGCGCACGTCGTCGAAGATCAGATACCGCTCGCCCCGGGGGGTCGCGCGGTCCTGTTCGTCGGCGGGCACGGCGAGACCGGCATCCTCCAGCGAGATCTGGGCGCGGCTCCCCGTGGCGGGGTCATAGGAGAGGCTGTCGGTGCGGACCTGACCCTTGAGGTCGAGCAGCTCCAACCACCGCTCCCAATGGGGCGGCGCCGCCCAACGGACGCTGGCCATGGGGATCGTCGGCAGCCCTCCTTCGGCGGTCTGGAGCTGCAAACCGGCCAAGTCGAGCCGGAAGCGACCGCGCTCGGGCGCATCGGATCGTGTCCGCCACTGGATGTCATACAGGGAAGGCTCGGCATCCGTACTGGAGGCGGATACATCCAGCCCCAAGCGGATCGGCCGGTGACCGTCGCCCCCCCGGGTCCAGGCCAGTTCGACCTCGGCATCCCGCAGCCGGATCACCGGGCTGCGCTGCCTCGGTCTTCGGGGCGGCTTGCGCTTCCGCAACAGGTACTGCCAGTTTCGAGCCCCCGTCTGCGGATCCTTGAGCAGCCGGATCCTCGGTTGCAGCGCGACGATCTCCGGTACGATGAGGTCCCCGGTCAACAGACTGAAAGGCTGTACCCGCAGATAGAGGTCCCGAGCGGAGAAGATCACACGATCCTGCGGGGAGCTGTGGCCGGCGTCGAACCCCGCGTCGGGTTGTGTGGCGACCGTGACGTCCACGAGATGCAAGCCGTCGGAGAGGTCGAACCTTGCCGAGCCCACGTGGACGGTGCCGCCCGTCGCCTCGGACAGGAACGATTCGCCGAACCCGCGGACCCGCTCGCCCCCCGTCACGTAGCGGTAGCCGCTCACCGCTCCGGCCACCAGGATCAGGCCGAACAGGCCCAGCCATCGCCGTCGCCGGGAAACGGGGCGCCGTTGGAAAGGCCGACGACCCCACAGATTACCCATCCGAACCTCGGGAAGGCCGCTCTTCGGCACGGCCGGCCACAGCCCAGCCGCTCAGTACGTAGATCGGCGGCATGGTGGGCACGCGGTATCGGACGCTGCCGACGTAGACCATGTGCAGCAGTGTGAAATACAGGGCGGGCAAGAGCAAGAGGAGGGTTTCGCGCGGGCGCCGGCGGCGGAAGACACCTGCTGTCGCCATTCCGAGCGTCAGCACCATCCAACCCGCGCTGGCCACCATCTTCACGGCCGTCCGGCTGCCGGGTTCATTCGGGACGGGCGACCAGGTGCGAAGGAACTTGATGCCGGCCAGGCGAAGCACACGCCGCGGGTTCTCCCGCGCCATGCGGATTGATTCCCGTGTGAAGAACGCGTCCCACTCGACCTCGGACAGGCCGCGGACCTCTTCCATGCTCTTGGTGTACGCCAGGTCGCTCCCACCGGCTGCCCGGGGCCCGAGACCGTCGTACAGCGAGATCCCCGATCGCGTGGAAAGCACACGCCAGCGCCCGAGGACCACGCGATTGCGGATGACCCAGGGAGTGAGCAGGGCCGCCGTGGCAAGGAGCATCCCGATCGCCGGCCCCAGACCCCGTCGCTCGGACCTGGCCGTCACGACGAGCGCGACGGACCAGACCGGCACGAATGCGGCGACGGACGGCCGCGTGTAGATGCACAGGGCAAACGCCACACCGGCCGCCAATGCCCGGCCAAGAGGCGGTCCGCCCCGCCCGGCGAGGGCCTCAGCCGGTTGGCGGTCCCGCTCTGTCGGCCGCGCCGGACGCCGGCCGTGCGTGGGCCAGGCCAACACTATGGCCGTCGCGAGCAGCGTGGTGAAGATCGTCTCCGTCAACATCAGGTGCGACAGACCAAAGACCAGAAACGGGTCCAGGGCAACCAGCAGCCCCGCGAGCACCGCCGCTCGAGGATCGGGGCTGAGTCGGCGCGCCAGCATAAAGACCGGGACCACGGCGGCCGCCCCGACGGCCGCCTGGGCCAGCCGTGCCAGGAGCAACCCGTGCGGGAGTTTCACGAACAGCGCGAGAAACGCCGGATACAGCGGCATGTACGTGGCCCGGAAGCCGAACTCGTCGACCAGGCCCCGACCCGCGGCGATCGACTCGGCGACGCGCCAGTACTCGAACTCATCGGGAAACAGCAGCCCGACCCCGCGGGCCTGTTGAAGACAGACCCAGCCCCCGCGGACCACAGCCGCCGCCAGGAGCAGCCACAGCAGTGTTCGGGCGCTTCGCACAGGCGTCACGTCGTCGTGCACCGCAGCCGCAGAATGCGACGGGTGGCGGGCGTGATCCTGGCCCGATCGTCGATCCGAACCGGAATGACCCACGCCACGCCGTTCCGGTCGGCCAGAACCGCGACACGGTCGCGGACCGACCTGGGAATCTTCTCATCGAGCAGGAACTCGGCTATCCGCTTCTCCACCCCCAAGCCCAGCGGGCGGAATCGTTCTCCGGCCCGGCGTGAACGGACGACCAGCGGCGGCGCGAGGACGTCCCAGTCCAGCCATTCCTCATCGTCCGGGCGGACCGCCGCCACTTCGTGGGCCTGACGGGGAGCAAGGTCCTCGACGCTCGCCTCGATCAGCAGGCGCAGGCCCGGCAGGGATGTCCGGCCCGGTACCGCCAGGGCGATCTCGAACTCCTCGTCCGGCTCGTCATCGGCTCGCCGGGCCAGGGAGAGTCGGCCGTAGGACAGCGTGGCCCGGACGCGGCCGGGAAGATCGAGGGACCTTCCGCTCTGACCGGCGGCCACGAGATCGGCAAGGGCCGAGAGGTGGCGATGGCCCAGGTCCTGCTCGACACCGGTCAGCGACACAACCGCCCGACGCAACACCTCCGTCTGGAGCACGCGCCGCTTGCGGAGGATCGGTGCCGTGTTCAGCACCAGCGCTTCCGGCGAACGGTCGATGATGACGGTCTCGAGAAGGCGCTCCGCGGTCTGGCGGAGATACTCATCGAGTCCGGCCGCCTGCTCGGCCAGACGCAGGACGGCCTCGGCGGCCTGCGGGTTGGCAATCCCGGCAGCCAGGGGCAGAAGTTCGTTGCGAATGCGGTTACGGGCCGCCACGGCCGCGTCGTTCGTGGCATCCTGGCGGAAGGCGACGCCCTCGGCAGCCAGGAAGTCCAGTATCTGCCGTCGGCGGACGCCCAGCAGCGGCCGAACCAGGCGGATGTGGCTCTCGGGCGTCAGCGGGCGGCACGGGCGGATGCCCGCCAGACCTCGCCAGCCGGTCCCGCGAAAGAAGCGATGAACGATCGTTTCCACGTTGTCGTCGGCGTGATGGGCGACGGCGAGCGTCCGCGCGCCGGTTCGCAGGCACACGCGCTCAAAAAAGGCGTAGCGGCATTCGCGCGCGGCTTCCTCGATCGAGAGCTTCCAGCGGGCGGCACAGGCGGGAACGTCGGTCCTCTCGCTCGTGCAGGGGAGAGCCAGGGCCTTCGCCTGGTCGCGGACGAAACGTTCATCCTCATCGGCCTCGGCCCCGCGAATGGCGTGGTTCAGGTGGGCGACGTGCAGGCTCATGGCCGGTCGCTCCCGGCGTCTGAGCCGGTCCAGGGCGTGCAGAAGGGCCATGGAATCCGGCCCGCCGGACACACCCACCACCACGCATTCGCCGGGCGCAATGAGCTGATGGCGATCGATGAACAGACGGATGGACTCGATGAAGCCGTTCACCGATTCTCATGCTATCGAATCGGGATCGGCAGCGGCAAGAGAAGCGCGGCCGTCGCCGGCGCAGGAACGACCGGCCTTCTCGTCCTGGGACTGAGAGTCCCCCGTGTTCCGGGGTTCTTGGGAAGATGTCGGGGCGCAGCGCCCGAGCGTACCGGCCGACCTCATTTCGTCCCGGCCGGTTTGAGCGGCGGCGGCGTCGGCGGCCGCGAGGCATGCTGCGTCATGGCCGCCTGGGCCCACTTGATGAACGCTTCCTTGGGGATGTAGCCCGTCTTGGCCTGATAGGCGCCGTCGGGGGCCTTGATCAGAAAGCCCGGGGCCCGATCGATCCCATGCCTGGCCACGTACTCCCGACTGGGACGGTTTTCGTAGAAGAGCTGACAGTTGACGGTATTCTGGAAGAGCTGCGCGGTGTCGGGCTTGTCGAGCACATCCGCGATCATCCGGTTGCTGTCGTTGTCGAGCCACCACTTGTAGAACACGAAGAGGTATCGCTTCTCCGCTTTGGCCTTCTGCTCGGCCCGTTCGATGTTGTACTCCCATTGATAGCTGGCGCAACCGGAGCACATCATCCCCGCCACAACCAGCAACGCGCCGCGAAAGACACGCATGCCACCACCCTTGCCTGTACGAACTCGGCCGCCGGCAACCGCCGCGGCGGTTATCGTCGTCATCCGCCGACTCCTGTGTCAGCCTTGAAGCGTAGCGGGGCGCCCGCGGCGGTCAAGCAGCGGCCGTGGCCTGCGCCGGCGACCGGGCGGCGGCGGGTTGGCTGTTGGTCAGGAAGACCGTCTCCCAGAGGTCGACATTGTCGAGCTTGTAGCGGAAGTCGGCGTGAAGCCCGGTATCCTGAAGCAGCTCCGAGAGTCGCAGGTCGCTCCGCCACCCGAGTTGCTGGCAAAGCGGGCACAGCCACTTCTCGATCAGGGCCACCATGCGGTTGCTGGACTGGAAGTGGTTGATGATCACGATCTGGCCCCCGGGACGGGTGACCCGACGGATCTCCTCGATCAGCCGGACGGGTTCGCTGACGACCGTGATCACGTGGCTGGCCATCACGTGATCGAATACGCCGTCCGGAAAGGGCAGTTGCAGGCCGTTGGCCACCGAGAGGTGGATCCAGTCCATCCGTCCCTGCCGCACCCGCCGGGCGGCTCTCCGCAGCATCCCGTCGCTAATGTCGATTCCGACCACCTCGCAATCCGACGGGTAGTTGGCCAGAGCCAAGCCGGTGCCCACGCCGATATCGAGCACCCGCTCCCCCGAGCGAATCCCCATCTGGGCGATGGCCCGGCTCGTACGGCGATGAACGATCTTCGGCCAGAACAGATCGTAAAAATGCGACCAGACGTTGTAGATGCTCTTGGTGGTCTTTTCCTGCATGACCGCGTCCTACGGACCCCTCCGATGTCGAGAAGAGTAACGCGAACCGCCGGCCGGCTCAAGCTTGAGCGCTCGGCGCTGCGCGGAGACCGGTGGCCGGCCGAGCCGGCCCGGGCACGGACCCGACCCCCGGGGGCGTTGATCGGGGTTCTCGCGCCGATGGACGATCCGAGACGCTGGCTGGTTGGCTTGCCGATGAACTAAAACGCGGCGACCAGCTATCGCCGGCCGCCGCTGAACACTCTCTCTCCCGAAGCTAGGGTTACGCCTCGCTCACAGTATATTGGTTCGATGATGTCCGGTCAAGCTATTCTCGCGCAGCTCTCTGAAAAGTAGGCAGTTAGGGCAAAATTATGGGGCCATGCCCCTCCCGTGCGCCGGGCTGTCGCCCGCCTAGCCATCCCCCCGGGATGCACTCGCGGGCCGTACGAAACCGGGTCGGGTCCTCATGCCACAGGCCGACCAGGCGGGCTTGGGCTCCGGAATCTCCCCTCCCAATCTACCACGGGCAGCGCATGCGGCGTTCCCGTTCCGCAGGCCGGCGTCATTTGTATTTGACGCTGCACCCGTACGGCTTGGTCTTGGCGTTTCTGACCGGTCGCCCGTTCAGCACGGCGTCGAGGGCTTCATCAACGTAGTTGGTCTTGCCCTGATCGTCGATCGCCCCCTCGTAGACGAGTAGCCCCTTTTTGTCGATGATGAACATATGGGGGGTCGTCTTCGCCCCGTAGGCTCGGCCAACTTTGCCGTCCGGGTCGTGAAGGACCGGATAAGCTAACCCCTTTTGAGCGGCGTAGATACGGTTCTTCTCGGGTTTCTGGTAGTGCGTCGAATCGATCGCCAACCAGACCACATCGCGACCGGCGTACTTCCTGTAAAGGTCCTGCATGACCTTCTCATCATGCTTGCCACGACTGACCGGGCAGTCCTGATTGATCCACTCCAGGACGACCACCTTGTCCTTGAACTCCGTAAGCCGGAACGTCTTGCCGTACACGTCCTTGAGTTCGAAGTCCGGAGCGGGCTTGCCGATCTCGGCCGGTCCGGCGTCCGGCCGGGCGGCCTGGGCCAGTACGATCGAGGCGATCAGGACAGCCAGACCGAGTGGCGCGATAGTTCGTTTCATCGGAACCTCCTTCGTTCCATGGGCCAGACCCTGCCCGGTCG
>Ga0209162_1000406_pt1 | contig 47567 bp, 44 predicted proteins | sample YNPNPMetaG_FD_187121 | JGI IMG/M metagenome (GOLD analysis project Ga0209162, IMG submission 187121) | Anoxygenic and chlorotrophic microbial mat microbial communities from Yellowstone National Park, USA - YNP NP MetaG (SPAdes) (version 2) ...
TTACATCATGTATAGCGTGAATGCGCCTGGTATAAAAGAGGATCCTTTCAGTAAGGGTGGTTTTACCAGCGTCTATATGGGCGCTGATGCCTATGTTTCTGATCTTGGTTGGATCTGTTTTCATTATTACTATAACCTCTACTATATTAGCTTTGACTGGCTCTTTATCATCACCATGCCAATTGTCATTTGGAGTGCCAATGAATTTTATAAGCTTATTGCTTTGTTGTGATGGCAAGATAAAATTATAAAATTTAATAATACCATTTTGTCAGATTTTTTAAAGTTCCGTTTTATTAACCTTATACCATGCAATTGTCAAGGGCGTGGTGAGCCCAAAATCCCACTCTCTCAGCTTACGCCAGATTCCATCGTGGAATTTGGGCAACAATACCTTTTGACATCTTTGTGCTTATGGTTTTTTTATTATGCGATATCCTTTTTTTGTAATGCCTCATGTATCTGTTCGGCCAATTTGCTGGAGATGCCTGGCACGGCCTGTAACTCCTCTATTGAGGCCTGTTTCAGCCTCTTTAGGCTTCCAAAGTGCTGAAGTAGGGCCTTTTGCCTCTTGGCGCCTACGCCTGGTATTTGAAGCAGAGACCCCTTGAACCTGGCTGAAGAGCGCTTTTTTCTGTGAAATGTGACTCCAAATCTATGTGCCTCGTCTCGCATGCGTTGTATGAAGAGTAAAACCGGATCGTGCGGGGCAAGCAGGACCTGTGAGCCGTCCATGGTATAGAGCTTTTCGCCCTCCTGGTCCCGTTCCTTGGCAATGGAGGCAAATTCCACTTGATCAGGCATGTCCAGCTCTTTCCAGGCGGAAATGGCCTCAAAGAGCTGTCCCTTGCCTCCGTCTATGACCATGAGGTCAGGCAGGTCCTGTCTTTCCATGCCTGATGCCAGCCGCCTCAACACCACCTCGCGAATCATGGCGTAGTCGTCTATGCCTGTTACGGTTCGAATGTTGTAGTGCCTGTAGCCCTGTTTTAGCGGCCTTCCATTTTCAAATGCCACCAGGCTGCCCACGGGCAGCTCGCCTCCTGTGGTGGAGATGTCTATGGTTTCAATGCGGTTTGGCTGCCTTTTGAGTTTTAATGCCTGTTGAAGAAGCCGAGCCAGCTCCTCCCAGCGCGCCTCTTGCCTTGCCTCCATGGAGACGGCCTCCAAGGCATTGGCCTGCGCCATTTCCATGAGCCTTTTGCGAATGGATCTAAAATTGCCGCTCACTAAGCGGCAGCCCTTAGCCATCTCCCTTATCCATTCCTCCAAAAGCTCCATGTCAGCGGGCGCTGTGGAGAGGAGTATCTGTTCAGGGACAGGGTTGACGGCAAAATAATCCCGTAAAAACAATGAGAGGATGTCGCCGTCAGGTTCATCGTGCACTAAATATATACGGCTTTCATGCCCCCTTACCACTCCGTCCCGCACATGTAACACAGAGACAGCCGCCCGTGCGGCATCCCTCGCCATTGCGACCACATCCCAGTTGGCGTCCAGATCCGCCACCATTGCCTGGTTTTCAGTCACCGCCTTTATGGCCGCAATCCGGTCTCGCAGCACCGCTGCCTTTTCAAACTCCAGGGCCTCTGCATACTGCTCCATTTTGGCCTGTAGGTCCTTTAGAAGGCCTTGCTGTCTGCCCTCCAAAAAGAGCTTTAGTTGCTGAATGCGCTCTCTATATTCCTCTGAAGAGATGGCGCCCATGCACGGTGCGCTGCACCTCTGTATCTGAAACTTGAGACAAGGCCTGTCCCTGTTTTTCATATGAGAGTCGCTGCAGGTGCGCAGCTTAAAGATGCTTCCCACTAAGTGCATGACCTCTCGCACCGCTGTGCCAGAAGGATATGGGCCGTAATACAGGGCATTGTCCTTTAGACGCCTGCGCACCACGGAGATGCGGCCAAATGGCTGAGATAGGTCAATGCGCAAAAAGGGATAGGCCTTGTCGTCCCGCATCACGATGTTGTACTTGGGCCGGTGTTCCTTGATGAGATTGAACTCCAGTAGCAGGGCCTCTTTTTCTGTGGCGGTTACGATGTACTCCAGGGTGGAGGCGTTTTGCAGCATGTGCGAGGTCTTTACCGAGGATGGTGGGCTGAGCAGATAGCTGGAGATGCGGCTGCGCAGGTCCTTGGCCTTTCCCACATAGATGACGCGAGCCTCACTGTTTCTAAAGAGATAGACGCCCGGAGTCTTGGGCAGGAGTTTTAATACCTCTGAAGCCGATTGGGCAAGGGAAATGGCCTGCATTTATTGATTGCGAATGCGGGGGTCTGCCAAGGCATAGCCGATGTCGGCCAAGAGGTTGCCAAGAAGGGTAAGCACTGCCACGATGACCAGATTGCCCATGAGGACTGGATAGTCCCTGGCCATGACACTGGTCCACATGAGCTGCCCGATGCCTGGAATGGCAAAGATGGATTCAAAGATCACACTGCCGCCGATCATGCCAGGCAGAGACAGGCCTAAGATGGTGATGACAGGCAGCAAGGCGTTTCTCAGGGCATGGCGGTAGATGACCACCCGTTCAGAAAGCCCCTTGGCGCGTGCCGTCAGAATATAGTCCTGGCGCAGCACCTCCAGCATGGAGGAACGCATATACCTGGACAGCCCTGCAAGCCCTCCCAGGGCCGAGATGCTCACGGGCAGTATGAGGTGTTTGGTCCAATCCCATATCTTTTGCCAGGTGGAAAGGGAGTCATAGCCCACGATGCTGTGGAGGCCTGAGATGGGCAGCCACTCCAGGTAGATGCCGAAGAACATCATGAGCAGCAGGGCCGCCCAAAAGGAGGGCATGGCATAGAAAAAGAAGACCATCACGGTGCTTATGCGATCAAACAGGCTGTTTTGATGCACAGCGGCCTGTACGCCCAAGGGAATGGCGATGAGGAATATGAGGGTCAGAGAGAGGAGGTTTATTAGAATGGTTATGGGCAGGCGTTCGCGAATCTTGTCCCACACAGGTCGTTTATCCGATGCAAAGGATTTGCCCAGGTCCAGCTTGGCCAGGCCCTTTAGCCAGTTCCAATACTGTTCATAAAGGGGCTTGTCCAAGCCGTATTGGGCGCGCAGCCGTTCCCTGGCCTCAGGGGTCATCTTGGGATTGAAGTCCGCCTGTATGGACATGGGTTCTCCAGGCGCCATGTGCATCACCGTAAAGGAGACCAGTGTGATGCCCAAAAAGGTGGGAAGCAGATAGGCAAGTTTTTTGGCCAAAAATATGAGAAATTGCATTTCATCCCCTTTTGAGTTGTTAAATCCCTTGACCATAACACAAGGTTGTTTTACAACCTGTTGTATATATTAAAATACCAAACCGGAATTTTTACAATGGAACAGCCTCAAGCACTCCAGATGCCATCAGGCAGTAATCTCTTTACAGTAGCCACCTATAATGTCAATTCCATTCGGGCCCGCATGCACATAGTGATTCCCTGGTTGAAACAGCATCAACCCTCTGTCCTGTGTATGCAGGAGACAAAGGTCGTGGATGCGGATTTTCCCAGGGCCGCCTTTGAGGAGGCAGGCTATTTCGTAGTTTTTCGAGGACAGAAGTCCTATAACGGAGTGGCTGTGGCCTCGAGACTGCCGATTCAGGAGGTGCAGTATGGCTTTCAGGACGGAGAGGACACGCCTGAAGACCAGGCCAGGCTCATATCCTGTGTAATAAACGGCGTGCGCATAGTAAATACCTATGTCCCTCAGGGAAGAGAGATAACCGACAGCATGTTTCAATATAAGCTCAAATGGTTTGAGCGGCTCAACTCTTTATTTTCACGCTGGATCTCCAGGGAACCACTGCTCTGGTGCGGGGATCTCAATGTGGCCCCTGAACCCATGGATGTCTATGACCCTGAGGGGCTTAAGGATCATGTGTGTTTTCATGAGGATGTGCGCAGGGCATTTCATGCAGTTAAGGCCTTGGGCCTTGTGGACATCTTTCGCAAGTTTAATCAGGAGCCCAAACAATACACCTTTTACGACTATCGTTTTCCCAAATCAGTGGAAAGGGTAAAGGGGTGGCGCATAGACCATATCCTTGCCAATGAATCCCTTGCTGTCAGGGCAACGGGCTGTTATATCGATATGGAGCCCCGTCTGGCTGAAAAACCCTCAGACCACACAGTCCTGGCGGCCGTGTTTGATGTATAAATCTTACATTTTTGTTCCATTCCAACAGGAGATTTTTTCATAAATGTAAATAGGTCAGGGCATGGAATGCGTGCAACACAAAGATTATTCATTAAAACAGATGGTTATAGAAGGGCATTCATGGGTTGAATTAAGGCATATTTTTTGCTTAAAGGTGTGGGGTTAAACGTCTGTTTGAGCGCAGTTCAATAGCTTATTTAATTTTAATCAAATAAAGGAGAATCTTTTATGGCAATCACGAGAAACGACATTTTAAAGATCGTCAAGGCTGAGAATGTCAATTTTTTCAGGCTTCAGTTCTGTGATATATTTGGTTTTATCAAGAACATAGCCATTCCCAGGAGTCAGTTGGAAAAGGCCTTGGACGGTCAGATAATGTTTGACGGCTCTTCCATCGAGGGCTTTGCCCGCATTCAGGAATCCGATATGTATCTGAAGCCTGATTACAACACCTTCTGCGTGCTGCCCTGGCGCACCAAGGATGGTGTGGCCGCCGCCCGTATCATCTGCGATGTGGCCATGCCCGATGGTTCGCCTTTTGTGGGTTGCCCCCGTTATAACCTCAAGCGGGTGTTGGAGGATGCCAAAAAAGAGGGCTATGTCATGAATGTGGGCACGGAGTGTGAGTTTTTCTTTTTTGAGTATGATGAGTGCGGCCGTCCCACCAACAAGGTCAGCGATGTAGCCAATTATTTCAGCGTGGACCCAGAGGACAGGGGTCTGAATGCCAGAAGGGAGATCATCCTGACCCTGGAGCAGATGGGCTTTGAGATCGAGGCCTCCCATCATGAGGTGGCTGAGGGCCAGCACGAGATCAACTTCAAATATGCCGATGCACTGACTGCTGCCGACAATACCGTGACCTTCAAGTGGGTTGTCAAGAATATCGCCCAGAAACACGGTTTTTATGCCACATTCCTGCCCAAACCGGTCTTTGGCATCAATGGTACAGGTATGCACACCAACCAGTCCCTGTTCACAACAGAGGGCAAGAACGCCTTCTTTGACCCAGATGGCCCCATGCAGTTAAGTAATGTGGCCAGAAGCTATGTGGCAGGTCTGCTTAAACATGCCCGTGGTATGTCAGCTATCACCAACCCGCTGGTCAACTCTTATAAGCGTCTGGTGCCTGGATATGAGGCCCCTGTGTATGTGGCCTGGTCCGCCTCCAACAGAAGCGCATTGGTGCGCATCCCTGCCTCTCGTGGTGCCTCCACTCGTTGTGAATTGCGTTGTCCTGACCCGACCTGCAATCCATATCTTGCCTTTGCCATGATGCTCAATGCCGGTTTAGACGGTGTTAAAAATAAATTGGAGCCGCCGGCAACTGTGGATCAAAACATCTTCAAGATGACTGAAAAGGAAAAGAAGGCCGCCAAGATCATCAGCATGCCCGGTTCATTGAGAGAGGCCTTGGATGAACTGAAGGCCAACCCACTGGCCAAGGCATCCCTGGGTGAGCATATCTATGAGCACTATGTGGCAGCCAAAGAGGCCGAGTGGGATCAGTTCAGGATCGCCATTACCGATTGGGAGCTCAATAACTATTTGAGCATTTATTAGTATCTTCTGGCCAAAGGTTCCCCACGGGGGAGCCTTGAAAGATTAGAATCTTCGTCCGAAAACAAGGGGCGATAAAAGGCGAAAAAATGGGCGGCTCTTATGCCGCCCTTTTTATTTTTATGGCCTGCGTTATAATTGACTGCATAAAAATCTATTTGGAGGGGCATATGAAAAGACTGGATTGCAGGGGGCTTGCCTGTCCTAAGCCCGTTTTGGAGACCAAGGCCTTCATCGAGGCCAATCCATCGGAGATGTTCGAGGTGTGGGTGGATAATTCTGTCTCCTCTCAGAATGTGACTCGTTTTTTGGCCAGTCAGCATTGGTCGAGCACTGTAAAGGAAGAGCCTGGCCTTTTCATCATCACTGCTGCTCCGCCTACCTGTGAGCTGGCCTTTAGTTCAGAAAAGCCGTCTTCTGATGAGCGCATTTTGGTCTTTATTCCCACTGATTGCCTGGGCAGCGGGGATGATGAATTGGGCAAGAGACTGCTCAAAAGCCTGATCTCTACTCTAAAGGAGATGGGCAACGCCCTCTGGCGCATCGTATTGGTAAATGGAGGTGTGCGTTTGACGGTAAACGGGTCGGCCTGTCTGGAGGACCTGAAGGCATTGGAGGCATCAGGGGTCAGTATTCTGGTCTGTGGCACCTGTCTTCAGCATTTTGGGCTGGTGGAGCAAAAACAGGTGGGTGAGACCACCAACATGTTGGACATAGTTACCTCTCTTCAAATGGCATCGAAGGTTATAAGGGTCTAAATGCCTGAAAACAAAGAACAGATTAGGCTCAAGGGCAGGGTGGAGCGTGTTACCTATGCCTCTTCTGAAAATGGTTTTGCGGTCCTGCGCATAAAACCACAGCGGGGTACCCCCTTTGTGGCCACAGGGCATCTTCCAGAGCTCACTCAGGGCCTGAATCCTGATGGGCTGGAGCTGGAGTTTCTGGGTGATTGGTGCATGACCAAATACGGCAGGCAGTTTGCATTTTCTTCTGCTGCCATAATGGGCAGTGAGATGCTCTTTTTTTTGTCCAAGGTGGTAAAGGGCCTTGGCACGAAACTGGCCGGAGAATTACTGCATACCTATGGAGAAGAGGGTCTTACAAGGCTTTTAGACACCAATCCAGAGGCATTGCTGAAACACAAGGGCATCAAAGAAAAGAGGCTTGGCCTCATAAAGCGTTCCTGGCAGAAACACAGAAACCTCAAGAACCTGACGGAGTATCTGGCGGCTCACAATGCCCAGGTCTCGCCGCAGCTCATCATTCGCATCTATAATCACTTTGAGGACGAGGCCTTAACTGTGCTGAAGGCCAATCCCTATCGGCTCACAGAGGTCAGGGGCATTGGGTTTAAGACAGCGGATAAACTGGCCATTAGCCTGGGTATTCAGCCCGATTCACCCTTTCGCATCAAGGCCGCAGCGGAGCACCTGCTTTTGAATGCCGCAGAGACCAATGGTCATACCTGGCTGTCTGTAAATGAGTTGGTGGAGTTACTGAAGGAGCTCTTGTCCGGCGACAATGCCCGAATTTCCACTGCTGACATTTTGAATCTGCTGGGACAGATGGCCCTGGAGGGCACAGTGGTGCTGTGGGAAGAGAAGATAGGGATGGCATCCTATAAGTTCATGGAGGATTGGATCAGGCAATTTTTTGTGGACAAGGCCGGAAATATGGATAGAAAGCGGCTGTCACCCTCCAGCATTGAGGAGTTTATTCGCAGATACGAGTTGGAGACGGGTTTTGAGTTGGCGGAGGAACAAAAGGACATCATTAGGCTCATAGGAGGCGGAGATGGCCTGGTCTTTGGCCTGGCGGGCTATGCAGGCACTGGAAAGACCACTGTCTGCCGTTCGATTTTGCATCTTTTATCAGCAAATTATGTCCCGCAAAAGGATATCGTCTGCTGCGCCTTTACCGGTATGGCTGCCTCCCGGCTCAAGAAGGCCACTGGCTACGACGCCTTTACCATTCATAGCCTTCTTAAATACAAAAGCGATAACACCTTCGAGTATGGCCCTGACAACCCCCTTCCGCACAGAGTGATACTTCTGGACGAGGCATCCATGGTGAGCCTTAATCTGTTCTTTTATTTAGCCCGTGCATTAAGGCCTGATGCCATGCTGATCTTAGTGGGGGATCCAGCCCAGCTTCCGCCCATAGGCGCAGGCAATGTGTTTTCAGACGCCATTTCCCAGGGCCTGATTCCAGCGGTGCACCTGACCCGCATCTTTCGGCAGAGTGAAGACAGCGTCATCACACTGTTTGCCAACGAGATTCGCAAGGGCGAATGGCCTGAGGGCATTGAAAAGCCGGGCTGGCGTGACCTGGTCTTTGAGGAGGTTCAGCCCTATAACCTCTTTGCCTTGAAAAAAGGCAAGACAGAGGCGGAGCTCAAGGAGCTGCGTGAGGTCAATAACCAGGCCATATTTGAGCGGATTAAGGCCATTGCCCTTGAATATAAGGCAAAACTGGAGCACCCTGTCTGGGAGTTTCAGGTGTTGACCCCCATGAAGATAGGCCAACTGGGCACAGAGGCCTTAAATTCCGCCTTACAGGAGATACTCAATCCCCAAGGCCAGAAAAGGACCATAAATCGTCATGGCATTGCCTTGAGAGAGGGGGATAAGGTGGTGCATCTGCAAAATAAGGACATGGAGGTCATGGCCTGGGAGGATTACATCGCCAGGGGCAGACAGTTCGAGGCAATGGAGATGAAGCGCATCTTTAATGGCAATTTAGGGTTGGTGGCTGGAGTGGATGCAGAGGAGGAGCGCATATATGTGGTCTATCCCGAGCGGGTGGTGGTGGCCTATGACGCAGACCACCTGGGGGATATCCTGGAGTTGGCCTATGCCCTGACTGTGCACAAGGCCCAGGGCAGCCAGTATCGCATTGTGGTAATTCCCCTCTCCAATTCCCATTTTATTATGCTCAACAACAAATGGTTCTATACTGCCATTACGCGAGCGGAGGAGAAGGTCTATCTCATCGGCCAGAAATATGCCCTTCAACGGGGATGCAAGAATATCGAAAGCGTGAAGCGTCAGACATGGTTGAGTATGCAATGAAAGTGAAGGCCGGAAAGATTTCTGGTAGTTATGGATAGGGAAGGAGTTGTTGAATGAACGGTAAATGGACTGGATTTGTGTGTGCGGCATTATGCCTCCTGTCCGGCTGGCAGGCCGGGTCTGTTTCTGCTGCTGAACCCAAGGCCGTGAATACCGGCAGCCTTTATGAACGCGTCTGTAAGGCTGTGGTGAATGTGACAAGTACTGTGATTTCCAAGCCCTATGCCATGGCAACGGCGTCGGTCAAGGGCAATACATCAGGGTTTGTCATAGACAAAATGGGGCATGTGGTGACCAGCGCCTCTGGTTTGAGTGACCTGCGTTCCATAGAGGTGGGTTTTGTGGATGGCCAGCGGTGGCCTGCAAGGCTTTTGGGCGTGGATGATGAGACGGACCTGGCGATTCTTGAGATTTTAGCGCCTAACAGCAACAAGGAGACCTTCGGGGTCCTTTCCCTGGCCGCCACATCTGATCTGGCGCCTGGTCAGACCGTGCTGACCTTCGGCAATCCAGACGGCATAGCCTGTGAGGTGTCGCGAGGGATACTCATGTCGCCGGTCAAGAGTGTGGCGAAACCGGATGGAACGGTGCTGGACCTGGTGCTCCGCACGGACGCTGCCGTCTCATACTTCAACATGGGAGGCCCGCTGGTGGACACCAATGGCCGTGTGCTGGGCATCATTTCTCCGGCCTTTACGCCCGCCAATCAACCCGCTACCTCTGGGTTTGCCATCTCATCTGAGGTGATTCAGAATGTGGCCTCGCAATTGGTTTCCCGTGGGCACATCAGGCGTCCGTGGCTGGGGGCCACACTGATCTCCATCACCCCTTCTTTGGCAAAGGCATTGAATCTGCCCGGTGAGATAGGGGCTATGGTCACCGACATAACACCTAATGGCCCTGCAGCAAAGGCTGGAATCAAGGCAAGTGATCGGGAGCTGCGCATCGGGAATACTGTTTATCGCGTCGGGGGCGATATTATTATTGCTGCCGATAAGACTACCATCCGTTCCGATAAGGCCTTTTTGCGTTTTTTACAGGGTAAAGAGCCTGGCGATACCATAGAACTTACAGTCTACAGGGATAAGAAACTTTCTACTGTAAAGGTAAAATTGGGCGATAAAGCGGAATCAACAGCTCAAAGCAATAAAAAGCCTGGGAAATAAATGTTAATTTATCATTTGTTTTCTATGAATTGTTTGTCATTATAGTTTCTTCTGTTAGAATTGGTAATTCTATTATAAATTTTATGCCATTTGGTTTATTATCTTCTACTTCTATTTTGCCTTGATGTTCTATTATAATTGAATTAACTATAGAAAGACCTAATCCTGTTCCACCTTTTTTCTTAGAAAAATATGGTTCAAATATATGTTTTTTATCTTCATTTGTTATCCCTATTCCATTGTCAGCTATCCATAGAATGATTTTATCATTTTTAACATTTGTTCCTATTTCAATAATGCTATTTTTGACTTCTGCTACTGCTGTTATTGCATTATCTAATAGATTTATTATTGCTCTTTTTATCTGTTCAGAATCGAGTAAAGTCATTGGGATATTATTCCTTATATATTTAAATTCTATTTCAGGATGGGCTTCACGATACATGAGTAAAATTTCGTCGATTAAATTTAATAAATTTGAATAAGTTAATTTTGGTGCAGGCATTTTAGCAAATGTAGAGAAGTCTGTTACAAGTTTTTTTAAGCTTTCTACTTGGTTTATAATGGTATTTGTGCATAACATTAAAATATTATTTGTTTCATCATCAAGTTTATCTTTACATCTTTTTTGTAATCGTTGAGCTGATAATTTGATTGGTGTTAGAGGATTTTTAATTTCATGTGCTATCATTCGTGCAACTTCTCTCCATGCAGCCTGTCTTTCTATACGTTCTATTTCTGTTAAATCGTCAAAAACAATTACAACTCCTTGACTTCTATTATTTTTGTCTCGTAAAATGTTAAAATTTATTAGCAATGATATTAATTTATCGTTAACGATTATTTTTATAGTTTTTATTACATGGCCATTTTCTGATGATAATAATTCATTTCTTATGTATTCGAATTCTTCTTTTTGTTCAGTTGTTAGTATTGTTTGATAATGTTTGCCAATCATATCTTGAGCATTCTTCCCTAATATTAATTCAGCCGCTTTATTCATAGTAGTGATAATGCCATATCTATCTAATGATATTACACCTGCGGTTATATTTTGTAAAACTGTTTCAATATAATTTTTTCTTTCTTCAGTTTCAATATAATTTTTTTGTAATTGCATAGATGCTATCTCAGCTCTTCTTCTTGCTTCTTTAAGATCTTGTGTCATAATATTGAATGCATTTACAAGAGAATGTAATTCATCTCTTCCATGAGTAGATAATGTGAAATTAAGATCCCCTTGAGCTATTCTTTGTGTGGCCTCTGATAACATCTTTACAGGTTCTGTGATAGTTTTACTGATTCTTAATGCAAACCATACGGCTATAAAAATAATTAGAATTGCTATTAAACCTAATGCCGTCAATATAGATAGCATAAGAGGTTTTTGGAAGCTCAAAAATTGGTTATAACTTTCATAACCAACTTTTATGATATCAAGCATGTGACCTGTTTCTTGAGGCATCAATGACCCTACAGCTAAAAATGCTATAATTTCATTATCTTTTGTTATTGGGCGTATAACTCTTATTAGTGTTCCCATTTCTATTTGATCGGTATATATCCATATTTCTTGTTTTTTATTAAATGCAGTTATATCTATCCCAGGAAGTTGGGTTATTGGCAGCCACGTTTTTTTGAAAAAAGTATTATTTTTTGTGAATATTTCTAATGAATTTATATTTGCGTCATTATTAACTAATGTAACATTTAATGATTTAGATAAGTTATTTTCTATTGTTTTTTCAACGCATTCATTGTCAAAAGTTTGGTCTGAGCTTATGCATTTAATTGTTATTTGTAATGCCAAATCTCTATTGATGTCCTGTAATTTATTTATTTTTTCTTGATAAAATGTTTGGCCTATCAATAAGGCATTGTTTAAAGCATTTGATATTCTTATGTCAAACCAACGTGTCATACTTGTTTCTATAAATTGATATGAGACCCAGAAAAGTAAGACTGTTGGTATAAAGGACATGAATATAAAGGCTATAGATAGTTTGGTTCTTAGTTTTCGCCCCAGTATTTCTTGTCTGTCTTCAAAAAGAATTTTACTGATATTTCTGATTATAAGAAAACCTATTAGAATGACTAATAATATATTGAAATTTATGATTCCAAATATAATTAGATTACCTATGAAAGATAGAGTTGAGCGGGCAGGGAAAAAGAAATATTCTATAAGATATAAACTAATCAACAAACCTACTGCCGATAATATTATAAAAAGTTCTTTTTTTCTTCTCTGTTTTTCGATTTCAATATTGAAAATTGGTTTCATACCATTTTGTTTTATAGCCGAAGGTTGAAAATGTATTAAGGATAGTATTGAGTGGTAGATCTGTTATGATTTTATCTGTGGATAATTTTATTCTGACCTTATATGTTTTATTCTTTTCTAAAATTGTAATTGGTGCAAGTGGATATTGGTTAATATTGAATATTATATCATTTGCATCATTTATGTCAGTTGTTGTAATAATGCGTGTATTTTCTTGAGTTAATGTTATTCTATATTCATTTTTAATAGTATCCAGCATTATCGTTTTATTAATGGTTTTGCTCAATATGCTTTGATCTTTTATGAAGCCTGGGATGGTTAATTCTAAGTCATAATTGAATTTAACTACAATACCACTTTTAAGAGCATTGATTATATCTGAAGTAAAACCATTTTTGACAGTGCATGATACCAGGAGATATTTGGCGTTTTTTTCTATAGATAGATTAGTGATAGATGGTGAGTCATCTGCTCTGGCATAGGATGTTAAGTCAACTATGCAAAAAATAATAAAAATGCATAGCGAAAATATCCACCATGCCAGAGCAGATGCTTTCTTCATGAAAATAGTCCGTCAATTGCTTTTCATAAGATTCATAAATGGATTGGCGGCACCTCCCTGCGGGGTACTGCCTTGATTGGCCCGTGCCCTTTCCAGTGCCTTAAGAAAGGGGTTGTCTGCAGTGGCTGGGGGTGCTGCACTGGCATGAGGTAATTCACCGCCTTGGGGGGGCTGTATAGGTGCTGGGCCAAACTGGGAGGCCGTATTGTTTTGGTTAGTAGCAGGGGTGGCAGACTCAGTCTTGGGCGGTTGAGGCGGTCCGGGCTGAGTGGCCGAAGGTATTGGGCCTGTGTTTTGGGCCATCATGGGAGCAGAGGCAGGTGCAGGGGCGCTACCTGAGGTCTGGACCGGTGGCTGTGCAAGGCCTGGAATCTGCGGCGGACTGGCCTGGGGTGTGGCCTGGGCTATGGGTCTCTTGGAGCGTTCAGGTTTGTCGTCAGCCTCAAACAGCTGAAATTGCACGGTCTTGTCGCCTCTTTTAAAAACCACTGAACGTGATGTGATCTCCGCAAGAGTGAAGTCCTCAAGTTTTTCGCCCTTCTTGAGCACGAGATATGGTTTGTCCTTCAGGTCTGCAGGCAGGTCGCTGGTTTCTTTGGGATTTACCTTGAGTATTGCTGTTTGGCCGCCAGGCCCAGAGATGACTCCATACAGCAGAAAATGTCTCTGAAGTTTTTCTACGGATACAGTAGTCTGTTCATTTACTATGGCCTTTTCCCGCTCCTGAAGGGGGACAAAGATGTTTTTAAGCTGACCGCTGGGTGTCTGTGGAAATGCAGCGGTGGCTTGCTGATACATTAACATATTGAACAGAATCAAAAGAAATAGCTTGGTAGTAATTGAATGAAATGATTTCATAATATGCCTCCGTTTGACGTTTTATAGCTGTTATTTTGCGACTCTTTGTATGGCCTCGCCGCCTTTCTCTATATCCTTGCCAACCCCTTTTATGGTATTGCATGCGATTAGAGATGCGCAAAGCAGTAAAGTTGTTAAAAAGATGACTAATTGTTTCATTATTATCTCCTTATGTTGGCCTTGGTTGTTAAACTATCACACATTTACACTGGGAAATAGTCCAGTATCCGTATGCGGCAGGAACATGGATGAGACATAATGCTCCATGAATCTTGGATTTTCACTTAGATCAAAGTGAGTCATCATTTGCGCTACAGTTTTCATGTCCTTCATGACCTCCTTTGAAAGGGCAGCCGCCCGGGCACCCAGAAGGGAGGTGTTGCCTGCAAAGAAGAAGCGCTCCCTGGGGATATCCGGCAAAAAACCTATGGTGATGGCCTGCTCTAAGTCCAGATAACTGCCAAAATTTCCAGCCAACACTATGCGCTCCAGGTCTTCTATGGCCATGCCCACGGATTCAAGCAGTGTGACATAGCCTGCGAACATGGCGCCCTTGGCTCGAATCAGGTTCTCCACATCCGCCTCTGTGAATACAATGTCCTGGTCTATGGCTGTGGCATCCTTGTGCACAACCACATATTCCCAGCCATCGCGGCCCTCGCGAATGCGGTCTGTGGGCAGGTTATGCCTGAACTTGCCCTGTTTGTCCAGGGCGCCTGTCATAAAGAGCCCTGCCAGCAGGCTGATGATGCCGGAGCCACAGATGCCCTTGGCCTTTTTGCCGCCGATGGTGAGGGCCATGGGTTCATAGGTCTCTGAATGGATATGAACTATCTCTATGGCGCCTGTGGTGGCACGCATGCCGTGTTTGATGCCGCCTCCCTCAAAGGCAGGCCCGGCCGAGCAGGCGGCGCAGGCCATCCAGTCCTGATTGCCCAGTACGATCTCGCCATTGGTGCCTATGTCAATAAAGAGGGTGAGCTCAGGTTGTTTGTGCAGCCCTATTCCCACCACGCCTGCCACTATGTCTCCTCCAACATAGCTGGCCACACACGGGGCTGCAAAGATGCGCACATGTTCTGGCAGTTGAAATCCCAATTCAGAGGCACGCACAGGAGGAAATTGAGTGGCAACAGGAATATATGGATGTGCCCTTAGAAATTGAGTCTCAAGCCCCAATAAAAAATGAGTCATGACCGTATTGGCCGCCACTGTTACAAGGCTTATGCTGTCCTTTTGTGTGGAGGCGCGACGACAAAGCTCATCTACGATGCCGTCAAGGCATTTAACCACCTTTGTCTGAAGGGTTGTCAGCCCGTCTCCCTTTTTGGCAAATTCCATGCGGGAGATGACATCCTCTCCATAGCTCACCTGGGGATTGTAATCAGAGAATTCTGCCAGCACCGCATTGGAGTTGAGGTTCACCAATTGACCAGAGATGGTGGTGGTGCCTATGTCAAAGGCCACTGCCAGGTGAGGGGATGAGTTGCTGGCCTTCTCTACCCTTACCAGACGTTTGGTATCCGGATGTCTGCTGTCCATGAGACTGACGGTTATCTCCCAATCGGCCTCTCTAAGTGTCTTGGGCAGGGTCTTTAATATCTGGCTGTCCACCTCGATGGTCTTGCCCTGCATCTGGCCTTGAGCCAGTTCCCTTTGCAGCCTTTCCAGGTCGCTGATACTGTCTGAAATGCTGGGTTGCGGCAATGCTATGACGGTCTTTGAGATGATGGGATTCGGTTTTATGACGGCCTGTTGCCCGAAGCTCTGCATCCATGAGGCTGCCTTGCGGGCCAGGGGACGGTTTAGGGCCTTGCGGTCCATTTCGGACTCTACAGGTACTCGAATCTCCAGGTCGCTCAGGGCATAGGATGTGCAGGCCCGCCAACCGCCATCCGGCAATTCATCTCCTTTGAGTTTGCCTTTTTCAAGGAATATTCGGCACTTGTTGCATACACCGGCCCCACCGCAGGAGGCGTTTATGTGAATGCCAGCCCGCATAGCAGTGCGTAGCAGGTTTTCTCCAGGGTTGGTTTGTATGGTGACACCACTGGGTTGAAATACTACATTATACATGAAGCGCAACTCCTAATCTTACAGCTGGTATTGATGAGGTGTTTCATGACTTTTATAGATGTCAAAAGGATTTTAACAAGCTCCACAGGGATTGTCTATAACGCATGTGGGAACCTTGAAAAATTAGAATTTTTGTTTTAGAATAAAATAGTTATATGTGAGCATTTTTCGCCGACAAACCACGCAGTTATAGGGCGAAATGGCAATTTTTCAAGGTTCTCATGTGATTGTGGACTGCGTCATCGTATGGACAGGACAGCCTGAGCATGGTGAATAAGCCCTGGTTGTTTTTCTTTACAGATGTTTTGTGCTGTTCCCTACCCGCCGCCTAAGGCGCGATAGAGCTGAACACGGGCGGAAAGCAGTTGTCTTCTCACCTGTATCACGGCCATCTGCGCTGCATATTGGTCTCGTTGTGCATCCAGGACCTCCAGGTGGCTTGCTATCCCCTGAGTATAGCGCTCTTCCACTGTCTTGAGCCGTTGTGTCTGCACATCCAGAAGCCTTTCTTGTGTTGCCAGGGCCACTGCCAATCGGTCGCAGGACACCAGGGCATCGGCCACCTCTCGAAAGGCCTGTTGAATGGTCTTTTCGTACTCAGCCACAGCCGTATCCTTTCTGGCCTCTGCCAGCTCCAGATTGGACCGAAGTCTGCCGGCATTGAAGATGGGTTGAACCAGTTGAGGTGTGAAGCTCCACACACCGCTTCCATTTTCAAAAAGCCCTGAAAGGGAGCGGCTGGCAGTTCCCAGGCCCAGATTCAGCGTGATATTTGGGAAAAATGCGGCCCTGGCGGCCCCGATGTTGGCATTTGCGGCCAAAAGCCGCTGTTCCGCTGCCCGTACATCAGGTCTGTGCAGCAACACCTCGGAGGGAATGGCCATGTCAAAGGCATCGGTGATGTCCTGGCGTTTAAGGCCCTTGCCGGACGGAAGGTCATCGAGTGGTGTGCCCCCCAATAAAAGGTTCAGGGCATTTTGTGCCAGGCCGTATTGCTGTTGAAGACGCACTAGTTCAGCCCTTGCAGCCTCCACTGCACCCTGGGCCTGAAGTATGTCCAATTGGCTGGCGGCCCCTGTCTGATACATGAGTTCCACCAGTTCCAGCAGTCGAGAGCGGTTTTCAAGGGTATATTCCGTGAGCTCCAACCGCTCATTCAGCTCCTGAATGAGCAGGTATGTATCTGCCACCATGGCGATAAGGGAGGTGCGCAGGGTGTTTTTCGCCTCTTCGGTGGCCAGGTATGAGGCATAGGCGGCTTCCTCCAGGGCACTTACACGGCCCCAGAAGTCCAGCTCAAAGCCGGAGAGATTCAGGCCCATGTCTTGGCGGTGAGTGGTGATATCCTTGCCGAACAGGGTCAGGTCCTTGGGGGTTCTGGCGGATGTAGAAGAGGCAGCAAGGTTCACTGTGGGCAGGCGGTCCGCATATACCACTCCATAAACCGCCATGGCCTCACGCACACGGGCAGTGGCTATGTGCATGTCCTGATTGTTTTTCAGGGCAAATTCTATCAATTTTTTGAGGCGCTCGTCTGTAAAGAATTGATGCCAGGCCAATTCGTGTGCCTTGGGCAGGACCTGGCCATTTGCAGGTTCATAGGGAGGAATGGGCCATTCCTGCGGCACTGCTGCCTTGGGCCGCTCAAAGGCGGGAATCATGGAGCAGCCACACAGGGCTGTGAGCATGCAACACAAAAAGATACTAAAAAGACCCCTTCGCATTGCCTCAATCCACTTTATAACTGCGCAAGAAGGTGTCTATGACCTTGGAGATTCGTTCCTTTGCGGCCTTTTGGCTGGGGGCTGGCATGCCCATGAGGCGGCGGTGGTGCTCAGGCGCCATCAGCATGCCTATTAGCACCTCTGCTGCAAAGAGTGGGTCATCCTTTCGAATCAGGCCCTTTTCCATCTGGGTTTCCAGAAACTCGGCCAGCCTTTTTGCCATAAATAGAGAGCCTTTTTCAAGAAAACCTGCTGCCAGTTCAGGGAATTTGTCCCTGCTGCCTATTAGAATGCGATAAAGCCCCAGACCTGATTCGGAAAAGACCTTTTCTCGAAAGCTGAAGGCAAAGGCCAGCAGGGTGGAATGCAGATCGCTGTTTTCTGGTTTGAGGGTCACCAGAATGTTGTCGGATAGGATGTGCACCACCTCCACAAAGAGCTCTTCCTTGTCTTTGAAGTGGTTGTAAAAGGTCTGCCTGGCCACTCCGGCCCTGTCAGTGATGTCTTCCACACTGGCGCCATAGCCCTGTTCTATAAATATCTCTGTGGCGGCCTTTAATATCTTGTTTTTGCTGTTGTTGGGTGAGAGCTTGGTTTTCATGTCTGATGCCCCTATGTCGAATGGAATTTGACTATACAATCTACTGCCATTTTGTCATATGTCAATATGTAACTTGTTACGTTGTTAGGGTTAGGAACAAACAGACTTGTTCTGTTTTTTACTCAATAGTTTTTGTGTTGGAGTTGAAAGCCCGTCCCATGGATACCTCCTTTGGGTACCCATCTTAAAAACTGTATAAATTATGTGCTTCTATGTCTTGCATTCCAAAAATGAATGTGCTTACATAGAATAATTATTACAATTTAATGGAGAACAGCATGTATAAAAATATAAAAATTCTTATTCCTGATGCCCTCTATGAAAGAATATCTGCAACATCTCAACAGGAAATAGAAAAATATACATATATAACATATCAAACAGAAGAAGATTTAATTAACAAAGTCAGCGCAGAACACTATGACTCAATCATAATAACACAGTCATCGCTAAATATAAATTTAGCTGAAATCTATCCTAAACTTATAAAAATACTGGCAGAAGATACAATAATCATATTTCTTACTAATGATGCAAGGGAACCAATAGACACATCCATACAGCTTAACACGCCATTAAGAAAATTTTTTGTCTTTACAGAACAGCTCAATGATATTGATCTTTTTGAGATAATAAAAGCCATACAAAATCTCAAGGGTGCAAAGGATCAATATATCAATTTCATAAATATCTTCAACGAAATAACAGACCAAATCAAACTAAACTCCCAACAATTACACACAGGTACCTTTAATTTCAAGATATATTTTGAAGAGCTATTGCTGAAAATTTTTACAACAAACAAGGCAACAGAAAGGCCTGAAATCATACTAACAAGGGTCGCTTTGAACGAAAAACATCCAAGATGGTATATATACCAATATAAAGACGACAAACTTGAAGGGAACATACTCAACCTTACACTGATTCCAAAGACACCTGATGAAAATGCAAAATTATTCCATTGTAATGGTAAAGAAGTAGAGCAGCAATTCAAGCTTTTCATGCAAAAACTAAATGAAGTAGCTCCAAATATATCAATTCGTAATATGACAGCATATTTAAGCAACAGAATATCTATTTTCTGTATAAATTATGGAAGAGATACAGGAAGGCTCGATGCGCTGACATTAAAACTGTTTGCTGTAGCAGTATTATTATTGCAAGACATAACACAACAATTTCAAGAAACAGACACACTTGCCATAGAGACGGTAAAATCACTTGCCATTGTATCGGAAGTCAACGACGAAGACGCAGGCCAGCACATACATAGATTTGGACTTTATTGCAAACTCTTGGCTGAACACTGCAACATGTCCCGTTATGACATCAAAACCATTCAACTCCAATCACAACTGCATGATGTGGGCAAGATATATATTCCTCAATCCATTTTGCGCAAAATCACTCCATTGACTCCAGAGGAATGGGAAATCGTAAAAATGCACACCATTCATGGGGCACGCATCATAGGTGATCATCCACGCATGAAAATGGCCAGAAACATAGCCCTCACTCATCACGAACGCTGGAACGGCACAGGCTATCCCAAAGGCCTGAAAGGCGAAGAGATTCCCATAGAGGGCCGCATAGCCGGGCTTGCAGACACATACGACACCCTGCGCATAAAACGCCCGTATAAAGAGGCCTATGACCATGCCACCGCCTGCCGCATCATACTGGAAGGGGACAGCAAATCCACGCCTGATGCCTTTGATCCCAATCTGCTTTTGCTGTTCAAGCAGTTTCACTGGCAGTTCAACGACATCTTTGAGGCAAATCCTTAAGAACCCTTAAAAAAACAAAAGGCCATATTCATTCAAAGGAAATTCGTACATCACCCTTTCAAATTTCCTCAAAATGTGTTAACTGAATTTCAAAATTCCTCATAAGACAAGGAGCTACCATGAAATTTAAGACCTCCACTCTACTCTATTCAACCATCTGCCTCTCCCTGTTGCTGATGGGCTGTGAAGGCCAGATGCCTTCCAAAAAGGCCGAGCCAGCTAAATCCGATAAAAAGCTCACGGAACCAGCTCCTTCCACAGGCAAACCCGGCAGTTCAGAGCCCACCATTACAGGCAGAATCAAAGAGACCATGAACAGTGCGGGCTATACCTATGTGCTGCTGGAAAAAGACGGTGTGGAGACATGGGCCGCCCTCCCTGAAACACAGGTACAAAAAGGGCAGGAAATCACCATCTATGCCGGCATGGAGATGAAAAACTTCAAAAGCAACACCCTGAACCGCACCTTCGACTCCATCATCTTCTCTTCGGGCATCGTGGGGGCTGCCAAGGACGCTATTCAGCCCAGCGGTACTGAAAAAACCAGCGCCACAGGTGCCTTTGACAAGACCGCCTCAAGTGCTGCTACTGCCCCTGCAACGCCGACTGCCTTCACTGAAGGCCAAAAAATGGAAAAGACACCGGAGCAGATGGCCCTGGAGGCGCACTCCACAGTCAAACGCATCGATCCACTCAAATTCCTTGGTGAAAGAATCGACAAGGCCCCCGGAGAAAACAGCTATGCCATAGCCGAGATGCATTCAAAGGCCAAGGAACTGGCAGGCAAGACCGTGCAGGTCAGGGGAAAGGTCACCAAGGTATCCACCGGCATCATGGGTAAAAACTGGGTGCATATGCAGGACGGCAGCGGAGACCCAAATGCCAACAACTTTGACATGACCGTCACCACACAGGCCAAACCCCAGGAGGGAGATGTGGTCACCTTCGAGGGGGTGCTGGCCGCTGACAAGGATTTCGGCGCCGGCTACCGCTATGATGTCATTATAGAGGATGCCAAGCTCAAACAATAACGCCATGTCAACTATGAAAAACCATACACTTCGAGTGGATTTCGGCTTTGGAGTGGTGATTGAATACCAAATACGCCTGAAAAGTGGCCAAATAGTGGATTCCTCCGAAAAATCAGGGGGGCCGGTGCGGCTCATCTGCGGCAGTGGAGACTTTCCCAAACCCGTGGAAGAAGGGATCATCGGCCTGAAACCAGGGGATGTCAAGGTGATACCAGTACCGCCTCAATATGCCTATGGTCTTTACGACCCCAAACGGGTGGTGCTGGTGGCAGCAGAACGCATCTATGAAGAGATTGCCGTGGGGAAAATGGTCAAGGCGCCCGATGAATTCGGAATAAAAAGACCTGCTGTGATCAAAAGATTCTGGGAGGGCGCTGTTCTTTTGGACTTCAACCACCCCTTGGCAGGCCAGACCATGCTCTTCGAGGTCAAGATTCGGGATATCGATCCAGATCCAGTGAAAAAGGAGCAAAATTGAACACCATTCTGAAGCAGGCAGGTCTTCATGACATATACGCAAAAATAGAGGCAGGGGAACGCATCTCGGCGGAGGACGCCGAACGTCTCTACGCATCCCCCTTTCTTCCGCTCATCGGCTGGCTGGCCAGTCGGGTCAGGGAGCGCATAAACGGCAAAAAGACCTGGTACATCTACAACCAACACATCAATTACTCCAATGTCTGCACAAATCTGTGCAAATTCTGTGCATTTGGCAAGGAAAAAGGCGCGCCGCTCTCCTACGAGATGTCCATTGAGGAGATAGTCAGCCGCATTCGTGAGCGAAAAGACGAACCCATCACAGAGGTGCACATTGTCGGCGGCCTCCACCCCGACCTCCCATACAACTACTACCTGGAGATGCTCAGGGCCATAAAGCGGGAAAGGCCAGAAATACACATTCAGGCATTTACCTGTGTGGAGATCGCCCATATAGCCAAGATAGGTGGCAAAAGTATCGAAGACACCCTGAAAGACCTGGTGGAGGCAGGGCTGGGCTCCATTCCAGGCGGCGGTGCCGAGGTCTTCAGCCCCCGTATTCGAGAGCGGCTCTGCCCCAATAAACTTCCGGGCAAGGACTGGATAGAGGTGGCCAAGACCGCACATAAAATGGGGATTCACACCAACGCCACCATGCTCTACGGCCACATCGAGACCATTCAGGAGCGCATAGAGCACCTCATGGCCTTAAGAGAGGCCCAAGACGAGACAAAGGGGTTTCTGTGTTTCATTCCTCTGGCCTTTCACTCCAAAAACACACAACTGGAAGGCATCTCTCAGACGGACGGCGTGGATGACCTCAAGACCATCGCCATCTCCAGGCTTGTGCTGGACAACTTTCCGCACATCAAGGCCTACTGGGTGATGCTGGGCCAGAAGGTGGCGCAGATCGCCCTTTCCTTTGGTGCAGACGACCTGGACGGCACCATTTTGGAGGAGAAAATTACGCACATGGCAGGGGCAGAGACCGCACAGGCCATGAGCAGGGCCGAGATCGAACGGCTCATTCGAAACGCAGGTTTTGAGCCTGTGGAGCGTGACACCCTTTATCGTCCCGTATGACAGACCTCTCACTCATGATGGAACAGGCCTTGGCCAGGCGCATCTCCAAGGAGGAGGCCCTGTTTCTCTATAAAAATGCCGAACTTGCCGCCCTGGGCTGCCTTGCCCATGCCAGGCGCATGGCCATGCACTCGACTCCAATTGTCACCTACATCATAGATCGCAACATCAACTACACCAACATCTGCATCTCAGGCTGTAAGTTCTGCGCCTACTACGCCGCACCTTCCAGCGAATGCCAGGGCCACAGCAAACAGAGGCCATTTCTCCTCTCCAAAGAGGAACTGGCCCAGAAGATTCGAGAGACCTTGAAACTGGAAGGCAGGCAGATACTGCTGCAAGGCGGTCTGCACCCTGACCTACCCCTTTCTTATTACGAGGACATGCTCTCCTTCATAAAAAGGGAATTCCCTGAAATTCACTGCCATGCCTTTTCACCGCCTGAGATCGTCCATCTTGCCAAATTATCCCACCTGGACATTCAGACCGTGCTAAAACGGCTCATTTCAGCCGGACTTGACTCCATTCCAGGGGGTGGAGCGGAGATTCTGGTGGACAGAGTGCGAGAACGCATCGCTCCCCGCAAGGCCACGGCAAAGGAGTGGTTAGAGGTCATGGAGACCGCCCACGGCCTGGGGCTCAAGACCACCGCCACCATGATGTTCGGCCACATCGAGACTTTGGAGGAACGCATGGAGCACCTGCAAGTCCTTCGAGACCTGCAGGACAGGACTCATGGCTTTACCGCCTTCATTCCCTGGACATTTCAGCCACAAAATACCGCCCTCGATGTGCAGCCTGCCACGGCGCACGAATATCTGCGCACCTTGGCCATCTCACGCCTGTTTTTGGACAACATACCCAACATTCAGGCCTCCTGGGTGACTCAAGGCCCAAAGATGGCCCAGATCTCCCTGTTTTTCGGGGCCAACGACTTTGGAAGCACCATGATCGAAGAAAATGTGGTGGCAGCGGCAGGTGTGAGCCACAGGCTCTCCGAACAGGAGATTCAACGGCTCATTAAAAATGCGGGCTTTGAACCCCGGCGAAGACGCATGGATTACACCCTGTTATGAGCGGTCTTGTCATTCATCGAGCCAAATGGGTGGCACCTGTCACAACGCCTGTGCTGGAGAATGGGGCCGTAGCGGTCTTTCACGACAAAATAGTAGCTGTGGGCAGGACGCATGAGATTCTCAGCCGCTTTCATGGGGAACTCATAGACCACGGCGATGCCGTACTCTGCCCAGGATTGGTCAACTGCCATACGCACTTAGAGCTCTCAGCCCTTCACATGCGCCTTGCTTCCACAGGTTCCTTCACCCGTTGGGTGACGAACATGCTGGAGGCCAAGGAGGCCATCTCCCAAGAGGAGGGGGAGAGTGCTGTTAAAAACGCCATTCAGGCCCTAACAGCCCAGGGCACCATAGCCATAGGCGATGTGGGTAATCAAGGCCCCTCCCATGCACTGCTAAAAAAAAACAACTCCATAATCACCTTATTTTTTCAAGAAATTATCTGCCTTAAGGCAAAAGATACACCGGATCTCGACACCATATATACAAAATTAAGTGTGTTGGAGCATGAGACATTTTTGGCTGCCGTGGCACCCCATGCCTGTTATTCCGTATATCCAGGGCTCATAAAGGCCATCAAAGACCTCTGCAAGAGGCACAACAGGCCCTTTTCCATTCATGTAGCGGAGTCTCGAGAGGAGATAGAGTTTCTGGCCTTCGGTACAGGTCCAATGCAGGAGTTTCTGAAAAAAAAGGGGAAATGGCCGTTGGAATTTCAACTCCCCAAGGTCTCGCCTATTCAATACCTGCATGACATCGGGGTCTTGGACAGTAACACCATCTGTGTCCACTGCGTCCACCTTTCTGACAAAGACCTGAATACCCTGGCCTCATCAGGGGCCACTGTATGTCTATGCCCCAGAAGTAATATATTTTTGGGGGCAGATAGCCCGCCTGTGGCCAAACTCATTGCAAAAGGCATCCCCATAGCCATAGGCACCGACAGCCTTGCCAGTAATGACAAGTTATCCATATTTGCAGAGCTGTCCTTTTTGGCCCGACTCGCTCCAGAGGCCTCATCTGAAGCCCTTTTTCGGGCTGCTACCTTGGGTGGGGCCAATGCCCTTGGAATGGCTGGCCAGATTGGTGCGTTGGAAGACAACAAAAGGGCACGATTCCTTTCCATCTTAGCAGAAGACATAAGTCATTCAAAGGATGTCTATGAATTTCTGGTGCACTATGCACTCACTGAGAACAACGAGGAAACCCTGCAGTGGATTTCTCACTCGTCAACTTCAAAATGCAAAGATATGCCCTCAAATATTTATTAGTCTTTTAAGGTAGTTAATCATGGAAACACCGAAACTAAAAATAGGTATGGTCAACTTCATAAACACCGCAGGCATCTATCTGCCCTGGCAGGATATGAAACAAGATGATATGCCCTGGGAGGTAATCGAAGGTCCGCCCAGTCTGCTCAATCACCTGCTGAAAACAGGTGAAATTGACATAGGGCTCATATCATCCTATGCCTATGGATTAGACATTCAAGACTACTACATGTTTCCCAATTTAGGGATCAGCGCCATTGGAGCGGTAGGCAGTGTATTCCTCATCACACGAAGACCCTGGGCACTTCACGAGCTGACGAGTAAACGCATTCTACTCTCCTCACAATCGGCCACCTCCGTGCATCTTTTGAGGTTGATACTGGAGAGATTTTACGAAGCAACCCCTGTATATCAAACCGGAAACCTTGCAGATTTTGAGTTGAATAGCGGCCTGGACGGCTATCTGGCCATAGGAGACGAGGCGTTACAGCTCAAAAAATACCGTCCTGACCTGCACTTCTTTGATCTGGCTGAGATATGGATGTATAAGACAGGCCTGCCCTTTGTGTTTGCGGTCTGGGCCGTGCGCAAAGACGCATGGGAGCAAAGGGGGGATGCTGTCCGTGCCCTATACCAACATATATTAAGCTGTTACCGCAAGGGACTCTTGGAGTTAGAGGAGATCAGTAGCCGTGTAGCCTCAAGGGCTGGGCTCACATCCAAGGAGTGTCAGGTGTATTTAAGCGGTATTCATCTGCACTTCGACGCTACTCACACCAGTGCCTTATCCCGTTTCTTTGAGCTTCTACACCAATCCTTTGACTACCCATTGGTTTCAGACCTGCATATCCTGCCCCTATAAGCCATGTTCAAACATCAAGCAGAAAAAAAGGCATTTGTACAACAGAAATTCAGCTCAGTATCAGATAAATACGACCTCTTAAACTCCATTTTGAGCTTGGGGATTGACCGCATCTGGCGTAACAGGACCACAGATGAGTTGAGAGACGAGACAAAAGATGGCCTTATATTAGATCTCTGTGCTGGCACCCTGCCACTATCTCGTGTCATATATCAGCGGCTCAAGCGCCGTGTGATAGCCTTAGATTTTTGCTATGATATGCTGGCCTATGGACAAAGACGCCTGAGATTCAAAGAGCAAGAGGCCATAGTGGCCATATGTGGGGATGCAGAGGCACTGCCCTTTGAGGACAATGTGTTTGATGCCGCCACTGTGGCCTTCGGCGTGCGAAATTTAGGGAACATTCAAAAAGGCATAAAGGAACTGCATAGAGTTCTAAGGCCCAATGGAAAACTGGCCATCTTGGAGTTTTCAAGGCCCCCAAACCCTGTCTTCGCCCCTATTTATAGGTTTTATCTGCACAAAATCCTGCCCGTTACAGGAGGTCTCATCTCAAAGGACAAGGCCGCCTATACCTATTTAGCTCAATCCATAGAGGCCTTCATGCCCCCTCACGAACTCTGTCATCTGTTAAAGGCATGCGGTTTTTATGGAGTAACATACAGGCCCATGACCCTGGGTATTGTTACCCTTTATACAGGCAAAAAACATGAATGAGATGTATTCACATACCGTTTATATCTATACGGACGGTGCATGTTCAGGCAATCCAGGGCCTGGCGGATGGGGAGTGGTGTTAAAGTGGAATCTGCATGAAAAAAGGTTCTGCGGTTGGAGCAGGCATACCACCAACAACCGCATGGAACTTCTGGCCGTGATTCGTGGTTTGGAGACCATCAAGAAGGACAAGATCCCCATTTTGATCACCACAGACTCCCAATATGTAATGCACGGCCTGACGCAATGGCTGCCTAAATGGAAACAAAACGGCTGGAAGACTACCTCCAAAACAGCCGTCAAGAACACGGATCTTTGGCAGAGGCTTGACGTCCTGTGTATGCGATTGCAACCCCAATGGCAGTGGGTAAAGGGACATGACGGCCATGTGGAAAATGAGATAGCGGATCAGTTGGCAAGAGAGGCCATTCAAAAGGGGCTGGCAGGCCAACTCCCTGAGGACGAGTTTGGCGCCTTTGAATTCGAAACCTCCCTCTATTTGGACGAGAGTAACAAACCAATGCAAGGTAATTGAGGTGAGTATGTCGGTGTTTCTCTTGAGCCAGGAGCTAAGTTTCCCATCACCTGAACTGGCAGATGACACAGGTCTTTTGGCCATTGGAGGGGATTTAAGGCCCGAACGCCTGGTCTTGGCCTATGTAAACGGCATCTTTCCCTGGTATAATGCCAATGAACCCATTCTTTGGTGGTCGCCTAATCCCAGGCTGGTACTGTTTCCCCATAAACTTCATGTCTCCAAGCGATTAGGCCGCATTCTGCGTTCCTGTGCCTTTCATATTACATTTGATGTCGCCTTTGAACAGACCATTCGAGCCTGTGCTGAAAGCAGGCTCGAAAAGGGGGAAGAGACCTGGCTCAATGAGGACATGGTGCAGGCCTACATAGAACTGCATAAAAGAGGGCTTGCACACTCCACTGAGGCCTGGCTGAACCATGAAGTGGTGGGCGGGCTCTATGGTGTGACCATAGGCCAGGTGTTTTTTGGGGAATCCATGTGGACGAAGGTGGACAATGCCTCTAAGGTTGCCTTTGTAACACTGGTTCAACAGTTGATTCAATGGGGTTTTCAATTAATAGACTGCCAGGTCACTACACGCCACCTTATCTCTTTTGGCGCTGAGGAGATACCCCGCAGTCTTTTTTTGCGGCTTTTGCATAGGTATGTAAGGCTTAAAAACACAGCCCCCATGGACAGATGGACGGCTGGCGATATGTGAAAACCAGATAATTCTCTTTTTTAGGATTGGATAGGGATAAAGACGGTCAGGCCTACGGCATGGAGATAACGCCGGACTTTACGCATAAAAGTCACGAACTGCGCTTGATTCGTCTTCCTGAATACTATGAGCTGGCAGTGCCGGTGGCAGAAAACACTGGTGAGCCTGTGCAGAATAAAGATCTTGCGCAATATACCGCCAGATGGGCCAAGCGATTTGCAGCAGAACCATTGACTGAACTAACGGCAGCGGAGGAACGGCTTTTTGCGCGAATGCAGGCGGATATGGAGGCGAATTTGCCATATCAGATGGAGTATTACTGGTCAGGCAATTTTTTTGACAGGGCCATTTACATAGTGGACGACGGCCTGAAAAACGGCGCCAACTGCACGGATTACTGGCTGTCTGTCTTTGAGGAGATAGCCGGTATCTGTTTCAAGGGTGTGCGTATGAATGTCCAGGAGGCCAATGCGTATTTTCAGACGGACCCCGTTGGGGCCAATGTCTATATACCGGATTTTCTCAATCCATTTCCCACACCGCTCAAGATATCGGACCTGTTTCATCTGGGTTTTTACCTGGTGGAACCGCCGCCTCATGTCTTTTTATGCGACGGCAGTCAGGAGACCGGTTTGCCCATTCCGGATAAAGTCTTTGCGTCCTCTCTTCTGGTGAATATACCAGTACCGTTTTGCGTCCTTGCGCCTTGATTCGCGAATTGTTCAGTGACCTTTTGCCAGCGCCTCTTTAATGGCTGTCACCACCATTTCCTGCTCCTGCACCAGCATAAATGGGTGCATGGGCAGGGATAATACCTCTTTTGCCGCCTGTTCCGCATTGGGGAAGCTGCCTGGAGGTATATTTAAATGGCTACAGGCTGGCTGCATGTGCAGAGGTGTGGGGTAGTGAATGGCCGTGGGTATGCCCCGGGCCTTGAGATGTTCCACCACAAAGGTCCTTTTGCCATCTGGAATGCGAATGGTATATTGGGCAAATACACTGGTCCTGTCCGGTTTGATATAGGGCAGTTGTATCTCAGGCAGATATTGCTGAAAGAGGCTGCCATAGGTCATGGCCCGTTCCTGTCTGCGCACTATCTCCTTGGGGAAATGCTTGAATTTGGTCAGCAGAACCGCTGCCTGTATGGCATCCAGCCTGGCATTCAGCCCAATGGATGTGTGTTGATAATGCTGTTTCTGGCCGTGTACCCTCAGGCTGCGAAGCTCGTCCGCCAGTTCAGGGTCATTGGTGAAGATCATGCCGCCTTCTCCATATGCACCAAGGGGTTTGGATGGAAAAAAGGATGTGACCCCCATGAGGCTTAGACCGCATGACCGCCGGTTTTTATATGTGGCACCAAAGGACTGGCAGGCATCCTCTATGACTGGTATGCCTGATTTTCGCGCTGTTTCCTGAATCTCATCCATATCGGCACATTGGCCATAGAGGCTCACAGGCAAGATGGCCTTGGGTTTTTCACCTTTTTCTTGACATGCCTCAATGGTTTGGCTCAGCAGGGTAGGGTCCAGATTATAGGTCAAGGGGTCTATGTCCACAAACACAGGTCTTGCTCCCAAAAGCAAGATGGCCCCTACTGTGGCAAAGAATGAAAAGGGCGTGGTGATCACTATGTCCTTTGGACCAATTCCCAGGGTCATCAATGAAAGGATTAAACCGTCTGTACCTGAACCTATTCCAACAGCCTGTTGTACCCCTACAAATGCTGCCAGGGTCTGTTCCAACTCCTCCAGCACAGGCCCCAATATAAAAACCCCACTTTCCAATACTTGGGCTATGGCCTCGTCAATTTCCTGTTTATATGCCTGATATTGCCTGTTGAGATCGATAAATTTCATGAGTTTTCCTTTTGCTGGGCCTTTTCCCTATATATCCTTTCCACCTCTTGCCAAAAGACCTCCAAAAGCTTAGATGCCTCTACCTTTTTTAAGACCTTTTCTCCTTTGAATATGATACCTACCCCTTTGCCACCAGCCATGCCGATATCAGCCTCTCTGGCCTCACCAGGACCGTTTACCACACAGCCCATGACAGCGATTTTAAGGGGCAAAGGAAGACGTCTGGCGCGCCTCTCCACCTCTTCGGCTATGCTGAACAGATCGATTTCGCAGCGTCCACAGGTGGGACATGAGATGATCTCAGGACCTCGGTTACGAAGGCCGGTCGCCCTCAATATCTCATAAGCCACCTGTATCTCTTCCAGGGGGTCTCGTGTGAGAGAGACGCGAAATGTGTCGCCTATGCCGTCCATCAAGAGCGTACCTATGGCTATGCTGCTCTTGACCGTGCCTGCAATAAGCCCCCCTGCCTCAGTTACGCCAAGATGTAGTGGAAAATCAGTGCGTTGAGAGAGAAGGCGATATGCTCTAATGGTGTTAAGACAATCCGAGGACTTGATGGAGATCTTGAGTTGTTCATGTCCCATTTCCACAATGGCTTGAAGATTCAACAAGGCGCTCTCCACCAGGGCCTCTGGTGTGGGACCGCCGTATTTAATGCGAATGTGTTTCTCCAGAGAGCCTGAATTTACGCCTATGCGAATGGGTATCCCGCGTTCCTTGGCCTTGGCAACCACCTTGGCAAGCTTGTCCCTGCCGCCTATGTTGCCGGGATTTATGCGAATGCCGTCGGCGCCTGCCTCCATGGCTGCCACAGCTAAACGCCAGTCGAAGTGAATGTCTGCAATAATCGGAATATGTACAGCCTTTTTGATGGCGGTTACTGCCTGGGCCGCTTCCATATCAGGAATGGCGATGCGAATGATCTCACATCCCACCTCTTCCAATGCCGTTATCTGGCTTACTGTAGCGGCCACATTCCTGGTATCCGTGTTAGTCATGGACTGCACTGCAACGGGATGGCCGCCGCCTATGGGCACTGTCCCCACATAAATAACCCTGGTTTTGCGCAAGGCAGGGGCATGCACCTGGCCGCCCCTCTCTTGCCTTCTACAAGCAGCTTCCATAACAGGAGGATATAAAAAGGCCTACAATTCCACAGCCTTCACTCGGCTGACCCCATCCTGCTGCATGAGACGTGCGATGATCTCCGGAGTAACTATCTCATCCGTAGAAAGTAAAATGACATTTCTTTTGTGACTCGGGTCTTGCCCCACCTGCATGCGGGCGATATTTATATTGGCGTTGCCGAGGCATAGACCGATGCGGCCGATGACACCTGGTCTGTCTTCGTTATAGATCAGCAGGATATGGCCTTCCAGGGCCGCCTCCAGCCTGAAGTCATTGATGCGCACGATACGTGGTTCTTTCTTGCCAAAGATAGTACCGGCCACCTCATTGACATTTCCGTCCTTGGTGCGGACACGAAGTGTCAAAAGATTAGTAAATTCCTCGGAGGTTACGTTTTTGGTCTCAGTCACCTGAACCCCTCGATCCTTGGCCTGCATCAAGGCATTGACAAAATTGACCTCTTCCTTAAGGATAGGTGTCAAAAGCCCCTTGACCGCCGAGATGGTGATGGGTTTGCTGTCTAATTCCGCCAGGTCTCCCTGATAGATGATCTGTACCTCCTCCATGGGGCCTGTGGCAAGATGGGCTTGAAATGCCCCCAGTTTCTCCGCCAAAGACAAAAACGGACCGATTTTGGCCATGGTCTCCGCGCTGACGGACGGCACATTGACGGCATTTCGTATCTCACCCTTGATGAGGTAGTCTGCAATCTGTCTTGCCACCGCTACCGCCACATTTTCCTGTGCCTCACGCGTAGAGGCCCCAAGGTGTGGTGTGCAGATGAAATTGTCCAGAGAAAGAAGGGGAGTGCTTTCCAGGGAGGTGGGTTCCTTTTCGAACACATCCAGGGCTGCACCTGCCAAATGTCCTGATACCAGGGCATCATAGAGGTCTTTTTCATTGATAACACCACCACGGGCACAATTGATGATGTATGCGCCCTTCTTCATTTTGGCGAATTTCGAGGCATCGAACATGCCTTTGGTCTCAGGTGTAAGTGGGGTGTGAATGGAGATGTAGTCCGCCTTGGCCAGCAGTTCATCCAATTCCATAAGAGCTACCCCCAGTTGTTTGACGATGTCTGGTAAGGCATGTGGGTCATAGGCAATGACTGTCATGCCAAGGCATTGGGCGCGTTGGGCCAGAATGCTTCCTATGCGGCCTATGCCCACAATGCCCAAGACCTTGCCGGCCAATTCCTGGCCCATAAAACGCTTTTTCTCCCACTTGCCTGCCTTCATAGAGGCAGTGGCCTGGGGGATATGGCGAGAGATCGCCATAATCATGGCCATGGTATGCTCTGCAGCAGAGTTGGTATTGCCGCCTGGCGTGTTCATGACCACTATGCCGCGCTTATTGCAGGCAGGAATGTTGACGTTGTCCAGCCCAGAGCCTGCTCGGCCCACGACCTTGAGTTTTTTGGCGGCAGCCACTACCTCTTCCGTAACCTTGGTGTTGCTGCGTATGATCAGGCCATCAGCGTCTGAAATGGCCTGTAATAGCTCTTCCTGTGAGATTCCAGGCCGTTCCTCCACGGTGATTCCGGCCTCTTTTAGTATCTCTAAGCCCTCTTTGGATATGGAATCAGTTACCAATACCTTCATTTTTATGTCCTTTCCCTAATGAATTAAAGAAGATGTGCGTACTTTAGAACATCTAACCATCTTAATGAATAGCAAAATATCCCTGAGCAGCAGAAACGCCCTTACCCAGCTCAATGGGGTAGCCAAGACTTTTTAACCCGCGTTCCACTGCTGCTATGGCTATGATCATATCCCATTCCGAGAGGTGTCCCATGTGGGATATGCGAAAGATCTTGCCCTTGGCCTGGCCCTGGCCTCCGGCGATGGTGATTCCATATTCCTCGCGCAGTTTTTTCACCAGCGCCTGGCCGTCGATGCCTTCTGGGGTCTTGACCACTGTGACCGCCTCAGAGGGGACTCGAGTGTAGAGCTCAAGCCCTAAAGCCGATATGGCGGCGCGCGTGCCTGCCGCCAGCCTGGCATGGTGCGCAAAAACCGCCTCCAGCCCTGTCTTTTTGATGTCTTCTAGCACAGTGCCAAGACCCATGATCAGCGAGACAGCCGGCGTGAAGGCAGTAGTCTGCTTGGCGATGGACTTCTTTTCTGAGAGAAAATTGAAATAATACCGGGGGGATGTGGATTTTTTGACCAGATTCATGGCCTTTTCGCTCACACTGACCAGGGCAAGACCTGGAGGCAAGGCCAACGCCTTTTGAGAACCTGTGATCACCACATCCAGACCCCATTCATCTGTCTTGAGTTCATAGACGCCCAAGGCGGTGATTGCATCCACTGCCAGGACTGTATTTTCCCTGTTTTTCAAAAGGGCGGCAATCTCTTTGACGGGCTGCTTGGCGCCTGTTGAGGTCTCATGGGCCTGCATAAAAACCGCCTTGGCCTCAGGGAAGGCATTCAAGGTCTGCTCCACTGTGGCCACATTCACCGCATCGCCCCATGGAACGTCTATATTTACAGCCTTGATGCCGTAGGCCTCACATAACTCCGTCCAGCGTTCACCGAATTTGCCGGCCCGAATGACAATGGCTGTGTCGCCTGGAGAGAGCAGATTGGCCACAGCGGCCTCCATGCCGCCTGTGCCTGAAGAAGCGAACATAATTACATCGTTTTGTGTCTGAAAAAGATACTTGAGGTCTTCACGGATCCGTTGCAAAATGGCGGAAAACTGCGGGGATCTGTGATGGATGATGGGTTCTGACATTTTAGACAGGACCTCCGGTGATACTGCAACCGGGCCTGGTGCCATTAGATATCGTTTTTGCATAAAAAACTCCCTTAGAGATTGTCTACGCTTAATAAAAGACACAAACAGCAGCGCAGCTGAAAACCGATAAAGAGTTATTTTATCGCTGTTTTATGGTCATATGTCAAGAGGCACATGGCTTTTTTATGGATTTTATTGTATATTCAGACGAGATTATATTGAGGTAGTTATGAAACACAACGGATGCAGCGGACGAATGGTATCATTTGCCTTTAAAATTATGGCTGGTTGTCTTGTTGGTTGGGTCTTTTTTACGGCCGCCCTTCTTCAACCATTCACTTCACAGGCGATGATGTCCATAGAAGAAGAAAAGGAACTGAGGGAAAAGCTTTTGCGCATGGTGGAGGCAAAGGTGCCATTGGTCAAGGACCCGGAGATCGTGGATTATATCAACAGGGTGGGCCAAAAGGTCCTGCAACAGGTGGACGGGAAATACTTTGATTATGAATTTTTTGTGATACAAGACCAGGGCATCAATGCCTTTGCCATGCCTGGCGGCCTTATATTTGTGCATACAGGGCTTTTGGAGATCATCTCCACTGAAGATGAACTGGGCTGTGTCCTTGCCCACGAGATCGGCCATATACAGGGCCGGCACATAGCCAGACGCATGGAGCGCATGCAGGCCGTCACCCTCGCATCCGCTGCCATGGCCATAGGCGGCCTGTTTCTTGGAGGAAGTCAGGCCAGCACTGCGGCTATTGTGTCGTCAGGGGCACTCGCTTCTTCCATTGATCTCAAATACAGCAGGGCTGATGAGGAAGAGGCGGATAGAAGGGCGCATCAATGGCTCTGTAAGGCTGGCTACGATCCGGCGGGGCTCAGCTCTGTCATGAAAAAGATATTGCAATTTCGGTGGCTGGGCAGTGACGCCATTCCCAGTTATCTCATGACCCACCCCGACTCCAGTCAGCGCATCACCTATCTGGAGGACCTGCTGCAACAGCATCCATGCACCAACATCTCCAAAAAAGACCCTTTTACACTTCAGAAGATACAGATCAAGATCAAGGCATTGACCGAAGACCCGCAGAAACTTGTAACGAAATATAGGCAGGACCTGATAAACAACCCTGATGACCTGACCGCCCGTTATGGTCTTGCCATCGGTCTCTTGACTGCCAAGGAATATGATGAGGCCATTCAACATTTAAGGTGGCTGGTAGCCCACCACGCTGAGAGAAGGGATTTTCTTTCAGACTTGGGCAAGGCCTACTATACTGCTGGCAGATATGATGAAGCCGTTCAGGCACTACAGGCCTTTCTCAACCTGGACCCCGATGATAAGGCCGTTCGTTTCTACCTGGCCAGCGCCTTTCTACAAAAAGGCGACACCCGATCTGCCTTACCCCTCTTTTATAACCTAAGGGGTTCATGGCCTGACAGGGCAACCCTTTACCTGAACCTGGGCAAATGCATGTCAGGAGAGGGCAAACCAGGTGAGGCACATTATTATTACTATCTCCATTACAAGGCCATAGATGACTATAAAAACGCTAAATTTCATCGTATGCAGGCCATGGCCCTTCTACCTGCCACCAGTGCCATGTACAAGGAACTGTTAGCTGAGAAGGAGAAAAAACGGGGTTGGTTTACATTGGGCGAAGAAAAGGAGGAGAAGGACAAAAAAAACGAAAGGGATAGGGCATCCAGACCTTGAAAATAAAGGCACACATGACCTTTTTTTGGACCATACTGTTGGTGTTAAGCCTGGACCAATTCACCAAACACCTGGTGCTGTTGAATATGTCTTTGTATGAAACCATACCTGTTGTCAATGGTTGTTTTAACTTGACCTATGTCACCAATACAGGTGCTGCCTTTGGTTTTCTGGCAGGACATGAGACATGGAGGTACCTATTTTTTTTGGCCATAGGCTGCCTGTCTGTAATTGCCTTGAGTATCTTTTATTTCAAGGCAGGTCCGCATTCACTGGCCATGTCCATGGGGTTGGCCATGGTAGTAGGCGGTGCCATGGGCAACATCTGGGACAGGCTGCAACTGGGTTTTGTGGTGGATTTCTTGGATTTTTATCTGGGGAATTACCACTGGCCTGCATTCAATGTGGCTGATTCAGCTATCACGGTGGGAGGGGGATTGATGGCCTGGTCAATACTTGTGGATTCTAAAAGAGATAGCAATTTTCTAAAATAAGTACACAGGGATTTCACACTGGCTACCTAATTCTTAAAACCGGACAAATCATGCAATACGACTTCGGGGAATCATGTGCTGTTAATAGGTCTCAAGGGGTATTTTAATGCAGCGTATCGGATTATTGGGCGGTACATTCGATCCCATCCATTTCGGTCACTTACGGGTTGGTGTAGAGGTGCAAGAGGCCTTGGGGCTGAATGAGCTCTGGTTTGTGGTAGCTGCCTCACCACCTCATAAGGCCTGTTTAACCCCCTTTCATCACCGCCAAGCTATGGTAGAATCGGCAATCCGTGGGTATAAAGGTTTTAGATGCATAGGCGTGGAGGCCGAAAGAGAGGGCCCTTCCTATTCCATAGACACCTTGAGGTGCTTGACTCATGGGAAACAGCCCTTCATGCATCAAGCCTGTGAGTTCTTTTTCGTGTTGGGCCTGGAGCAATTTCAAGGGATCACTACCTGGAAGGACTATGAACAGCTTACAGATTATGCCCACTTAGTGGTGATAGATAGGGGTGCTCAGCAGGGGATGGCTGAAAAGTTGGTGTTTCAGGTGGTGGAGAGGGCCTTTTCTGGTTACAGACCTTGGAATGAGTCCTTGCTTAGGTTTGTCTGTGACCAGAAAAAGGACATTTTGTTGCTCCATGTAACAAGATTGGACATCTCCAGCTCCATGATTAGAAGTAAGCAAAAGACCGGCCTTTCGGTGGCCTTTTTAACGGAGGCCAGTGTGATCGAATACATAAATGCCAATCATCTTTATGATGGGAGCCTATGAAGAAATTTGAAAAGAATACTGATTCGCAACAGATAGCCCTATTTTTGGCGGATAGGGCGGCTTACAACAAGGCAGAGGATGTGGTGGTCTTGGATGTGCGTAACCAGGCGGATTTTGCCGACTTTTTTGTGATATGCCATGCCAAATCCAGCCGTCATGTGGCCAGTATAGCTGATGAAGTGGAAGCAGCGGCGGTAAAGGCAGGGCTGAGACCCAGGGGCATCGAGGGCATGCAGGAGGCCCGTTGGGTACTTATGGATTTTGGGGATGTGATCGTCAATATCTTCTATGAGCCACTACGCAGTTTTTATGACCTAGAAGCCCTGTGGGCAAAGGCGGCCAAGACCCATATTGTACCCTATACAACTTGAGAAAAATGAGGATTAGCATGAAGAATGATATCAGGCCGGTGATGTTGGTGATCATGGATGGTTGGGGCTGGCGAGAAGAGGTGCATGGCAATGCCACTCTCTTGGCTAATACGCCAAACCTGACGGAATTTCGCAGAAATTATCCCTTTGGCCTGCTACAGGCCTCTGGTGAGGCGGTGGGGCTGCCTGAGGGGCAGATCGGAAACAGTGAGGTGGGGCATCTGAATATAGGTGCAGGCCGCATTGTATATCAGGAGTTGACACGCATTGACAAGTCCATTCGAGATGGGGAGTTTTTTAAAAACCCTGCCTTGCTGGGCCTCATGTCCAGGCTTAAGCAGAGTGGAGGGGCACTGCATCTGTTGGGCCTGGTATCAGATGGGGGCGTGCATAGTCAGCTTACGCACCTGTTTGCCCTGCTTCAAATGGCCAAGGCCAATGGCTTAAATAAGGTCTATGTGCATGCATTTTTGGACGGCAGGGATGTGCTGCCCACCACAGGTGCAGGTTATGTACAGCGGCTTTTGGATTTTATGGAGCAAAATGGAATAGGCCAGATTGCCACCATAAGCGGCCGTTTCTATGCCATGGACAGGGATAAGCGCTGGGAACGGGTGCAGCAGGCCTATGACGCCCTGGTATCTGGCTATGCCAAGACCGCAGCCCATGCGGTAAGGGCCATCGAGGCCTTTTATGCCCAGGGGATTACGGATGAATTTGTGCCCCCCACTATACTTTTGCAAGAAGACGGCAGCCCCATGCCTCGTATAGCCAACGGCGACGGCATCATCTTCTTCAATTTCAGGGCAGATCGGGCCAGAGAACTCACCCGTGCCTTTACTGAGCCGGATTTTTCGGGCTTTTTTGTGCAAAACAGGCCTCAATTGGCTGGTTTTGTGACCTTGACTCGCTATGACGAGACCTTTGACCTGCCTGTGGCCTTTCCTCCCCAAACCCTGACTCACATTCTGGGCGAAGAGGTATCCCGTGCAGGGCTCTTGCAGTTACGCATCGCAGAAACGGAAAAATACGCCCATGTCACCTACTTTTTTAATGGTGGGGATGAAAAGGCCTTTGAAGGCGAGGAGCGGGTGCTGATCCCGTCGCCCAGGGAGGTGCGCACCTACGACCTAAAACCAGAGATGAGCGCCTATGTGGTGACGGAGACCCTTTTGGAGCGCATAGCCAGTGAGGACTATGGCTTAGTGGTGGTGAACTTTGCAAACGGCGATATGGTAGGACATACCGGCGTGTTGGAGGCGGCCATTCGGGCCTGTGAGGTGGTGGATGAGTGTGTGGGCAGGGTGGTCAGGGTCTGGCAACAGAGGGGTGGTGCGGTCATCGTCACTGCGGATCACGGGAATGCCGAGGTGATGATAGCCCCTGACGGCACACCCGCCACGGCACATACCACCAACCCTGTGCCTGTTTACCTCATTGATGACCAACGCAGGCATGTGCGGCTGAGAAACGGCATACTGGCCGATCTCGCACCTACTATTCTGACTATTCAGGGCCTACCCATTCCCAATGAGATGACCGGTAGGCCGCTATTTGACTAAAATTAGGCTGAAGCATGGGGCCTTTTCTGGTGCAGAATAACTCAGTTTCCCCTGTCTTACAGTTGAGTGATGTGGTCAAGACATATAGCCGCAGGCAGGGCATTCTCGGTCAAAGAATCACCATTTCTGCCCTAAACGGAGTCAGTCTACATGTTGAGGCAGGCGAGATATTGGGGTTGGTGGGCGAGAGCGGTTGTGGCAAGTCCACTCTGGCCCGTTTGGCACTTGGTATTGAGTATGCCGATGCAGGTAGGGTCTATTTTAAGGGTACCGAGCTTTCAGAAATGGACAAGGCCGCCTTGGCGGACTTTAGACGGCAGACGCAGATGGTCTTTCAAGACCCATTTTCCTCCTTAAACCCCAAAAAGACCGTGCTTCAGACCCTGAGTGAGCCGTTTATTGTACATAAGCTTTGCAGTCGGTCTGAACTCAAGACAAGGGTGGCGGAACTCATGGCAGAGGTGGGCCTTTCAGAGGATTTGATGTATCGTTATCCACATGAGTTTAGCGGTGGTCAGAGACAACGCATTGGTCTGGCCAGGGCATTGGCCACTCGTCCCACACTGATCGTGGCGGATGAACCCACATCGGCCCTGGATGTCTCCATTCAGGCCCAGGTCATCAATCTGCTGTTGGACCTGCATGAAAGATACAGGCTTTCCTTTCTGTTTATCTCACATGATCTGCTGCTGGTGAGATTCGTAAGCCGACGTATCGTGGTGATGTACAAGGGTCGAGTGGTGGAAATAGCCCCAAGCCCTTCTTTTGGTCAAAAAGACGCCGTTCACCACCCCTACACCCATTTTTTATTGGAGACAGTACCTGTGCCTGACCCCAAGGTCAAAAAAAAGGCCAAAGCCATGAGTAGCCAGAGGGCCATAAAATTCGCTCCTATACTCGGGGCAGGCTGTGCATATGTGGACAGGTGTTTCATGGCCACTGAGATATGTGCTAACACGGTGCCTGTTTTGCGGCACTTAAATAGCACGCAGCAGGTAGCATGTCATAACCTATGAAGATTATTACAAAATATATCCTCCAAACGCAGGTTGCCATCTTTTTTTTGGTATTTTCAGGATTGATAGGGCTCTATCTCCTGGTGGATTTGGCAGAGAAATTAAATGATTTTAGGGATGCGGGGCTCCCTGTTTCTCGCATGGTCCTTTATTTTCTGGCCCATTTGCCTCAGAGCGCCTTTGAACTGTTGCCCCTTTCCGTGTTGCTTTCAGGGGTCTTAACCCTTCTTTTCATGTCCAGAAACAACGAGTTGACTGCCATGAGAAGTGTTGGAATCAAGGGGACAGATGTCTTGCGCCCCATGCTGTTTTTGGGGATAGCGGCTGCTTTAGTCATGGTAGGGCTACAATGGTCTATTATCCCCAAATCCACCTCACTTTACCAGCAGATATGGCAGCAAGAGGTCAAAAAGACTGCCCAGAAGGGGTTGATGAAGTACGGCCAGCTCTTTTTCCATGGAGAGAATTCCATCTGGGTAATGAAGCCCGACGAAGTAAACAACCACCACCTGTGGAATGTGCATTACATACGCTTTGATGCCACGACCTATGGCGTGCTGGAAGAGATAGTTGCCCAGGAGGCCTTGTTGCAAACAGATGGTTGGCTCTTTAAAAAGGGGGTGCTGATGCGCTATGACCCCTCCAAGGCCAAGGAGGATGCGGTGGAGCTGGTTGCCTTTGAGGAAAAGGCCTTTAGTATGCCGGAGAGACCCTCGGACTTCAACGCAGTGCAAAGACCGCCAATGGAGTTGGGGCTTTGGGAGCTATGGCAGGGGATACATCGCTTGAAATCAATGGGGTATGATGCCTTTGAACAGGAGAGCGTGTTTTGGGCTGTCATCTTCTATCCATTTTTGGGCATTGCCCTTTTGTGGGCAGTGTTCCCAGTGATGTTTGTAAGACCTAAAACAGCGGTCACATTGGGGCTGGCGGTGGCCCTGATTCTGTCCTTTATAGCCTGGGGTATGTGGGAATTCCTGCTGGCCTTGAGTAAAAATGGCCGTATCCCTGCCTTTTTTGGCCCTGTTTTCTCTTTTTTATGGCTTTGGGCCTTGGGCTATGGGTTGAATAGAAGAAATAGACAAAAGGGGGTGTTGTAGAATGTATTCTAAAGAAAAGGCCATGCAGGTGCTGTCCATCCTCAAAAGGGACTATCCCAATGCCGGCATTGCCTTGAGGTTTGTAAGGCCCTTTCAGTTGTTGGTGGCCGTTATTCTGTCAGCTCAGTGTACTGATGAGCGAGTGAACCAGGTGACACCAGTGCTTTTTGCCCGTTTTCCAGGGCCAGAGGAGATGTGCCATGCCGAGCTTGAGGAATTGGAGCAACTCATATATTCTACTGGATTTTATAGAAACAAGGCCGCCAATATTCGAAAGGCGTCCTGTATAATCGTGGAGCGTTTTGGGGGGCAAGTGCCAAACACCATGAAGGACCTCCTCACGTTGCCAGGCGTTGCGCGAAAGACTGCCAACATCGTGTTGTATAATGCCTATGGTGTAGTGGAGGGCATTCCTGTGGATACCCATGTGAAGCGATTGGCCAACCGTTTGGGCTGGACCACCTTCTCTGACCCCGACAAAATAGAGCAGGACCTCATGCACCTCTTTCCAAGAGAGGAGTGGGGCGGTCTTTCTTATATTCTAATTGAACACGGCAGGGCGGTCTGTAAGGCAAAAAGACCTCTGTGTAATGAGTGTCATATTCAGGGCTTGTGTCCATTTGTAAAGGAGGGTTGAGATGCACTGGAATGGTATGTTAGAGGTCATCACCACCACTGAGACAGAGGAGGATGCCAGGAGGCTTGCAAGGGAGCTGGTCAGTAGGCGTTTAGTGGCCTGTGCCCAGGTCTCTGGTCCCATTCGCAGTTATTATTGGTGGAATGGCAGCCTGGAAGAGGCAGAGGAGTGGCGGTGTGTGATGAAGACCATGTCATATCTCTACACAAGAGTGGAAGCGGCCATTCGAGAGCTGCATCCCTATACGCTTCCGCAGATCTTGGCTGTGCCAGTTCAGACGGCCTTGGCTGAGTATATGGCTTGGGTGCAGGAAAACCTTTTGGAGGCTTGATACGCAATGGGATTGAGTGGTTTAAGGTTAAAATTTGAAAAAAACGGCGGACTTTTGCCTGTTATTGCCCAGGACTACCAGACCAATGAGGTCTTGATGCTGGCATATATGAACGAACTGGCCCTGCAAAAGACCCTTGAGACCGGTCAAGTGCACTATTGGAGCCGTTCTCGAAATAAACTCTGGCTCAAGGGCGAGACCAGCGGCCATGTGCAGCTTTTAAAGGAGCTGTTTGTGGACTGCGATGAGGATACGATTTTGGTAAAGGTGGAGCAGGTGGGTGGAGCTGCCTGCCATACAGGATATAAGAGTTGTTTTTATAGGAAATTTGACGGTCAGGGGCTTATGCCACAGGGTAAACCTGTCTTTGACCCCAAGGAGGTATATAAAAATGAATAAATTGAAGTTGGGCATTCCCAAGGGCAGTCTGGAAAATGCGACCATTGAACTGTTTGCCAAGTCAGGTTGGCGCATTGATGTGCATCATCGCAGCTATTTCCCTGACATAGATGACCCTGAGTTGGAGTGTAATATCTGCCGGGCCCAGGAGATGTCCAGGTATGTGGAACAAGGTGTCTTGGATGCCGGCATTACAGGTCGTGATTGGATCATGGAAAACGAATCCGATGTGGTGGCTGTGGCGGATCTCATCTATTCCAAGGTGAGCAAAAGACCTGCGAGATGGGTCTTGGCTGTGCCGGCAGACAGCCCATATCGCAGACCTGAGGACCTGGAGGGCAAAAAGATAGCCACCGAACTGGTGAACTATACGAAGCGCTACTTTCGTGAGCGGGGAGTAAATGTTCAGGTGGAGTTTTCGTGGGGGGCCACTGAGGCCAAGGTGGTTTCAGGCCTGGCGGACGCCATAGTTGAGGTGACGGAGACTGGAAGCACCATCCGTGCCCATGGCCTGGTTATCATAGAGGAACTCATGCAATCCAATCCACAGCTCATCTGCAATAAGGCTGCATGGGAGAACCCATGGAAACGGGCCAAGATTGACCAGATCGCCATGCTGTTACAGGGTGCACTGCGTGCCCATAGGCTGGTGGGGCTCAAGATGAACGCACCTTCCAGCAAGAGTGCTGATGTGGCGGCCCTGCTTCCCAGCCTAAACGCCCCCACCGTTTCCCCTCTTTATGACAAAAACTGGTGCTCCATTGAGACCATAGTGGAGGAATCCATTGTCAGGGACCTGATTCCCAAACTCAAGGCAGCCGGGGCAGAGGGCATAGTGGAATATCCCTTAAACAAGGTTCTGTAAATGAAACGGGTAAGTGCTAAAGTTATCGTCATTGCGAGGCGGCGATAGTCACAACGCAATCTAATTCGTAGAAGATTGTTAGCCTTGCTCGCAATGACACGGGAAATAACCAAAATGCAAGAGAATGGCCATGCCTTTGGAATTCGCGATGTGCAATTTGTCTTCTCGGCAGTGAAACCTGAGCACCTGCCAGCAGATGGCTTGCCTGAAATAGCCTTTGCAGGCAGGTCCAATGCAGGGAAGTCCTCGATCCTACGGCTACTGCTGAACAGGAGGTCGCTGGTGCGAGTGAGCTCCACACCAGGACATACACAGGCATTGAATTACTATCGCTTAGACTATCGCATGAATGAGGCCAGTTTGGGCCAGTGTTATTTTGTGGACATGCCTGGCTATGGGTTTGCAAAGGCCCCAAAGGAGGTGCAGATGTCCTGGAAGCGGCTCATAGAGGCCTATTTTGAGCACAGAAAGGCTGTTGTGATGCTTTTTTGTATCTTTGACATCCGTCGTGAGCCTGATGTCTTGGACATGTCCCTGCTGGATTACATTCGGTCAGTGGAATTGCCCTTTTGTATCCTTCTAAACAAGGCGGACAAACTCTCATACTCACAGCGTCTGAAGGCCAAGGCCGGTTTTGAGCGCATGGCCTTTGACGGGGTTGCGCCCATAGTGGTTTCAGCCCAGACAGGGCTGGGCATAAATGAGGTAAAGCAGGTGATCTGTAGAGTGTTAGCGGCTTAAGGGTGTTTTGATGGGGTTGATGGCCCTAAGGGAGATGAGATTTTTGTGGTAACTATTACATGATTCACAAAGCGGCCAAACCCACCATCTACTCTTTTTTGCGCTATGTGGGCCCAGGGCTATTGGTGACAGTGGGCTTTATAGACCCAGGCAATTGGGCCTCCAATGTAGCAGCGGGTGCCCAATATGGCTATAGCCTGCTGTGGATGGTCTCTCTTTCCACCTTGATGCTCATTTTGCTGCAACACAATGCCGCACACCTGGGCATCGCCACAGGACTCTGTCTTTCCGAGGCGGCCCATCGCTATCTGCCGCGCTGGTTATCTCGAATAGTGCTCTTTAGCGCGGTCTTGGCGGCTATCTCCACTGCAATGGCCGAGATACTGGGGGCTGCCATTGCACTCCATATGTTGTTTCACATTCCCTTGTCTGTAGGGGCATCCTTGACCACACTCCTGGTCTTTTTTCTGCTGGTGACCAATGGTTATCGGCGAATAGAATGGCTTGTCATGGGCTTTGTCTCTCTCATCGGGCTTTCTTTTTTGGTGGAGATTTTGTTGGTGCCAGTGGATTGGAACAAGGCGTTGGTGGCCTGGGTGACCCCTGCCATTTCAGAGGATTCCATGCCCATTGTCATGAGCGTGTTGGGTGCTGTGGTTATGCCACACAATCTCTTTTTGCACTCTGAGGTAATACAGAGCCGTAAGTGGAATTTAGAAGATGAGGTGGTCATAGCCCGACAGTTGGATTATGAGTTTTTAGATACCCTCGCATCCATGCTCATAGGTTGGGCCATTAACAGTGCCATGATTCTGCTGGCGGCTGCCACATTCTTTCAGGCAGGCGTGCCAGTTACAGATTTGGAGCAGGCAGAGCGTCTGTTGCGCCCCATAGCCGGAGATTGGGCCGCCTGGGTCTTTGCCCTGGCCCTGCTCTTTGCAGGGCTCGCATCCAGTGTGACAGCAGGCATGGCAGGCGGGAGTATCTATGCGGGTATGTTTGGCAAGGAATACGATACCAAAAACTCACAGACCCTGTTGGGTTGTGGTATCACGCTGTTGGGCGCCCTGGTGGTGATCTTTTGCCTGTCAGATCCATTTAAAGGGCTCATCTATTCCCAGATGCTTTTGAGCATTCAACTGCCCATAACCATTCTGCTTCAGATCTGCCTGACTTCCTCCAGCCGTGTCATGGGCAGCCATGCCAATGGCAGGCTTGAACTGTTTGCCATAAGTATAGTTGCCATGGGAGTCATTGCGCTGAATATAATGCTGTTATTTTCATAGGGCATAACTAATCCTGTTAACGGATCTTCAGGCTAAGCCATCTATGATTTTCCGATGTAACATCATGATTTTTCAAATTTTTTCTTGTTTTGACGAGTGCAGTCGTTGCGGCTATAACTTTTTATCAACGGATTCAGGTGGTTGTTTAATCCCCTAAATATTGTAAATAAAATTTATAGCCCTCTATGATGACCCTGGCCTGAATAGTCATCTCCTTGCCCTGTGTTGCCTGCCTCGGCCTTTTGCCTGTGACATAGATGCAGCGGCCCTGGCCTGTCAGCGTCCAGTCACTGCGGGTTTTCATGACCGTATTGTCGTTGCAACCACTCCAGCCCTCAAACCTGCCAGACACTTGAACCACCGTGCCATTGGGCAGGCCATAGACCCCTTCCACACTCACTGCTTGAGGCCTTTTTGAGTCTGCAAGCCCGGTTCCAAAGGAGCAGGAGGCAAAGGCAAGGCATATACAGCCGGCTATAATGCCCCTTGCCTTGGCGGCAAAGGGCATCGTGTCTTGAAGGTGCAAAGTGGTCATTGTCTTCGGCTTCTATAGGTTTGATAGAGTCTGGTGAGGTTTTTCTTTAGGGACTTGCCGCGTCTTACGCTGGAGAGCTCCTTGGCCTTGTACAGGGCGTTTCGCAGGGCCTCAAAGGAGTGGGTATAGGAGGAGCGGACCATATCATATGGCACCCACCAGTCAGAATAAAACCCAAGTAAGATGCCCATGATCACATCGTCGTCCCAGTCCTCAGGCACAGGGTGCAGAAGGCTCATGCGTTTGTAGTAGTCGCCCGGTGTGAATTGCCAAAAATTTATGCCTGCTGCAGGGTCCATGTAAAGGGAGTACACATTGGCATAGTGGTCCCGTTTGCCATTTGCATAATAATTGACAATGAACAGATAGTCCCCCTTCATGATGCTGGGTTGAGTTCCGTAGATCTCATAGCTGTCGCCTGAGTCAGTGGAGTCAGGTGAAAAGAAGCCGTTGTTGGTGGTTTGGCCCATCCAAGGGGCATTTAGGCCTCCATCCGGCTCAAAAACAAAGATATCCACATCCGCATCCCCCCACATGCCGGCATTATTTAACCAGGCGGCTGCCAGGGCAAAGCCTCCATTGGTCATCTCATAGCCGTTTTGAATGTTGCCCACTGCCTGTAAAAATGTTGTTATGAGCTGAAGCCAATTGGGTTGGTCCGTATTGATGGCCAGGGTTTTATAAAGGGCCAGGTCATCCTGAGTCACATCCTTTTTGTCAGGAAAGAAGATGGCTATGCCGTGGGAATCTTCTACAGAGCCGGCGCTAAATGTGCCTCCGGATGAACCGGCTGAGACGTGTTTTTCCGCAATCACCAACTGGTGTTCTATAAACGACACCAGGTCGCTGGCCTTTGTCCCCACATCATCCTGAAGCGAGGTCAGGCCATTTAAAAAGGATACCAGGTCGATATAGCCGCTCTCGCTGTAGGCCTGGGCATTGCTTCGAGCATTTTTCAGGCTCTGGACATAGATGGTCATATTGGAGGTTATGGCCTGCGAAATGGCCTTTATCTTTGCATGAAGGGAGGGCACCAAGGCCATATCTATGGCGGATTTGGTGGCATTGGAGCGTGCCCCTTCATAAAAGGCCACGAATTTCTGCACTATAAGGCTGGCAGCCTCTCGAGACGAGATATAGGGATTGGCGGAAAGGCCTGAGAGTATGTCCTTGTAGGGATTGCCCGTGCCGGGCTCTGTCTCTTCAGAGAACACCATGTAATCCGTGAGCCCTGAAAACTCGTATGCCACCTCATACATGGCCATGAGGCAGGCATCGAAGTCCAGAATAGCCAGGTGCACGCCCGAGGTTGCCACTCCGTTTTTTAGCTGCGCTATGCTCATGAAGGCGTTGGATGTCTCATCTTCTACAGCGCCTCTGCGCAATACCTTGGAATAACTGCGCCAGCCCAGACCATGGTCCCAGATGGTGAGGGCATATCTGTTGGCCGGATAATTAGTGGCAGCCCAGTGTATAAAATCGGCCAGAGTGGATGGGTCGGCCATATTTACATTGCCCAGGTTCACGGCATCCTTGACCTGGCCGTTTGCTATGTGAAGGCGGTGGGTGTTGTAATCCGAAAGATACGAAGGCAGTGTAAAGGAGTATTTGGGGCTCAACTCCATCTGCACCACGATGTTTATGCGTGAGTCAGTGGAGGCCTGCCGCATCTCCTCGATGTCCTTGATGGCCTCTTCCGAAAGGTTGTTGTCAGCGCCTATATAGACCATGTATGTCCATTCCGCTGACCATGCAGAGGAAATGGGGGTGAGGAGTAGCCAAAAAAATGCCAGGGTTACCAGGCTGATGGCATAAAGCCAGGCAGAATGCAAACAGGAATCGTTTTGGCGGTGTGTTGACATGGGAGGCTCCTTTTTCTTTTGTATTTTTAAAGTATTTTAAAGCATGTTGTGATTTTTAACCGATTTTTGAAAAAATAAAAGATAAAATTTTGTGTTGTGTAGAGAATAGAAAAGCATAGACATCATAAAGAAAAAGCAAGAAAAAGGACCATCAAAAAAGGACAAAAAGGATAGACACATTCTAATAAAAACAAAACAAAAAAGGACAGGTACATTCCTGAATAACATTTTTAATGGATACAAAAAAGACATCATTTTTTGGGGGCGGCAGCGGTGAAGCATTTGTTCCATGCGGCGCATAACTGCCCTCCATGGCAGGATGCGCCGCCGGCGCCCTTCATGGCGCCTATTCCACAAACACTCCACCACTGCCGCCCTTCTCGTCCCTGCGAAATCTCATGTCCATAACGGGTGCCCTATCCATTCCTGATGTAATCCCACAGATAGCGGATTAACCTGCTGTGATAATGAGCTGGTATTTCTGCCAATAAAAAACGCAGAATTGGCCTTTACCATCATTATTCACTTAAGTGCAA
>Ga0209162_1000407_pt1 | contig 47539 bp, 29 predicted proteins | sample YNPNPMetaG_FD_187121 | JGI IMG/M metagenome (GOLD analysis project Ga0209162, IMG submission 187121) | Anoxygenic and chlorotrophic microbial mat microbial communities from Yellowstone National Park, USA - YNP NP MetaG (SPAdes) (version 2) ...
GACGACATTTGATGTAAAATAAAAACAGCTTCACTGCAAAAGAGACGCCGAGAGCGCAGAGTTCTACATTAAAATCCTATCCTGAAAATGTAACAGACATCACTATGCGTCGGTACAAGCGGCATAGGGATGCCGCTTGTACAGTTTTTCGGATAGGCTCTAATGGTTTGTCAGCTGTAATTTTGTTTTGCCCTCCAGCATCCATGAGCAGGATTTAGGCAGTCAATCCACCATATCTGGTTACTTGCAAGGCAGGGATGCTCATATATGGCGGTATCGTAGCTATGGGTGCCGGAGCCTGAACTCACAAAAACAGACTTGACAAACCACTAAGGATAACCTCTACATCTCGGCGGTAAAATAACCTTTTTGCAGTGGACTCAAGCACAGGCCGAAGTGGCGGAACTGGCAGACGCGCTGCGTTCAGGGCGCAGTGGGTGTACGCCCATGTGGGTTCAAATCCCACCTTCGGCACCTGCAAAGACAAAGCGAGGTGGTTTCAACCACCTCGCTTTATTTTGCCTCTCGGCCGGCCACGTGCAGGTTGAGCAGCCTGGCGGCGTCATCCCCGCTTGCGCAACTGGTCCAGCATGATGGCCACGACGATGACCAGCCCCTGCACAGCCTGAAGCCAGTAGGCGGATACTCCCATCAGCACCAGGCCGTTGCGCAACACCTGCATAATCGCCGCACCGATGAGCACTCCCAGGATGGTGCCCTCTCCTCCTGAGAAACTCGTGCCACCCACAACCGCAGCAGCGATGACATCCAGCTCGTACCCCTGGGCAGCCGTTGGCGCGGCGACGCCGAGACGAGCTGTCATCAACACCCCGCCGATAGCGGTTAAGAAGCCGCACAGGGAATAGACCATCAGTTTGACCCTGTTCGTGTTGATCCCCGAGAGGGCAGTGGCCGTTTCATTTCCGCCCAGCGCGTAGATCCGGTAGCCCCACACCGTGCGCGAGAGGAAAAAGGAAGTACATAGGGCGAAAATGAGCATGAATACGAGGGGCAGGGGCACCCCCACGCCGGCGATAGGAATGTCGTACTGTCCCAGGTTACGAAATGCTTGCGGCAGATCGCGCACCGGCCACCCGCCGGTCAGACCGTTGCAGAGACCGCGGGCCATCAGCAAAGTACCAAGCGTGGCGATGAAAGGCGGCAGCCTGCCCCTGGTAATCATCATGCCGTTGAGCCAGCCTACAAAGAGGCCGGTAAGCAGCCCTGCCAGCACGGAAACAACCACATTCACCCCGCGTACCAGCAACATAGCGCAGATCAGGCCCGACAACCCCATGACCGAGCCAACGGAAAGGTCTACTCCGCATGTGATGATCACCATACATTGCCCAAATGCGCTGATGGCGATCCATGAGAAAGCGCGCAGGATATTAAAGATGTTCGTGCTGGTAAGGAAAGTATCAGTGTAAAGAGAGAGAAAAGCTCCCATTACAAGCAGGATCAGGGCAACCCCGAACTCCTGTCTGCCGATTATGGAACGCCATGCCCTCGCGCGTGCTGTATCTTTGACAGCGCTCATACTGTAAATCCTCCTGCCGTTGCATTTGCGATCTCACCGCTGGCATAGCTCATAATTTTCTCCTGGGTGGCTTCAGCCCGATCCAGGATGGCTGCCACGCGTCCTTCCGCCATCACCAGTATCCGGTCACTCATACCCAAAATCTCCGGTAGCTCAGACGAGATCATAATTATGCCCATACCGTCTCGGGCAAGCTGGCTCATCAGAGCATGTACTTCAGCCTTGGCCCCCACATCTATCCCCCGCGTCGGTTCGTCCATGATGAGCACCTTGGGACGGGAGGCCAGCCACTTGGCGACCACCACTTTCTGCTGGTTGCCGCCGGAGAGAAACATGGCTTTCTGTTGCAGATGGGGGGTTCGGATATTCAATTTGTTCACATATTCCCGGGCTGTGCTCTGGATTCTACGCCGGTTCACCCAACCATAACTGGCATGCTCGTCCAGCGTGGGAAGGACAATGTTTTCCTGAACAGGCAGCTTGAGCACCAGCCCCTGGGTACCCCGGTCCTCCGGCACGAATCCTATGCCGGCCTTGACCGCGTCCACAGGTGAAGATATGTATACTCTCTTACCGTCCAGCCATATCTCACCTGCGTCCATGCGGTCCACACCAAATATGAGGCGTGCCGTCTCGGTGCGACCGGCTCCCACCAGGCCGGCCATGCCCAATATCTCCCCCCGTCGCAAGGTGAAGCTCACGTTCTCCACCACACCTCTGCGAGTGAGGCCCCGCACCTCCATAAGCGGAGGCCCGATCTCCGCCTGCTCCTTGTGGAACATATCTTTAAGTTCCCGTCCCACCATCATGTTGATGACCTTTTCAGGAGTGGCCTCACTTATGTTCATACCGCCTACCCGGCGCCCATCCCGGAGCACCACCACACGGTCCGCGATTCGGAAAACCTCCTCTAGGCGGTGGGTAATGAAAATCACCGCTATGCCGTGCTCCTTAAGCGTGCCGATGATCCGGAACAGAGTTTCTACCTCATCCTCGCCTAAAGCAGAGGTAGGCTCGTCCATAATGATGATGCGCGCGTCCACCGCTAACGCTTTGGCCACCTCGACCATTTGCTGTTGAGCAACTGAAAGGTCACGTACCAGGGCAGTGGACGGCACGCGCGCGCCGACACGGTCCAGATAGACCTGTGCTTCCTGCTCCATGCGCCTCCGATCAACCATGTTCAGAAGGCGGCCCAGTCCTTTCACGCGCGGCTCGCGTGAGATAAAAATGTTTGCCGCAGCGCTCTGATTTGGGGTGAGGTTGAACTCCTGATAAATAATCGCTATCCCCAGTTGCTGAGCATGGTGTGGATTCTCAATTTCGACCTGTTGCCCCTGCAGGAAGATACGTCCGCTGTCCTTGCGATACGCGCCACAAAGGATCTTCATCAAGGTGGATTTGCCGGCTCCGTTTTCACCCAGCAATGCCACCACTTCTCCCGCCGTGGCCTCAAAATCCACCCCATCCAGGGCCTGCACACCGGGGAAGGCCTTGGAAATGCCTTCCATGCGCAGCAAAAAATCTTTCTCGTTCAATGGTAGCCTCCTCCAGGCAAATCAGGCCGACAGAGCCGCTGTCCTCCTGCTTGATGAACAACACCCCCAGTCTCAATCATCATAGCCAGGGTTGGTATTTCCACCCTTCATCCATCATGGCCAGGTAATGATCCAGGGGGATATAATTCGCCACGCTATTGCCGGTCCCCAGCAGATAGCCACCACCCGGCAGGCAGACATCGAGCGTATCGCGCACACGGGCGCGGATGGCCGCTTCATCTGAGCGGCAGAGGAAATCCATATCTATCCCCCCTAACAGTGCAATATGCTCGCCCCACTTTTTCTTGGCGTCGCGCACGTCCTCAATGGTATCTTCAAACGAGTGTTTGGCGTCAATGCGCACATCTTCCACCAAATCGCGCATGATCCGGCTCAAGTTACCACACGAGTGAAGTAAGTAGAGCCGCCCGGCATCATGACACATCTGTGCCAGCAACTTATGGCCGGGCAGGACGAATTCGCGCAAGTCATCCGGGCTGATGAGCGTACCGGAACGAAATCCCATGTCATCGGTGCCCCAAATCGCCTTGACACGCTCGAATTGAAGCAGAAGCGCCACCACCTGACGATACATCTCGATCAGCCGCTCGCTGATCGCCCGCACCAGGTCCCGTTGATCATATAGCGAGAGGCAGAGCGTCTCGTATCCCATCAGCCACGATAACTCCTAGGCGAAATGACCGGTCAATCCGCCCAGAACGCACATATCATCCGGCAGATTCCTCTCATACCACTCCAGCGCACGCACGCTCGCCTGTTGCGGGTCAGGCCAGGGATAGGCCTCAAATTCCTGCCAGTTGGTGATCGGTCCGGTGTGCTCGTCAATATACAGCCGCCCTGAAGCGCGCTTCAGCTCCGCCACATCCTCCGCACGCATCCAACGCAGCGACAGGCTGAAGTTCTCCAGCCCGGCCAGGACGTAATCGTATCCCAGGAAGCGTTGGATACGAATCTCGCGCTTTTCCAGAAAGTAAGGATCGGCCGCGTCCAGACCGTCCAGCAGGTCATAGCGAGCACATAGTGCCTGCTTGACTTCTTCATCCAGGTAGATTTCGATGAAGTGGACGCGGCGGGGTGTCCCCGCGCGCTTCAAACATTGCACGAACGCTTCCCAGTCCGGTTTATGTCCCTTATCAGGTGATTTTACCATCGGATCGCTCCGTCCGCTCACGATTGCACCCGTCTGCGAGAAGGAAGACGGCAGCTTTTGCTCAGTATATACCAGGTCAGGCGAGTTCACAAGTCTCCGGCCGTATTTAGAAGCCTGCCAGGTCCCAGGGACCTGGCAGGCCTTCAATTGTCAAAGGACCGGCTGGCAGGAGAAATCACCCTTGCCAACCAGCCCGAAGCCACGGGGTGATTTTACTTCAGGCAGGCGTACGGGTCGGGGAGGGGCCTGGTGAAGTCGCTGGTCTTCCACATCTCGGCCATGGCATCCACGTTGCACTTGGTGACAATGTCCATGCCGGAGTCGGTCCAGCTCTCAAACCGCTTCCCGTTGACGATGTAGTCGTAGATCATCTGGATGGTGTCGTAGCCCCACCCCCAGTACTTCTGCCCCACCAGGCCGTGGACGTAGCCATCTTTGAGAAACTCCAGCTCCACCGGCAGCGTGTCGAAGACGATGTTGACCATCCCCTTGTTCAGTGAGGCGTCCTCCCACAACGGCATCGAGCCGCGCTCGGCAAAGAGTGGCCACAATCCGACGAAGAACCAGCCGTCCAGGTCGGGATGGGCCTGCATCGTCTCCTCGACCACCTGCACACCCAGGTTGATGTCGTCGTTGCAGTAAACGGTGGCGACAATCTCGATGCCCGGATAGGGAGCGATGCCGTCCTTGAAGCCGCGGATACGCTCCTCAAGGTTGAACGCGCCCGGCACGCCGGTCAGCAGAGCGACCTTGCCCTTCTCACCCATGAAGCGCACCAGCAGGTCGGCAGCAGCCTTACCGCCGGCGTAGTTGTCAACGCCCAGATAGGTGAAGCGCTTGCTGTTGGGTGAGTCGGAGTCCCAGGTCATGACCGGGATACCGGCGTCCACTGCCTTGTTAATGGGGTCCTCGCAGCCGGTGGGGTCGTTGCAGGAGATGCCGATGGCATCCACTCCCCTGGCGATGACGTCCTCAACGATACGCGCCTGCTCTGCCATATCCGAGGCAACGGAGCCAACATAGAGCACTTCAACCTGCGTACCGGTCTGTGCCGTCAGCTCCTCAGCCTTCTTGAAGGCACCGTCACGCCCCACCTCGAAGACCGGGTTGTTCAGCGCCTTGGGAATCCAGGCGATGGTAAGCTTCTTGGGTGCTGCGGAGGGAGCACCCTCCAGGCAGGCGTACGGGTCGGGGAGGGGCCTGGTGAAGTCGCTGGTCTTCCACATCTCGGCCATGGCATCCACGTTGCACTTGGTGACAATGTCCATGCCGGAGTCGGTCCAGCTCTCAAACCGCTTCCCGTTGACGATGTAGTCGTAGATCATCTGGATGGTGTCGTAGCCCCACCCCCAGTACTTCTGCCCCACCAGGCCGTGGACGTAGCCATCTTTGAGAAACTCCAGCTCCACCGGCAGCGTGTCGAAGACGATGTTGACCATCCCCTTGTTCAGTGAGGCGTCCTCCCACAACGGCATCGAGCCGCGCTCGGCAAAGAGTGGCCACAATCCGACGAAGAACCAGCCGTCCAGGTCGGGATGGGCCTGCATCGTCTCCTCGACCACCTGCACACCCAGGTTGATGTCGTCGTTGCAGTAAACGGTGGCGACAATCTCGATGCCCGGATAGGGAGCGATGCCGTCCTTGAAGCCGCGGATACGCTCCTCAAGGTTGAACGCGCCCGGCACGCCGGTCAGCAGAGCGACCTTGCCCTTCTCACCCATGAAGCGCACCAGCAGGTCGGCAGCAGCCTTACCGCCGGCGTAGTTGTCAACGCCCAGATAGGTGAAGCGCTTGCTGTTGGGTGAGTCGGAGTCCCAGGTCATGACCGGGATACCGGCGTCCACTGCCTTGTTAATGGGGTCCTCGCAGCCGGTGGGGTCGTTGCAGGAGATGCCGATGGCATCCACTCCCCTGGCGATGACGTCCTCAACGATACGCGCCTGCTCTGCCATATCCGAGGCAACGGAGCCAACATAGAGCACTTCAACCTGCGTACCGGTCTGTGCCGTCAGCTCCTCAGCCTTCTTGAAGGCACCGTCACGCCCCACCTCGAAGACCGGGTTGTTCAGCGCCTTGGGAATCCAGGCGATGGTAAGCTTTTCGGGCTTTGCGGGTGCAGTGGGCGGTGCAGTCGTTGGTGTTGGCGCCGGCGCCGTGGTCGGGGTAGCGGCCGGCTTGCATGCGGCCAGAAGCAATCCCAACAGAACCACTATACCAATTAGATTTGTCAAATGCTTGCTCATCTGCTCCTCCTGAAAAACTAAATGGTGATTCGGATACCCAACTAATTGATTCTACGATCTGAGCCTGATTGATCCCCTGCCATCACCCCCTTTCTTCTGCTGAACACAAGGCCATTGCAGGTAACCAGAACCCGCTCCCACATTATAGCAGATCATGAGACTGCTTTGCACGCTTTTTACCCCCAAAGTCATTAGAGGATTTCCCCTTACGTGGACCAGGGTGGGTGGCGTGCCGCAGAGCGCACTCGCGGAGAGTGTCCGGACAGGGACGATTCCAATCGGGTAACTTCAGGGGGTGACCGTAGTGGCGCAGCGCACTGCGCCTGTTTTGGGCCTGCGGCTGGCCGATCTGCTCCTGGTGCACCACCGGGCGGTGTCGGCACAGAGGCGATCCGGCGGATCGCCCCAAACGCCGCGAAGCGCCCAAACAGGCCGATTTCAGTCGGCGACGTCAGGCGCGTAACTCAGAGAGTCAACAATATCCCGATTTCAACCGGTCAACATCAGCCCACCTTATGAGCAGACCGGGAAGGGACTTTCAGATATGCCAGTGCCTCATCCCTTTCCCCATCCATCACCAGCTCCAGGTAACGTCCCCCACTGGCTGCCGGGACATCTATCACTTTGACAAACCGGGCATATTGCGCGTCGCCTGGCAACAACTCCTCCAGCCTGTTCTCCGCTCGCTCAAAGAAAGCGTGGTTGAAGATCGTATCCGCTGCGTTCGGGTAGAGCGGCAGGGGATAAATGCGCGATTCCACCAGGTCCTGGAAAAAGTGGGTTCCGTATGAGACTTCCAGTGTGTCGTCTGTAGGTGACCGGGCGATTTCGATGAGGGCACGGGCATTGTAGATGTCGGCGTACGTGACCTTCAGTCCCAACTCGACATTTGAGGTGCCCCAGCGTCCCGGTCCCATCAGAATGAAGGTCTCGCCCTTCAACCTTTTATTGAGCCGCCCGATGACGCGGGCCACCTCAAAGCGGGTTTCGTAATCAGGTACTTGATTATATTGCTCCGGCACGACGTAGACTATGTAGCGAATATTGGACACGCGTCCTGAGGGGGCCAGCCTGCGCGAGAGGAACACGATGTCCTCGGGCAGCACGTCGCCGGGGATGCGGGCGTTCTCGCCCCACTCCTGTCTGCTCAAAGGACGACACTGGAGCAGGTGCAGCACGAATTCCGGGGGGTGCTCATCGGTGATCTCAATTGTGAACTCGATGTCTACCGGCCGTTCATAGTGCCGTTCGAGCTTCTTAAGTACACTCCGTATCAGCGTGATGAAACGCTGGTTTTTCAAGAGATTCTCAAAGGTTAGAACGAACGCAGCATTCTCACCCGGAGCACATGAGAGTTCAGACAGGTAGTCGCCGTGATCTTGTGATGCCAGGAATTTGATGGCAGGGTAGTCTGCCCGCAACACTCCGGCTACCGGCAGCGTCTTGAACTGGTTTTCGCGCAGATCAATCAGGTCCACAAAGTGCTGGGAGTATTTGCGGATCTGGTCCGCACCCGTTTCTGGTCGCAACAACGGATGGCTGAGCGGTACCATACGCGGGTAATCGTTAGCCACCCGGTCCACAGCCCGCGTGCCCAGTCCCCATACTATCCGCAACAGGCCATCCTCGCGGCGGATGCGTCGGCTCCAGCGGAACGGATTGTAGCTGAAGCCGACACCCGCCACTGCGGGCAGGAAAAAGTCACGATAACGTTGCCCCTGCACCCGCTGGATCAGGATCGCCATCCTCTCGTCGAAGTCAACCAGCCCCATCTGATGGCGGTACAACAGTGCATCAGGGTTCAGGACACTGGCATACACGCGAGCGATGGCTCTGGTGAGGGCCTGCAGGTTTTCTTCCAGGGTGCCCTGGTTGGGACAGAAGATGCTCTCGTACTTACCGGCGAAGGAGAAGCCAAAGTTGTCCTCCAACAGGCTGGAGGAGCGCACGATGATAGGAGTGCGGCCAAGCTCAACAAGCAGTGCCCGCAGACGGTCCATAACCTCGGCCGGGAAACGCCCGCGCCCGTAAATCTCCTGGATACGCGGATAGTCAGCCTCAATCTCCTCTTGCGTCTTGTACTTCTGGTTGATGAACTCTTCCAGGCCGTTAAGCGCATGAAAGTCGTAGAAAACATTGGCCCCGATGAAGTAGGAGTCGGGCAACCTGACGTATTTACGCAGTTCTATTTCATCATCCGGTTCCTCTTTCTTGAGGATCTCCCAGGCCAGGATCATGCCCGCCGCTTTGCCACCGATCTTGCCGGTGCCGATGCGGCGTCCGTAGATCATCTCGAAATCACCGGGCTCCAGGAACCGCTTGGCCAGCCTGACAAAATCGGGCTGGTCGCTGATCATGCGTTTGATCAGCACGACGATGATCTCCTCCAGGTGATGCCTGACCTGTCTGCGTTGCTCCTCCGGCAGAGCGGCAAACTCTTTGGCCTGGGCGATCAGGACAGAGCGTGGGGCCAGCTCAGGGTTAAAAGGCAGGACATCCTTCTGGGCCATTGCCCGGCTGGCCAGAACCTCTTGCAGAATTTCCTCGAAGAGCGAATGTGGCAGGTTGTATGCGAAGTAAAAATCGGTGAGATGATCCTGAATCAGGTTCAGTCGTTCCTGCCACACCTCGTCGGAATCCTGTCCGGGAAGCGTGCCTTCACGCTGCTGGGAGAGTCTGGCTTTCTCTTTGACCTCTTGCCTGAACTGTTCGGGGGTGATAATGCCCCGTTCAAACAGTTCCTGGCGCATCCGCTCCCGGATGATGCGCCCCAGGATCGGGTACTGGGAGATTTGGAGGTAGATACCCAAGACTTTGGGAATTTCTTCAACTCGCGGACTCATAATGCCTCTTCCAAATAGCCTGCACCCGCCTGGGGCAGGATCGTATCATGAGGCAGCCTGCCACTGCGCCATCCGCCGCTCCCGTTCCCAGGCTGGCAACGACTCTTCCTTCTCAGCCATCACCGCCCGCAGCTCGAAAATGCGGTCACGCAGGAGCGCTGCTTTCTCGAATTCAAGCGCTTCTGCCGCGGCCTTCATCTGTTTTTCCAGCTCGCGGATCAGGCGGGCCAGCTCATCCCTGGGCAGGCGGGTAACTGCGAGATCCGGTTTGTGCGCAGGGGCCGCCTGGACGCGCACCCGTTCGGTCAAATCGTGTATTTCCTTGACAATAGTCGAAGGCACGATGCCGTGCTCCTCGTTATATTTAATCTGAATCTTACGCCGCCGCTCGGTCTCCTCGATGGCACGACGCATTGATTCGGTGATGTGGTCAGCGTACATAATGGCGGTCCCGTTGACGTGCCGCGCCGCCCGGCCAATAGTCTGGATGAGCGCGGTGTCCGAACGTAGAAAACCCTCCTTATCGGCATCCAGGATGGCCACCAGGCTCACCTCTGGGAGGTCCAGCCCTTCCCGCAGCAGGTTGATGCCCACCACCACGTCGTACGCTCCCAGCCGCAGGTCGCGCAGAATCTCCACCCGTTCCAGCGTCTGAATCTCGCTGTGCAGGTAGTGGACTTTGATGCCCAATTCCCGCAGGTAATCGGCAAGGTCCTCGGCCATGCGCTTGGTCAGCGTAGTCACCAACACACGCTCTCCCCGGCTGACACGCTCTGTGATCTGGCCAACCAGGTCGTCCACCTGCCCTTTCACCGGCTTCACGATGATCTGAGGGTCCACGATGCCTGTGGGGCGGATAATCTGTTGTACCACCTGCTGGCTTTTCTCCAGCTCGTATGGCCCCGGGGTGGCTGAGGTATAGATCACCTGATTTACGCGGGCTTCAAACTCCTCGAAACTCAGCGGGCGATTGTCCAGCGCCGAGGGGAGGCGGAAGCCATACTCAACCAGCGTCTCCTTGCGGCTGCGATCGCCATGGTACATCCCGCGCAGTTGGGGGATGGTCATGTGGGACTCGTCTATAATGAGCAGATAGTCGGCCGGGAAGTAGTCCAGCAGCGTCCAGGGTGGGGAGCCAGGAGGACGCTGTTGGAGGTGGCGGGAGTAGTTCTCAATGCCGCTACAATAGCCGATCTCGCGGATCATTTCTATGTCGTAACGGGTGCGCTGCTCCAGCCGCTGGGCCTCAACGAGCCTGCCCTGACGACGCAGCTCGGCCAGGCGTTCCTCCAGCTCAGCCTCGATGTCGGCCAGGGCTTTCGCGCGCTTTTCCTCAGGGGTGATGAAGTGTCTGGCCGGGAAGATGCGCACCTCGCTCAGTTCCTTCAGCACTTCGCCGGTAAGCACATCTATCTCGGTGATGCGTTCTATCTCGTCCCCCCAGAATCCGATGCGGTAAGCGGTCTCGCCGTAGGCCGGCATAATCTCCAGTGTATCACCCCGCACGCGAAAGCTTCCCCGTTTCAGCTCGAAATCGTTGCGCTCATAGTAGATGCTGACCAGGTGGCGCAGGAGCGTTTCACGCCGGTGGGACTCGCCCAGTTTTAGCTCGAGCATCACCCGCCCCCATTCTTCGGGGTCGCCGATGGCGTAGATGCAGGAGACGGAAGCAACGATGATCACGTCACGGCGGGAGAAGAGAGCGGTTGTGGCGGCCAGGCGCAGGCGTTCAATCTCCTCATTGATGTCGGCATCCTTTTCGATGTACAGGTCGTACTGCGCGACGTAAGCTTCCGGCTGGTAGTAGTCATAGTAACTGACGAAATACTCCACCGCGTTATGCGGGAAAAACTCGCGAAACTCAGCATAGAGCTGAGCCGCAAGTGTCTTGTTGTGCGCCAGGACAAGGGTCGGTTTCTGTACCTGAGCGATTACCTGGGATACCACGTAGGTCTTGCCTGTGCCTGTAGCTCCCAGCAGGGTCTGATGCTTATAGCCTTTGCGGATCCCCTCTACCAGCGCAGCGATCGCCTCCGGCTGGTCACCGGTCGGTTTGAAGTCGGACACGAGTTGGAAACCGGACATTTAGCTGCCCCCATCTTGCGAGCTGTGCAATCGCCTGCTGAATTGCTACCCGTGCGGCTGGATTGGATCCACCGCAAAGAGCGCAAAGGGTTCTTTACCCTCTGCGCCTTGCGGTTTTCAAATTTGTGTTAAGCCCGCCGGGTCAACAGCTAACTCCTGTTACTGATCCAGGCGGCATGCAGGGAAATTATAGCTGACTACAGACAGGATGCAATAGATAGCAACCATTCACCCCACATGGCGCGTGGAAGGCCGGGCGGATGAATAAAGTCGGGCGGCCAGCGCCAGTGCCTCCTCTCTGGTGCTGATATCCCCGGCAGCCTGGGCCTCTCTTACGGCTTCCAATAGCTTTCCTACCTCAGGCCCGGATGTCATACCAAGCGCTGCCATCAGCTCATCACCGGTGATCAGCAGAGGGGGCATCACCGTCTCCGCGTGGTACTCGAAATAGTGACTCAGCAACATTTCGGCCACTTCAAGGCGGCGCGCCCAGCGTTCCATCTGCAGATGTGCTCCCCATGTTGCCAGGTGATCGGCCAGGCTGAGCAACACCGTCTCAACACCGGTATTGCCCGTGGCACGAAAGTAACGGTACACCGCGCGGCGGGTGATTTTTTCGTCCTGCGCCAGGTGAGCCGGATGCATATGATGCGCGATAAGCGACTCTACACGCGCTATCTCATCACGGCTGAAGCGCATCTCCCTCAACCGCTCCCTTGCCAGCCCGGCCCCGACTCGTTCATGCTCGTAAAAGTGGATGTGGCCATCCTCATCTTGTGAGCGGGTGAAAGGTTTTCCCACGTCATGGAGCAGCGCGGCGAGCTTGAGCAGTACAGCTCTGTCCCGTCCCGGGGTGACCTCCAGCGCCAGGTGCGCAGCCAGCTCGTTGGCGAACTGTCCCAAAACCCGCTCCAGTTCTCCCCAGGCAGCACGTGGTATATCTGCACCTCCTCTGCTCCTTCCTGGCATGCCGATCAGGAGTGCCAGGAGTCCTTCCAGCGTGTCCATCACAAGCAGTGTATGTGTCCATACATCAAAGCGGTGTGGCAGCGATTGGGAAACGCCCTTCAGCGATTCCAGCTCCGGGATCACGCGAGCTAACAGCCCGAACTCATCCAGGCGGCGGAGTGACACGTAAAGCCCCGGCAGAGCCAGGATGCGCACAAATTCGTCGCGCAGCCGTTCCGGCGAACTAAGAAACAACAACCCTGCGTCACGGTGCATTAATTCCCCGGTTTCAGGCTCGATTTCAAAACCCAATTCTGCCTCCATACGCACGGCGCGCAGCAGGCGGATCGGGTCTCTGGCAAAACTGTGCTCGCCTGTTACACGCACGCGGCACGCCCGCAGGTCTACCAGCCCGCATGTAGGGTCACTCACCACACCGTTCATATCCGCAGCCATGGCGTTGATGGTGAAGTCGCGCACACGGAGGTCTCCTTCAAGATCAGCCTCACGCAGGGTAGAAAAGTCGAGCTCCACCCGGCCCTGGCCTGGCTTTCTCAGAAGCACCCGGCCGATCTCGCGTTCCACATCCAGAGGATAATAGTCACCGCCCAGGACATTCGCCACGTTGCGTGCCAGCTCAAGCGCGTCCCGCTCCACAAGGAAATCCCAATCGTGAACAGGGCGCCCCAGCAACAGGTCACGCACCGCGCCGCCTACCAGCCAGATGCGTACTGCACGCTCTCCTGCCAGTCGGCATACAATATGCCATGGCCATTCAGGGATTTTGATCCTCAACGTCCGCCTCGCTTTTCTCCCCAGGTGGCACAAAAAGGAGCTCCGGTTTGTCCCTGGGACGGTTCAATCTGGCTACCCACAATGCTTCTTCAGCCGTTCTGCCAACCCCGGCCACATGCCCCCGGACCAACGCCACCCAGCGGCCGGCATACGGCGCAAGCCCGTCCCAGGGAGGGTAAGTCCGGAGTCCTGAGTCCTGGGTCCGGAGTTCTGAGTCCGGAGTCCTGCGTTCTGCATCCTGCCGCCTGCCCCCTGCCCCTTGCATCTTGCCTCCTGCCCGACTGTATGATATCTGGATGGTGACAAAGTGTCAAGCTCAAAGGACGGCTGGTGACACCAAAAATTCACTAAACCATCACCAAAATCCCACTATGTGCGTATATGTTTTGTGTTATACTGGCGCGTGTTACAAATTCATCGTGAGCACAACTTAACAGAAAGGGGATATAAAGATGCCTAAGACATATTGTTTAGACTGCGACGCCCCGATCCAGGTCACCGATCCGGAGGAGGGCGACATCATCACCTGTCCTGAGTGCGGTGCGGAATTCGAGATCATCAGTGTTGACCCGCTGGATATTGATTATCCGCTGGATGAGGAATGGGACGAGTACGAGTGGGAGGAGGAAGAAGAGGAAGAGGAGGATTAACCTGGCGATCCTCCCCCCGATGGGTCATATCTGCGCCACCTGTCTCACAAGGCCTTAGTCGAACCACGGCCTGCATACGGCGCGTGCATACTTAGAGAGTGAGAGATGCCAAAAACGCGCTGTCCAAACTGTGATTCCGTGATCAATGACCCCAAGCCACGTGAGGGGGCAATAGTGGTGTGCTCTGCATGTGGGGTAGAGCTTGAGGTTATTAAAACAGATCCCTTCGTTGTTGATTTCACCGATGAGTGGCAGGATGATGACTGGGAGGATGATTGGGAAGAAGAGGAATAGGCACCAGGCTCGAAGTATCCGGCAATTCGCCGGTCTATTCCTCAGATGTCCTGACTCAGGCTGAGGCCCGGTCGGTATCCGGTGGCAGGGGCGAGCAGTCCTCGTTACTGCCTTTTCTTCTGACCCGTGCCTGTGCTGGAAAGCCCGGGTTCGAGCCGGGTGTGTCCCAAAGTTGTAGGACAACTGCGAGCAGTTGTCCTACCTTTGGGACACACCCTTCGAGTCGGTGGTCTTGCAAAATTGTGGAGTAATGATATAATTTTAGCAGGTGGGCGGTTAGCTCAGATGGCCAGAGCGCCACGTTGACATCGTGGAGGTCACAAGTTCAAGTCTTGTACCGCCCACTGCTTACCGGCTGGCAATGAATGCAAGCCGGTTTTTTGTTTTACACCTGCATGGGGCGATTGGGGGACCGGTGTCTACGATGAGATAAACTCCTTGAGGTTATGTTCCACAGCATAGGCCGCTGCTTCAGCCCGATTGTTGAGACCAAGCTTCTTGAGGATGTTGCTGACATAGTTGCGCACCGTGCCCTCGCCAAGAAAGAGTGCATCTGCGATCTCGCGGTTGGTCTTGCCCTCGGCTACGTGGGCCAACACGCGTAACTCCTGCTCCGTCAGGCCTGCGAAAGCCGTTTCATGTTCCTTACGGGCTGCTTCACGGACGCGCGCGAACACCCGTTGGGTAAGCGCCGGGTCCAGCGAGGCCTCTCCCCTCCCCACTGCCTCTATGGCGCGGATCAGGTCATCGCTACCAATCTGCTTAAGCACATAACCGCACGCCCCGGCAGAGATAGCATCAAACAGCATCTCATCCTCGGCATACGAGGTAAGCATAATCACCCTGGCTTCCGGCACCTGTTCCACGATCTTGCGGCAGGCGTCAATGCCGCTTCCTCCAGGCAGACGGATGTCCATAATCACCACGTCAGGGCGCAGGAGCTGAGTTTTCTGGACGGCTTCCCTGGCATTGGCTGCCTCGCCCACTACCTTAAAGTCAGGGTGGCGCTCAAGGAGCGTACGTAACCCCAGCCGCACCACCTCATGATCGTCCACGATAACAATTTTAAGCGCCATATCTCACCTCCGCCTGTCCCCCTCTACTGGCGTATCCTCGTAAAGTTGCCTGCGTCCAGGCAAAAAGATAGACGGCCACGACGACCAGCGGCACCCAGAAAAACCATACCTCGTTCGGACTCAATATCCGCTCATAGAAAGAGAGCGCATTGGTTGCGATCAGTGTCACCACTATGGCTGCAGAGCTCTTCCTGCTTAAAACCCCTTTCGCCACCCAATCCAGGATGCGCAGCAGCGGAAAGAGCAACATTATCTGGTCATAACTCCAACCCAGTGGCGATACTATGATCCCTCCAAGCAGAGAAGCGTCAATCATCGTCCTTTGATCCCACCCACAGCCCCGTTTCCACCAGATCAGGACGGCCAGGAGCAGAGCGGCTAACCAGAGCCACCTGCCCAACACGTGGGCGCCTGCCAGCACGAGTAACCCGTTGAGTGTGGGGGTCTGGCGCAGTGTGTCCATACCGGAGAGGACCAGGTTCAAAAAACTTATCGGCCAAGCCGGGTAGAGGAGAAACAGGATGATCACGCAGCTCCCCAACGCGCCCGCTGCACCTGCCAGTACACGCCATTGCCTCCGTCTCAACAGATCGAGTACCACAAGCGGGAGGGTAAGAATGACCAGGTGCGGTTTGACGGTGGTGAGCACCAGGGAGACACCGGCCAGATAGTGACTTCCGGCTTTTTCAGCCGCAAGGAAGATGGCCAGGCCCAATAATACCACGGTGTTTATCTGACCCGCAATTAATGAAAGCAAGGTCATTGAAAAGCTGAACGCAGCAACCAGAGGGATCCAGATTGCTTTTGAGACCGGAGCGCCCCATATCAGAAGCGTGCTGACAAACACGATGGCAATATTGGTGAGCAACCAGTAATAAGCCGCGCGCGCAAAAGGCAGGAAAGTGTACGGTAGCAATACCAGGTGGCCGGTAGGCGCGAACCAGGCGTACATTGTGAAAGGCTCATTCCAGCCCGTTAAAGTCCGTTCGATATAATCCAACTGGTTTACATCGCCGAAGTCACGTCCCCGGGCAAGCAGGAAACTTGCGCTCCAATATGGACGAAAATCCAACACCCCAACCCTGGAGGGAAGCGGCAACGGGAAAAGCACCAGCAAGGTCACGAGAATGATCGGTAAGAAGAGCTTGGGGGTGACGCGTTTCATCATAATGCTCGCCGTTGTATTATAGGCGATCCGATTGGGCTGTCAAAGGGGCTTTGGCTTAGCAGCGAAATTTTGCCACCTGTGCAGTTGGGAAACCGCAAAGAAAATCTTTGCGCCCTCTGCGTTCTAAGTAAGTATCAGAAATTTCCTTGCGCTTTTCTGGCATAGCTGGTATACTCCCCTTGTGAGTGTTTTTAAGGGAGGTCACCCGCTATGATCAATTAACCGAGCAAAGACAAGAACTTCGCCTCTTCGCCTGCCGTGAAGTGGGACGGGTTTCGGAGCGGGCCCACTTCGTATTGCTCTCCGACCAGGGCAAGAGCCCACCCGAAATTGCAGGCCTCTTTGGCTACAGCACCGCCAGCATATGCGAGTGGCTGAAGCGCTACCAGGCTGAGGGGTCGCCGGACTCCATGACAGGCCACGGAGTGACCGACCCCGCAAGGTGAATCAGCAGGTTGAGGAGCAGATAGTCGAGTTGGTTCAAAACGATCCTCAGCGGCAGAGTTTCTGGCCACTTTCTGGACCGTGGGGATGCTGGCTTTGGCTCTGGCGAAGCGGATTTGGCTTCAACTTAAGAACAAGCTTGCGGCCAACCGTTTGTACGGTTCGATAAAGGTACTGCTCGATACGGTCGAGTCATTCTTCGAGGAGATGACACCTGAGCAGGCACCGGTCTGGGCCGCCGTTTGAATGCTAAAGAAGCTTTTTGTTACCTGCTCAGAACGCAGAGGAATCATAAAAACTCAGCGGCCTCTGCGCCTGATCTTAAAAAGCCCATCGCAGAGACGATTTTTGAGGCATCCCAAAGTGTAAACCAATTCCGGAGAAAATGAACCATCCCTCTCAACCGTTTAGAGTATAACATTGTCGGAATAGTTACCCCAATCTGTATCAGGTGGAGATGTACAATGTCCCAACAGACGATCACTTTACCCGTGCGGGGAATGACCTGCGCCTCCTGCGTCGCCCACGTGGAAAAGGCGCTCAAGGGCGTGGAAGGCGTCGCCGACGTCAACGTCAACCTGGCAACCGAGAAGGCTCACGTGCAGTTCAACACCGACCTGGTCAGGATCAGCGACCTGGTGCAGGCGGTGCATGAGACCGGCTACGAGATCCCCACGGAGACGGTCATTTTGCCCATCGGCGGGATGACCTGTGCCTCGTGCGCGGCTCACGTGGAAAAGGCGCTCGGCCGGGTACCGGGCGTGGTGCAGGCCAGCGTCAACCTGGCGACCGAGCGGGCCACCGTGACCTTCGTGCCCGGCGTGGCGGGCCTCGATGATTTCAGGAAAGCCGTCACGGAGGCGGGCTACCAGGTGTTGGAGACGCCGGCAGAAACAGCCGCCGAAGAGGAACGCGAGGACGAAGCCGAGCGCAAGATGCGCCAGGCCCGCTTCCGTATGCGGGTCGCCTGGGCGTTGACCGCCCCGATCATCCTCTGGATGCTGCCGGAGATGATCTGGGGGGTGATGTGGCCCAACGAGATGGTCTTTAACGCCGGGATGATCCTCTTGGCGCTGCCGGTGCTCTTCTGGGTGGGCCGCCGGACGTACCGCAGCGGATTCACGGCGGTGCTGCACGGCTACGCCAACATGGACACGCTCATCAGCCTGGGCACGGGGGTGTCGCTGCTCACCGGTCCGGCCTCGTTCTTGTTCCCGGTGGCGAACTATGCGGGCGTCGCGGCGATGATTATGGCCTTTCACCTGACCGGGCGCTACGTCGAGGAGACGGCCAGGGGGCGCGCCTCGCAGGCCATCCGCAAACTGTTGGAGTTGGGCGCCAGGACCGCCCGCATCGTGCAGGAAGGCCGCGAGGTGGAAGTGCCCGTCGAGGCGGTGCAGGTGGGCGACGTGATGGTCGTCCGCCCTGGCGAAAAGATTCCCACCGACGGCGTTGTGCTGGAGGGGGAGAGCGCGGTGGACGAGTCTATGGCGACCGGCGAATCCATGCCGGTCAACAAGCGCCCCGGCGACCAGGTCATCGGCGCCACGGTCAACCAGGAAGGGCTGCTGAAAGTGCGGGCCACCCGCGTGGGCAGGGACACCTTCCTGGCCCAGGTGATCAAAATGGTGGAGGAAGCGCAGGGCTCCAAGGTGCCCATCCAGGAATTCGCCGACCGGGTGACCGGGGTGTTCGTGCCGGTGGTGATGTCCATCGCCGTGTTGACCCTGGCGGCCTGGTTACTCTTCCCCGGCGCGATGACGTCACTGGTGAGGGTGGGGGCCTTCTTGCCCTGGGTCAATCCGGATTTGGGCGCCATTACCCTGGCTATCGTCTCGACGGTCGCCGTGCTGGTCATCGCCTGCCCCTGCGCGTTGGGCCTGGCGACCCCCACGGCATTGATGGTCGGCAGCGGCATGGGCGCCGGGCACGGCATTCTTATCCGCTCCGGTGAGGCCATCCAGACCCTCAAGGACGTGCGCGTCGTCGTCTTTGACAAGACGGGGACAGTCACCAAAGGTAAACCCGAAGTGACGGATCTGATCCCCAACCCCGAATCCCCGATCCCGGATTCCCGATTACTCTACTGGGCAGCGAGCGCCGAGCGCGGCAGCGAACACCCCCTGGGGCGGGCCATCGTCGAGCGGGCGGAGGCCGAGGGGCTGACGCTGGACGAGCCGCGCGAGTTCCAGGCGTTGCGGGGCAGAGGGGTGGTGGCGACGGTGGATGGGCATCGGGTACTGGTCGGTTCGCGGCGGCTGATGGAGGAGCACGGGTTGGACATGGCGCCGCTGGCGCAGGGGCGACCCGTTGGGTCGCTCCTGCGCCAGCTGGAAGAGGAAGCCAGGACGGCGATTCTCGTCGCCGTAGACGGTCACCTGGCCGGCGTTCTGGCGGTGGCCGATACTCTTAAGGAGGATTCGCGGGATGCCATCGCAGAACTGCACCGGATGGGGCTGGAGACGGCGATGATCACCGGCGACAATCGGCGCACCGCGGAGGCCATTGCCCGCCGCGTGGGCATTGACCACGTGCTGGCCGAGGTGTTGCCCGACGGCAAGGTGGCCGAGGTGCGGAAACTACAGGAGCAGATGGGCCTGGTTGCCTTCGTCGGCGACGGCATCAACGACGCCCCGGCACTGGCCCAGGCCGATGTCGGCATCGCCATCGGCACGGGCACCGACATTGCCATCGAGGCCGGCGACGTGACGCTGGTGCGCGGGGAATTGACCGGCGTGGTGGAGGCGATCAACCTGAGCCGGGCGACGTTCCGCAAGATCAGGCAGAACCTGTTCTGGGCGTTCTTTTACAACGTGGTGATGATCCCGCTGGCGGTGGTCGGCTGGATGCATCCGGTGCTGGCCGAGATCGCGATGGCGACCTCTTCGGTGACGGTGGTCACCAACGCCAACATGCTGCGGCGGGTCGAGATTCGCCCGGCCTATCGGCGGCAGGCGTAGAGGCCTTCCGGAGTCCGATTCCAGCACCCCCTCAAATCAAAGGCGATCCGGGTGTGTCCCAATTTTGCGATCTGTGCGGTTAGGTAACTATTCAGGCGGTGACTGTAGGGGGCGAGGCGCGCCTCGCCCGTACACCCTTCTTGGGCCGCAGGCCTTTGGTCGGCCTTCGCCGACCAGGTCTCTCAGACGAGCAAATATGGGTTGTCGGCGAAGGCCGACAACCGGCACGAAGTGCCCAGGGAGGACGATTTTCAATCGGCGTGAATAGTTACGCGGTTAGATCGAATTCACCGCAAAGATTTCTGCAGGTCTTTGCGCTCGTTGCGCCCTTTGCATCCTTGCGGTTTTCCGATTGCACAGGCGGCAAAGTTGTAGGACAACTGCTCGCAGTTGTCCTACAGCGCAAAAGCTCACCGCAGTAACTGTGGTATAATTGCATGCGCAGGGGGGTGAAGAATGGGGCGTACATTGCTGCTGACAGGGAGGCCGGGTATTGGCAAAACTACCGTCATCAAAAAAGTGGCCGGGATGCTGGGTGAGCGCGGCGGCGGCTTCTATACCGAGGAAATAGCCGGCCCGGGCGGACGCAAGGGCTTCCGCCTGATCACGCTGGAAGGGCGAGAGACATTGATGGCGCACGTAGAACTGCGCGGGCAGGGACGTCCCCGTGTGGGGCGCTACGGTGTGGACGTGGCTGCCATCGAAGAGGTGGGAGTGCAGGCATTGCTGCGGGCACTACAGAGGGGTCAGATCGTTGTGATAGACGAGATTGGCAAGATGGAACTCTTTTGCGGGCCTTTCAAAAGCGCAGTCCTCCAGGTCATCAGCGGACCGCTCCCGGTGCTGGCCACCGTGATGGCAAAGCCACATCCCTGGGTAGACGCGCTCAAAGCACTCCCGCAGGTCGAGCTGTGGGAAGTGACCGCAGAGAACCGCGAGCGCCTGGTCGATCAGGTCATGGCCTGGATCGAAGGGTGTGAGAGATCACACACCTGACCCTCCAACCGTGTTGGGCATGTGGGGCAGCCTTCCAGGCTGTCCGATTCCCTGCCCGACGTCGGACCCCGCAGCGCTATACCAGGTGGAGCAGTCAACTGGTTGACATGCCACAAATTTGTGCTATCCTAGCACACACTGTAACTGTTCAGCCTGCCTGGCGCAGTGCCGTGCGGACCACAGTCCGCACGAACCAGACAATGCAAACGCTGGCTACAATGAGGCTCCCGCTGGCTCAGATAGCCCTCGACCCGCCGGACTACATCCGGCGGGCACCGGCTGAATAGATACGCACACACTTACAGGAGTTACGTGATTGACCTGGCGGGGCTTAACCACAAAGGCATCAGGACACGAAGAGTGACCCGGAAAATCTTTGTGTTTACGTCTTTGTGGTGAAAATGCCATCCATTGCGTAAGTCCTGACACTCAGCAAGGATCGGTAACCATGGACGGGCGTTCAGGGAGTAAAAGTTCGGGCAGACATCTGGCACTGATAGTGGAGGACAACCAGGATCAGGCCGACATAATGGCCAGGGCGTTGCAAATGGCCGGGTTCAGGACCGAAATCGCTTATACCGGAAGCGAGGCGCTGGAAAAGCTGGCCCTTGCCGTACCGGACCTGGTGCTGCTGGACCTGAACCTGCCGGATATTTCTGGCACGGGCCTGCTGTTCCAGATCCGTGCCAATCCACGGCTGAGGAGGGTCCGCATCATCGTCGCGACGCTGGAACCCCAAAGCTCTGAATTGATCTATCAGCGAGCGGATGCTGTGCTTATCAAACCGCTGGACTTGGTTCAGTTGTGTAACCTGGCAACACATTTGTGTCTTCTTGAATGAATCCAGCCGGAGATCGAGATGAAAAGAGCCGTCAGTATCAGTCTGGGAAGCAGCACGCGTGATAAACAGGTCACATTGACACTGCTGGGTCAGGAGATCTCCATCGAGCGCATCGGCACAGATGGCGATGTGGATAAGGCCATCCGGCTGTACCGCGAGTTGGACGGCAAGGTGGATGCTTTCGGGGTGGGCGGTATAGACCTGGGGATGACCTTCGCGGGACGCTATTACCCCCTCTACGATGCCCAGAAGCTCGTCGCCGGGGTACGCCATACCCCTGTGGTAGACGGCGGCGGCCTCAAGCTCACACTGGAACGCACCATGGCCCAGTTCATCGAACGGGAGATCGGGGACTACGTCCGGCCTAAAAGGGTGCTTATCACCGCCGGAGTTGACCGTTATGGCAGCACGCTCTCTTTCCACGAGGCCGGCTACGAGATCATCTTCGGAGACCTGGGGTTTGCGCTGGGCATACCCATCCCGATCCGCTCGCTTCGCGCGCTTCACGTTTTAGGGCGTATTCTGCTGCCCATTGTGGGACGGTTACCGCTGAAGATGCTGTATCCCACCGGTGAGAAGCAGGAAGAGATTGTCCCCAGGTTTGGCAACTGGTACTCCTGGGCCACCGTCATCAGCGGGGATTGCCTCTACATCAAACGCCATATGCCGGAGCGTCTGGATGGGAAGGTGATCGCCACCAACACCACCACCCCTGCCGATGTTGAGGCATTCCGGCAGCGCGGCGTGCGTTACCTGGTTACATCCACTCCACGGCTGGAGGGGCGCTCCTTCGGCACGAATATGATGGAGGCTGCACTGGTGGCTGTTGCCGGCAAAGGGCGTCCGCTGACCGTTCAGGAGCTTCAGGAAATGCTGGCCCGGCTCAGGCTTGAGCCGTCAATACAACAACTGAACGAGTAGGAGGAAGCGTGGCTGCAAATTGGTCAGTGGTAGCTACAGTATCGGCCGGTTGGGACCCTGAGAGTGATCCTCTGGCAGAATACACGCAGGGGAAGCCCAAAGCGCTGATTCCTATCGCGGGCAAGCCTATGATTTCCTACGTGGTAGAAGCACTGGCCGGCTCACGTTACATTGAGCACATCGTCATTGTGGCGCTCGATCCCTCGGCCGACGTTGAGTTCCCGGTGCCCACCGAATACGTCCCCGATGCCGGCAGTATTCTCGACAACGCGGAAGCAGGCCTCAGGTACGCGCTGACACACTATCCCGATCTCGATGCCGTGCTCCTCTGTACCTCTGATGTGCCAACCATCACTGCCCCAATTGTTGATGCGCTGATCGAGGAATGCTTCCGTACCGACCACGACCTCTACTACACAGTCGTCGAGCGTTCTGTAATGGAGAAACGCTTCCCTGGCTCACGCCGCAGCTACGTCCATCTCAGCGATGGCGACTTTGCCGGCGGCGACATTCTGCTTGCCCGCCCTGGCCTGGTCGTCACCGAGCGGGAGCTATGGCGGAAGCTGTCCGCAGCCCGCAAGAACGCGCTCCAGCAGGCTCGTCTCCTCGGGTTATGGACTTTCATCAGGCTGATCACCCGCCGTCTCTCCCTGGCCGAAGCAGAGCGACGCGCCTGCAAGGCGCTGAACGTGCGCGGTAGAGTGGTGCCTTTCCCCTACGCGGAGGTCGGTATGGATGTAGACAAGCCGTTTCAGTTAGAGATCGTCCGGGCCGACCTGGAAGCACGTTTGAGCGCGGTGTGAACTCTGTGCAGAGACTGCTCGCCCTGGATCAACAGGTCTCGGCAAGACTGGCTGTCTCCGGGCGGTGGGCACGGTTACTGACCCTCTGCATAGCTCACAGTGGCGATAGTCCGCTCTGGCTGCTTGGCGCGACAGCCGCGATAGTGTGGGGCACCCCCTGGTGGCGTGCCATCGGAGTGCGGGTATGGACAGGCACTCTGGCCGCCGGCACACTCATCACCGTGCTCAAGTGGCTCTTTCGCCGTCAACGTCCTCGGGCCGAAGGCCGCGGCTTCTACTCGTACCTTGACCGTCACGCCTTCCCGTCCGGCCACGCGGGCCGGCTGGCCTGCCTGGCCGTTACACTGGCACCGGTGTTGCCCAGACCTTGGGGATTGATTCTGCTGGCTTTATGGGCCGGAGCGGTGGGGCTGGCCCGCGTGGCGTTGCAGGTACACTTCATACTGGATGTGGCAGGAGGGTGGGTGACAGGGGCGGCTATTGGCCTGCTGCTCACACTGCCAGATTTGCCCGTCCCCTACTGGTAGGGTATAATTTTGGCCGATGGCTGAGTTCGTTCACCTTCACGTGCACAGTGAATACTCGCTTCTCGACGGTCTGAGCAGTTGCCGCGAACTCGCGGAGCGTGCCGCCGAACTGGGCATGCCAGCGCTCGCGCTCACCGACCACGGCGCCATGTACGGCGCCGTACAGTTCTACAAGGCCTGCAAAAGCGTCGGCATCAAGCCGATCATCGGCATGGAGGCTTACCTGGCGCCCCGCAGCCGTCACGATCGGGACCCCCAGCTCGACCGGAGAGCATATCACCTGGAACTGCTGGCCCAGAACGAGACCGGCTATCACAATCTGATGAGGCTGGCAACGATCGCGCAGCTCGAGGGCTTCTATTACAAGCCGCGCATTGACCGGGAAACACTCGCCGCGCACGCAGATGGCCTGATCGTCCTCTCCGGGTGCGGTTCTTCCGAGCTTGCCCACCTGATCCTGGAAGGACGTACCGAAGAGGCCCGGCAACTGATAGGCTGGTACCGTGAGGTTTTCCCCGATCGCTATTTCCTGGAGCTTCAGGAGCACGACATCCCGGACCTGACAAAGGTCAATCGTGAGCTTGTTGCTTTCGCCCGCAAGTTCTCCCTCCCGCTCGTCGCAACAAATGATGTCCACTACACCAACCGCGATGAGGCCGCGATCCACGACGTGCTGCTGTGCATCCAGACCGGCAAGACCACCAATGAACCCAACCGTATGCGGATGGACAACGACAGCTTCTATATGAGAAGCGGCGAAGAGATGGCGGCGCTCTTTGCAGAGGTGCCCCAGGCGCTGACCAACACGCTGCTGATAGCGGAGATGTGCGATGTGGCGCTGGAATTCGGCCGCTACCACCTGCCGATCTTCGAGGTGCCTGAGGGATATGACCCGCAGAGCTTCCTGCGTCACCTGTGTGAGCAGGGTTTGCAAAAACGTTATCCGGTGCTCACTCCAGAGATCAGGCAGCGGCTGGACTATGAACTGGACATCATCCACCGCATGGGCTTTGACACTTACTTCCTCATCGTGTGGGACCTGTGTCGCTTCGCCAGGGAGCAGGGAATCTGGTGGAATGTGCGCGGGTCGGGAGCCAGCTCAATCGTCGCCTATTGTCTGGGCATCACCAACCTGGACCCTCTGAAACACAACCTGGTCTTCGAGCGCTTCCTGAACCTGGGACGGGTGACCATGCCCGACATTGACCTGGACTACCCGGACGACCAGCGCAACCTGATGATCCGCTACACAATTGAGAAGTACGGCCAGGAACAGGTGGCTCAGATCATTACTTTCGGGACACTGGGGGCCAAGGCGGCGATCCGTGATGTAGGCCGGGCGCTGGACTATCCTCTCACGGAAACCGACCGGATCGCCAGGCTGGTGCCGGCAGGCCCCAAAGTCACGCTGGATAGCGCACTGGAGGAAGTGCCTGAGCTGCGCAGGGAGTACGAGTCGCAGCCCCACATACGCAGGTTGATTGACACCGCCCGGGGTGTGGAAGGGAATATCCGTCATGCCAGCACACATGCGGCCGGCGTCATCGTCTCCGACGTGCCACTGGTGAACTACTCCCCGCTCCACCGACCCACGCGAGGCAGCGAGGGTGAGGATGAGATCGGCGTTGTCACCCAGTACACGATGGAAGAGCTGGAAGAACTGGGGCTGCTTAAAATTGATTTCCTGGGCCTGGCCACATTGACGCTTATGCGCCGCGCCTGCGAGCTGATCCGCCAGCGCCACGGCGTGGAACTGAATCTGTACAACATCCCCACCGACGATCCGCTGATCTATGAGCTGCTCTCGCGGGGTGAGGTGATGGGCATCTTCCAGGTGGAAGGCGAGGGTATGCGGCGTGTGCTGATGAAGATGCAGCCCTCAACGTTCGATCATATCGTCGCCACCCTCAGCCTTTACCGCCCCGGTCCAATGGAGTATATTGACGACTACATTGACCGCATGCATGGCCTCAAGCCGGTCGAGTACCGCCACCCCGCACTGGAGCCGATTTTGCGCGAGACTTACGCCATCATTGTCTACCAGGAACAGATCATCCGCATTCTGACGGACCTGGCCGGTTACTCCGCCTCGGAGGCCGATCTGGTCAGGCGCGCTGTGGGCAAAAAGAAGAAGCAGGAGCTGCTCAAGCATCGCGAATCATTCATCGCCGGTGCTGCCCGTCATAGCAATATCCCTGCAGAGATCGCCAACGCCATCTTCGACGACATTGAATACTTCGCCCGCTACGGTTTCAACAAATGCCTGCCTGGTGATGTGGAGGTGGTGGATGCGACTACCGGCGGTCTGGTGCGCATAGAAGAACTGTTCAATGCCCCCACGTTGAGCCGCGTGTTGACCTGCGACGTGGGGCGTTTGAAACTTCAGACCGCGTTGATTACCGGCGTGTTCGATAACGGGATCAAGCCGGTCTTTCGCCTGACCACTGCATCGGGGCGGTGCATCGAGGCAACGGCCAACCATCCTTTCTACACGCCAGAAGGGTGGCGTCAGCTCGACGAGTTGAAGCGGGGAGGCTATATTGCCGTGCCGGGCCGGCTGCCTGTTGAAGGAAGGGGTGATATATGGCCTGATCATCAAGTCATCGTTTTAGGCCATCTGATCGCCAGGGGCGAGGCCGATCATGCTGACCCGGTGTACTATCCGCCCGAGAACGGCCATTGGCACGACACCTTCATCGCTGCAGCCGAAAAATTCGAAAACACCAGGTGCGTTGTCGAACAGTACAAGGGCAGGGAGACCATCCGTATCCGTCCAGCTCGCTCTGATAGGTGGTGCGGAGTGGTACGGTGGCTCAGACAGCTCGGGCTGTGGGAGGAGGGCACCTTACAAAAAGAGCTGCCCGCCGGGGTGTTCATGCTGGAAAAGCGTCAGCTCGTGCTCCTGCTCAATCACATGTGGGCTGCCGGAGGGCGTGTGGGGGTACGTAACGGAAAGCCGTACACCTGTTATGTCACCTCGTCAGAGCGACTGGCCCGGCAAATCCAACACCTGCTCCTGAGACTGGGGAGTGTGAGCAAGTTGCAGCGGCATAGAGCACGGGCAAAATTCCAGGTGGATATTGTGGGAGAGGGGCAGTTGCGGCTTCTCGTTGACCTGGGGATGCTATCGCCGCAGGCGGTCGAAGGCCTGATCGCCAATACATCTGAACAGGTGTCTCCCCAGAGCGACATATATTGGGATAAGGTCATCAGCATCGAGTACGCGGGCGAGAAGCGCACCTACGACCTGGCCATTGCGGGGACGCATAACTTCGTTGCGAACGATATCCTGGTCCACAACAGCCACGCAGCCGACTACGCCGTACTCACCTGCCAGACGGCTTATCTCAAGGCGAAATACCCGGTCGAGTACATGGCTGCGTTGCTCAGCGTCGAGCGCAACAATACCGAAAAGGTCGGGTTGCTCATCGCCGAGTGCCGCCGTATGGGTATCGAAGTGCTGCCTCCGGATATCAACCGCTCCGAGCTGGAGTTCACCATCGAAGAGCAGGAAGATGGCACACCGGCCATCCGTTTTGGGTTGGCGGCGATAAAGAACGTGGGGGAGGGGCCTGTCCAGACTATCCTGAATGCCCGCAGGGCCGGCGGACCATTCCGCGATCTGGATGATTTCTGCCGCCGCGTGGATATGCGTCAGGTTAACCGGCGGGCACTGGAGAGTCTGATCAAAGTCGGTGCCCTGCGCCCCTTCGGGACGCGCTCTCAGTTGCTCGCCGTTGTTGATCGTATCGTCGGATTGAGCGCCGGCCTCCACCGCGCCAGAGATGTAGGCCAGATGAGCCTGTTCGGTGAGGCCACGGGATGCTATCTGGCAGCCGAGGGCACCCTTCTGCCGCCGTTGTCGGCAGCCCCTGAGGTGCCTCAACGGGAAATCCTGGCCTGGGAGAAGGAGCTGGTCGGCGTCTATATCTCCGAGCATCCTCTGACCGGGCCGCTGAACCGGCTGCGCGATGTCATCACCGCTTATGCCGGTACACTGAGTACGGAGATGAGCGGGCAGCAGGTGGTCGTCGTGGGGATGGTCCAGCACGTGCGTCGCCACACCACCCAAAAAGGGGACGAAATGGCCTTCGTGACGCTGGAGGACTTGCAGGGGACGTGCGATGTGGTTGTGTTTCCTCGCGTATGGAAGGAGTCTCAGCATCTCTGGCAGCCAGAGCGTATACTGGTCATAGGGGGCAAGGTTGATGCGGGCCGCCGGGAGACCCCTTCCCTGCTGTGTGACTGGGTAAAGGTCCCCGAAGAAGTGATCGTTCCGGCCGAACACAGCCAGCCGCAGAGCGCCACACCTGCCTCTACCTCCCTGCCCCAGCACCAGCGGTCTGCCTCTCCCAGGGTGCATACCGTGCGTGTGACGCTTGTTCGCAGCGGAGAGCAGGCCCGCGATGTGGAGGTGTTACGCCGCGTCCACAGCCTGCTGGCAGGCAACCCCGGGCAGGATCACTTCGTAATTCGCCTGACCGGAGGATCAAACAGAGTGGTCGAGCTGGCATTCCCTAACAGCACGACCTGTTACACACCTGAGCTGGAGAAACAGCTCATCTCTATCGCCGGTGTGGGCGGAGTTCAGGTTGAGGAGGGGATCGTATGAGGGGGCCGGAGCGGGTTCGGGCGGCTCTGGAGGCAGCAGGGTTGAATACACAGGTGATGATGCTGGCAGAGAGCACGCGCACAGCTCAACTGGCGGCTGAAGCACTCGGTACACCTCTGGGTAGTATCGTCAAATCGCTGGTCTTTTTGGCCGACGGCGAGCCGATCCTGGTGCTGGTCGCAGGCGACCGCCGGGCGGATCCGGTCCGGCTGAAGGCGCTCACCGGAGCGCGTCGGGTGATGATCGCCGACGCCGAACGTGTGCGCCAGGAGACCGGCTTCAGTATCGGCGGTGTACCGCCTCTCGGCCACAGCCGGCCCCTGCCGACCTGGATTGATGCCTCGCTTGAGCGGTTCGATACGCTCTACGCGGCGGCAGGCCACCCCAGCGCCGTTTTCCCCATCTCCTTTGAAACACTCGTCCGCATCACAAACGGTCGCGTTGCGGATGTGACCGCAACACCTGAATCTGACACTACATAAGGAGGATTGCACATGAGAATTGGTATTCTTACCGGAGGGGGCGACGTCCCCGGCTTGAACCCCTGTATCAAAGCACTGGTGTACCGCGCTGTTGACGAAGGGCATGAGCCGATCGGCATACGGCGGGGCTGGCAGGGGTTGCTGTTTTACAACCCCGATGACCCGGCAACACACAGCGAGTGTGTGATGCCGCTCAACAAACTGGTGGTGCGCACCATAGACCGCACCGGCGGCACCTTCCTGCACAGCTCGCGCACCAATCCCGCGCGTGTGCGTCTCTCTCAGGCGCCTGAGTTCCTGCGTGCTCAGGTAGACAAGGAGAAGGCCCAGGAGAACCAGACTTTTGATTTTACGCCCCATGTTTTGAAAGTGTTGGAACATCTCAAGATTGATGTGCTGATCCCTATCGGCGGCGAGGATACGTTAGGATACGCGGCCCGTATTCACCGCGAGGGCTTCCCTGTGATCAGTATCCCTAAGACGATGGACAACGATGTATTCGGCACTGACTTCTGCATTGGTTTCTCGACCGCTGTCACCCGCAGTGTGGAGTATATCCATCAACTGCGCTCCACGGTCGGCTCCCACGAACGGATCGGCGTGATTGAACTGTTCGGCAGGCACTCAGGTGAGACCTCATTGATCGCTGCCTATCTCTCCGGTGTTGACCGTGCGATCATCTCCGAGGTGCCTTTCGACATCGAGAAGCTGGCCAGGCTGCTTATGAAAGACAGGGAGGAGAACCCCAGCCGCTACGCAATGGTCACCATCTCGGAAGGCGCCAAAGAGATAGGCGGTGAGGTGATCGAGAGCGGTACGGCCGATCCCTACGGTCACAAGAAACTGGGCGGTATAGGCGCGATCACGGCACACAAGCTTGAGCAGCTCACTGGTGTAAAGACTATGTGCCAGGAACTGGCCTATCTGATGCGTTCGGGTGCGCCGGATGCCCTGGATATTATGGTCGCGATCAACTACGCCAACACCGCGATGGATTTGCTCGCTATGGGGAAGACCGGGCGTATGGTCGCGCTGCGGGACGGCCGCTACACCGATGTGTCGGCCGAATCGCCTACACTGGGCGTCAAGCAGGTGGATGTGCGGGCGCTCTACGACGTGGACAGTTACCGGCCCAAGGTGTGGCACGTACTGGGTAAGCCGATGTTCCTCTATTGATGCGCTGCGCAGTACTGCTGCACGGACACGGTTGTGCGTATCCAGTAGGGGCGAGTCCCAGACTCGCCCCAGGGGCATCAATTTAAGCCCGACGGTAAACCGTCGGGCTGATTGGACAAAGCCCCTCGGGCCGAGGCCTGCGGGCTGTTTTGAGCCCCGAATGAGCCTGGCAACATCAGCCCGACACTAATGAACTTTAAACGAATTAGTTCGGACATAACGCGGCCGCGCTCGGGGCGTCATTGCGAGCCCCCGAAGGGGGCGAAGCAATCTCTCGCTGCTGTTTGGGGATTGCTGCGGGCGCTTTGCGCCCTCGCAATGACCTCCTCCAAAGGGAAAAATCCAACAAGTAGCGGGGTGCTCCGCTATGACGGTTATGTCCTGGTTAATTTTTTAAAGTTCATAAGCGTCGGGCGGAAGAGCACCCGCTAACCCGGGCGGGTCTTAACTTGATGCCAGTGGGGCGAGTCTGGGACTCGCCCCACTGTGGTGAAACAATCCGTAATGCAGAGGGCAAGACCAATGCTTTTCATATGACCCGGCAGTCGAGCCTTCAGGCGGAAAATCCAGGCGAAGCGTATGCTCTGGCGCCTTAAAAGTATTGAGGTTAGGATCAGATGAAACGTATCGGGGTACTGACCAGCGGGGGAGATAATCCCGGGCTTAACCCGTGTATTCGCGCCGTTGTGCGCTCGGCGCTCCATCTGGGGCTGGAAGTTATGGGCATTCGTCGGGGGTATGCCGGCCTGTTGGACGGTGAGATTGACGAGATGGACACCCGCTCGGTGGGAGGTATCATCGGGCGTGGGGGCACCATTCTCGGTACCGCCCGTTGCCCCGAATTCTACGAACCGAAAGGGCGCAGAGAAGCGCTGCGTTCCCTCAACCGCTTTGGCATAGACGGGCTGGTGGTCATAGGGGGCAATGGCTCCCTGACCGGTGCGCTGGAATTGTGGCGGATGGGGTTCCCGGTCATCGGCATACCCGGCACCATTGACAATGACGTCAACGGCACCGACATCTCAATTGGTGTGGACACCGCGCTGAACACTATCCTGGATGCCATAGACAAGATCAAGGATACCGCCTCCTCTCACAACCGGGCGTTTCTGATCGAGACGATGGGGCGGAACTCCGGGTATCTGGCACTGGCCAGCGGCATTGCTGGCGGCGCCGAGCTGGTGCTCTGTCCAGAGGTGGAGGTCTCATTTGAGGAGATTTGCCAGACCATCGAGGAAGCCTATGTGTTGGGCAAATCCCATTGCATTATCATCGTGGCCGAGGGATGGAAACCGGGGACCCAGGTACTGGCTCAGCGCCTGCTTGAGCGGCAGGACACGCTCGGTTTCTCGGTACGTGTCACGCAACTGGGCCACGTGCAGCGCGGCGGCTCGCCCAGCGCCTTCGATCGCCTTCTGGCTACTCAGATGGGAGCGGCCGCGCCTCGGGAATTGCTGAAGGGAAACGCCGGCCACATGATCGGCCTGATCAGGAACGAGATCGCACTGACCCCTCTGGAGGAGGCTGTGGCGTTCGATAAACAGCTCAACCCCCAGATGGTGGAACTGGCAGAGATGATGAGGAAATAATCGGTTGACGCTCTGAGTTATGCACCGGATGCTGCCCGATTGAAATCGGCCTCTTGAGGCGCTTCGCACCGCGCGTCGGCCTGCACTGAGCGCCATTCGGCGCAGGCCGACCATTGGCCGTGCCAGGGGCACGGCGCGTTGCGCCCATACTTTGTGGGCGACGGCGACATATTGTGGTGTATGGCGGCATAACCAGGTGAATTTGCCATTCCAGCAGGGCTGGTTGTTGACTGTGCTCCAGGCTGCCTGACGAGCGCCGGCGCAGATCACGGTTTCCCTTCGCGTTGAACGGTAACGGGCGACCCGGCTCAGGGCAACCCTGATGGTCACTCCAGAGAATCCCTGGCACAAACGCCCCGCCTGTCTCCCGGGTTGGACTCGTTGTTGCCCTGCGTGGCATCCTGTGGGGATCACTCTAAGTGCTTATCCGAAAGTAACCATTCAGCCGATTGAAATCGTCATCCCTGGGCACTTCGTGCCGGTTGTCGGCCTCCGCCGACAACCCTTATGTGCGTATCTAATGAGAGGCCTGGTCGGCGAAGGCCGACCATTGGCCTGCGGCCCAAAGAGGCTGACTTCAGTCAGCGCTGAATAGTTACGTCCGAAAAACGTAACCGACGCATCCATCCCTATGCGTTAGTATAAGCGGCATAGGGATGCCGCCTGTACGGTTTTTCGGATAGGCTCTAAATAGGCGAAACAAGTGTGCAATCGCCCTGAAGGCCCGGACAAAACGGGGTTCGCGCAGGATGTGATAGGGGGCGCTATGTGGTATGGACTTCGGATGTCAACCAGAAGCGGGGAAGAGTTGGCCAACTCGGTCATGGAGCTGGTGCTGCCGGTATTCCGCAGCCTCATCCTGGCTACCGGCGGGGTCTACTTGATGTGGTATCTGCTGGCTGAAGCGAGTGCCAGAAGGTCATTAGACCCACGTTTCCTCTTCGTGGCGATCACGGTCGTTTCGGCCGCTGCGCTTTCCCTCTGGCTGCTCACGAGATGGCTGCTGGCCGCGCAGATCGTCTGGCAGGTCGGGCTTGTGACTGCGATCACCCTGGCGCTCCATATCTCGCGCCAGCCGGAGGTTGCTTTGTTCTACGCGCTTCTGCCGTTGATGGCCATTATCACGACCGGCTGGCCGGCTGCACTGTTCATGGAAGGACTGGTGATCGTGTTGCTGGGCTGGTTTCCCCGGCTCCTATCCATTCCGGCTTTGCCGGCTGCCTACAGCCGGGCGATCGCTGTCGGTGGGGTGTTCACCGGGTTGCTGGGTTGGGCGGCGATGCGCACATTTCTCACCGCCATCAAATGGCATCTCGTCAGTCTGGAACAGGCGCAGGAAAAAACCGCCGAGGCGCGCCAACACCGGGCCGAGGTGGTGCGTGTGCTGAAGGACCTGGACCAGGCCTATTACCGCCTGGAGCGCACCAATGAGATGTTGATCATAGCGCGCGCCGAGGCCGAGGAGGCGCGCGATGCACGGAATCGCTTCGCCCTGGCCGTCAGCCACGAGCTGCGCACGCCGCTCAACTTCATCCTGGGATTCAGTGAGCTGATGGCCAACTCGCCGGAGACGTATGCCGGCCTGGAAGATTGGCCGCCCGGCCTCCATGAGGATATTCAGGAGATCTATCGCAGCACGCTCCATCTCTCGCGTCTGGTGAACGATATTCTCGACCTGGGGCAGATCGAGGCGTTGCGCCTGACGCTGATCAAGGATTGGGTGGACCCGGCACAGCTTGTGCACGAGGTGGTGGAAATGAGCCAGTCGGCCTTTGCTCGCCGGGGCCTGTGGCTGCGCACAGAGATCGAGCCGGATCTCCCGACGGTGTTCGTGGATCGCACGCGCATCCGGCAGGTGCTGCTCAACCTGATCTCGAACAGCCTGCGCGTCACGGAGCAGGGCGGCGTCACGATCCGCGCCCGCAGGGACGAAAATTGCCTGGTATTCACTGTTCAGGATACCGGCCCGGGTCTGGCAACGGAGGATATTCCCAAGGTCTTTGAGGAATTTCAGCAGGTGGGCGAGGGGAGTTGGCGACGGCGCGAGGGCAGCGGATTGGGCGTCCCCATCAGCCGCCACTTCGTCGAGCTACACGGCGGGCGGATGTGGGTGGAGAGTCAGCCCGGAAAAGGCGCTTCATTTTGCTTTACCCTGCCCCTGGCAGCGGCGGCCGCACCGCTTCTCACGCCAGGGCGGGCGACGTCTGACACCGACTATTGGCGCAGGCTGAAAGAGAAAGTGATGAGCAGGCGCATCCTGTTGGTCATATCCCCCGATCCGGCGGCGCGCGAGGTGATCGAGCACTACACAGAAGGCAGCTACCGTGTCGTCGCGGTGCAGGACCTCAGCCAGGTCAATGTCGAAGAGTTACTGCCCGATGCCATTATCATAGACCGCGCCGCGGCTCAGGAGCGGGAAAGAGAAGCCGGGTTGGAACAATTGCCCTATGATCTCCCCATTCTCAGCTTCGTCTTCCCGGGCAGCGCGGACTGCCCCAAAGCGTTGCCGGCCAACGTGGTGCATTATCTGGTGAAGCCCGTCGGGCGGCATGAGTTGGGGGAAGCGGTGCGCGGATTGCCCAACGCCCGGCGGTTACTCATCGTGGATGATGACCCGGCGATGGTGCGCTTCGTCACACTGGCGCTGGAGAGTGAGGCACGGGGGCATTACCGGTTGATGACCGCCTCGACCGGCGTCGAGGCGCTTCGGCGGCTACGGACGGAGCGGCCCGACGCGGTGTTGCTAGACCTGGCGTTGCCGGATCTCAGCGGCTGGCAGGTGCTCGAAGAAATGGGCCGCGACCCGGAGCTGGCGCAGACGCCGGTCATCCTCATCACGGCCTATGATCGGCCGCAGGCTTCCGCCGACGGGTTGGGAGAAGCGCTGAAGGTGATGATGCGTCGTCCACTGGCCCGTCATGAACTGACCCAGCTTCTGAAGTGTGTGTTGGAGACGGTGCGGCCGACGTATCCCACAGCTCCAACCGCGCCAGCATATCCAGCAGATCCTTTTGCGTGATCGGCTTTTTCAGGAAGCCGGCTGCGCCGAGCGAGAAAGCCAATTCCGGCTCGTCCCACACCGAGCAGACGATCACCGGTATGTGACGGGTGTCCGGGTGGGTCTGGAGCAACTGGAGCAGTTCCCACCCGTCTACGGCGGGCATCATCACATCCAGCGTGATGACGCGGGGCTGGAGCTGGCAGGCCAGCGGCAACACCTGTGCCGGGTCCTGGACGCCGACGACCTGGACGTTCGAACGGCTCAGATAGCGCCTGAACATCTGGATGGCCGTGGGCTGATCGTCAACTACCATCACGACCGGTTGTGTGGGACAGGGCAGGGTGAGCGTCAAACGGGCCAGGCCGGTCGGTTGATCCGCCGCGCTGAGCGTTGCGTCGAGGCGTCGCACCCAGTAGCGGATGGCCTCGAACGCGGCCTGTTGTGCCTCCTTTCCTCCCCCCGCGGGCGATGCCGGCGCCCTGGCCTGAAACTGGATCCAGAGCATCGCCTGCGCGGCCTCCATCTCGACCCCGAGGGTAATTTCATCCCCGGCGCGTATCTCCAACGCATAATTCAACATGCTGAGAAGCACCTGGCGGAGCACAACGCGGTCGGCCAGAATGCGCAGCGGTTTTTGTGGAACGAGCAGGGCCAACCTGACGCCCGCGCTTTGCGCCCGCCGCTCGAACGTTCTGGCTACACCCTGTAACACTTCGACGATGTCCATCGGCTCGCGGGTGACCTCAAAGGCGCGGAGATCGCTCGCCCGTTCCGCCTGCACTTCGCCGTGGGGGGATGTGAAGAAGCGATCCCATAGAGCGGCCGTGATGGCCTGGATGGCGCGGCTGTGTTCGCGGCGCAACTGCCGTTCGCTGAGCGAAAGGCGTGTCTGCAGTTCGCGCAGCCCCAGGCACTCGATGTATCGCCCTTGCAGGATCAAGTAAGGGCGCCATTCCGCGGAGGCCGGCACAGGTTCCCTGGCGGGTGGTTTCAACCCCTCGATCGCCTGTTTAAGCACGTCGCTCAGATAGTTTGCCCGGCTGCCGACATAGCCCGGGGGTCTGGGGAGCAGGGCAGCCAGCGGATGCGTCTCAAGCGCCGCATAGTCATACAGGTTGGATAGGGCATCGCGCACCCATCGCATCAACTCGGCTTGCTCTATCATCATTTGAATTGTAGTCAGGTTGGCTATTCCTGTCAACACTGGCCGATGGTTGGCCGATGGTTGGCCGAACAGGTATTGAGCGGCCACGAATTTGTTGGTATCATGAGACCGGATTGATCGGGGAAGGAACGTAGCAGGTCGGGAAGACCCGAAAAGGGTTTCACCAGGATTGCACCCAGAGAGAGCTGGAAAGGAGGTAGGAGTCCGGAGATTGATTCAATCCATAGCGCAGCATATGGCTATCCGTATTTGAGGCTCTGGTAAAATTTTTTAAGGAGGAAGACAAATGGATCAAAAATCCCTGAGTCGGCGTGATTTTCTACGCCTGGCCGGGTTGGGCGCTGTGGGAGCGACCTTAGCCGGTTGCGCCCAGCCTACGCCCGAAAAGATCGTGTTGACCCAGATTGTCGAGGGCGAGGTTAAAGAGGTGGAAGTGACCCGCCAGGTGGAGGTCACCCGAGAGGTCAAGGTCACCGCTGAAGCGCCGCTGCGCACGATCCGCGTGATCACGACCGATGCGCCCGATTTGATGAATGACAAGCCGGAGGATTACCAGTGGTGGCTCGACCTGGTGGAAGGGTTCAAGCAGGTGCGGCCGGATGTCGAGCTGATCCCCCACCCCGGCGGATACCTCCCCGACGTCTACTGGGCGCGCCTGGCCGCCGGCACGCTGGAAGACACCTTCGGCATCTGGTTCACCGACCCGCCCAAGTTCATCAAGGCGGGCGCCGCGGCGGACGTGACCGAACTGTTCCGCGGCAAGGACCTGGGCCGCGATCTGAATCCCTCGGCGCTGGTGCCTTTTTCGGACGAGCAGGGGCACTTCTATGGGGTGCCGATCGGCATTTACGTGCTCTGCATAACCTACAGCCGGAAGCTGTTCAAGCAGGCCGGGCTTGATCCGGACGCCCCGCCCAAGAATTGGGCCGATTTCCGCACGGCTGCGGCAGCCGTCACCTCCTCGACCGAAGCGAAGGGCTTCGCTCATCCCTCCATCAACAACCAGGGCGGCTGGCAGTTCACGTGCTGGACCTACACCGGCGGCGGCGATATGGAGCGCCAGGATGCCAACGGCAAATGGCAGGCCACGTTCGATGAGGAGCCCGGCCGGAAATGGATCCAGCAGCTCTACGATATGCGCTGGAAGGACCAGTCCATCCCTGAGGAAGTGCTCATTGACGCCGGCAAGGTCGAGGAATGGATCGCTACTGAACAAATAGCGATGGGAGTTACGGGTTCGGATACTATTGCCGGCCTGGTGAATAACCTGGGCGTCAACCCCGAGGATTTCGGCGTGGCTGCCATGCCGCAAAACGGCGGCAACGCGACCCTGTTCGGCGGCTACGGCTTCCTCTTCAACGCCAAGTCGCCGCCGGAGGTCATTGACGCGGCAGTGGATTATGTCATCTACCGCTTCTACGACCTGGGGCGGTACGAGGCGGACCTGAAGCGCAAACAGCAAAAGGGAGAGGCCATCGGCGCGCCCGAGCCCCCGCTCTTCGTCGGCCAGACGCAGGAAAAACGGTACGCGATCCTGAGCAAATACGCCAACCTGCCGCTGGAGAACTTCAAACCCTTCATCGAGGACAGCGCGAAGATCGCGATGAAAGCCGAGCCGCCGTTTATGGCACAGGAGCTATACGCCGCGGTGGATGTGCCGGTCCAGGCAGTGTTGACAGATCAGGGCGCCGATCCGCTGAAGGCGTTGGCCGAGGCCCAGAAGACGTTCCAGGAGCAACTCGATAAGGCGCAGGCGTAAGGCGCGTCCAATCACCCATCCATAACTGTCCAGGAGGTGCGGAGCCGCGCGGCTCCGCACCTCGTTGAATGGGCGTATGTCAGATGACATTGACAATTTCCCTCACATCTGGTAGCCTGCAGCAGAAGCCGGAAGACGGTTCCACACAGCAGACGATGAAAGCGAGGATGATATGGCGCAAAGCGCACTGGTGAGGCAGCAGACGTTGAACGTGGAGGAACGACGCAGACGGCGGCTGTGGGCAGTGATACAATATAATCTTCAGGCCTATCTTTTCCTGTTACCCGCGATCATCCTCTTTGCGATGTTTAACTGGTATCCCACGATCCAGGGCTTCCTGCTGAGTTTCAAAAAAGTGGATCCCACGTTCGAGCATCACACCTGGGTCGGGCTGGAGAATTTCAAGCGGGTGATCGGCGACCCACTCTTCTGGATTTCGTGGAAGAACGTGCTCTTTTACACAGCGGTGGCGATCTCCTTCGGTTATATCGTGCCGGTGATCATGGCCATCGCCGTCAACGAAATGCGCTGGCAGGGCTACTTTCGCCTGGCGTTCTACCTGCCGGTGATCCTCCCGGCGGTCGTCACGGCGCTGTTGTGGCGCTTCATTTTCGACCCGCGACCTGTCGGCCTGGCCAATGCTTTCCTGGGGCTGTTCGGCCTCGGACCCTCGCCCTGGCTTCAATCGGCGCGCACGGCGATGCTCTCGATCTGGATCGTCACGACGTGGGCCGGGGCCGGCGGCGCGATGCTGATGTATGTGGCCGCGCTGCAGGGGATTCCACCCGAGCTTTACGACGCCGCGGAGATTGACGGCGCGAACCTGTGGCAGCGGATGTGGCATGTCACGCTCCCGCAGATCCGCTTCCTGATGCTCCTCACCCTGGTCGGGCAGTTCGTCGGCAACATCCAGCTCTTCACCGAGCCGTTCGTCCTGACCGGGGGTGGACCGGTCAACGCGACCGTCACGCCGGTGATGATGCTGTACAAGTATGGCTTCACATTCGGCGATTACGGCGCAGCCAGTGCGTGGGGATTGCTGATGTTCCTCTTCCTGGCCGCCTTCTCGATTTATTACATGCGTATGACGATCTTCCGGCTCAAGTAATACCATTCACAGGAGAACCATGACCGCAATTCAGCGAAAGAAACCCTCCCTGTCAGCCGCCCGGGGCCGGAGGGCAGACTCCGGTGCGCGCTCGTTGAGTTCGCCGACAGAGATGCGCCGGCCCGCTTATCGGGCATTATATTGGTTTGTTTTCGCCTGTCTGTTTCTGCTGACCCTGACCACCATCATCCCGCTTTACTGGATGTTTATTGGTCCCTTGAAGACGCCGGTGGAATTTCTCAAACCGCCGCCCACCTTCTGGCCCAAGGACCCACAGTGGCACACCTACCCCAAGGCCTGGAGCAATTTCAACTACCTGCTCTTTTTCAAGAACACGATCCTGATCGCGATCGGCACCCTGTTCTTCCGCCTCTTTGTCACGACCACAGCCTCCTACGCGCTGTCCAAATTGCGGCCGGTGGGCAGAAAGCTGATGCTGGTTCTCTTCTTCAGCACCATGGCTGTGCCCTTTGCCACTCTCCTGATCCCGCGCTATCTGGCCGTCGTCCGCCCGCCCGTGCTCTACGAACTGACCGGCATCCAGTTCATCGAATCCTGGTGGGCGATCTGGCTGCCGTATGCCGCCGATGGCGGGAGCATTTTCATCGTCACCCTCTTCTTCGACCATCAGATCCCCGACGAGTTGATCGACGCGGCGCGCATTGATGGCGCCAGCTCCTGGCGCGTCTTCACGCAGATCGTGTTGCCTCTGGCAAAAGCGATCCTGGCCGTCCTGACGATCGGCTCGATCATGGGATCGTGGCAGGACTTTTTCTGGCCGTTCCTGGTATTGCAGAATAATACCAGCAAGTGGCCGATCATGGTGCGATTATACGGGCTTTCCAAGACCGCCTACGGCCCACAAGAGTTGAACGTCGTCCTGGCCGGCATCGCCATCGCGGCCATCCCGCCGCTGATCTTCTTTATTCTCTTCCAGCGGCAGATCGTGCGCGGCCTGAGCCAGGCCGGGTTGACGGGCATTTAGCCTGCACGGCGCAAGGAGCGGTATGCACTCCGTGGCTTTCGACAACGGGATCACACTGGAACTGCTGCTGCAGGACGGTCTTTTCCTCGGCATCGGGCGCGTCACGGCCAACGGCGTCGCGCTGCGCAAGGGGCGCCGGCCGATGTTCGTCGAGATTCGCAACCCCTACGCCGTCGCGCTGTGCGACTATACGATCGCCGACCGGCAGGTGAGCGGCGACCGGCTGCGGCTCGATTTCACCATGCAGCGTAAAGAGGGCGGCATCATGGAATGGATGCTGCACGCGGTGCGCAATCGCTACAACACGGCCGATTGGACCGCTCAGCCCGAACCCGCCGCCGATACGCGCTTGCGCCTCGAGATCGAAGCCGTCAATCGCGTCATCGGCGCGACCGGGTTCATCGGCTACCGGTATCAATACCACTACACCAGCGATTCCATCCCGATCTACAAAATCCTCGACCGCGGGACGTGGGAGATCGGCGGCAGCGCGATCGGCAATCAGATCTGGATGCGGCAGGGGAATATGCCGCCCATCTACACCGTCGAATCGCCGGAGGCGTGGTATTCGACCGAGTGGTACCTGCCCATCGTGGATAACCCCAACATCTTCCAGTTCTTCCCGCTCCAGACGCAGCTCCAGGGCTTCACCTTCACCGTAGCGCGCCAGGGGGTGCTGGTTACCTGGCCGACCGAAGTGGCTCACGTGCGCACGCTGATCGAAAAGCGACGCGGCAGCGACGAGATCTGCCACTGGCACGAGCATTGCGGTGACCTGGGCTATGAGTTTGTCACCGCGCCGGTGGAGGTGCTTTGGGCGCCTGGCGAACGCGACCGCGTCGAGTGCATCAACCTGTACGAGGACGTGCGCGCGCTGGTGTGGGAGACGTTGCACAGGCAGATCGGGATGCGCCAGGAGCGGGTGACCACGTATGGTGTGATCGAGGAATGGGAGGACCCCGATTTCGACTACTACATCGAGCAGGGCCTGCCCAAACTACTCGGCGCCGGCGTGAAGACGATCTTCATCCCCAACCAGTTCGAGAACAATATGAACACCTGGGGCGTGAGCAATATGTGCTGCACGGTGGATTACAAGGTTGCAGCGACGGTCGGCGCGGACCGGCTCAAGCGCTTCTGCGACGTGGTCAGGGCGGCCGGCGCGCGCGTCGAGATGTGGGGGAATACGTCTGTTTCGACCCTGACGTTGATTTTCGACAAGCGCAACGGCCGGCCCAAAGGCATCCGGTTCCTCCCCAGAGAGGGTTCGATTATGGAAGCGCTCGAACGGGCCGAGGAGCCGTGGGTGCGCAATCCCTCGAACGCCATCGAGACCGATCATTACACGCCGGTCTTCGCGGTGATGAATCTGCGCGACCCGGTCGTGCGCGACTACTGGCATCGCGCCTGGAAAGCCGCGCATGATGAGATCGGGATCGAGGTGATCTTTCTCGACAGCTCATTCAACCTGTCGAGCGACAAGTTCCACTTCCGCGCCAATACCCGCAGCGCACGTAGCGGCGCGACGATTGACCAGACCCAATTGCTGGGCCATTGCCGCCCGGCGGTCGAGCCGGAGGCTGCCATCCGTTCGCAATACCGCGCTCACCTCGACCTGATGGTCGAGATGCAACAGTACGGCTACACCTACTGTGGGGAAGACACCGGCGTGTTCGGCATCTCACGTTCCGGCCCGGATGTGACCTTCCGGCTGGACAATCTGTTTATGTGGGTCGAATCGCTCACCAATTTCGATGTCCCGGCGATCCAGGCGGCCGGCGCCGATCCCGACGCCGTCTTCTTCCAGGGGCTGGCCTACCGGATGATGTGGATGATTCACTGGGACATCCGGAGCAATCAGCTCAGTTTCAGGTACGGCGGCTTCCGCGGCGAGTGCGACCGGCCCACAGAGTGGCATCTCGCGTTGCTGCGGGTCTTCAACCAGGTGAATGACTTGATGGTCAACCGCACCGTGTTGCCCGGTGAGCGGGGCGTGCTCTACCGGTCAGGCGGCCGGCAGGTGCTCTGGGCGTTTGCCGATTTCGCACTGCCGCTCGCTGCGCCATCGCGCGTGCAGGAATTACTCAGCGGCAGCACAGCGCAGACAGGCGTGTTGGAAGCGGAGCGGCATCGGGTCTATCTGATCGAATCTTTGATTAGCCCGCCGGATGGCTAATGGTGCATCGTTTACCACTGCTGAACCGGCGCTGATAGCGTAGGAGAGCCTTTCCAGACTTCCCGGGCGGGCCAGAAAGTCTGCCCACCTGTTCACAAATCAGAGCCGTTTGAAATCGCTCGCCCCTACAGACATCGCCTGAACGGTCAAGCCACAAACAAATTGCGGCTTGAGCCGCGCTGCCCGAAGCAGGGCCGGCTCAAGCCGCAGGTTAAGTGACCTTGCCCGGTTACGGTGCGTTTCTAAGCACCAATGGCAGGTAGATGCGGTAGCCGGTCACGGTGATGTAGTCAGCCTTGGTCTCCGTATCGCTTCCGCCGGGCCCGGTGACGGTCAGTGTAACGGTGTAGGTCCCCGGCGTCGTGTAGGTGTGGGTGGGATTTTGCTCCTCGCTGGTCGCCCCATCGCCGAAGGTCCAGGCGTAGCTCGTGACCACGCCGGTGACGATACCGGTGAAATGGACCTCCAGCGGCGCGGGGCCGCTCGTCGGCGATGCTATGAAGTCCGCGACCGGCGCTTCAACCCGTTTCTCGAAGATAGCGCGTGCGTAAATCCAGCGGTCGAGCGTCAACCTGCATGCGTCCGTGCCGCTGCACCATCCTCCCCTCCAACCCGCAAAGATGTCGGTGGTATGTGTGGTCAGCGTGAGCGGCGTGCTGGCCGCAAATGTCGCCTCGCAAGCCGTCCCACAGTCCACCCCCGGCGGATCTGAGGTGACCGTCCCCGCCCCATCGCCGCCGACCTGTACCGTCACCCGGTTCAACGAGAACGAGGCGGTAGTCTCTTTGGACTTGTCCATCGTCAGAACACACACCGGATTCAGCCCGCTACATGCGCCGCGCCAGCCGGTGAAGGTGGTGTTCGCGCCGGTCACTGCGGTCAACTGCACCACCGCACCGGGGGGATAATCCGCCTCACATACCTCGCCACAGTTGATCTCCTGGCCGGGGATCATCGCTGTGCCCTGGCTGGTCACCGTCCCCTCGCCGGTGCCGGCCCGGCCAACCGTCAACGTGGCTACCTGCGCCTCCAGCGCGATCTCATCCAGGTAGAACGTGGCGTTGAAATCGCCGGCGTGCGCAAAGTTGATGGTGTGAATGTACGGCGGGATATTGGTCAGAGCCGTGAGCGGGATCTCCACCCTGGTCCAGGTGTTGGCCGGTACGTTAATCCAGGGCCAGCCTACCTCACCGCACTGTCCTTCTGAGGAGCATACGTTGAGCCAGATGACCTGGTCCACCTGACCGCCGTGGACCCACATGGTCAGGTGCGTCATCCCTGCGGTGCTCACGCCGGGCGGTATGGACCACATTCCAAAGCCATCGCCCCACCAGGCCGGCAGCGTCACGGAGATGGCATACCTGCCGGCATAGACATTGCCTGTGTAATACAGGTCGTAGCTGCCCACGTTATTCCACAGATAGCCGCCGCCGAATGGAGCAACCGGGCCGTCCCGATAGATGTAGCGTTTCTCGCAGTTGGGAGACTGCGGAGCCATAAAGCGTCCGGCCGGCTTACCCACCAGCGTCACATCGGCAAAGTAGCGGGTATCGCTCCAGTTGTCGCGGATGCCGAAGGCCACGTTCTGCCCCTCGCGGTTGCTGCCGTCCACATCGTCGTTGTAGCCCACATCAAAGCCCACCTGGTAGTTGTTGGCCGGCGTCAGCTCCAGGCCCTCCCAGGGGATGGCGATCTCGACCGCATAGCCGATGGTCATCCCTTCCGTGTTGGTGATCGCCGCCCAGGCGTGGAGCAGACCGGGTATGTCGGCGCTATGCCAGACGCCGTCGTCGTTCCAGCCTTTGACGATCTGGCGATCGTAGGCGTCATAGACGGAGCCCTTGCTGTCATCGCCGTCAAAGTAGACCTCGACGGAATCGTCTTCCCACGGATTCACAGAATCGTTCTGGAGGTTATCGTCGTACACTTTCACACCGACCACAAAGTAGGTGTCGTTCCAGGCGACATCGGCCGTGCCGGTTGCCGTCACGATCCCTGTAACCGTCTTGGTGATGGGGATGCCGAAGTTCCAGAACCCCTCGTCCAAAACGCCGTCCACCGTCAGTGTGGCCGTAAAGTAATCGGCGGTGATCTGTGGCGGCATCGGGCCGTTCGGCGAGGCGAGCTGCTCGTTGGAGGGATCGCCGACGCCGTTGACGTTGTAGCCGACGACCAGGACGTTGTAAATTGCTCCGTTGCGCAGTTCGGTGAGGACGGCGGTATCGCTATCGCCGACATCCAGGCTCTGGACGTACTGCCCGGCGCGGCCATAGTGCACCGTGTAGCCCTGCGCCCCGGGTACCTTTTCCCATTGCAGGGAGAGCGTCCGGTCGCCGGCGACCGGCGGATAGAGGTACGGAGCGGCCGGCGGATATTGACTGGGGATCGCCCGCAGCGCGTTGGAGAGCGGGCCATCCCCCTGGGCATTGTAAGCCAGCACGGCAAAGTAGTAGGGCACGTTGTTAGTCAGGCCGGTTACCGTGTAGGTGGTCTGGGTGAACACATCTGTTGGGGTGATGAATTGAGTCACCGTCAGGCCATACGTCACTTTGTAACCGGTCGCGCCGATGACCTCACCCCAGCGCAGCGAGACACGGCCATCACCTGGGACGGCCTCGATCAGGTTGGGGGCGGCCGGCGCGGTCGGCGGGATCGTGGTATCATCGCCGTAGATAAAACTGGTGCCGCCTGTGCCGATGTAGACGCGCCCGGCGATGTTCATGTCGCCGTTGATGGTGCGGTTCTCGTCATAGTTGTCATTGGGGTAGACAGCGATCAGGTCCCAGGTCGCGCCCATATCGCCGGACCGCCAGTACCCCTCCTGACCGTTCACGATGCCGTACAGGTAAATGGCAGGGTAGTCTTGCCCGGGCAATGCCTTGCCAAAGCCGAAGGCCTGCGCGCGCTCCACCCCGGCCACCTGATGCCAGGGAGTCTGCCCGCCGTCGGTGGTGTACCATAGCCCGGTCTTGACGGTGCTGGCCCACACGTGCCCGGCGTAGCCCGGGACTGCACGAAGCTGACCCCACACGTGGCAATCGGTCGCGGCCGTGCCGGAACAAGGGGGAGCATAAGGTGCGGGAGTCCAGGTCAGACCGCCGTCCTCGCTCACGTAGAACGTGCCCTCTGTCGTGTCACCAGGAGTGGTATGCCCGGCTATCAGGTAAAACACGCCGTCCAGGACTTTGTCGGCCTCCAGAGCGCGCTTGTTCACCCACCAGACCAGTTCGTGGAGGCTGAGGGTGGGGTCAACGCCGGTGGACTGCTGCCAGGTGACGCCCCGGTCGAAGGTGACATAGGGCACAGGGCCCACATCGCCAGGTTCATGGGTGCTTGGCAGCCAGACGATGTTGTTGGGATTGGCGGCGGAGATTGCGATGTTGCCGGCCTTGTCCGCATCGGGTAGGGTGGGGGAATAGCGCCAGGTCTTGCCGCCATCATTCGAGTAGGCCGCCGTGCCGGTCCACGGCCAGATGTGCGTCCGGCTCAAGGTGACGGCCAGGTTGTTGGGCGCGCGTCCGGCGTAATCCAATGAGGCGCCGGTGAAAAACTGGCCGTCCACCAGCGTCCTGGTGGGATAAGCGTCGGGATCGGGCTTGTAAAAGCCCTGGCGGTCCATCACGGTGACGACGGGCACGCCGCCCGGCGGGGCCACAATGTCGGCCGGCACCATTTCCTCGATGCCGCGGCTGATGAAATGCATGGTGATTGTGTTGTTCATCAGCCCGGTCATCTGCCACATCCCCATCCCCTCGGAGAGCCAGATGAGGTCAGACTGGAACGGATCGAAATGCCAGTCGCCGATCCCCATCCAGTCACCGACATTGGTATTGCAGATCCACTCTGGATCGCAATTGGCCGGGTTAATGTCCAGGTCGAGCGCGACGCTCCACGTCGCGCCGCCATCCGTCGAGCGCCACAGGTGACCGCTTGACAGGTGATCGTCACTGACAAACATCAGGTTGGGGTCCTTGGGGTCAATGGTGATGGCGCCCCACTCGCCCACGTTGCGGATCGGCGTCCAGGTGTCGGTGACCGGATCGTACTTGCGGAACCAGCCCTCCAGCAGCGCATAGAGGTAGCCGCCGCCCATCTTGGCCGTGACCGGCACGCTGAACGGGCTGGCCGGCGAGGTTGTGATGGTATAGATGCGCCTCCAGGTCAGGCCGGCGTCATCGGTGCGATAGACGCCGTAGCCGGAGACGCCCACGTAGATGCGGCGGGTGAGTGGGCCGGGCAGTGTACCACCGGTCGAGTCGAACAGCACCCAGCGCACGCCCGGCGGGGTGCGCCCTGACGGGACTGTCCCAACCGGAATGGTGTCTGTCGGCACCAACGTCCAGTTCGCGCCGCCGTCGGTGGTTTTCCACAGCCCCTCCTTGCGTGAACCAAAGTAGACCACGTCGGGGTTGACGGGGTCCACCGCCAGGCGCTCGCCGTTCATGCATAATCACCGTTGCCCTCGATATACCAGCGCTGAGACGATGGCTCGGTCCAGGTCGCCCCCTGGTCGGTGCTCTTGAGGATGCGCCCGCCGTTTCCGTCCACGGCGATGTAGAGCACCTGATCGTTCGACGCGCTCAGCGCCAGGCTTTCGACGTTATAATCGCCGTTGCCGAGCGAGGCGGAATAGACCGTACTGGCTTTGAGGAGCTGGGTCCAACTCCGAGTCGTGGGGTTCCACTTGAACACACCCCCCACGTCGGTGCGACCGTAGACAAGATCGGGGGTGGTCGGATGGACGGCCAGGCCGGTTACCCAGCCTCCGCCGCCGATGACCAGTTGCTTCCAGGTATAGTTGCCGGATATGTTGGCATCAACGTTACGTCCGGGCTCTCGCGCTATCAGTGTATGTGAGCGCGAGAGCACAAATACGATGCCCGCCAATACGGTAACCGTAGCCAAAATGTGTAGAAAGTATCTTTTGAATTGCATTTTCTCCTCCGTGATATATAATGTCATGACTTCACCGCAAAAAACGACCGCAGAGACGCCGAGAGTGAAGAGTTCCACAAATATAACCTCAAATGTGTTAAGTCTCATTAAGTCGTATCATCCAATGTCTCACAAAGTTGTAGCGCCCTCCACTCGTTCCAGGTGAACGGTAGAGCCAGTTGGAAGCCATGCAGATTGACCAAGGACCCCAACTCGCCCATCAACTCGTTTTTCGAAAGTCCTTTGATCGGCAGGCGCTTTCTCAACTCTCCCTCTGGAGCATAGAACATCAGGTGTCGGTCAGTCGGGTCGAAAGTAATTTCCACATCTTTCTTGATCCACGCCTTGCCCAAGACGTAAGTTTGATCCCCCAGAGAGACCGCTCCCACGTTGCTCGCTCTGCGGAACCAGCGCCCTTGGGCCAGGTAATTGTCAACACGGGACAACTGGTGATTACCCACATGTCTCCTTTGGTCTTGGGAATGGATGCTTGCTGGAGAATGGGTGTGTCCAAAAGTTGTAGGACAACTGCGAGCAGTTGTCCTACAAAGTGGCCAGGTCCGACAAAATTGGGACATACCCTGGAGAATGCCAGGGTAGCAGCAGTGATCAAGACAGCACGGATGCCTGCGAGGAGCACATAAGGGCCATCACGGTCTCCAGAGAGGCCGAGTTTGCCTCCCAGCCGACGCAGCCACAAGACCATCT
>Ga0209162_1000408_pt1 | contig 47523 bp, 47 predicted proteins | sample YNPNPMetaG_FD_187121 | JGI IMG/M metagenome (GOLD analysis project Ga0209162, IMG submission 187121) | Anoxygenic and chlorotrophic microbial mat microbial communities from Yellowstone National Park, USA - YNP NP MetaG (SPAdes) (version 2) ...
ATGTTTACTTCTATATCCTTTTCAATTGCTAATTTAACGAGTTGAATAAGAGATTCATAAAGAAATGGTTCACCACCAAGTATGTCAAGGTTTGAGATTTTGTTTTCTTTTAATAGGGTTACAAAACCTTCTATCTTCTCAGCAGGGAAATCCTTATTAATGAAATCTTGAGAGCCATTTCCTCTGTTAAAGCAGAATTCACAACTTTTATTGCATCTTAATGTTGGAAAAAACTGAACATATTCAATCATTTTTCAATAACTGGGCTACTGAGAATTCTAAATCTTTTATTATATCAGGGCTTTTTAGTATAGAACCCGGTTCATCGTAACCCAAATATGAAAGAGTGCTGTGTTCATTAACATTGATTGTTCTTAAAAAGGCTTTTAGCGTTGCTTCTGCACATGTAACGCCTATTTGTCCTTTTTTCATTCCACCAACAAGCATAATCAATGCTTTTCTCTTAAATTCTTCCTCAGGAATAATTTTTTTTAAAACATATTTTTCATACCATAAGCACTGACATCTATCAATGAGAAGTTTTAACTGACCTGGAATTCCAAAAAAGAATATGGGAGAGGCTATTATAATTCTGTGTACCTGCCTTAATAATGGATAAACTAAATCCATGTCATCAGAAATAATGCATTGCCCTGTATCCTTGCATCCGTCACAGGCTGTACAATCTGAAATATTTAATTCATAGGCTTTGATTATATGAACTTCGTGTTTTTCCTTTTGGCAAAGCTCAATTGCTTTATTAAGAAGAATTTCTGAATTTCCTTTTCTTGGTGAACCTAATAAGGCAAGAATTTTCATAATTAAAAGAGAAGCCCTTCCATAAGGAAGGGCTATTATTTAATCAATCTTTTTATACATTTTCTTTGGAGAACCGCAAACAGGACACTTATCTGGAGGCTCACCTTCTACTGTATGACCACAAACCTGACAGACATAATAATCTACATCTAATTTTTTGTCAAGATTTTCAAGGGCTTTTTTGAATAATTCAGCGTGAACTTTTTCAACTTCATTTGCATAATAAAAGCTTCTTTTAGCCTGTGTAGCTCCTTCTGCCTCTGCTTCTTGGAGCATCGGCGGATACATGCTTTCAAATTCATAGGTTTCTCCACCAATTGCTGCTTCAAGATTCTCTTTTGTGCTTTTTATTCCATTAGCTGCCTTTAAATGATTCATTGCATGAACAGTTTCTGCCTCAGCAGCTGCTTTGAAAAGTTTTGCAACTGCAGTATAACCTTCTTCCTCTGCTTTTTTTGCAAAGGCAAGATATTTTCTGTTTGCCTGTGATTCGCCTGCAAAAGCTTCCATTAAATTTTTAAGTGTTTTTTCCATAACTTCTCCTCCCTTTACATCTTTGCATGATATTCTTTTAAAGCCTTTCCAAAGGCTATGCCAAATTCATAGCATTTATTTAAGTCCTCCTCAGAAGGTTTGTATAGAACCCTTATCCCTGGCTCAAAGACTTCCAGTTTCATAGATTTAGCAATTTCATACATATCTTTTACTGCTTCACCGGACCAGCCGTAACTACCAAAGGCAGCAAAAAGTCTGTTTTTAGGTCTAAGTCCTTTTAAATAGGTAAGAAATTCTGCTACTGATGGGAAAATGCCATTGTTAAGTGTTGGAGATCCAACAATAACTCCCCTTGACTTCCATACTTCCTTTACCGCGACCGACTTTGGAGTTGCTCTCAGTTTAATTATTTTAACCGGAATTCCTTCATCTTCAAGCCCCTTTGCAATAGGAAAAATCATCTGTTCTGTACTGTGCCACATTGTATCATAAACTATTACTGTACCAAGCTTAGCCTTTGCATCAACCATATCAGAATAAAGAGATAACACCTTATCTATGTGAGAACGCCATATAACTCCGTGATCAGGAGCTATCATTTCAATCCCAATTCCAAGCTTTTTAACCTCTTCAATCTTTCCTTTGATAACATTTCCGTAAGGCATAAGAATATTGGCATAATAATCAATAATAGCATCTTCAAGCTCTTCCATTGAATGGTTTTTTACAAATTCATCGTCAAATCTTTCAGCTGAGGCTATATGCTGACCAAAGGCATCCTGACTTATAAGAATTTTTTCTTCTTTAATATAGGTAAACATTGAGTCTGGCCAGTGCATCATTGGTGTCTCAATAAATTGAAGTGTTCTCTTGCCAATTTTAAGTGCATCTCCTGATTTGACAACACTGACTTTGTATTTTGAAAGGTCAATAAATCTGCCGAGTCCCTTTTTACCTCTCTCTGTTAAGTAAATATTTGCAGATGGAACAATTTCTAAAATTTTTTCCAATCCACTTGCATGGTCATTTTCAATGTGATTAATCACAATGTGTTTGATTTTTTGGAGGTCAATAATTCTTGAAATATTTTCAATTGAGATATATATAAAATCATGATGAACTGTATCAAGAAGTGTTGGTTCTTCATCATCTATTAAGTAGTTATTATAGCTTGTTCCACGAGGAGTTTCATAACCATGAAAATCTCTTACTGCCCAGTCAGTAACGCCAACCCAGTATATACCATTCTTTAATTCAACTGGCTTCATATTTATTCCTCAAGCAAAGAATTGAATTTATCAAGATGAATCTCTTCTTCTTCAAGGATTTGTTCAAAGAGTTTTCTTGTTACATAATCTTCTTCTTTTTCAGCAAGCTTTATGATTTCCTTGTAAAGGGTTACAGCTTCTTCTTCTGCTTTTTTATCAAGCTGAAGCATTTCAGTCAAGTTTTTGCCAATTGTAATTGGGTCAGGTTGAGTAGTAGGAATTCCTCCATAAAAAGATATTCTTTCTGCAATCTTTTCTGCATGAAGCATCTCATTAATTGCAAACTGTTTTAAAAGCACACCAACAGGTTCTGCTTTAATACCCTTTGCCAGAACATGCTGCCACATATACTGAATGCTTACCTGAAGCTCTCTTGCAACTGCTTTTTGCAGTTTTTCCATAAGCTCATTGCTTATCATAGGACACCTCCATTTTTAAATGATTTGATTTATTAATTTGAGGGTTTATATTCTTTTAGAGTGCCACGACTTCCGCAGGCAGGACATTTCTGAGGTTTGTGTTTCGCTGTTCTAATTGAGCCACATATGCTGCATTGATATTCTTTGTGTCCAATCTTGATGTCTTTTTTTTCTTTACATTCTGGGCATAAAACATGTATTGTTAATTGAGCATCAAGAATATCAAAATCAGGAAGATACTGATGCAAATCAGGAAGCTCAATTTTTTGATAAATATCAAAAACTTTTTTGCATTTTATACATATTGCATGATGATGTTCTGTTGTATCAGGGTCAAATCTTCTTTTCTCAGGGTCAATATGAATCTCTTTAACTCTGTTTGTTCTTTTTAAAAACTCTAAAACATTATAAACTGTGGCAACAGACATTGTGGGAAAATTATCGGATAATGCTTCATAAATCTCCTCTGCTGAAGGATGTTGCTTATTACCGTCAAGATATTTTATGATAGCCAGCCTTTGTGGAGTCCATTTAATTTTTGGTTTCATTATAATAATTCTAAATAAAAAATAATTAATTTGTCAACAAATTTTTAATAAAAATATTGTATAATTGAAAAAATATTAAAGGAGGCATCCTATGGAAAAAGGAGGAAATGAGAAAATATTCGGAGGATTAGGTGCCATATTTGTTGTTCTTAGTTTTGTCCCATATGTGGGATTTATTCTTGGAATTGCAGGAATAGTTTTGTTATTTATTGCACTCCATAAATTTGGGGAGATATTTCAAGATAAGAACATTTTTAACAAATTTCTCACTGGATTTTTAGTTTCTCTGGCAGGCATAATTATCTTTTTTATATTCGGTATTTTTTCATTTATTCCAATATTTATGAATGCAAGGCATGAAGGTGGCGCACCAATGAATTTTGACATGGGAATGTTTGGAATTGGAATTATTTTTGCAGTCATTGTTTTCTATATAATTAATATCATCGCTACTAATTATTACAGACAATGTTTTAACCTTATGTCAGAGTATACTAATATAAATCTTTTCAGACTTGCAGGAACATTTATTTTCTGGGGTGCTATTGGATTAATTGCTTTTGGACTTGGAGCAATTGCTATACTTGTAGGATGGATATTGCTTGCTGTAGCATTTTTCAGTCTGCCACAAACATATGATACTGTAGATACAATACCGCCGGAGTAATTCCTGAAGCAGCTATTATATTAAACTCATTGTATAATTTTATAAATTTTTGATGACATTTCTAAAAAGCAGATAGAAATGGAGATTAGAACTATCAACAAAAAAGTATTGCTTTAAAATAAAGTAAAGCTGAAAGTACTCAATTTCTTATTATTGAAAGAAAGCTTTATTTCTATCAGTAATTTTGAGTAATTTGATACCCTTTTAGCTATTGAGTTATAATTTATTTTTTATATAATTCGTTTTTCTGGAGGAGCAAATGAAAATTATTGTCTTTATTAAACAGGTTCCCGATGTTACAGAGGTAAGAATTGACCCTAAAACAAATACTCTTATAAGAGAAGGTGTTCCAAGTATAATGAATCCCTATGACCTCCATGCATTGGAGGCAGCACTTCAGATTAAAGAATCTACATCAGGTAAAGTTACAGCAGTAACAATGGGACCACCTCAGGCAGAAGAAGTTTTAAGAGAAGCAATATCAATGGGAGTGGATGAAGCTGTTTTACTTACAGACAGAAAATTTGCAGGAGCAGATACATGGGCAACTTCATATACTCTCTCAAGGGCAGCAAAAAAATTAGGTTTTGATTTGATAATATGTGGCAAACAAGCAATTGATGGAGATACAGCACAGGTTGGCCCTGAAATGGCTGAATTTCTTGACATACCGCATATCTCTTATGTAAGAAAAATTGAAAAAATAAGTTCTTCGGAAATGATAGTTGAAAGATTAATGGATGACTGTTATGAAAAAATATGGGTTTCATTGCCAGCACTTATAACTGTTGTAAAAGAACTTAACAATCCACGCCCACCATCAATCAGGGGTAAAATGGCAGCTAAAAAAGCAGTGATTCCAAGATGGAATGCTGATGAGATAGAGGCAGAAGAAGAAAAAATTGGACTTAAAGGTTCACCTACTATGGTTAAAAATATATTTGCTCCTCCGCCAAGAGGTGAAAGAAAAATTCTTGAGGGAACACCAGAACAACAGGTTAATACACTACTTAAAGAATTAAGGAGGTTAGGATGCTTATAAGAATTGACATAGAAAAATGCACAGGCTGTGGTACATGTGTAAGTGTTTGCCCTTTTGGTGCAATAATCCTTAAAGATGATAAAGCATTCATAACAGAAGCATGTAATCTTTGCGGTTCCTGTGTTGAAGCCTGTCCGGAGTCAGCAATTATTGATGAAAGAGGCAAAGAACAGACAAAACAGGAAGACTTTAAAGGGGTCTGGATATTTGCAGAACAATCACAGGGCAAGATTGCTTCAGTTGCTTATGAACTACTCGGTATAGGTAGAAAGCTTGCTGATGAACTCAAAACAGAGCTTTCTGCTGTGCTTTTAGGCAAATCTGATGAGATTGAAGAGCTTATAAAATGGGGTGCGGATAAGGTGTATTATACTGATACACCTGAATATAATTATTTAGATGACGAGTTGTACTCAAAAACTTTTATTAATCTTATTAAAGAGCATAAACCTGAAATACTTCTTGCAGGAGCAACAGCTATAGGACGCTCTTTTATTCCAAGGGTTGCAGCAAGACTGAGAGTAGGATTAACTGCAGATTGTACTGGACTTGAGATAGATAAAGAGACAGGTAATCTTTTGCAGATTCGCCCTGCTTTTGGAGGAAACATAATGGCGACTATTGTTTCTCCAACAAGCCGTCCTCAAATAGCAACGGTAAGACCTCGTGTTATGAAAAGAGGAGAGTATAACCCTGAAAGAGCTGGCAGGATAATAAAAATAGAGCCATTAAAACCAACAGGAAGGGTTAAAATTCTTGAGAGGATTGAAGATACTTCATTCTGTAAAGTCAATCTTCAGGATGCAAAAGTTATTGTATCAGGTGGCAGAGGGCTTGGTGGTCCTGAAGGCTTTAAAATATTAAGAGAACTTGCAAACCTCCTTGGAGGAACTGTTGGAGCTTCTCGTGCAGCAGTTGATGAAGGATGGATTCCATATGCTCATCAGGTGGGACAGACAGGAAAAACTGTATGTCCTAAACTTTATATAGCCTGTGGAATATCTGGAGCTGTTCAGCATCTGGTTGGAATGCAATCAAGTGATATAATTGTTGCAATAAATAAAGACCCTAATGCTCCGATATTTAATGTGGCAACATACGGTATAGTTGGGAATTTAAATGAGATTGTTCCTTTAATGATAAAAAAGCTTAAAGAGGGTATAACTGAATGATAGCATTTGTTTTTCCGGGTCAAGGTTCTCAGTATGTAGGAATGGGCAAAAATATTGTTAAATTTTCACGAGATTTATTTGAAGTAGCAGGCAATATTCTTGGTCTTGACCTTGAAAGACTCTGCATTGAAGGACCTGATACAGAGTTAAACAAAACAGAAAACACTCAGCCAGCAATTCTTACAGTGTCTTATGCATTACTTAGAAAAGTTTTTGAGTTAGGAATAAAACCTGAGTATGTTTCAGGACATTCTCTTGGAGAATATACTGCTGCATTATGTGCAGAGGTTTTTTCATTTTCTGATGCTATAAAGATAACAAGAAAAAGAGGCAAACTCATGCAAGAAGCCTTGCCAGAAGGCAAAGGAGCTATGACTGCAATTTTGGGATTGGATGAAGAAAAAGTAAAAGAAATATGCAAAAGCGTGACTAATGGATATGTTGAGCTTGCCAATATTAACTGCCCTGGGCAGATTGTAATATCTGGTGAAGCATCCGCTGTCAGAGAGGCATCAGAATTAGCAAAACAAAAGGGTGCTAAAAAAGTTGTTCAACTGCAAGTAAGTATTCCATCTCATTGCATGCTTATGAAATCTGCATCAGAAAAGTTTGAAGAGTTTTTGAAAGACTTTGAACTTCAAGATGCTAAATTTTCTATTATAAGCAATTCAGATGCTTCAGAAAAAAGAACTGTTACAGAAATAATAAATTCTCTTGTAAAACAGCTTTATACCCCTGTAAGATGGCAGGAGTGTGTAAAATATATGATTTCAAAAGGTGTGGATACTTTTATTGAAATCGGACCTGGCAAGGTTCTTTCAGGCTTAATAAAAAGAATTGACTCCAGTGTCAAAATTTTAAATGTTAGTAATATTGATGATTTAGAAAACTTAAGAAAGGAATTAAAATGAGAAAGAAGGTAGCTATTATAGGTGCAGGCAATGTAGGAGCAACGCTTGCTCTTTTTCTTGTAAACAGCGGTCTTGCAGATGTTGTGCTTTTTGATATTGTTGAAGGATTACCTCAAGGTAAATCGCTTGATATTCTTCAAAATACTGCTGTTTTGGGAATAAAATCAAACATTTATGGCACTAACAATCTTAATGACCTCGCAGGTTCTGAAATTATTGTAATTACTGCAGGACTTGCAAGAAAACCCGGCATGAGAAGAAAAGATTTGCTGATGGCAAATGCAGAAATTGTTGGAGGAATAGTAAAAAAGCTTGCTCCTCAATGCCCTGATGCTATTTATATTGTTGTTACAAATCCGATGGATGTTATGGCTTATGTTACTCTCGCAGTCTCCGGTTCTAAAAGACAGAAAGTTATTGGAATGGGGGGAATTCTTGACTCTTCAAGATTTAAAACTTTTATAGCAATTGAACTTGGAGTTTCTCCAAAAGACATAGAAACTTTAGTTCTTGGAGGTCATGGACTTTACATGGTTCCACTTGTAAGATTTACTACTGTAAAAGGTATTCCCATTGATAAAATTCTCCCCCATGAAAAAATAGAGCTTCTGATTAAAAGAACAAGAGAAGGTGGAGCAGAAATCGTATCACTTCTTAAAACAAGTTCTGCCTATTATGCTCCAGCCCAGTCAACCTTTGAGATGATTAGAGCAATAATTCTTGATGAAAAAAGAGTTTTACCCTGTTCAGTTTATCTTGATGGTGAGTATGGTGCAAAGGATGTTTTCAATGGTGTGCCTGTTATTTTAGGAAATCAGGGTTTTGAAAAAATAATTGAGTTGGAATTGACAGAGAAAGAAAAAAAGTCTTTTGAAAATTCAACAGAAGAAGTTAAATCCATGATAAAAATTCTTAAGGAGGAAGGCAAAATATGACAGAAAAAACTCTCGTTATCATTAAACCTGATGCTGTAAAGAAAAATCTAATCGGCGAGATAATTGCAAGATTTGAAAAAAGAGGTTTAAGAGTTTCTGCACTAAAAAAAATTCATATGAACAAAGAACAAGCTAAGGGTTTCTATATTGTTCACAAAGAAAGACCTTTTTATGAATCCCTTACAGATTTTATGTCTGAAGGTCCTATTGTTGTTATGGTTTTAGAGGGTGAGGATGCCATTGCAAAGGTTAGAAAAATTATGGGAGCAACAAATCCTGCGCAGGCAGAGGAAGGAACAATAAGAAAAGACTTTGCAGAAAACATTGAAAGGAACGCAGTTCATGGTTCTGATTCCCCTCAGTCAGCCTCTTATGAGATTCCCTATTTCTTTTCAAATTTAGAGATTCTTTAAAAATTGGGGTCTCCTTTAAAAAAGGGAGACCCTTTTATTTCTAATATAAAGTTATTAAACCAGAATGGCATATTTGCGCAGGTACTGATATATCTGAGAAACTCCTGTTTAAAATTGTCACTAAAGAGACCAAAACCTAAAGACTTATGAATATCTCCAAAATTCCAGAAAGCGATTTCTTCTATCTCTTTTCTATTAAAATTAAATGGTCCGTCATGAATTGTACAATAGGTATAAACAAGCTCGCTTTCATAATCATTTGAGTGAATATATGTATAAAGAAACCTGAGATTTTGAGAAACTATCCCAAGTTCTTCAAGCATCTCCCTTTTAGCTGCAGTTAGTATATCCTCTCCTGGAATCACATGACCTCCCACAGATGTATCCCATTTGCCAGGTGCTACATCTTTATGAGAGGCTCTTTTTTGCAACAACAGTTCTCCCTTTAAGTTGAAAATTAGTATATGAACAACTCTATGAAGCATGGAAGGATTCCCGTGAATGATGCTTCTTGGTGCTATTGAAATAATTCTACCATCTCTGTCAACAATCTCAAGAAATTCTTCCATCCTGCTATTGCGCCCTCCTCTATGCTTTTTTAATGCCGGTGGTGGGAGTTGAACCCACACGGGATTGCTCCCAGCGGATTTTGAGTCCGCCGCGTCTGCCATTCCACCACACCGGCAGTAAAAAAACAATATCATAAAAAATATTCATTTGGCAAGAAATTTAAAAATTAACTTAAAATATATTAATATTTCAAGGGAAGAAATTATGCCAAAGTCTGAACCAGTAATAATTATTTTTGCCTGTCAGTGGTGTGCATATCAGGGTGCAGATGATGCAGGCAACCAGAAGTATTGTTATCCTCCTGATACTTATATTATAAAAGTGCCATGCACTGGAAGAGTTGAGCTGGAATTTGTCATTGAAGCATTAAAAAGAGGAGCAGATGGAGTATTAATCGGAGGATGTCATTTAGGTGATTGTCATTACAGAGATGGAAATTACAAAGCCAAGATGAGAATAAATCTTTTGAAGCGAGTTCTTAAAGACATGGGAATTGAGCCAGAAAGGGTTCAGATTGAATGGATTTCTGCAAGTGAGGGTAAGAAATTCGTAAAAACTGTTAAAGATTTTGCTCTCAAAATCAAAAATTTGGAGAAAATTGAAAAAGATGAATAACTTAAAAGTTGCCTTCTATAATGCCGGAGGATGTGGTGGATGTGATATGTCAATTCTTGATTTATCAGATTTTTTTATAAATTTTGCCAAAAAATTTGATATTGTCTTCTGGACACCGCTAATTACAGATTTTAAGTATAAAGAGCTTGATAGCATACCAGAAGGCTATATTGATTTTGGCTTTTTTAGCGGTAATTTAAACAATTCTGAGCATGAAAATATTGCAAAAATAATGAGAAATAAATGCAAAAATATAATTGCTTTCGGCATCTGCGCCACAGAAGGAGGCATAAGAGGACTTGCTAATTTATATTCTCCTGAAGAACTTATAAAAACAGCGTATATAAAAACAAAAAGCAATAATACTGAAAAAATTACTCCCCAGGAAAATTTTACTTATGAAAAAAAATATAACTTAAGTCTTCCTTCTTTGAAAGAAGTTAAAACACTCAGACATGTAATTAATGTTGATTACTATATTGGAGGCTGTCCACCCCATCATGAACACATGAAAAGGATTATTAATATGATTTTAAATGATAAACTTCCATTAAAAGGTTCATGGCTTACAAATGGAAAATCAGTTTGTGAATTATGTGAAAGAAATTCTTATTTTAAAGGTGAAGCTAAAATTCCTGTTAAAACAATAAAAAGAATACATGAAGGCAGTCCTGACCCTGATAGATGCCTTCTTGAGCAGGGTTATCTATGCCTTGGTCCTTTAACACAGGGAGATTGCGGCTGTAGATGCCCTAATGTGAATATCCCATGTGCAGGATGTGGAGGTCCTTTAAAAGAAGTTAAAAATTTTGGGTTAAGAGCAATCAGCACGCTCGCAAGTCTTCTTGAAAATGAAGAGCTTGTTGAAATGATTCCTTCACCTTTTTTTCTGTTTTACAGATATACATTAGCAGAGTTTATTGCAGATAACAAAATTTTGATAAAAAAAGGTAATAAAAAATGAAAAAAATAGAAATAAATCCTATGACAAGGCTTGAAGGACATGGGAAGATTATCATTTTCCTTGATGAGAAAGGAAATGTGGATGATGCTTTTATGCAAACTGTTGAATTTGTTGGATATGAGAAAATTCTAAAAGGACTCCAAATTGAGGAAGTTCCGAGAGTTGTAAGTACAATATGCGGCGTTTGCAGGGGCGTTCACTTTACAGCTTCTATGAAAGCATCTGATGAAATATTTGGTGTAAAGCCAACTCCAACTGCAAAAAAAATAAGAGAAATATTTTACAATGCCCATATAGTTGAAGACCATACAACAGTAATGTACGCTTTTTGTTTTCCTGACTTCATATGTGGCTTATTTTCCTCTCCCTCTGAAAAAAACATATTGGGACTTTTAAAAAAAATTGGAACAGAGCTTGGGAGAGAAATACTCAAAAAAAGAGCTGGTGCTTTAAAAATTTTTGAAATGCTCGGAGGCAGACCCTCTCATCCCGTAACTGCTCTTCCTGGTGGCTGGGCTAAACCTGTAAAAGAGGAAGAAAGAAAAGAAATACTTAAAATCGCAGATGAGCTAATAGAATTGGGCAAATTAACTCTTAAAATTTTTGAAAACTACATTATTAAAAACAAAGAATATGAGGAATTTTTCAGGTCAGATGTATACAGGATTGTTTTAAATTACCTTGGCGGAGTTGATGAGAATGATAAAATAGCCTTTTACGATGGCACATACAAATTTATTGATACTAAAGGTAATGAAATAGGCAGATTTAAAGGCAGAGAATATCTTGAATATATTGCAGAGAAAACTTTGCCATGGAGTTATACAAAGGCTCCATATTTGAAAAAGCACGGATGGAAAGGCTTTATAGATGGTGAAGAGACAGGTCTTTATTGTGTTGGTCCTCTTGCACGATTTAATGTTGGGAAAGGCTTTAATACAGCTCTTGCACAGGAAGCCTTTGAAAAAATGGTTGATTTTTACGGAGGAAAACCTGTCCATAATATACTTGCCTATAATTGGGCAAGGGCAATTGAGCTTTTAAGTGCTGCAGAAAACATAAAAAAACTTGCTTCTGATGAAAGCATTACAGATAAAAATGTTCGGCAGGAAATCAAAAACTTTACTGGCGAAGGAATAGGAATAGTTGAAGCTCCAAGAGGCACATTAATTCACCATTACAGGACTGATGAAAAGGGTATTGTCAGTGAAGTAAACTTAATTGTCGCTACAACACATAATAAGGGAGCTGTAAATTTAGCGATAAAAAAATCTGCCAGACATTTTATAAAAGCTGGCAAAGTAGATAATGGAATTCTGAATTTAATTGAGATGGCATACAGACCCTATGACCTATGCCTTGCTTGTGCAACTCATGTAATTAATAGCATCATGCCTTTTCATATTTATATATATGCTCATGACGGAGAACTCATAAAGGAAATCAAGAACTATGAACTTACCTGAAATTACCATTAGAAAAGAGATTTCTTGAGCCCATTCAGTCATTCTGAGGGGGTAAATCCCCGTAGGCGCTGTCCTGAGCGAAGCGAAGGAACTCTCTAATTAAAAAACCTGTTTAGTTAAAAAAGGATGAGATTCTTCCCCTTCGCTTCGCTCAGGGTCAGAATGACCCTTTTTTGTTACCTTTTTTACTTGTACCCTAAGCCGAAGCCCTGAGCTTATGCGAAGGGGAAGCGAAGGAGTGACAAAAAAGAAACTCAGAATGACACCCTCTCTGTCACCCTGAGGCTTTAGCTGAAGGGTCTCCTGTGGAGATTCTTCGGTCGCTACGCTCCCTCAGAATGACAGAAAAGAAGCTCAGAAGCTGTCCTGAGTCGAAGCGAAGGAATGACAGAAAAATGCTCAGGCGCTGTCATAAGCCGAAGCCCTGAGCTTATGCGAAGGGGAAGCGAAGGAGTGACAAAAAAGAAACTCAGAATGACACCCTCTCTGTCACCCTGAGGCGAAGCCGAAGGGTCTCCTGTGGAGATTCTTCGGTCGCTAAGCTCCCTCAGAATGACAGAAAAGAGAGCTCTATCGGCAAATTTAGGAAATTAACTGATTGCATAAAATAGTTTCAAAACTCCGTAAGAAATTAAAAAGGCAATAAGAGGAGTTATAACAAAGTTTATTGCAATTTTTCTAAGTAAGGTTATTTTTACTGTTTTTACTCCTTTTGTAATTCCAACTCCGCTTATACCGCCTATAATGCAGTAAGTTGTTGAAACAGGCATCCCCAAAAAAGTGAAAAATAAAACACAAACTCCAGCACCAAACTGAGCAGCAAATCCCGAGTAAGGGTCAAGAGTAGTTATGCCTTTACCAACTGTCTCAATTACTCTGTGACTTAAAAGAATTGCTCCGAGAAAAACAATTAAAGAAGAAATAAAAAATAAAAAGATTTTATCAATATTTATAGTGGAATGAATTACAGGACCAAGCACAGTAGCAAGTTCATTAGCGCCCGTATTATAAGAAATCAAAATTCCGCTTAAAAGAAGAAAACCTCTTAATAGTTTTTCAATCTTAAAAAAAGACAGCCTGGATATTGTTTTCTCAAGAATTTTATAGAATAGAAATGAGAAAATCATTGCTAATAAAGGTGATATTATCCATGAAATAGCTATTTTTAAAAGAGCTGCAGATTTAACACTGACACCTGAAGCTACAGCTGAGCCTGTAAGACTTCCAATTATTACCTGATGAGTGGAAAGAGGAAGTTTACGCCAGTTTGACAGTATTATTAAAGCCGCAGAAACAGAAAGGGACACTACAAGAATAGAGAAATTTACATCTGTTATATTTTTTCCCACTGTTTTCATTACTTTACTTCCCTGAAGCATTATGCCCAAAAAAACAAACACACCGAAAAGAAGTATAGCTTTTTTTAACTTTATTATTCCTGCACCTATGCAGATACCAAGTGCATTGGAGGAATCATTTGAACCTATACCAAAGGCTATAAAAAGACAGGTAACCAGTGCAATCTCTGTCATATCACCTCAATTCTATTTTTTATCTCAGACTTATCTCTATAATGTAAAGGTAATCGCTTGCATACTCTATTAAATCACTGACTTCTGTAATATTTTCTATAAAGTTTGATATAATTTCGCCTTCCCAGAAGTTTTTAATCTCAACTTTTCTGATTTTTTCTAATATATCAACTTTAATATCATCAACTTCTTTTTCATATACTCTGATAGCAAGATTTTTTTCTCTCAGGTCATTTCTCTTAGTTAACAAGCTCTCAAAGGCAATATAAAGCAAGTCACACATGTTTGTATTAATTATTGCAATCTTTACACATTCAGGGAATATTATTTTGTAGAGTTCAGGATTTAAATATCTAAACTCAAACGCTGCATCTTTTAATCTACCCAGAGCATCGTCAACAATTTCTATAAACCTGCATATATTAGGTCTTATAAAAGGGAGAAAAGCACCTTCATAAATTGTGGATGTAATCTCTCTTTTTACTGAATCAGCTTCTCTCTCAAGTTCTGCAACGCAAAAAGTTGATTCCCTATCTCCTTTTTCTATGGCATTTTTGAAACACTGAGCAGAAGAGCAAAAAATCTGAATATGACTTTTAATATTCTCAATTACTTTTTTTTCTAACTTTCCACCAGAAATAATTTTATCAAACATCTAAACTCTCCTTGCCCTTTCTATTAAAGTAGCAGACATAACATCCAGTAGAGAAACTACTCCTATAATCTGTCTTCCTTCATGGACAAAAACTCTTGCAATGTTAAATTTTTCCATTAGCTTAATTAAATGTCCTAACTCTGTTTCTTTATCAATACTTATTACAGGCTTTGATGCAATTTCTTCAACTTTAATTTTATGTGGGTTCAGATTTTGTGAGATAACTTTAAAAACAATATCTCTGACAGTAATAACACCATATACATCTTTATCGTCTTTTGGAAGAACAATCATGGATCTCATTCTTTTATCAACAAGTTTCTCAATAGCATCATAAACAGTTGCTTCAGGTTTAATTGTTTCCAGTTTTGTGTTCATTATTTCTTTTACCTTTGTCGTCATTTCATACCTCCATATATATTTTGTTTAGATAAAATAGATTATACTTTTTTATAGGAAGTTGACAAGGTTCTTTAAAACTTCTTATATTATAAGTTATAATTATAAGTTATAAATGCCACCGTAGCTCAGCGGGTAGAGCAGCTGATTTGTAATCAGCGGGTCGGGGGTTCAAGTCCCTTCGGTGGCTTGAAAAAACTGTTCTTAAAAAAGTTATAATTACTTTAGGATGGAGGGGTACCCGAGTGGCCAAAGGGGACAGGCTGTAAACCTGTTGGCGTCAGCCTTCGAAGGTTCGAATCCTTCCCCCTCCATTTATATATGCGGGAATAGCTCAGCGGTAGAGCGTCAGCCTTCCAAGCTGAGGGTCGCGGGTTCAAATCCCGTTTCCCGCTTTTTTACTGCCCATGTAGCTCAGTCGGCAGAGCACGTCCTTGGTAAGGACGAGGTCACCGGTTCAATCCCGGTCATGGGCTTAAAGTGACATTAAAGTTTTAGAAGATTTTAAGGAGGAAAGAGATGGGAAAGGCAAAATTTGAGAGGAAGAAGCCGCATGTAAATGTAGGGACTATAGGGCATATTGACCATGGCAAGACAACACTCACAGCAGCGATAACCAAGTATTTAGAGTTTAAGGGGATGGCGCAGTACAGGAGTTATGATCAGATAGACAATGCACCTGAGGAGAAAGCGAGAGGGATAACGATAAACACAGCCCATGTAGAGTATGAGACAGACAAGCGTCATTATGCTCATGTAGACTGTCCTGGTCATGCTGACTACATAAAGAACATGATAACAGGAGCGGCGCAGATGGATGGAGCTATACTTGTTGTAGCTGCGAATGATGGACCCATGCCGCAGACAAGGGAGCACATACTACTTGCAAGGCAGGTAGGAGTGCCATACATAGTGGTATTTATGAACAAGACAGACATGGTAGATGACCCTGAGCTACTTGATTTAGTAGAGCTTGAAGTAAGGGAGCTATTGAGCAAGTATGGATTTCCTGGAGATGAGATACCAATAGTTAGGGGTTCAGCGTTAAAGGCATTAGAGAGCACAAACAAAGACCCCAATGCAGAGGAATACAAGAGCATACAGCAGTTACTTGATGCACTGGACAGCTACATACCTGAGCCAGAAAGACCGATAGACAAGCCATTTTTAATGCCAATAGAGGATGTATTCACAATATCTGGAAGAGGCACAGTAGTAACGGGAAGAGTAGAGAGAGGGATAATCAAGGTAGGAGATGAAGTAGAGATAGTAGGGTTGAGGGAGACGAGGAAGACAGTAGCCACTGGAGTAGAGATGTTCAGGAAGATACTTGATGAAGGAAGGGCAGGAGACAACATAGGAGTATTGTTAAGGGGAATAGGAAAGGATGAAGTAGAGCGTGGGATGGTATTAGCAAAGCCTGGTAGCATAACACCTCACACGAAGTTTAAGGCAGAGGTATATGTACTTACAAAGGAAGAAGGAGGCAGGCATACGCCTTTTTTCAATGGATACAGGCCACAGTTTTATTTCAGGACAACTGATGTAACAGGAGTTATAAAGCTACCAGAGGGAGTAGAGATGGTAATGCCTGGGGACAATGTAAACATGCAGGCTGAGTTAATAGCGCCGATAGCAATGGAGGAAGGACTTAGGTTTGCGATAAGAGAAGGTGGAAGAACAGTGGGAGCAGGTGTAGTTACAGAGGTGCTGGAGTAAGATATGAGAGACATTATACTTTTACAGTGCACTGAGTGTAAAAATAAAAATTACTCTACAATGAAAAACAAAAAAAATACACCTGATAAATTACAATTAAAGAAATATTGTAAACATTGTAGAAAACATACTTTACATAAGGAAACGAAAGCTTAAAATTAGGCCAGTAGCTCTAACGGCTAGAGCACCGGACTCCAAATCCGGGGGATGGGGGTTCAAATCCCTCCTGGCCTGTTTAATATATTTCGGAGAAGAGGATGATAGGGAAATTAAAAAATTTTTTCAGTGAAGTCAAAATTGAAGCAAAGAAAGTTAATTATCCGAAAAAAGATGAAGTTATTGCTTCAACATGGGTTGTTATAGTTACAGTTCTGATTATTTCTTTATTTTTAAGTGCTGTTGATTTTATACTGTCTCGTATAATAACCAATTTTATAAGGTGAAAATATGGCAAAGCAGTGGTATGTTGTTCACACAATGTCTGGATTTGAGGACAGAGTTAAGGCTTCTATTGAAGAAAAGGTGAAAACAAAAGGTCTTGATGATAAAATATCAAGAATCCTTATCCCTACTGAGAAAATTATTGAATTAAAAGGTAAAAAGAAGAAAGAAACAAGTAAAAAGTTTTATCCCGGATATATTCTTGTTGAAATGGAATTGGATGAAGATACATGGCATTTAATAAGTTCAATACAGAGAGTAACAGGCTTTGTTGGGGGTAAAAATCCTACTCCAGTCCCGATTGAAGAGGTTGAAATGATACTTCAGCAACTTGAAAAAGGAAAAGCTCCCCAAATAAAGAGTCATTTTGAAAAGGGAGAAAATGTAAGAATTATAGACGGTCCGTTTACTAATTTTACAGGCTATATTGATGAAGTTGATTCTGAACATGATAGAGTAAAAGTAATGGTAAGTATTTTTGGAAGACAAACACCTGTAGAGTTATCTTTTTCACAGGTTGAAAAGGTATAAAGGGAGGAATAAATATGGCTAAAAAAGAAGTTGTTGGGCAGGTTAAGCTTGTTATACCTGCGGGAAAAGCAAATCCTGCACCACCTGTAGGACCTGCACTTGGTCCACACGGAATTAATATTATGGAGTTCTGTAAGCAGTTTAATGCTCAGACTCAAGCTATGGGAGAAACTCTTATTCCTGTTGTAATCTCTATATACAAGGACAGGTCTTTTAGTTTTATTCTCAAAACTCCACCAACATCTGAGCTAATAAAAAAAGCTGCTGGTATAATCAAAGGCTCTGGAACAACTGGCAAGGAAAATGTTGGCTCAATATCAATTAAACAGGTTGAAGAAATAGCAAAAACTAAAATGCCTGATTTGAACACAACTTCTCTACAATCTGCTATGAACATGGTTATAGGGACAGCAAAAAGCATGGGCGTGGAGATAAGGGGGTAAGATAAATGGGGAAAAAACTATCTGCTGTAAAAGAAAAGCTTGACTTACTTAAAGAATATTCTCTGGAAGAAGCAATTGATATACTTAAAGAAAACAGTTATACAAAATTTGATGAAACTGTTGAAATGGCAATTAATCTTGGTGTTGACCCCAAAAAGTCTGATCAGGTTGTTCGTGGCTCTGTAGTTTTGCCAAATGGCACAGGGAAAAAAGTAAGAGTTCTTGTTTTTGCAAAAGGAGAGAAGGAAAAGGAAGCAAGAGATGCAGGAGCAGACTATGTTGGTGCAGAAGATTTGGTTGAAAAAATACAGCAAGGATGGCTTGAATTTGATAGAGCAATTGCAACACCAGATATGATGAGTCAGGTTGGTAAACTTGGTAAAATTCTCGGACCAAGAGGACTCATGCCCAATCCAAAATTAGGGACAGTAACTTTTGATGTTGCAAAAGCGGTCAAAGAGGCAAAGGCAGGCAAAATTGAATATAGAACAGACAAAGCAGGCGTTGTTCATGTTCCATTAGGTAAAGTCTCTTTTGAAAGAGATAAAATTGTTGAAAACGCTATAGCGGTTCTGAAGTCTGTTATTAAAGCAAAACCACCAACATCAAAAGGTAAATACATAAAGAAGGTGGCATTATCATCAACAATGGGACCTGGTTTAAAGATAGATATCTCAAATTTAAAAATATGATACAGGCTTTGCCTGTTATAAAAAAGTCTGAGACAGCAGGTGCCGAATGGCTTAATGAAAAAAACGCCTGCCGAGACAGGGAAGTAAGAATATCAATAAGAGCCTTCACTGTTCTGCTGTCCAGGAAAGGAGGGATAATCTGAGTACAACAAGACAAAAAAAAGAAAAACAGATAGCTGAACTTGTTGATAAGCTATCAAAAGCTAAGTCATTTGTTTTAACTGACTTTCAGGGTTTAACTGTGTCAGAAATCTCTGAATTAAGAGATTTTATGAGAAAATCTGGCGCAGAGTATAAGGTGTGTAAAAACACATTGTTCTGGCTTGCTCTAAAGGAAGCACCTTTTAAAGATCAAATCAAGGATTCTTTAAAGGGCTCCACTGGAGTGGTTTTTGGTTTTGATGACCCAGTAATTGCTGTAAAAAAAGCCTTTGATTTTTCAGAGAAAAATGAAAAGTTGAAGATTAAGTTAGGAGTTGTGGAGGGAAAAGCATATTCTTTGAAGGAATTAAAGGAAGTATCAAGCCTGCCTTCCAAGAATGTGCTGTTAAGCATGTTAGCAAGTGGTATGAGTTCTCCTTTAACAAAAATGGCTTGCGCGCTTCAGGCAATAAATCAGAAACTTCTTTATGCATTAGAGCAATTAAAAAATAAAAAAGCACAATAAGGAGGAAAAAATTATGGCAATATCAAAAGAAGAGGTTTTTCAGTTTTTTGATAATTTAACTATTATTGAATTAAGTCAGTTTATCAAAGAGTTTGAAGAAAGATATGGTGTAACAGCCGCAGCACCAGTTGCAGTTGCTGCAGTGGGAGCACCAGCTGCAGCAGGAGCACCAGCTGCACCAGCTGCAGAAGAAAAAACAAGCTTTGATGTTATTTTAAATGCAGCAGGTGATAAAAAGATTCAGGTAATTAAAGTAGTAAGAGAAATTACAGGACTCGGTCTTAAAGAGGCTAAGGACCTTGTTGATGGCGCTCCAAAGCCTGTAAAAACAGGAGTATCCAAAGAAGAAGCTGATGCTATAAAAGCTAAACTTGAAGCTGAAGGTGCAACAGTAGAAATTAAGTAGTAAATAAATAAAGGAAAAGGAGAGCCATGATAAAGCCTTTAAGGGAGAGAATAAATTTTGGAAAGGTACCTCCGCTTCTGGAGGTACCTTATCTTTTAGAGTTTCAAAAAAAGTCTTTTGAGAGATTTCTTCAGAAAAATGTTCCACCTGAAGAAAGAACTGAAGAAGGTCTTCAGGCAGCTTTAAAAAGTGTTTTCCCTATAAGTGATTACAATGGAGCAACAACAATTGAGTTTGAATCCTATTCAGTTGGAGAGGCAAAGCTAAATCCTCGAGAATGCCTAATTAAAGGATTAACATACTCAGTGCCTATAAAAATTAAGGTACGCCTGAATATATGGGATAAAAACGAAGCAGGTGAAAAATTTCTAAAAGAATCAAGAGAACAGGAAGTTTTCCTTGGAGACCTTCCAATGATGACTGAAACAGGAAGTTTTATAATAAACGGAGTTGAAAGAGTTATTGTCAGTCAGTTACACAGGTCTCCCGGTGTATATTTCTCACCAGATAAGGGTAAAAGCAGAATTAGCGGAAGATTTTTATATACTGCAAGAGTTATTCCTGTCAGGGGTTCATGGCTTGATTTTGAGTTTGATTCAAAAGACCTTCTGTATGTCAGAATTGATAAAAAGAAAAAACTCCCTGCAACTATTGTTCTTAAAGCATTAGGATATAGTAATGAAGAATTACTAAAAATATTTTATCCCATTGAAGAGATAAATATAAAAAGTGAAGATACTTATACACGGGTAGTAACAGATATACTCGCCGGGGTCAGAACAAAGTTTGATATTTATACACCAGATGGTAAAGAAGTTTTAGTTAAAGAAGGAAGTAAAATTACCAAATACGCTTTAAGAAAAATGAAAGAACTGGGCATAAAAGAGATTCCCATATCTAAGAGTGAAATAATAGGCAGAATAACCCTTTCAGATATAGTTGACCCTGTTACAGGTGAAGTAATAATTGATAGTAATAAAGAAATCACAGAGGAAGCTTTTTATAGAATTCTCAATACAAAAATAGATAAACTGCACTTGCTATTTATTGATAATATTAACTATTTACCTTCTTTAAGAGAAACTCTGCTAACTGACAAGGTAGAATCAAAGAAAGATGCCTTAAGAGAGATTTACAAAAAACTCAGACCAGGAGAACCAGCAACAGAAGATGCCTCTCAGGAGCTTTTTTATGGCTTATTCTTTGACCCCAAAAGATATGACCTTTCACCAGTTGGAAGACTGAAATTAAATCAGAAACTTAATCTTGATATTCCTCTTGATGTAAGAGTTTTGACAGATAAAGATATTATAGAAATAGTCAGATATCTACTTAACTTGAGAACAGGGAAAGGTGAAGTAGATGATATTGACCATCTTGGCAATAGAAGAGTAAGGGGTGTTGGTGAACTTCTTGAAAACCAGTTCAGAATAGGACTTGTTAGAATGGAAAGAGCCATAAAAGAAAAGATGACCATAACAGAAATAGATAAAGCAATGCCTCATGACCTGATAAATTCAAAACCTGTTATGGCAGCCATTAAAGAATTTTTCGGTTCAAGCCAATTAAGCCAGTTTATGGACCAGACAAACCCCTTAAGTGAGATTACTCATAAAAGAAGACTCAGTGCATTGGGACCAGGTGGACTTACCCGTGAAAGAGCAGGTTTTGAGGTTAGAGATGTGCATCCAACTCATTATGGAAGAATCTGCCCAATAGAAACACCTGAAGGACCAAATATAGGATTAATTACTTCACTTGCCTCATATGCAAGAATTAATGATTTCGGCTTTATAGAGTCGCCTTACAGAAAAGTTGTAAATGGCAAAATAACTGGTGAAATACAATATCTGAGCGCACTTGAAAGTGAGAGATATGTTATAGCTGAAGCAACTACACCAATAGACCAGAAAGGAAATCTCATGGGAGAAACGGTATCTGCAAGGGTCGGAGGTGATTTTAAAATGGTATCACCTCAAGAAGTCCATTATATGGATGTTTCTCCAAAACAAATCGTCAGTATTTCTGCCTCCTTAATTCCTTTTCTTGAAAATGACGATGCAAATAGAGCTTTGATGGGTTCTAATATGCAAAGACAGGCTGTGCCTTTAATCCATACAGAGGCACCTATTGTTGGTACTGGTATGGAAATATATGCTGGAAGAGACTCTGGTTGGCTTGTTTTAGCTAAAAGAGCAGGAATTGTAGAAAGTGTTGATGCTACAAGAATAGTTGTAAGGGTAACAGAAGAAGGTGGCGGGGTTGATATATATAATCTGGTTAAATTCCATAAATCAAACCAGGGCACATGTATGACCCAGAAACCTATTGTAAATGTGGGACAAAAAGTAGAAAAAGGAACAATTTTAGCAGATGGACCTTCAACAGACAAGGGAGAATTAGCGCTTGGCAGAAATGTCCTTGTTGCCTTTATGCCTTGGGGTGGTTATAACTTTGAAGATGCTATTCTGATAAGTGAAAGACTTGTTAAGGACGATGTTTATACTTCAATTCATATTGACGAATTTGAAATAGAGTGCAGGGACACAAAGCTGGGTCCAGAAGAAATTACAAGAGAGATTCCTAATGTAAATGAAGAACTTCTTAAGAATCTTGATCAAACAGGCATAATTAGAATCGGTTCAAAAGTAAAAGCAGGTGATATTCTTGTAGGAAAAGTCACGCCTAAAGGCGAGAAAATATTTACACCGGAAGAAAAACTTCTTCATGCCATATTTGGCGAAAAAGCAGAAGATGTTAAAGAAAGCTGTCTATATGTGCCTCCGGGGATTGAAGGAGTTGTTATTGATGTTAAAATTCTTACAAGAAAAGGAAAAGAAAAGAGTCTGAAGGCACAGGAAATAGAAGAGGAAGAGATAAAATCTATAGAGAGAGACAGGGAAGATGAAATAAAGATTCTTAAAGAAGCAAAGGCAAGTAAAATAAGAAAAATTTTAAAAGGGAAAGTCACTCTTGAAGATGTAAAAGATTCCAGAGGAGGCAAGATTTTATGTCAGAAAGGCAAAAAATTAAAAGAAGATGTACTGAATATTCTTGATGTAAATCAGTTACTCAAGTTGAAAGTGGAAGATATTGATATCAAAGAAGAAATAAAAAGGATTAACAAAGAAGTAGAGCAGAACATAAAGCAGATTTATGCAAAGTATCAGGAAAAGATAGACAGAATTAAAAAAGGTGATGAACTTCCTCCAGGAGTTAATCAAATTGTTAAAGTTTATATTGCAATGAAAAGAAAAATTCAGGTTGGAGACAAAATGGCAGGTAGACATGGAAATAAAGGTGTTGTTTCAATGGTTCTTCCTGAAGAAGATATGCCATACCTTGAAGACGGAACTCCTGTAGATATAGTGCTTAACCCACTCGGTGTTCCTTCAAGAATGAATGTAGGACAGATTCTTGAAACTCATCTTGGCTTAGCTGCTAAAGCACTCGGAATTCATGTAGCAAGCCCTGTTTTTGAAGGTGCAAAAGAAACCGAGATAAGAGAGTTACTGAAAAAAGCTGGTTTGCCTCATCACGGACAAGTGATACTTTATGATGGTAAAACAGGCGAGCCATTTGAAAGACCTGTTACAGTTGGTTATATGTACATGCTAAAACTACATCACCTTGTTGCTGATAAAATCCATGCACGGTCAATTGGTCCATACTCTCTTGTTACTCAACAACCCCTTGGAGGTAAAGCACAATTTGGTGGTCAAAGACTCGGAGAAATGGAAGTATGGGCACTTGAAGCTTATGGTGCTGCCTACACGCTTCAAGAGTTTCTTACAGTAAAAAGTGATGATATAACGGGCAGATCAAGAATGTATGAAGCAGTTGTGAAGGGTCATCCTGTTCTTGAACCCGGTGTGCCTGAATCTTTTAATGTATTAATAAAAGAACTCCAGAGCCTTTGTCTTGATGTAGAGCTTCTGGAGAAAAAGAAAAAAATAGGGGGACAATCTTGATAGAAGACATTTATTCCCTTTTTCAAAAACCAAAAAATCCAAAAGACTTTGATGCAATTAGAATTAAACTTGCTTCACCTGAAAAAATCAGGGAATGGTCATATGGAGAGGTGAAAAAACCTGAAACTATTAATTACAGAACATTTAAACCTGAACCTGATGGATTATTCTGTGCAAGAATATTTGGGCCTGTTAAAGACTGGGAGTGTCTTTGTGGTAAATACAAAAGAATGAAACATAAAGGTGTTATATGTGACAAATGCGGAGTTGAGGTTATTCAATCCAAAGTAAGAAGAGAAAGAATGGGGCATATAGAGCTTGCTACACCTGTTGCTCACATCTGGTTTGTAAGAGGTGTACCAAGCAAGATGGGAATGCTCCTTGATATGTCAGTAAGACAACTTGAAAGAGTTATTTATTATGAAGATTACATCGTAATAGACCCAGGTGATACTCCTTTAAAAGAAAAAGAAATTCTAACTGAAGAAGAATACAAGAAAAAAGTTTCAGAATACGGAAACAAGTTTAAAGTTGGAATGGGAGCAGAAGCTGTAAGGGAACTTCTGAAAAAAATAGACCTCGATGTCCTCGCAAAAGAGATTAAAGAAAAAATAGATACCGCAACATCTAATGGCATTAAAAGAAAACTTACAAAAAGGCTCAAGGTAATAGAATCTTTTAAACAGTCTGAAAACAGACCTGAATGGATGATTCTTGATATAGTGCCTGTTTTACCACCTGAATTAAGACCACTTGTTCCTCTTGATGGTGGAAGATTTGCAACCTCTGACCTTAATGATTTATACAGAAGAGTGATTAATAGAAATAATCGTCTTAAAAGACTTATGGAGTTAAGAGCTCCAAGTGTAATCATAAGAAATGAAAAAAGAATGCTTCAAGAAGCAGTAGATGCGCTCTTTGATAATACAAAAAGGTCAAAGGCTATGAAATCAGGAAGCAAAAGACCTCTTAAATCCCTTAGTGATATGATAAAAGGTAAACAGGGAAGATTCAGACAGAATCTCCTGGGAAAGAGAGTTGATTACTCCGGAAGGTCAGTAATTGTAGTAGGTCCTGAGCTTAACCTGCATCAGTGCGGACTGCCAAAAACAATGGCAATTGAACTTTTTAAGCCCTTTGTTTTCAATAAACTTGAAGAAAAAGGTTATGCTACAACCATTAAACAGGCTAAGAGGCTTGTTGACTTAGAAGGTCCAGAAGTATGGGATGCTCTTGAAGAAGTAATAAACGAACATCCTGTTTTGCTTAACCGTGCTCCCACATTACATAGACTCGGGATTCAGGCTTTTGACCCTGTTTTAGTGGAAGGTAAAGCTATAAAACTTCATCCTTTGGTATGTACTGCTTTTAATGCTGACTTTGATGGAGACCAGATGGCAGTGCATGTTCCTCTGTCTTATGAAGCACAGGTAGAGGCAAGAGTCCTGATGATGTCAGTAGGAAATCTTCTTTCTCCTGCAAATGGAAAGCCCATAGTAGTTCCAACACAGGATATGGTACTTGGTATATACTATCTGACAAAAATAAGAAAAAATGCTAAAGGTGCTGGAAAAGTATTTTCAGATGTTGAAGAAGTTGTGTTTGCATACCAAACAGGTGTAGTAGAAAAACATGCTCCAATAAAAGTCAGGCTAAATGGCAAGCTTGTTGATACAACCGTAGGAAGAATTTTATTCAGAGAAATAGTTCCCTCTGCAGTTCCTTTTGAAATGATTAACAAAGAGATAACTAAAAAAGAGTTAGGCAAGATTATTGACCACATTCACAATTTCCTCGGGAAAAGAGAAACTGTAATATTTTTAAATAATCTTGAAAAATTAGGCTTCCAAATTGCCACAGAGTCTGGAATTTCTATATGTATAGATGATATGCATATTCCTTCTAAAAAGGCAGATTTAATAAAAGAAGCAGAGACAGAGGTTATGGAGGTTCAAAAACAGTATGCTGACGGATTGATAACTCAGGGAGAAAGATACAATAAAGTAATTGATATCTGGGCAAATGTTACTGAAAAGGTAGCAGATGAGATGATGAAAGAACTTGGAGCAGAAGAAGGTAAAGAGTTCACAGAAGAAGAACTCGCAGAGAGAAGGTCTTTTAACAGTATATTCATGATGGCAGACTCAGGAGCACGTGGTAGCATTGCTCAAATCAGACAGCTTGCTGGAATGAGAGGACTTATGGCAAAACCCTCAGGCGAAATAATAGAGACTCCAATTAAAGCAAACTTCAGAGAAGGTTTGACTCCATTACAGTATTTTATATCCACCCACGGAGCAAGAAAAGGCTTGGCGGATACAGCTCTTAAAACAGCAAATGCAGGTTATTTAACAAGAAGACTTGTAGATGTGGCTCAGGATGTGATTCTTTTAGAAGAAGACTGCGGGACAAAAGACGGAATATATATTACTGCACTTATTGAAGGTGGAGAAATCATAATGCCTCTTGAAGATAGGTTATATGGTAGAACCCTTGCAGAAGATATTAAAGACCCTCTAACAGGAGAAATAATTGTTAAAAGGGATACTTTGATAGACCAGCCTACTGCTAAAAAAATTGTTGATGCAGGAATTGATAAAGTAAAAATCCGTTCGGTTCTCACATGCAGAACAAAGTTTGGATTATGCTCAAAGTGTTATGGAATGGATCTTGCAAGAGGAGAACCTGTTGAAATCGGAGAGGCAGTTGGTGTTATCTCTGCCCAGTCAATTGGAGAACCAGGAACCCAATTAACAATGAGAACCTTCCATATAGGAGGTGCTGCAACAAAAATCGTAGAGCAGGCTGTTCTTGAAGCTAAAAACTCTGGCATAGTTAAATTCAAAAATGTTCACTATGTTGAAAGAAAAGATGGTTCACTTGTGGTTCTTAATAGAAATGCAACAATTGCTATTGCAGATTCATCAGGCAGGGAAAGAGAAAAATACACATTAGTTTATGGCGCGAGAATAGTTGTCAAAGATGGACAGCAGGTAGAACAGGGTCAGAAATTAGTTGAATGGGACCCTTATGCTACTCCAATTTTAACTGAAATCGGTGGTAAAATTGCTCTCGGAGATATGGTTGAGGGAACTACATTCAAAGAAGAAACAGATATTACAACAGGACTTTCACATAAAGTAATAATTGATTATCCTGCAACATTTAGACCAAGAATTACTATAAAAGACAAAGAAGGCAAGACAGCAAAATTGCCAAATGGCGCACCTGCGAGATATCTACTTCCTGCAGGCGCTATTTTGATGGTGGATAAAGGTGATATTGTTGAGCCGGGCGATATTTTAGCAAAAATACCAAGAGAAACAATAAAGACCAAAGATATTACAGGCGGACTTCCAAGAGTAGCAGAACTTTTTGAAGCAAGAAGACCAAAAGAGTCTGCAATTGTTAGCGAAATAGACGGTATTGTTGAATTCAGGGGCTCCCAAAAAGGTTCAAGAGTTATTGTTATCAGAGGCGCTGATGAAACAAAGGAATATCATATACCAAAAGGCAAACATGTTACTGTTCATGACGGAGACTGGGTGAAAGCAGGAGAGCCTCTTGTTGACGGTTCTATAAATCCCCATAATATTCTTGATATTTTAGGACCAACGGAATTGCAGAGATATCTTGTTGATGAAATTCAAAAAGTTTATAGACTGCAAGGAGTATCAATACATGACAAACATATTGAGGTCATTGTTAGACAGATGATGAAGAAAGTAAGGATTGAAGATCCTGGAGATACTTCCTTTCTTATGGGTGAGGAAGTTGATAGATTTACCTTTATGGAGGAAAATGAAAGGGTTAAAGCTCAAGGTAAAGAACCAGCAAAAGGTAAAGCTCTTTTACTCGGTATTACAAAAGCTTCATTGTCAACAGAATCATGGGTTTCTGCAGCTTCATTCCAGGAAACTACAAGAGTTCTTACAGATGCAGCAATAGAGGGTAAAATTGATGAGCTAAGAGGGCTGAAAGAAAATGTAATAATGGGAAGAATTATTCCAGCAGGTACAGGATGTCCATCTTATAAAGACACTTTAATAAAAGGTGAATTTTATACCATGCAGATAGAACACTCAGAAGAAGAAACTGCAAACTAATTTTTCAAGGAAGAAGTGGTTTTTTAAAGCTACTTCTTCCTTATTTTTTTATGAATAAAGAAAAAGTAACTCAGAATGCGAAGCTTTTTCCAGAAGCAAAGCCGAATGAGTCAAATGCAACGCAATTTCCTAAAGCAAAGTGGAAAGTTCAAATGAAAAGCTTTTCTCAGAGGTAAAAAAGTAAGTGCCAAAAAGCAAAGCAGGAAATACCAATTTACCCAAATTGCGAAGCAATTTCCTGAGGCGAAGCCGAAAGTGCCAATTTGTTGTAGATGTTATGCTTGGAAGTTTAAGTACATGGTTAAGAATTTTAGGGTTTGATACTTTATATAGAAATGATTACAAAGACATAGATTTAATAAAAATATCTCTACAGGAAGAGAGAATTCTCCTTACAAGAGACCATGCTCTTGCCAAATCAAGGTTATTAAAAAAAGTTTTGTTAATAAAATCAGAAAACATTAAAGAGCAGATAAAAGAAGTAATATCAAGCATAAAAGAAGAAGTCAATTTTTCCAAACTTAAACCTCGATGTCCTATATGCAATGGACAGATGCAGAAAATTAATAAGTTGAGGGTTAATCTGGATATACCAGAGTATGTAAATATGACAAATCAGCAGTTCTTTAGATGCAAAGAATGCGGAAAAGTCTACTGGCATGGAACACACAAAAACAACATTGATCAGTTAAAAAAAGAAATCTTTGAAGAAATTGGTATAAAGGGGATTGACATATAATAATCAAAACATTTAGTATCAACAATATGTTAAAAATTGCTGTTATAGATGGTCAGGGTGGAGGAATAGGTGCATATATTATCAAAGCATTAAAAGAAGCATTTAAAGATAATGTAGAAATTATTGCTCTTGGAACCAATGCAGCAGCAACAGCAAATATGATGAAAAATAAAGCAAACAAAGGCGCCTCAGGTGAAAATGCAATGATTTGGAACTGCTACAAAGTTGATTTAATTATAGGACCCTTAAGTATTCTAATTGCTAATGGTATGATGGGAGAGTTGACTGGAAAGATGTCTGAAGCAATAGGAAATTCATCTGCAAGAAAGTTTTTATTGCCAATTAATCAGGAAGGAGTAGAGATTATTGGTGTAGTTAAAGAACCCCTTCCACATCTTGTGGAAAAATTAATCCTTCAGATAAAGGAGGAATTCAATGTGTGAAGCAAATGCATATGTGATTAAGAACGGACAAGAAGTCATATATTTAGAAGCAGTTGATATCCTTAGACCAGAAGGTAAAGAGATTTATCTTCGCAGCATATTCGGAGAGCAGAAAGTCTTCAGAGGCAAAATAAAGGAAATGTCCTTGCTTAATCACAAGATTATTCTGGAAGAAGAAAAAGACTGAAAATTTTCTCCCCATATCTTGATATGCTTGTAAGGATTATTGATTCAGGGCTAAGTGACCCGTTTCTCAATATGGCAATTGATGAAGCCATCAGTATATCTGTTCGTAATGGAAACTCTCCTCCCACTTTAAGGTTATATGGCTGGATAAAGCCTTCTGTTACAATTGGAGAATTTCAGAAAGCAACTGAAATAAATCATGATATTTGTAATAAATTAAAAATTCCAGTTGTCAGAAGACCAACTGGAGGAAAAGGCATCCTTCATTATGATGACCTTACTTACAGCTTTACTGCAAAAAAAGAAGGTATATTTCGTGGTAGCCTTTTTCAAACTTATGAAAAATTAAGTAGCATATTTTCAGAAGCTTTTAATTTGTCAGGTATAAAAACTGAAATAAAAAAAAACAGAGATTCAGTTAATAGAAGTTCCCTCTGCTTTGCACGTTCTTCATTCGGAGAAATAAGCTTTAATGGAATAAAAATTATGGGCTCTGCTCAAAAAAGATGGCGTGATGGATTTTTACAGCAAGGTACGATACCAATTATAGTAAACAGAGAGTTGTTGAAAAAAGTTTTTTTATGTATGCCTGAAGAAGCTGAAAAAATATATGGCTTAAAGGAAATTTACGATAATTTGACTCATTCGGCTTCGCCTCTGGAAAATGCTTCGCAATTGGTACTTTCGGCTTCGCCTCTGGAAAATGCTTCGCAATTTGAGGCAAGTGTGTTTAAAGAAAAGTTTAAAGAAAATATTAAACTTTGTCTGAGGATGGCTGGTTTTGAGATTGTTGAGGAGTCTCTTCTTGAAGAGGAGTTTGCTCTTGCTCAGGAACTTCTTCAGAAGTATCAGAACCCTCAATAACTCTTTCAGGTTTAAGAGTTTCTTCAATCTTTATATAGTAAGAAAGAAAAGCAGTGAACACAACCAGGCTTATATATACATGTGCAATCTGTGTAACAATCTGATAAACAGCTGCAAGAACAGGACCTATATTAGGTATTATCGCCAGTAAAGAACCTAATGACAGAATAAATCCGCCCATTAAAATATAAATAATAAAAAGCAAAGCAGACCTCCCAATTGTTTGAGGATGCTGAACAAGAAAAATTTTAGCATTTTTTATTGTCTGCCCAACAGTTAAATTCTTAATATAAATACCAAAAAATCCTACAAGTGTATAGGAAATCCACAAAAGAAAAACAACAAATCCCGCAACAAGAAAACTTAAATAGAAAAATACATTGAAAAATACTGACATAAAATAACTATACTTTTTTATGACTTCAATTAAATTAGATACCATTTCACCAATAAAGGCAAAAATTATTGATATAATGAAAAAGATAACCACCACATAAATACTAAAAAACAAAACTTTGATAGCAAACTTTTTGCCATATTCATGAAATTTTTTAATACTGAAAATAGAACTTTCTTTTAAATATTCTAATAAAGTACCTAATGTTCCTGAGAAAATATACGCCCATAGCAATATTATAAAAAACATGTAGAAAACAAGGCTTAATATTAGAATTATTGCAAAAATTAAAAATTTTTTAATCAAACTTATTGATGAAAGAAATATCTCAAGAAAACTGCCCTTCATTATGTCAGTTAAATCTATTCCAAAAACAACGAAGAAAATTCCAAGAGGAATACTCAGAATTAAAAAAAGTCCGAAAAAGGTAAAGAATAAAAACAAAAAATGAATAAAAATTAAAGGATAATTTTTATGAACTGCTTTTAATGAATCATTTATACAGTTAAAAAAGTTCAAGCTTCCCTCACTCCAGTAATTATAATGTCATATTTATCTGCCATTTCAACAACATTTTTTCTGTCAATTAGAATCGTTTTACCTGCTTCAAGAGCAAGCACCTTTGCTTTAGCATTAATCATGTTTTTTATTGTATCAATTCCTGCAACAGGTGCATCAAGTTTTAAATCTTGCTGTGGTTTGCTTACTTTTACCACAACAGCATCTTTAACAAATTTCCCTGCCCTTGTAATTGTCTCATCAGTTCCTTCAATAGCTTCTACAGTAATTACAGACATTTCTTTCACAACTACTGTCTGCCCAATATCAAGCTTGCCTATTTTTTTAGCAATTTTAAACCCAAAATTTATATCCTTCCATTCTTCCTCTGAAGGAGCTTTTCTTGTTAATACACCTTCGGGTGTAAAAAATTCAGGACATAACTGATATAAGTCTATTACCTTAAAACCTTCCTTGATAAACTCTCTGTCTACTATTCTGAGAAGCTGGTCATCGCCTCTTATTTTTGCGGAAAACAGCATTTTTATAGCCCTTAAATCAGGCTTTATTTTTTCTCTCTCAAAAATAATTTTTTTTGGCACCTTACCAGTTAGAACAACCTCTTTTACATCATTTTTTTTTAGAAATTTTATTATTTCATTCGCCTGACCTATATTTATCCATTTTATAGAATCGCTGTAATTTGAGAGTTCACTGGGAGCAAAGCCTTCAAGAGCAACAGTTATAACTCTGTACCCTTTATTTTTTATTTCTTTGGCTACAATTAAAGGAAGAATACCAGCACCTGAGATTAATCCTATCTGCATATACCTCTTTTGTTAGCCTCTATGAATTCTATTAAATGTTTTAGTTCTGGTATATCAGGAAGTGTATTTTTAACTTTTTCAATTGCTTCTTTAAGAGAAATTTTATCTCTGAAAAGTATCTTATAAGCTTTTTTAAGAGCATTTATAGTTTCTTCGTTAAAACCTCTTCTTTTCAGACCCACAGTATTCAGCCCATAAAGTTTTGCTCTTGCACCTGAAGCCATTGTGTAAGGAGGTATATCCTGACCAACTCCGCTAAATCCTCCAATCATTGCATAAGCTCCGATTCTTGTAAACTGATGAACCGCAACAATCCCTCCAATAAATGCAAAGTCTTCAACTATAACATGTCCTGCAAGTGTAGCAAGATTTGCCATAATTACATTGTTTCCAATTTTACAGTCATGGGCAATGTGCACATATGCCATAATAAAGTTATCAGAACCTATTTCCGTTAGACCATCACCAGAAACAGATGCCCTGTGAATAGTTACATATTCTCTTATTACATTATTATCTCCTATTTTTACACCTGTTTTTTCTCCCTGATATTTTAAATCCTGGGGAGGGAATCCTATTGTAGCAAATGGATAAATAGTGCAGTTTTTCCCTATTTCTGTTAAGCCATCAATTTGCACATAACTTATGAGTTTTGTTCCGTTTGCTATTTTTACATTATCTCCGATTATACAATAAGGTCCTATGCTTACATCTTCTGCTATTTCAGCTTTTGGGCTTACTATTGCTGTTTTATGAATATCTCTTGCCATAAATTATCCTCATTTTGTAACCATTGCTGTAAATTCTGCTTCTGTTGCTACTTTTTCATCAACTTTTGCAATACCTGAAAATCTCCATACTCCACCTCTTCTGTGTACCACCTGAACTTCAAACTTTATCTGGTCACCTGGTGTGATAGGCTTACGGAATTTGACTTTTTCAATGCTCAAGAATAAAACTCCTGTGCCTTCCATGCCTGATTTGAATGCTAAAACACCTGCAACCTGTGCCATTGCTTCAACTATGAGTACTCCCGGCATTACAGGATTTCCCGGGAAATGCCCCTGAAAAAATGGCTCATTCATTGTGACATTTTTAATCCCCACTGCCTTTTGTTCTGGAACAAGCTCAATTACTCTGTCAACTAAAAGAAAAGGGTAACGGTGAGGAAGAATACTCATTATTTCTTTAATATCAATCATTTTTGCCCTCCAGCCTCTTTATTTTTTCTTCAAGTTCTTTTACTTTTTTATAAAGCTCTGGAAGTTTCTGAAAAATTGCATTTGCTTTAAGCCAATCCCTGTGACCCATTACAGGAGTGCCTGAATAAACTCCTCTTGCAATTTTACCTGGCATAACGCCTGATTGAGCTGTAATTATAGTTCCTGGCTCTATTTCTACATGGTCTGAAATACCAACCTGTCCAGCAAGAATGCTCCCTGCACCTACTGAAGAACTCCCTGCTATGCCAACCTGTGCAACAATAATCACATTCTTGCCAATCTTCACATTGTGAGCAATCTGGACAAGATTGTCAATTTTAGTTCCCTGTCCGATAATAGTATATCCAGTTGTTGCTCTATCTATTGTTACACAGGCTCCAATCTCAACATCATCTTCAATAATCACTCCACCTATCTGAGGAATTTTATGATGTCTGTCTTCATGAAAAACATAACCAAACCCATCTGAGCCAATAACAGTTCCAGAATGAACAATTACATTGTTACCAATTTTTACATTCTCACGTACTGTAACATCAGGGTAGATTAAACAGTTAGCCCCTATATGGCTTTCCTTTCCAATAAAAGTAAAAGGATAAATTACAGTATTGTCTCCTATGGTTACATGTTCATCAATATAAACAAAAGGATATATAGTTACATTTTTACCAATCCGACATGACTGCGAAATTAAAGCTTTATCACTTATCCCTTTGCAGATATAAGGTTTTACATAAAACATTTCCAGAAGTTTAGCAAAAACAAATTGCGGATTTTCAACAATTAACTGAGGCTTGTCAAGCCCTTTAACTTCTTCCTTAACTATAAAGGCAGAAGCTTTTGATTGTTTTGCTGACTCAGCATATTTAGAGCTTGAAATGAATGCTATATCGCCTTCTTCTGCCTCCTTAATTCCTTTAACTCCTGAAATTTCAATCTCTTTTTCTCCTTTAACCTCTCCATTAAAGAGATTGGCTATCTCAGAAAGTTTCATTTTTTACCTTTTGTCTGGGAAGTTTTTTGATTTAAAATGGAAATTACCTTATCAGTTATTTCTACATCTGGTGAATTAAAAAGAATCAATTGCTCGGTTTTTTCAATAATCAGGTTGTAATTTTCTTTCTGGGCAATTTCATTTATAATCTGCTTTATCTCCTTAAGAAGGCTCTGGGTAATTTCATTCTGTTTTTTCTGTATCTCTACCTGATAATCTGCTGCAGTTCTCTGAAGGTCTCTTCCCATTCTTTCAATCTCTTCTTCTTTTGTTTTTCTTGCATCTTCACTCAAAACTGATTTTTTCTTATCATATTCTTCTTTGAGTGCTGTAATTTTTTTCTGCTTTTCTTCAAGGCTTTTTTGTTTTGACTCTACCATGCCTTGTAATTCTGAGACTGCTTTTTTACCTTCATCGGATTCATTTAAAACCCTGTATAAATCAACAACTCCTATCTTTAGCTCTGCACGAGCTGAAGATACAAACAAAATGGATAAAAATACAACTGCAAAAACTAAAACAAACTTCTTCATTTTTTCCTCCTCATTTTTTTTATTTTAGAAGAATGACCCGAACCCAAACTCAATTTTGGATTTTGATTCTCCTGGTTTCCTGTTAAGATTTATACCATAGTCTATTTTTACTGGACCAAGAGGTGAAAACCATCTAAACCCAAAACCTGATGTATATTTTATATTGTTTAAATTACTACCTGTATCGTAACCTTTTCCAATATCAACAAATACAAGTCCTTTAAGTTTCATTTCAGAGACAAGAGGGAAAAGATACTCTACATTAAAAATTAAAGCCCTCTTTGCACCAATTGGGTTGTCATCACTGTCTTTTGGTCCTGCTTCGCCATAACCCAATCCTCTTATTGTATCAAGTCCACCAACATAAAATCTTTCATAAAGAGGGTATTTTTTACCAAAAAGATTGTCTGAAAAACCTATTCTTCCTCTTAAATGCAAGGTTGATTCTTCAAATATAGGAAAATACCAGCCAAGGTCAAGCATGCTTTTCCAGAATCCTGTATCTCCTCCAAGACCTGCAACTGTTAAACTCAGAGAATGTCTCCTTCCTGTAGATGGGTCAATATAACTGTCTCTTGTGTCATTGATTATCTGAAAAGTAAGAGCACTTGTAAGAAGTTTACCTTCCATGTCTTTAATAATTGTATCAACATCTTCATCCACATCTGTTACAGTTGATTTCTCAATGTCATAAGTTACTGAAGCAGTCCAGTCTTCTCCATATCTTTTACCAAATGTCAGTGATAAACCATTTGCATCTCTAACATAGTTAACATACTCTCTTTTCTGTCTGTAAATATTTATACTGAAAATTATAGGTTTATCCATAAACCATGGGTCTCTGAAAGCAAGAGTATAGTATGAACTTTTTCCACCAAGCTCCCCTCTTATAGTAGCTGAGTAACCCCTTCCAAAAAGATTATTCTGAGTTATATCAACCATTCCTATTACATTGTCTATTGAACTATATCCACCACCAACAGTAAGAAAACCAGTTGGTTTTTCTTTAACATTCACATCAAGGTCAACTGATTTAGTCTCAGCATCTGGTTTCTGATTAATATCAACTGTTTCAAAATACTGTAAATCTTCAAGTCTTTTCTTGCTCTTCTGTATTTTAGAGGCAGAATATTCATCTCCTTCATCAACCCTTACCTCTCTTCTTATTACTTTGTCAATTGTTTTCACATTGCCAGATATATTAACCTTTCCTATTGTATATTTATCACCAGGATTTATTTTATACAAAACATCAACTGTCAATTTCTCTTCATTGGGTATTACATCTGGAGAAATTGAGCAAAGAGCATATCCTCTGTCAGCATAATAATAGTTTAGTGCTTCAATGTCTTTTCTCATTTTTGACTTGTTAAAAACTTCATTTTCTTTGAGTTTTATAAGCTTTTTCAGTTCCGCTTCCTCATTTTTATCCTTAAAGCCTTCAAGCTTCACAGAAGTTACCTTAAACTGTGGACCTTCAGATATGGGAATTGTAATAGTCATAGATTTTTTATCTGATGAAAATTCCAATTTAGGCTCACCAACAGAAACCTTTAAAAATCCATTGTCATAATAAAGATCTTTTATTCTTTCAATATCCTGAAGCATTTCATATTTTTTGTAATATCCGCTTCCTGTTATAAATGAATAAAATTTTCTTTCGGATGTTTTCATTGCTTTTTTAATTTTGCTGCTTGATAAGGCTTTGTTTCCCTCAAATTTAATTTCCTTTATCTTTACTTTATTGCCTTCTTCAATAACATACGTAAGCTCTACATCTGTTTCAGTTTTTTTCTTTAATACAGGAACAATTTTAGCAAAATAATAACCTTCTGATTCATAAAATGCTTTAAGTCTTAAAGCATTATCATTTATAAGTGTCACATCAGCAATAGCTCCTGCAGTTATAGTTACAGCCTCCTTAAGTCTATCTTCAGCATACTCTTTATTTCCTTCAAAGCTAACCCTTACAATTGTTGGCTTTTCCTTTACAAGATAAATAACCTTAACACCACCTTCAAATGGTTCTATATCAACCTTTACATCTTCAAAGTAACCCATTTTGTATATTGCTTTTATGTCCTCAGAGATTTTCTCCTGTGATATGGTTTCACCAAGTTTAAGAGAAATTTTGTTTTTAACAGCTGCGTCTTCAATTCTTTTTAATCCTTTTATTTCTATTGCTGTAACAGATGGAAGTTCCTGAGAAAAGGCATTCAATGGCAATAAAAAAACTATTATCATTAAAAAAACTAATCGTTTCATAACTTTTACCTCTCTTTCACTTTCGGCTTAGCCTTTGAGACATTCAGCTACGCCTCTGGAAAATGCAATGCATTTTGCCAGAATTTTTAAGTATATCATAATATTTTCAAAAAGTTAAACACATTAAATATTTTTTCATTGACAGTGCTTTGAATATATTTAAGGTCATCTTCAGTCTCTGCCTCAAAACGAAGCACAAGTGCTGGCTGAGTATTTGATGCTCTTATTAAAGCCCATCCTTTTGCTCCTTCCTGCTTCGCCTCAGAAAATTGCTTCGTAATGTTAAAGTTTATCCTTGCTCCATCTATAAAATTACAATCAAAATTTTTAAAATGCTCCTTGATTATTTCAACCACCTGAAATTTTTTCTCATCAGGACATTTAATTCTTATCTCTGGAGTTGAATACATTTGTTTCAAACCTTGCAAAAGTTTTTTAATCCCATAAGGCTTGCCTGCTTTTTTTATTATTTCAGTTAACCTTAAACTTGCATAGATTGCATCGTCGTAACCGAAGTATTTATCCTTAAAAAATATATGTCCGCTCATCTCTCCTGCAAGCAATGCCCCTTCTTCTTTCATTTTGCTTTTTATTAGAGAATGCCCTGTTTTCCACATTATTGGTATGCCACCTGATTTTTTTATTTCTTCATACATTATCTGAGAACATTTTACTTCACCAAGAATTTTTGCCTCTGGATGCTCTTTAAGTATAGCTTTCGAAAAAATTATCAGCAGTTTATCTCCCCAAACAGGGGTTCCTTGTTCATCTACAACTCCGATTCTGTCAGCATCTCCATCAAAACCTATACCAAAGTTTGCTTTTTCCCTTACAACCATTTCCTGAAGTTGTTTTATGTTTTCCATTACAACAGGGTCAGGATGATGATTGGGAAAGTTTCCATCTGGTTCTGAGTAAAGCTCTATTACTTCTGCACCAAGTCTTTTGAAAATCTCTGGAGCAACTATTCCAGCAGTTCCGTTACCTGAGTCAATGACCAATTTAATACCCTTGAATGAAGGGAATCTTTCAAGCATAAAATTTATGTAATCATTTATGATATCATGGTTTTCAATTGAGCCAGCTTTTTTGTTTTCAATAAACTTACCTGTTTCTATAATTTTTTTCAGTTCTGTTATTTTTTCAGCATAAATTGTATCCTTTCCTATACTTAACTTAAAGCCATTGAATTCCGGAGGGTTATGACTTCCTGTTATCATTATTCCACCTTCAACAGAAAGCCTGAAAAGAGAAAAATACTGTAAGGGTGTTGGACAGACTCCCAGGTCTACTACATTCGTCCCGGATTCTGTTATTCCTCTGACAAGAGCATCTCTTAAAGATTTTGAAGATTTTCTTACATCTCTTCCGACTGAAATTTTCTTCGGAGTCTTTCCTGTTTCTTTTTTAATTAAACTTATAAATGCTTTTCCAATTAAAAAAGCTACTTCTTCTGTTAGGTCTTTACCATATATTCCTCTTATGTCGTACTGTCTAAATATCCTGTCTTCCATATATATCTTCAAATCTTTTTATATCATCTTCTTCAACATATTCACCAACCTGGACTTCTATAATTTCAAGAGGAAGTTTACCCGGGTTTTCAAGCCTGTGTAAAGTGCTTTTAGGAACATAAACTGATTCATTTTCATGAACAAACTGCTCTTTATCACCTATGACAACTTTTGCAGTACCTTTTACAACAATCCAGTGCTCAGAACGGTGATGGTGCATCTGCAAAGAAAGAGTCTCCTTAGGCTTTACGACGATTTTTTTTATCTTATATCTCATTCCCTTTTCAAGCAGAGTAAAACTACCCCAAGGTCTGTAAGAGGTAATATGGTCTTTAACCTGCGGATATCCTTTTTCTGATAAGATTTTTACCAGCTCTTTAACCTTTTGTGAATCACCTTTTTTTGCAATTAAAAGAGCATCTTCTGTTTCAATAACTATAAGATCTTCAATCCCAATAGTAGCAATCAGTCTTTTATTTCCAATTATGAGACTTCCTTTTGTATCAATTGTTATAACCTCACCGGATAATGCATTTCCCTTTTTGTCTTTTTCAAAAACATCATAAAGACTTTCCCATGAACCTATATCAGACCAGAAAATATCAACTGGTAAAAGCACAGCTTTATCAGTCTTTTCCATTACTGCATAATCAATTGATATATTTGGCAATTTATGAAAAGTCTTAACAACTTCCTTTAAAGGTTTATCAAAAATTTTGCTTAATTCCGGGATATATTTTTTAAACTCTTCAATCATAGTGCCTGCCTTAAAGGCAAACATTCCTGAATTCCAGTAATAACCGCCTTCTTTTAGATAAGAAAGAGCTTTTTTAAGAGCAGGCTTTTCAGTAAACTTCTCAACAATAAACAATCCTTCTTTATTTTTTGCCTTTATATATCCATATCCTGTATCTGGTCTTGTTGGTTTGATGCCAAAGGTAACAATGTATCCTTTTTGTGCTAAAGCCTCTGTGGCTTTTATTATAGAAAGAAATTTTTCAGTATCTGTTATCAAATGGTCAGCAGGAGTTATGAAAAATATATCATCCAATCCTGCTTTATTGTTTTCCAGAGCATATTTTATTGAAAAAGCAATTGCAGGTGCTGTATTTTTCCCCACCGGCTCCAGTATTAACTCTAATCTTTTGTCGTTTTCTAAATCTCTTAAAACTTCCTCTGACTGATGAAGAACATAAAATTTGTGTTTTTCATTAGTTATTATAAATATTTCAGCATTGGGATAGTTGATAAATCTTTTAATTGTTTTCTGAAAAAAACTCTCAGGAACTTCGGAGTCTGAAAGAGGAATTTTTAAAAACTGCTTTGGAAAATTCTCCCTTGAAAGAGGCCATAGCCTTGTTCCCGAACCTCCTGCAAGAATTACAATCTTCATACCAAACTCCTTTTAAAGATATCCGTAATCCTTAAGTTTTTTTAGTAATTCTTCATCTCTGTCAGTTTTCCTATTGCCAATTAATCTTTCCACATACTTTGCAATAATGTCTGGTTCAAGATTAACACTGTCACCAACATTCTTAAATCCAAGAGTGGTCATTTTTAATGTATGAGGAATTATAACAACACTGAAGGAGTTTGTAAATAAATAAACAACTGTAAGGCTTATGCCATCAACAGCAATAGAGCCTTTAGGCACACAATATTTCAATACTTCCTGAGGAGCTTCAATTTCTATCTTTATATAATCTCCAGTTTTCTCAATCTTTTTTATGACTCCCACTCCATCAACATGTCCTGAAACAAGATGTCCTCCTAATTTGGTGTTGAGAGTCAGAGCTGATTCAAGATTTACAGGAGAGTCCTTTTTTAGTTCACCTAAGGTGGTCTTTTTCAGGGTTTCATAAGAAAGCTCAAAACTTAATACTTTTTTTGTCCTGTCAATTTCAGTTACTGTAAGGCATACTCCATTTACAGCTATACTGTCTCCTATTTGAGAATCCTTTATGAGCTTTTCAGAAAATATTTTAAGTTTTGCTCCCTGAGCAATCTTTTCAACTGAGATAACTTTACCGAGTTCTAATATTATCCCTGTAAACATTACTTTATTATTTTACCAATTCTGTTAAGTCTTGCTTTATGCTCTTCATTGTTCCATGACCAGTATATAATAAGTGCTTTACCTTTTACATCCTTTAAATCAACAAATCCCCAGAATCTGCTGTCATAGCTCTGGTCTCTGTTATCACCCATTACAAAAAGTTTACCTTTTGGAACCTGAATTGGTCCAAAATTATCACGGTTATCCATCTCTTTTGGATGAATATAATCATCAGTATGCTGAACATAAGGCTCTTTTAATTCTTTGCCATTTAAATAAATTTTCTTATTTATTCCCTGAATTATATCACCTTCAACTGCTATAACTCTCTTGATGAAATCTCTGCTTGGGTCTTCTGGATATTTAAAAACAATTATATCCCCTCTTTTGGGATTCTGGATTACAAGAGATTTTTCCTTTGAAAAAGGAGGCTTAATACCATAAATAAACTTGTTTACAAGCAGATGGTCTCCAATCAAAAGAGTTGGTATCATAGAACCAGAAGGTATTTTAAAAGCTTGAATAATATATGCCCTTATAAAAAGCGCAATTAAAATTGCTATACCTATGCTTTTTATGTACTCAAAAATTTTTTTTGTCATTTATCCTCCTATTCAACCTTTAAAACTGAAAGAAATGCTTCCTGTGGTATTTCAACACGACCAATTTGTTTCATTCTTTTTTTGCCTTCTTTTTGTTTTTCAAGCAATTTTCTTTTCCTTGTAACATCACCTCCGTAACATTTTGCAAGAACATTCTTTCTGAGCGGAGCTATGCTTTCCCTTGCTATAATTTTTCCTCCTATTGCAGCCTGAATAACAACCTCAAAAAGCTGTCTCGGGATAACTTCCCTGAGCTTTTGGGCTATGGCTCTGCCCTTGTAATATGCTTTTTCCTTGTGAACTATGGTGGATAAAGCATCCACCTGTTCTCCGTTTATCAAAATATCAAGCTTTACAAGTTCTGAAGGTTTATAGCCTATAAATTCATAATCCATTGACGCATAACCCTTTGAAAGAGATTTAAGTTTATCATAAAAATCCCACAAAATCTCATTTAAAGGCATTTCATAAACAAGTATAATTCTTTCTTTAGTTAAGTAGCTGAACTCTTTCTGAATTCCTCTTTTTTCCTGACAGAGCTTTAGAATATCACCAACAAAGGCTTCTGGCAAAATTATTGAAACCTTCATAAAAGGTTCTTCTATTCTTTCATAAATTTTTGGCATTTTGCTTGGATTGTCAATAAGAAATTCTTCTCCCTGAGTATTTACTATTTTATATCTAACAGTTGGAGCAGTGCTTATTAGTGAAAGATTAAACTCTCTTTCAAGTCTTTCCTTTATAATCTCCATATGCAACAGCCCGAGAAAACCACATCTAAATCCAAATCCAAGCGCAGCAGAAGTCTCAGGTTCAAAGAAAAAGGAAGAGTCATTAAGCCTTAATTTTTCAAGAGAGTTTTTTAACTCTTCATATTGATGAGTCTCAGTAGGATAAAAACCGCAGAAAACCATTGGTTTAACTTCTCTGAAGCCAGGCAAAGGTTTTTCAGCTGACTTATTAGCATCTGTTACTGTATCACCTATTTTAGTATCAGATATATTTTTTATTCCCGCAATAATGAAACCAACTTCTCCTGCTGACAATCTCTCTACATCTTTTGGAAGAGGCGTAAGAACTCCAACCCTCTGCACTTCATACTCTTTTTTAGTTGCAAAAAGTTTTATTTTCATACCGGGAAAAACTACACCATCAAAAACCCTTACAAGAATTATAACTCCAAGATAGTTATCAAACCATGAATCAAAAATCATTGCTCTCAATGGAGATTGAATATCACCCTTTGGATGAGGAATTTTTTTTACAACTGTTTCAAGTATCTCTTTTGTTCCTATGCCTTCCTTTGCAGATGCTAAGATGGCGTTTTCTGCTTCAATGCCAAGTATCTCCTCTATCTGTTTTTTTACTCTTTCAGGGTCTGCCTGTGGAAGGTCAATTTTATTTATTACAGGAATTATTTCATGATTGTGGTCAATTGCAAGATAAGCATTAGCAACTGTCTGAGCTTCTACTCCCTGCGTAGCATCTACAACAAGAAGGCTTCCCTCACAGCATGCAAGTGAACGGGATACCTCATAGGAGAAATCCACATGCCCTGGAGTATCAATTAGATTAAGAATATAACTATTTCCGTCATCTGCTTTATATGAAAGCCTTACTGCATGGGCTTTTATGGTTATACCTCTTTCTCTCTCCAAATCCATTGAATCAAGAATCTGTCCCATTTTCCCGCCAAGATTAACTGCTCCTGTAAATTCAAGAAGTCTGTCTGCAAGAGTTGATTTCCCATGGTCAATGTGAGCAATTATTGAAAAATTTCTTATGTTTTTCATTTACTCCTCAGGGATAAAACAGCACCAAGAATACCGCCGGAATTAACAAGTTTTGACTGCAAAATCTCAACATCCTCAACAAGTCCTTTTAAAGCTCTTTTTTTTGCTTCATTAATAGCGGTTTCAATATAAATATTCACAGCATTAGAAAGTCCACCTGTTAAAATAATTTTTTCAGGATGAAAAATATTGATAAGATTTGCAATACCTGCACCAAGAGCTTTCCCTGCTTCCTTGAGAACATTTCTGCATAAAGAGTCACCTTCCATAGCAGTATTATATATATCCTCAGGAGTAGCCCTGTAAAAATTACCTTCAAACATATTTTTTATAAGGCTTTCCTGTCCTTCTTCAATATTTTTTATAAGAGAATCTCTTATGGCTCTTCCTGAAGCATAGACTTCAAGACATCCTATGTTACCACAGGCACAGTTTTTCCCATTATAATTTATGCTCATATGACCAACTTCCATAGGAAAATCAGAAATTTTACCATTAAACCATAAGCCTCCACCAATTCCTGTGCCGAGTGTCAGAAGAACAAACTTATTGATATTTTTACCTTCGCCTAAATATGCCTCAGCAATTGTGGCAGAATCCGCATCATTTTCTACTTTTATATTAAAAGCAAATCTTTCCTCAAGTTTTTGTTTCAGGGGGAAATTGTCAAATGTTGGAATATTCGGTGATTTAATGATTACTCCCTCTTTATTAATCACTCCAGCAACCGCTGCGCCAATTCCTGCAATTTCATAGTTGCTGGAAAGTAAAGAGATTTGTTGCACAATCTTTTCAAATGGATTGTTTTCAGTTGGAATTTTAATCAGTTTGATAATCTCCCAACTATCTGAAACAACACCAATTTTTATATTAGTGCCTCCAATATCAAGCCCGATATAATACATATAAGAAATTATTATAACATAAGAGTTTCCAAAGCAAAAAATTTACCTGAAATTTTAAAGTTGTAGGTAGAGCTCTCTTTTCGGGTAATTTTGTGAACCCCTTCGCTTCCCCTTCGCAGACCCTTCGCATAAGCTCAGGGCTTCGGCTCAGGGCTTCAGCTCAGGGCTTCGGCTCAGGGCTTCAGCTCAGGGCTTCGGCTCAGGGCTTCAGCTCAGGGCTTCGGCTCAGGGCTTCAGCTCAGGGCTTCAGCTCAGGGCTTCGGCTTAGGACAACATCTGAGCGTCTTATTTTGTCATTCTGCCCCCTTTCTTGTCATTCTGAGGGAGCGTAGCGACCGAAGAATCTCATACCTTTTTTATCTTTTCTCTATAACACCTGTAATTAGAGATTCCTCGGGGGTTTTACCCCCTCGGAATGACAAAAAAAGGAGGAGACCCTTCGGCTTCGCCTCAGGGTGACAAAAAAAGAAGGGGACAGGTAAAAAATGTGTGGCAAGAAAAAAAAGACAGGTAAAAAAAGGGTGGCAAAAAAGTCATTCCTTCGCTTCCCCTTCGCATAAGCTCAGGGCTTCGGCTTAGGGTACAAGTAAAAAGGTAACAAAAAAGGGTCATTCTGACCCTGAGCGAAGCGAAGGGGAAGAATCTCATCCTTTTTTCACCCAATAGGTTTTTCAATTAGAGATTCTTTGGGGCATTAAGCCCCTCAGAATGACAAAAAAGGAGGAGATCCTTCCATTTGCTCAGGACAGCACCTACGGGGATTTACCCCCTCAGGATGACGGGATTAGAGAAAAAACCTCCTTTTTCTAATGGCAATTTCTTGTGAAATTCTGAAATTGTAGGTAGAACTTTCAGGAGAAAAAAGGATTGAAAAAATAAGAATTTTTATGCTATAAAAAAATATGATTACTCAATCAAAAAATGGCAGGAAAGAAAAAATTAAAGAAACCCTAAAAAAAGAGTTTACAGACTCTCAGGCAGATGTTCTTGCTGATGTTATAACAGATGCTTACAATGACCTTGTAAAAATAAGTGATTTCATTGAACTAAAAAATATTGTAAAAGAACTCGCTGAGGCTCAAAAACGCACTGAACAAAAAATTGAAGAACTTGCCGAGGCTCAAAAACGCACTGAACAAAAAATTGAAGAACTTGCCGAGGCTCAAAAACGCACTGAACAAAGAGTTGAAGAACTTGCCGAGGCTCAAAAACGCACTGAACAAAGAGTTGAAGAACTTGCCGAGGCTCAAAAACGCACTGAACAAAAAATTGAAGAACTCGCTGAGGCTCAAAAACGCACTGAACAGAGAGTGCTTGCTCTTATAGATTCCCACACTTTATTGAAAGCACAGGTTGGAGGGTTGAGTCATACTGTTGGTTATAGACTTGAAGACGAATCATATAAGGCTCTTCCAAAATTTCTTAAAGATGATTTTGGTATTGAACTCATTGGAAAGCTCAAAAGAGATTTTATTGAAATAGGTAAAGAAAAATATATTGAAGTAAATATTTATGGTGAAGGCAAGATTAAAGATAAGAAATACATTATAGTGGGTGAAGCAAAAACACAACTGAAAAAAAGGGATATTGATAGTTTTATACAAAGAGCAGATTTACTTAAACAGTTTATTACTCAAGACCAGATAAGGCTGATTGTAACATATCAGGCATCACCACAGGTGAGGAAATATGCTAAAGAAAAAAATATTAAAATTTATTTTTCCTATGATTTTTAGGCAAAAAGGACTTACACTTGTAGAAGTAGCAATAGTCCTTGTAATACTCGGCTTACTTATAGGCCTTGGAGCAAGCCTCATTGGTCCGCTTACAAAGAGGGCAAAAATAACAGAGACAAGGGATATAGTTAATGCGGCAGTTGAGTCGGTAATAGGCTTTGCAGCAAAAAATAACAGACTGCCTACAAATACTGAGTTTCCTCAAGCAGTAAGAAATCCAAATGATTCATGGACAAAACCTCTTGTTTATTTTTTTGACCCCGCTCTGACTATCACTCCCATGCAGCCAGCAGAAGGTATATGTGGAAGAAAAATAACAAATTCAATTGTTTGTACAGATGCAAACTGTACCAGTCAAATTCCAGATGTAGCTTTTATGGTTGTAAGCGGTGGACCAAATTACAATGTTCAAACCGGCCCATCAACTACTTCTCCTTGTCCTTCAGGAAAAACATGCTATAAAGTATATCCACAGGACAATCCTAATGTAGATGATTATCCTAATGATTTCACAAGACAGGAAGAATATGACGATATAGTCAAATGGGTAACTCTTGATGAGTTAAGGATCAAGGTAGGCTGTCAGGGTGCACAGCTAAAAATACTCAACAATGAGCTTCCTTATGGATACGTAGGAATTTATTATAATGCAACTATTTATGCTGAAGGAGGGGTACCCTTCCAAAGCGGGGGTAAATATAAATGTTGCATACAGGGTAATCTTCCATCTGGCCTTAACAGTCAAGATTGTACATTATTATCAGACAATTCAGATTGTTCATCATTATCAGAAGCTTCATGGGGACAAGCTGATAACTTAACAATATATGGCACGCCTACAGCGCAAGAAAGTAGAAGTTATATATTAACTTTCTTTGTAAGAGATAATCAAGACCCAAGCGGTCCCAATGACAACATTGCTCAAAAAACTCTTGTTTTAACCATCAACCCTTCTGGCAGCGGAGGCTGCCCTGCTTACAGGGTATGGAATCAGACTGGAGCAACAAGGGACTTTACAGTAAGTGAAATATGTAGAAATGATATACAGAATAACAGAGAAATCACAACAAATACAATTACTCTTAATTTAGGTGGTTCAATTAGTAGACGTGCCTTTAATTGTACATCAGAAGCAGTTCAAACACTTTACTATTCTGATGCAGTCGATGCAGATACTGACAAAGATTGTCTGGTTAATTTCACCCTTTCAGGTTTTACAGATAGATAGTACAGTTTATTAATACTTAAAATTGCCGATAGAAAATTATGTTTTGGACTATTTTGTCATCCCTTCGCTTGTCCCTTCGCTGCCCCTCTTTTTTGTCATTCTGAGCAATAGCGAAGAATCTCCTCCTTAGGAGACCCTTCGGCTTCGCCTCAGGGTGACAAGTAAAAAAAAGGGTGACAGAAAAAGTGTCATTCTGACCCTCTTATTCTGTCATTCTGCCTTCTTTTTTGTCATTCTGAGCGTCAGCGAAGAATCTCCTCAGGAGACCCTTCGGCTTTGCCTCAGGGTGACAAGTAAAAAAAAAGGGTGACAGAAAAAGTGTCATTCTGACCCTCTTATTTTGTCATTCTGACCCTCTTATTCTGTCATTCTGACCCCTTTCTTGTCATTCTGAGCGTCAGCGAAGAATCTCCTCCTTAGGAGACCCTTCGGCTTCGCCTCAGGGTGACAGGGAAAAAAAGGGGACAGGGAAAGGGTGACAAAAAAGGGGGCATTCTGACTTATCATTTTGTCATTCTGAGCAATAGCGAAGAATCTCCTCAGGAGACCCTTCGGCTTCGCCTCAGGGTGACAGATAAAAAAAGGTGACATTCAGAGTGACATGTAAAAAAAGAGTAACAGGTAAAAAAAAAGGTGACAAATGGGTCATTCCTTCGCTTCGCTCAGGACAGCGTCTGAACTTCTTATTTTGTCATTCTGAGCGGAGCGTTAGCGGAGTGAAGAATCTCATCTTTTCACCAAACAGGTTTTTCAATTAGAGAGTTCCTTCGCTGACCCTTCGCAGACCCTTCGCATAAGCTCAGGGCTTCGGCTCAGGGCTTCGGCTCAGGACAGCGCCTACGGGGATTTACCCC
>Ga0209162_1000412_pt1 | contig 47280 bp, 40 predicted proteins | sample YNPNPMetaG_FD_187121 | JGI IMG/M metagenome (GOLD analysis project Ga0209162, IMG submission 187121) | Anoxygenic and chlorotrophic microbial mat microbial communities from Yellowstone National Park, USA - YNP NP MetaG (SPAdes) (version 2) ...
CGGCGCCGCAAAAACGTCGCCTGTTTGCGTCGCTGCACAACACCGCCGTCCCCACGATTCTGCGCGCGGGTAACAAGATCAACGTCATCCCCGGCGAAGCCGAGTGTCAGGTGGATTGTCGTACGTTGCCCGGCACGACGCGCGAATCGCTGGAACAGGAATTGCGCGCGGTCATCGGCAACGACATCGAAATCGAATTCGCCCCATTTTCGCCCGCACTCGAATCCGACCCACACTCGCCGCTCTTCGAGACGATTCGCCAGGTGGTGGAAGAACACGAGCCCGGCGCGCGGTTGGTGCCAGGACTCATCACCGGCGGCACAGATGCCAAGAGTGTCACGCGACTGGGGACAAAAGTTTTGGGGTTTATCCCGATGCGCTACGAAGGACCCGCAATGACCGGGCTCTCGCACAATCACAACGAGCGCATCAGTGTAGCCAATCTGGAATTTGGCACGCGTGTGTTGTACGATGTGGTGACGCGGTTTTGTACGCAAACGTGAGGCGCGAAGCGTGAAACGTGAGACGTGAAACGTGAGACGTAAAACGTGAAGCGTGAAACGTGAAACGTGAGACGTGAAGCGCAAAGCGTAGGAGGTAAAGTTGAAGGGCGTGAAAGAGCCGCGAACGGAATTGTTCGCAGTTCGAAGAGATGTGAGATATGGATAAAACAGCATCCAATGCCACTAGCTGCATGGACATAGCGATCTATCTTCGCACCGCGCAGGCGCGCGCGCGGGAGCGTCGCAAGCAACTTGAGGCGCGACGGAGGAGAGCCACAGAGATCGCCGTCGCGGCTGCCACGATTCTCAAGCAAGACTATCAGGCACGTCGCGTTGTTCTTTTCGGCTCTGCGATTCATCCACGGCGCTTTCACTCGCGTTCCGATATAGACCTGGCAGTGTGGGGATTGGATGAACGCGAGTACTATCGGGCTGTGGCGCGCCTGCTGAGTCTGGATCCATCGTTTGAGGTGGATCTGGTCCAGATGGAGTACGCGCGTCCATTGTTGCGCCAAACCATCCTGCGAGAAGGAGTACCACTATGAGTGAAAACCTCGCCCTGGCAAGCCGAATTACCGAATCGCTCTTTGAATTGGAACGTTTGGTTGAACGGGCACTGAGGTTGCGCGATAAAGCCATGACCACAGGCGACGATGGCTACTGGGATGGAGTCGCGCTGAATCTGCATGGCTTTTACACGGGCGTCGAGCAAATCCTGACAGACATTGCGCAGACCGTTGATACGAGCGTGCCCACCGGCTCAGAGTGGCATCGCGATCTGCTCTTGCAGATGTCGGCTGAAGTGCCAGCGGTGCGTCCTCCCGTCCTTGCGCGCGACACGCGTCGCTGTTTAGATGAGTACCGCGGATTTCGACATGTCGTGCGCAACGTGTACACCTTCAATCTGCGCCCAAGCCGTCTGCGAGAACTGGTTGATGACTTGCCTCAATGCCTCGAAGCCACCAGGCAAGATCTAACCCGCTTTGTTGCTTTTCTGCAACAGTTAGATCGTCAGGACGAGCAGGCAAAATGAGTACGGATAAGCAGCGCAACGGGGAGGATGAGTCAAAGGATGGGAGGGGCGCGGTTTTGTATGCAAACGCGAAACGTGAGGCGTGAGGCGTGAAGCGTAGGAGGTAAAGTTGAAGCGCGTGAAAGAGACCCGGACGGAATTGTTGGTTGTACCGACGGTTCAGCAAGGTGTGCGCCGTGTGCATCGTGCGAATGAACTCGATGGCAAAACATGGACAAAATACTCGATTAGCATTTGGAGCGACATCAAAAAGTCGAAAGAAGAAATGGAGTTGGGACATCCCGCACTGTTTCCGCTCCAACTGGCGCAACGACTGATCGAATGTTTCACCACCGCAGAAGACACGGTAATTCTGGATCCATTTGCCGGAGTAGGGACAACGGTCATCGCGGCAGACCGTTTGAACAAAATGGGCATTGGAATCGAATTGTCGCCGGATTTCGTAGCCATCGCAGAAAAACGTTTGGGACAGCGCGAACTGTTCAGCGCACCAGCGCGCGCGAGCAAAATCTATTGTGACGATGCGCGCCACTTGCTCAAGTACGTCGCGCCGAATTCGGTAGACCTTGCGATCACCTCGCCGCCGTACTGGGATGTGTTGTTGCAAAAACGTACCGCTGACTACAAGGAGATTCGACATTATGGAGACGCGAAACTCGACCTGGGGAAAATCAGTGATTATGCCCAATTCCTCGACGCGCTGGCAGACGTATTTCGGCAGGTGCTTGTTGCGCTCAAGCCACGCAAATACTGCGTTGTCGTCGTAATGGACTTGCGAAAGAAAGACAAATTCTATCCATTTCACGCTGACCTTGCGCGCAAGATGGAAGAAATTGGTTTCATCTTCGATGATCTGATCATCTGGGATCGTCGCCACGAGTACAACAACATGCGTCCGCTCGGTTATCCATACGTGTTCCGTATCAACAAAGCCCACGAGTATATTTTGATTTTCCAGAAACCATAAGTGAGCGAGTCTTTGGAGAATTACCGATGATCACAGAAAACTATCTGGATGAAGACGTAGCGTATCTGCTTGGTTTGATTGTGATGCGTGGGCAGTTGTACGATCGCGGTTCGGAACGTGGAATCACGATTGAATTTCCATTCAAAAGTCTGGAGGTCGAAGGATACAATCAAGAACTGTATCTCCAGTTGAGTGTAAATCGGATTCGAGACCGTATCCAAGAATTGGTAGAGTCGCATGTACGCGTGGATCAGGTGGGCGAAGCATTTGTCTTCTCAATTCGATTCCTACAAAACCCGGTCACCTGGCGAAATCTTCGCTATTTGTTGAGCAATCGTCGTTCGTACAAAGAATTTCAGATTCCAGAGAACGTGATGAACGCTCCGCGTGCGGTACAAATCGAGTTTCTACGTGGCGTGGCTGATGTCGGCGGATTCATTCGCGAAAGCAATCGCTACGTGGATGGGCGACGGCGCGTGTATCTCGAAGTTCATAACCGTAACTGGCTTTTGCCAATTCAACTCTGCGCTTTGCTTCAGCAGAAACTCGATGTACCCGTCCAACTGATTCAGTGGGGACATCCCAACACGCGCGAGCCCGAAGGTGGACACAACTGGGCGCGTGAGCATCAAGTCAAAATCTTTGCCGAAGCGTTTGAAACCGTTGGATTCACAATCGAATACAAAAACGAAACACTGGAAAAATTTGCGCGCCAAGATCGTAAATTGCACGGTGCGCTTCACAAGTGTAATCCCAACCCGGAGATACGACGAGTCAAAAAGAAGAAACGCCATGCTGACGAGAAGAGTTCAACGCTGCCCGCGCGTTTGCGGAATCATCATTACGACGCGTACTGGCAAATTTGCCGTGCGCTGGGATGCAAACAATGTGTATCTGCCACATCACCTCTTCCGTTTGAAGATGACGTAGACGAGGAGGGTGAGATTGAAAACGCGACAACGAGCGATTAACTGGGGTTACCGTAACGAACGTGCGATGTATCCCGAAGTGTGTGTATGGCTTCGGAATGTACTCACGTCGCAGTTTCCGAGGTCCACTGTTATAGTTGCTGACACCTCTCGAGTTACATTGGGCGATTACCTAGAGCGTGAGGGGTTGAGCGAATTATTCTCCGATTATCAAACTTACGAAATCAATGTAGATGTCACAGGGATCGTCAGGCGGAAGAATCCTTGCCTCGCTTTTGTCGAATGTAAACTGACAGTTCTCACGTTACGCGATTTGAGCCAACTGCTTGGTTATAGCAAGGTGGCAAAACCAATTTACTCTATTCTCATTTCACCCGTTGGGATGAGCAAGGCATTATCACTCTTGCTGAAAATCTACCGCCGCTATGATGTACTCGAATATGCAGACAACCAACGACTAAAAATCGGCACATGGGACGCTGTTCGCAAGATGGTTGATCCTGCGACGATTATCCCAGCCGGCGAGCATTTCTAAAATCCCATTCATCAACCTCCCGGAGTATCCAATGAATCTTAACACTCTCGACAAAACTCTCATCGCCGAAACGTGGGCTTCGCGCGAGTTGTACGCCAACCTGGAGACGCTGTGCGAGTTCGGCAGTCGCTTTGCCGGTACTCCCAGCGAAATTCAGGCGCGCGATTTTATCGCAGAAAAATTCCGCGCCTATGGCTCGAGCAACGTTCACCTCGATCCGTTCGAGTATCTGGGTTGGTGGCGCGGCACCTGCGCGCTGAACGTCGTCGCGCCGCGCGCGCAGTCCTTCAACGCCATCTCGCTCGTCTACTCGCCCTCCACGCCAGCAGGCGGCTTGCGCGCGCCGCTCGTGGACGTGGGAATGGGCACGGAAAAAGAGTACGCGCGCAAAAAGGACGCGCTCAAAGGCAAAATCGTTTTGTGTTCCAGCGCGAATCCAGACGAAGGGCGCATCCCGCATCGCCGCGAAAAGTACGGCTGGGCGGTGGACGCCGGCGCAGTCGGCTTTGTGTACGCGCGGCACCTGCCCGGCGGTCTGCCCGAGACCGGCTCGCTGCGCGCCGGCAAACTGGGCGAGATTCCCGCCGTCGCCGTGTCGTACGAAACTGGCGCCGCGCTCAAACGCCTCGCCGAAAAAGGCGAAACGGTTGTGACGCTCGACGTGCAAAACACATCGCATCCCACGACCGCGTGGCACGTCGTCGGCGAAGTGCGCGGACAGACCGACGAGATCATCGTCGTCGGCGCGCATTACGACGGGCACGACATTTCGCAAGGCGCGGGCGACGATGCGACCGGCACCTGCCTTGTGCTGGAACTCGCGCGCGTGTTCGCGCCACTTCAGGGTCAATTGCGGCGCACGCTTCGTTTCATCGCCTTTGCGTGCGAAGAGCTGGGCGTGCTGGGTTCAACCGAGTACGTCAAAAAACATCGCGACGAGATGAAACAGATCGCGATGATGATCAACCTCGATGGCGCGGTCGGCAGTGGCAGCAAGGGATTCAACACCAGCGGCTTGGAAGATGTGGAAGCGTTGCTCAAAAAGATTGCCCATCAAACTGATTACGCGCTCAAGTTGAACGAAAAAGTGGTGACCGCCTCCGACAACTTTCCATTTTTCATCGAAGGTGTGCCAGCGATTGCGATGTTCGCCAGGGAAACCGATCGCGCGCTCGGTCGTGGCTTTGGACATACCGCGATGGACACACTCGACAAGGTGAACGCGCGCGATCTGCACGAGTGCGCGATGGTTGCCGCGCGCGTGACATTGCACCTTGCCGCGCATCCCGATTCGATTGGACGCCATCGCACGTCGGAAGAAATCAAGCAGATTTTGATGGAGCAAGATCTAGAAGCCGCTTTGCGCGCACAAGGGAAATGGATTTGGTAACACACACTCTTGACCTCAAACACCGCGCGCTCGCTTTCATTGATGCGCAGCGCGACCACTTGATTCACATCAGCACAACGCTTCACGCGAATCCCGAAGTCGCGTTTCAAGAGTTTAAATCGTCCGCGCTCTTGTGCGATGAACTCGAACGCGCCGGGTTTGCCGTCACGCGCGGCATCGCCGATTTGCCCACCGCGTTCCGCGCCGAAGCGTACGGCAACGGCGCCGGTCCCACCATCGCGCTCCTCGCCGAGTACGACGCGCTGCCCGAACTGGGGCACGCGTGCGGACACAACATTATGGCAGCGTCCACGCTCGGCGCCGCGCTCGCGCTCAAGCAGGTGCTGGCTGAATTGCCGGGACGCGTTGTCGTTATCGGCACGCCGGCGGAAGAAGGCGGCGGCGGCAAAGTGATTCTGGTCGAGCGGGGCATCTTTAACGATGTGGACGCCGCGATGATCGTGCATCCGTCCAATCGCAATATGGTTGCGCGCGGTTCGCTCGCCTCCACGCGGCTCTTTCTGGAATTCAGCGGCAAAGCCGCGCACGCGGCGGCAGCACCCGAAGAAGGCATCAACGCGCTCGAAGCGGTCATCCTCACTTTCAACAACGTCAACGCGCTGCGCTTGCACCTGCGTCCCGATGCACGCGTGCACGGCATCATCACACACGGCGGCACCGCTGCCAACATCATCCCCGATTACGCCGCCGCGCAATTCAGCGTGCGCGCGGCAACACAGGGGTACGCGCAAGAAGTATTGCGGCGCGTGATTCAGTGCGCGCAAGCCGGCGCCGCTGCCACCGGCGCCATACTCAAATACTCGACCAAGCCCAGTTACGCCGAACTCATCCCGAACCTGACCCTTGCGCGCGCGTTCGCAGACAACTGGCGCGCGCTGGGCGTGGACATTACTGATCCGCGCCCTACGGATCGAATGGGGTCAACCGATATGGGCAACGTCAGTCACGTCGTCCCCGCGATTCATCCGTACATCAAAATCACCACCGAAGGCATCGGCGGACACACACCCGAATTTCGCGACGCTGCTATCTCGCCACTTGGACACGAGGGAATGATCCTCGCCGCCAAAGGAATGGCAATGACCACGATTGACCTGTTGAGCGATCCCGATTTGATGTCGCGTGTCAAAGCGGAATTCACCGAGAACGTACTGAAGCAAAAAGTCGAACGACTCGGCAGATTCGAGTAGTCAAGCCAAATGTGCCAAATTAGCCAAATGTGCCAAATGTGCCAAATTTACGTGACTACTCACCCGGTCATTGCGAGGAGGCGTTTTGTGCCGACGAAGCAATCTCCACACTGAATTTGGGGATTGCTTCGCAAAAAACGCTCGCAATGACACCGTGGCTGAGTAGATACAAATTTACTAAAAAGATTATTTTGGCACGTTTGGCATCTTTGGCATCTTTGGCACGTTTGACCAGGAGGGACAATGCCATCCAAACTTTCCGTGCACTTGAACAGTTATCCCAGCAACGCGTTTGACGTGCTGGAACGAATGCAACCGAGCATCGTCAAGATTTTCAACCAATCATCGGAGATGAACATTGACGAGATTCGGCGGCGCTGTCCCAACACGCTCATCGTCTATCGGCACTATAGCACGCGCGACTATCACGAACCCGCCGAGCGTTTTTTCGACGAGATGCGCGACACGCTCAACAAACTGCGCGGACGCGGCATCATCTGGGAAGGCATCAACGAACCGATTGTGCAAACAGCGGACGACGCGCGCGCACTCAACGCGTGGACGGTACGCTTTGCCCAATTGATGCACAACGAGGGCGAACTCGTCGCCGGCTTTTGCTGGTCTACCGGCAACCCCACACCGGACAAATTGCCCATCGTGTTGCCCCATCTGGTTGACGCCGCCGCGGCGGTGGATGTGCACGCGTTCCACGAGTATTACAAACAAAACGGCGGACAGACCGATTGGCGTCGCTATCGCGACTTTGAGCGCGCACTCCCCGCGCACGCGCGCAAGCCCATCCTCATCACCGAAGCCGGCTGGGACGATAACGGCGACCCGCACACCGGCGGCTATCGCGGCAAAGTGAGCGAACAGCAGTACCTCGAAATTCTCAAGCAGTACGATGCCGCGCTGATGCAAGACCCGTACGTTCTCGGCGCGACCGTGTTTCAGTGGGGCGATGGTGCCTGGCCCTCGTTTGAACTTGCCCCGATGATTCATCTGTTTGCCGCGTACGTTCAGCAAAGCGGCGGCGGACTCGTCACACCCAAACCCTGGCCCAAACCTGTCTTCGAGCCAACGTTCACGGTGACACCCCGCACCATCATTGCCGGACAAAATGCCACCCTGCGCTGGGACGTGCCGAACGCGCGCGAGGTACGCCTCGATGGACAACGCGTTAACGCCTCGGGCACCAAAACCGTTTCTCCGACGCAGACGACAACGTACACACTTCAGGTCACGTTTAACGACAATACCACCCAAACGCTGACACAGACCCTCACCGTCACTCCCGCAGGGACGCTCAAAATCACCAACGTCACATTCTCTCCCACGACCCTCCGCATCGGCGATGTGTTGAACGTCAGCATCACCGTCGTTAACGGCACCGCTGAGACGTTGCAAACCCAGGGACCCGATCCCGGCTTTGTGTACGACGAAGGCGATACGTTTCGCTCGCGCGGCTTTCCTGAAACGCGCAACGCGATTCGAGTCGGTGTGGATTTAGATGCAGGCACTGCGATTGATCACCCCTATCGGTGGGGCTTGGGCGCGCCGCTTGCGCCCGGCGAATCACGCATCGTCACCGGCGCGATTCGCGTGAAAACCGGACGCGCGGTGAAATACTGGGCAGGCTTGGTGCGCGAACTGGTCACGTGGCTGCAAGATCGGCAAGGCGAGCAAGTGATCACGGTTACACCGGTTGGCAGTGGCACGGTATCCATCACCAGCGTCTCGTTGACGCCCACCACAGTGAACACGGGCGATGTGTTGAACGTCAGCATCACTGTCAGAAACGACACAGCAAACACCTTGCCGACGCAAGGACCTGACCCGGGGTTTGTTTACGAAGAAGGCGATACGTTTCGCTCGCGCGGTTTTACCGAAACGCAGGGCGCGTATCGCGTGGGCATTGATTTCGAGGGACGCGGCGCGCTCACGATTGACCATCCCTATCGCTGGGGATTCGGCGCGCCCCTCGCGCCCGGCGAATCGCGTACCATCACCGGCGCGATTCGCTTAAAGACGACGCGCGCGAGCAACTATTGGGCAGGACTCGTGCGCGAAAAAATCGCGTGGCTACAGGACAAGCAGGGCACACAAAAAATCACAGTGATCGCCGCGCCCAGACTCTCGTTCACTGCCACGCCGAGCATCATCTTGCCGGGACAATCGTCTCGATTGAAATGGGAGGCAAGTGAGGCGCGCAGCGTCACGCTCGATGGGCAACCTGTCGCCGCCCAGGGCACCTACACCGTTATGCCGACCCAAACAACGACGTACACACTGCGCGTCGTTTTGAAGGATGGCAGCACGCGCGAGTTGACCACCACCGTTGTCGTCACCGGTCTCGCGCCCACGCGCCCACCGACCGTGACGATCACACCAGAAAACATCGCGCGGCTGAAAACGTACCCGCGCCCTGCCAACGATAACGGGCGCGGCTTGCACTTTCACATTGACCTGAGCGAATCTACCATCGCGACCGTCGTATCGCAACTCCGCTCGATTGGTTGCACGTGGACAATGATTTACGCGCGCGACGAAAATCAAGCCCAGCGCGCTGCTCGCGCCTGCTGGAACGCGGGCATTATGCCGGTGGTGCGCATCGGCAAAAAAGTGGATGAACCGTTCGACCCGGTGGTGTACGTCAATAAACTCAAAGAGATTGGCGTGCCACCCTACGTGCAAATCTACAACGAACCCGGCGATGATCGCGAGTGGAAGAACTGGCCTGGCGATGATCGCTGGGCAAGCATCTTTGGCGCGCGCTGGGCGCAAGCCGCGATTGCGGTGTACGACGCGGGCGGTTATCCGGGGTTACAAATCCTGGGACGCGAAGAGTTCGATGCGGCTGTGGATTCGGTTGCCGCGCAGGGGCGCACCGACATCTGGCAACGCGCGTTCTTTGCGCTACACAATTACGGCGCGAATCACCCACCGAACTATCCGTACGATCCTCTCACCAACAAAACCATTTTTGAAGACGATGTGTCGGTGCTGGTGTTTTTGCTGTATGCCGCGTGGATGAAAGAAAAAATCGGCTTCGTGCTCCCCATCATCGGCGGCGAGGGCGGCTGGCAGTACGGCGCGCACGAAGACCCGCGTTATCCGCGAATCGAAGCCGCGCTCCACGCGCGGTATCACGCCGAAATGTTCGATTGGTTTCGCACTGGCGTCATTTCCAACGGCGAACCGTTGCCCGATTACCTGTTCAGCATTACCCCCTGGATCGCCGGGGGCTGGGGCGGTGATGATTGGTGGGGCGGTCCGCTCGGCGACAAGACCGCGACGATCAACGCCGTGGGCGCGTTGCCTCCCTTCATTCGCAAATTCAGCTGGGAAACCCAAGTTCCGATTCCAACCTACTCATTCACAGCAACCCCCAGCACCATCACCGCCGGCGAATCGGCAACGTTACAGTGGAGCACGACGAACGCAACGCGCGTGACCTTGAACGGCGAAACAGTCGCGACCAGCGGCACGCGCGTGGTCACCCCAGCGCAAACGACCACGTACGTCCTCCGCATCGTCTTTGCCGATGGGACAACCCAGGAAGCACGCGCGACTGTCACCGTGAATCTCGCCCCCACCTTCCCACCCTTGCAATGGGACACGCGCCTCGATGCACTCGGCGTGAAACTGACGCGCGCGCCGGACGCGCATGCGTGGCGTTTGATTTCCGCCGTGTATCAAGACGAAACTCAGTCGGGCGGGAATCACAACGTGTACTACAAGTTCTTAAAAGCCGATGGAACGCCGGCGGCAAGTGTGCGCATCCTGCTCGATTGGAAAGATCGTCCGCCACAAGACGATCCTGCTTACGTCACCACCGATGCGAACGGTGAAACGAATTGTCCCCTGTGGGCGATTCTGCATCCGGAATTGAAAGACGGTCCGTACTTTACCCGAACGGTGAACGAACCCAGCGATACAGTGAGCGGGATGGGGTTGCCTGTCAATCGGCATGTGAATTTTGTATTGACGTACAAGTGGGTCTAACGCAGGCCCCCGAGGGTTCTCTGAAACCTTCGGGGGCTTGTGTCTCAAAACGCTGATAGTCATTCGCCTGTTTTTCTCTCCCCGCGTGATGGAAAGAGAAGGGAGAGTGGAGGTGGAGTGGTGGCGGGCGGCTTCGCCGCCCGCCACCACTCCACCCATTTGTTCCCCCTCGCCGTTGGGGCGAAAGATTTTTGTAACTACTCAGCCCACCTGTCATTGCGAGCCGCGCAGCGGCGAAGCAATCTCCAATGCGCTCATTGGGGATTGCTTCGCGAACTGCGCTCGCAATGACCACTGGGTAGTTACCTTACCACACACCGGCTAACCGCTGTGAACATTCGGGACAGTGTCCGTCCCGCAACACATTCACGCGCACATCGAAACCCAGACGACGAATGACCAGCGCACCACACGTGGGACAACACGTATTCTCGTAACGATGTCCAAACACATTGCCCAGATACACATAGTCCAGTCCCGCCTCTTTGCCGATCTGCCACGCGCGCTCGAGCGCGCGAATCGGTGGCGGCGGGAGAGTGAATTGGTAGGCGGGATAGTAACGCGTGATATGCCAGGGCACATCGAGCCCCAACTCGCGCGCAATCCGTTCCGCGATTCCGCGCAAGGTCTCTTCCGAATCGTTCACTGTGGGAATCACCAGCGTCGTGATTTCAATGTGCACGCGGCGCGCGCGTGCGTCTCGACAAATCGCCCAGACGTGATCCACATCAATCCCCTGGCACAAGTGTCGGACGGCGCGAGCATCACCTTTGATGTCCACGTTCATCGCGTCCAGCCCTGCTTCCACTAGCAACGCGAATGCCTCGCGCGTCATGTAACCATTCGTAACAAAGGTGTTGTACAGACCGCGAGCGCGCGCCAGACGAAACACATCGAGCGACCATTCGAGCGAGAGGGTCGGTTCGTTGAACGAAATCGAAGTGCCTTCACAGCCGTAACGCCGGGTCAATTCGACGAATTGTTCTGGCGTCAGATAATCGCTGCGCACCGGTGGCGGCGATTTGCTAATGTCCCAGTTTTGACACCAGGGGCAACCAAAGTTGCACGACCAACTACCGACGGTGAGCGCGCGCGTGCCGGGATAAAAATGGTAGAACGGTTTTTTCTCGATAGGATTGGCGGAGAGGGACGAGACCGCGCCGTATATCAACGTCACCAACTTGCCTTCACGATGCGCGCGCGTGCGGCACCACCCCACGCCTCCTGCAACGAGAAGACAACGGCGTTCGCAAACGTTGCAACGAATCTTGTCCCCCACTCGTTCTTGCAAGAGCGATTCACGCACAAACTCGCTCATCCTTCCCAGTCCAAAAGATGCCGATTGCCGATGTGCACGTTGACCAAGCCTGCGGCGCGCGCAGCGGCTTCGGCTTGTTGCGCGTGACGCGCCGACGTGCATGGCAAATCGGACAGGTAAAAGTTGGGAGCAAAGGCAAGGAGCGCGTAGGGAATGCGCGGGTCGAAACTCGCGATGAAACGCGCTATCCTGCCGACTTCGCTGGCATCCACATAACCCGGCACCAGCAATGTACTCGCGATGACGAGCGGCGGTGTGGGACGTTCCGCAAAGCGACGCGCGGCGCGCGCAAAATTTTCCAGCGTGCGCCGATTTGAAATGCCCGTCAGCGCGATGTGCAACGATTCGTCAAAGGCTTTCAAGTCGAATTTGATGCAACCGCCTGTCTCCAGCGAATAACGAACAGCGGCATCGAGCAGTCCGGGATGCATCGTACCGTTCGTTTCCCAGCACACGCGCACACCGCGCGCGGCAAAGAGTCGGGCGGAAGCGAGCGCGTGTGGCATCTGGGAGGCAGGATCGCCGCCAAAATAGCAGACGCAAAACGTGCGCGCGTTAGCCACCGCCGCGAGTTCTGCCGCGCTGATGGGTGCGTTCGTCTCGAGAGATGTTTCGCGATAATGCCAGTTCTGGCAAAAGAGGCAGTTCATCGTGCAACTCGCGTAGAACACGGCGAGATTGTGTGCGCCGCGTTGCGCGCTGCCCTCACACACCCAGTCCGCCACACAATTCGTCGGCAGGGGATCGCGATACCAGTGCAACAAGCCGCGCGCAGGCGTACCCGCAAGATGCACCAGTTTGCCCGCGCGTACCGTTCGCAAGCCACAATAGCCACGCTCCCCTTCACCGATGACACACTTGTTCGCGCAGAGCGCGCAGCGAACCCCACCGCTGGTGCGTGGTGGTTGCGTCGGCAAATCGAATTCGACGCGCGAAGCGGTGTGAATCGCTTGCACGCGCGCGTGCGCGTCCTTCGCGCGATCGCGCAGACAATCGCCACAGACGCCCAGCGCAGAGGCAATCTCGCGCGACGAACGCTGGCATACGCCACAGTGAGTTGCTGCTTTTACACCCGGATTCTTGAAAGACAAGTCAGACACGCGCGGTCTCCTCGACCGTTACCCCGCGCACGAGCCACCAGCTCAACGCGATGAGCAGTGCCGAAAAAAGGAAAACGCCGCGCAAGCCAATCCCCGGCACCTCGATCAACGCCGTGCCGACGAACGGCGCCACGATGCCACGCACCCCAATCAAGAACGCATGCAACGCGGTGTAATGGCCAACTTGATCCTTGCGCGCGAATTGCATGATGGCGTTCATCCAGCCCAGATCGGTACCCGCCACAGTGATACCCAGAAAGATTTGTGCCAGTGCTAAGAGTTCCAGACTTTGCGCAAAGAAAAATGCCAGCGGGACAACCAGAGTCAGCAGAAAGTTCACTTTCACCGTCCACAGTCCGCCGCGCCGATCCACCGTTCGTCCCCAGACGATGTAAAACAGCATCCACGCAATCGTATTGATCATTCCCAGCCAACCGACCTGCGCGTTGTTCAAATTCAGTTCATCTACCAACAACAACGGGATGAGCGGAGAAATCATCAACATCCCTGCACCGTACAGTGAAAACGCGATACTGTAGGTACGATAATGCCTATCTCGCACAAAAATACGCAGCGGTGTGAACCAATCCTGCCGTGTGGTGGCAAGGGTCTCTTCGTACTTGACCTGACCAAAGGTCAAACCCGAGAGAACACCAAACAATGCCGCGAGCGGAAACAGCACCTGATAGCCCCACAGATCGAGCCATTGCCCAAAGAGCGGCGTCATCAACGTTGCACAGGCGGTAAAGCCCACACGCACATACGCCATCGCGCGGCCGCGAATCGCATCGGGATAAATGCCGCGTATCACTTCGACATAACCCGTAACGCACAACGACACAATCAACCAGTGCAAAACAACGATGAGCACAAAGGGTTCTGGCGTGGTAATGAACAACATCAGCACAAACAAACCGCGCCCGATGCCCCACGCCGTCATCATAAACGGCAATTTGCGGCGTTGTTGCAAATAATGCGATGCAACCAGCGCAATCAAATTGCCGATGGCAGGCATCGCTGTAATCAATGACAGTTGGACGGGCGTGGCGCCTAAACGGCGCGCCATCACAGGGGCGAAGGTGATAATGCCGGCAAGAAAAATGCCGTAAAAAATGGCTGAGATAAAATCGAGAAGAAGATTACGGCGTACGACTGCCGGCACGCTCAGCCACTCACGGCGTATGGATGCGAGAATGGGAATCATCAGGATTTAACGGTAGGGACAAGACATTGCCGCAATCGTATGACAATGCCAATCATCCTCCAATGGGGCAATACGATGGCTACACAAAATTGAATAGTGCAATGCCTCGCCCCACAAGGGTATGGCAAGGTCAATCTGGCAGGATTTTTTCAAACCTGATACATCACGTCCATATACATCTTGAGCAAATCGCTCACCATGCCGCGCAATTCGACGACAGACGCCATTCCGTAAATCGGACCCACGCCTGCTGGCGCGTCGGGATGTTCTTTGACGTACGCCACCGCTTCGCGCAAATCGGCGAGGAATTGCTCCGCGACACCGGCTTGCGTGTGTCGCAAGGTGACACACAAATGCACTGCTGGCGGCGAGTGCAAGCCATTCAAACTCCACCCCTTGCGCGCCAGATACTCCATCACCTGAAACACATCCAGCGTCTCTGAAGTGAACGCGAGCACAAACAACGGATCGCCGATGAGTTGCAATTCTGGAATCGCGCGAATGCCCGCTTTGATTTTGTCGGCGGTCTCCAGAATCGCTTTGGTCGCGCGCAGATAACCGTCTTCGCCCATCGTCACCAGCGCTGCCCAGCACGCCGCGCTCAGCGCGCCCGGACGACTGCCAGCAATCGTCGGCGAAAAGTACAAACCGCCGGGCCAATCGGTCGAAGTGAAATACTGAAAGTGGCGCAACTCGGTGTTGCGATACAGAATGACCGACGTGCCTTTGGGCGCGTAACCGTACTTGTGCGTATCGGCAGAAATCGAAGTGACGCCGGGCAAACGAAAGTCAAACGGCGGCACCGGGTAGCCCAGTTTCTCCGCCCACGGCAGCAAGAACCCACCGAGACAGGCGTCAGTGTGAAAACCGATGCGATGCTCGCGCGCGAGTTCAGACAATTCTTCGATGGGGTCAATGATGCCGTGCGGGAACGGCGGCGCCGAGCCGATGAGCGCGATGGTGTTCGGCGTGATTGCCGCGCGCGTGGCTGCCACGTCCGCGCGAAAATCCGCGCCGACCGGGATGCGAATCATCCGCAGACCAAAGTACTGCGCGGCTTTGTCGAACGCAGCGTGTGCGGTGGTGGGCGCGATGATTTCCGGCGCGGTGATGCCTCTGGTCTCGCGCGCCCAATCGCGATACGTTTTCATCGCGAGCAGAATGCTCTCCGTGCCACCCGAGGTGACAGTGCCACACGCGCCCTCTGGCGCGTTGAGCATCCGCGCGGTCATCGCAACAATCTCGGCTTCAAATTTCGTTGTCGAGGGCCAGATATCGGCGTGGAGAGGATTGCTTTGCGAGTGTAGCGCGTAGACGCGATTCATCAATTCGATGTGCGCGCTATCACCGTGATACACCGCGCCCGAAACTTTACCGGCTTGCCAGCGCGCCGCTTCAATCGCTTGCAAGCGTTCCATCTCGCGCAAAATCTCTTCGCGCGCATAACCATGTTCGGGAATTCGAGTAAAGGACAACGCTTTGCCGCGATAGGGCTTGAGCGATTTCTCCAACTCGGCGTACAAATCGGCGAAAGGGAATTCGTCCACTGCGCCTCCATTTTCGATTGCAGGTAACTACTCACCTTGGGTCATTGCGAGGAGGCGTTTTGTGCCGACGAAGCAATCTCCATACTGCGAATTTGGGGATTGCTTCGCAAAAAACGCTCGCAATGACAGGGTGGCTGAGTAGATACGATTGCAGAGTGATGATTGCAGATTTCAGATTGTGGATTTACGGAGACATCACGTTTCACGTATCACATATTGCGTATTGCGTAGTGCTTGTCGGTTCAGTCGCTCGTGGATTTTTCGATTTTGCCTGTACAATTGGGTGAACGCGGCGAAGAGTTGGTCGTACAGCGCGCGATTTGCCGGGTTGGGATGGTACTCGTTTTGAATTTCGACATAGCGCGATACCTCGTCCACGCGGAGATAGCCCAAGCCCAGCGAGGCGATGAGCGCGGCGCCGCGCGCGTTCGCCAGCACCGGGTCTTTGACCTGACGAATCGTGCGATTCAACACGTCGGCGTGAATCTGACACCAGAGGTTGGAATTTGCTCCACCACCCACCATATTGATCGGATTCATTCGGCGACCGCAGAACTTTTCGAACGGCGTCAGCAACCAGCGCGTGTTGAACGCGACACCCTCCATCACCGCGCGCGCCATATCCGCGCGCGTGTTGTGTAGCGACAGGTTGTGAAAGCCGGCACGAATCCATCCATCGTCCACCGGCGCGCGCTCGCCAAAGAGCCAGGGAGTGTAGAGAACGCCGCGACTGCCGGGCGGCACGGACTCGGCGACCGCATTGAGCGCGACGAAAAAATCATCGGGCGCGCGCCGCGCTGCCAGCGCATCGTCATGATACAGGATGTTGTCGCGCAGCCACGTCAGATTGCCACCTGCCATCTCTTGCGTCGCAATCAACAGGAAACGATCGGTTAGCGCGCACGGGACGGACGCCATCGCGCTCGCGAGGTCCGTTTTCTTGAACGGCAAATGCGTCGCCAGCCACGATGAAGTACCGATGTACAGATGCGCCGCATAGAGGTCTGCCGCACCCGAACCGACAGCCGCTGCCGGAATATCGAACGCGCCCGCAACGACCTGCACCGCGCGCGGCAATCCCAGTTCATCGGCAACGTGAGGCAAAATCGGTCCAAGCACGTGAGTACTCGGAACAGGGTCGGGATATTTTTCGCGTTCGATCTGCGACCAGCGAATCAACGTATCGTCGTACGTCAGATGCGCCGGGTCGCGATTATCGGTAACCCAGCGCGTCACGACTGCATCGAAGGTCGTGACGAATTTGCCGGTGAGACACCAATCCACATAGTCCACCACGTCGAGGAATTTGTACGTGCGGCGATACACATCGTCGCGTTCGTACTTGATGTAGAGTTGATGCCCGAAACTATCTTTGCCCGACAGGAACGGCGCGCCGCCGGTGAGACGCAACCAGCGCACGAGTTTGAGCGGATCGTACCCAGCAGCGATTCCACCGGCGATGCGTCGCGTGTACTCGGCGCCGCGCGTATCGAGCCAGGTCATTGCGCGCATCAGGCAATTCCCCTCGCGATCCACCGGCACGGTGCCGGCGCCGGGCGTACTCGCGCAGATGGCGACGATGCGTTCGCGCGGCACAATGGCACGCGCGAGCAAACGTTTCGTCGCCAGGCGAATCGCGTTCCACCAATCACGCGGGTCTTGTTCCGCGCCGCCGTTCGGCAAAAGATGAAGCGACAGCGGTTCACTCTCCCAGCCAAACGCTTCGCCGTACACCGAAAACACGCCGACTTTGGCGCTGGACGTTCCCAGGTCAATCCCGATGATGAACTTGTCTGCCATAGACACCTCGCCGAACGTGACAAAAGACAAATGGGATTGGCTATTTCATTCGCTGGTCAACCACAGAGTTTGGTAGGGGGCTAACCGAATTGTCGTATTGGCACATCTTTGCGACGTGCACAGATCAACAAGCGTCGCTGTCTTGAACACCTGGCTCAGTACGATGCGCTGTGGCTGCGCACTGACGTTGTGCAAGCACACCACCGCGTCGCCGCGCTGAACTGCAAACACGGCAGGATGAAGGTCGAGCACGCGCATCGTACCGTACGGATCGAACGCGGGATGCGCAGCGCGCACGCGGAGCAGTTGCGCAAGCCGCGCGAACACCCGCGCGCGTCGCGACGACGCATCGCTCAATTCGCGTTCGAGCGCGGCGCGTTCCAGTTTCTCACGATTGATTGTACGATTTTGCCCCGTTTGCGCAACTCCCGCGCGCCAGCCGCGCGATCCAAACAAACTGTGAAAGTAAATTCCCGGCACCCCTACCAGCGCGAGCATAATCGCGTGCGCGCAGACAAAGCGATCAATCTGCGTGTCGAGCGATTCGCGCGCGTTGGGATCGTTGAGGGCGTCAAAGTAATTGATGTTCAACTCGTACGGGCTGGCTGTGCCATCGGGATTCGCTTTGTACGAGACCAAACCGTTATGGGCAAGCGCGCGCGCTACCAGCGCGTCAATTTCATCGTCGCGCAAGATGCCACGCGCGGGATTCAAGCCAATCCCATCGTGCGACGCAAGAAAGTTGAAGAACGTGACTTGCCTGGAGGGTAAGGTCAATTCGCTTGCCCAACGCGTGAGCGCGCGCGCGTCGCCGGTGTGGAACGCGTGGAGCGTGAGCGGCGGCAGGGCAAAGTTGTAAACCAGGTGCGCCTCGTTCGTCCCATCGCCAAAGTACGAAATGTTCTCCGCGTGCGGCACGTTGGTCTCAGTGATGAGAATCGTTTGCGGCGCCACCGCGTCCACAATCGCGCGCAAGAGTTGAATGATGCGATGCGTTTGCGGCAAGTGCAAGCACGTCGTGCCAAACTCTTTCCACAAAAACGCAATCGCGTCGAGGCGGAGCCAACTCGCGCCGTGCGCGAGGTAGAACAAGAGCGTGGCGATGATCTCGACCAGCACATCGGGATGGTGATAGTTGAGGTCAATTTGATCCGCGCTAAAAGTCGTCCACACGCGTTTCGCACCGCTCGGTGTCTCGAACGTGGTGAGGAGCGGCAGCGCGCGCGGGCGAATCACGCGCGAGACATCGGCATCGTCAGGGACGACGATGAACCAATCACGATAGCGCGGGTCGTCGCGCAGGAATCCTTGAAACCACGCGCTCTGCGCGGAGACGTGATTGATGACCGCATCGAACATCAAACGAAAATTTTTGCCGATGCGCGCGACATCGTCCCAATCGCCCAGCGCAGGATTGACGGCGCGATAGTCTATCACGGAAAAACCATCGTCCGACGAGTACGGATAGAACGGCAAGAGGTGAATCGTGCTAATCAGGTCAGTGAGATGATGCGCGCAGAAATCGGCGAGGGTGCGGAGCGGCGGCACGTCAGGTTCGCGCACCTGATCGGGATAGGTGATGAGGACAGCATCGCCCTGGGTGAGAGAGGACAAAGGACGAAGGACAGACGATGAAGGACGTGCGTTTTTGATAAGCGATGCGATACGCGCAAAAGTGGCGCGACCGCGTTCGTCGCCGTAGAGTGCAATGAGGTGTTCCAAAATTTCGTTCAACTGAGATGCTCCAATCATCAAGCGTCATCGGCCGTCGGTCAGCGGTTAGGGCTTTGTCATTGCGAGGAGCGCGAAGCGGGTGCGACGAAGCAATCCCCAAGCAACGTGGAGATTGCTTCGGACAAAAACCGTCCTCGCAATGACACACACGATTTTGACATAGTCAGCGGTCATCCGTCATTGAGCGGGATGCCTGAATCGCCAAATCCACAAACACCGCGCTCGACCAGCCGAACACGGATGCCGCGTGCGGCGGCGGATCGCCGGTGTCGGGATGATAGTACTCGTAAATGTCATTGTGGCGCATCAACAGTTCGAGCGTCTTGTCGCGCAGTGCGCGCGCCAGATCGGCATAGCCCGCGCGCTCGAGTCCTTCGATGAACAAATAGTTGATGTTGACCCAGGTGGGTCCACGCCACATTTGATTGGGATTGTGTTTGGGATCGTTGCGCGCGACGGTGGGAATGGGATAGCGCGTCCAAAATTCGTTTGGGTTTGTCAGATGCGCGACGAGACGATCATTGATCGCGCGCGGCATTCGCTCGGTGAGGAGCGGATACAAGTTGAATGGCGTGAGGACGCGAATCGGTTGATGATTACGCGTTGCCCAGAACACGCCCGCGTCTTTGTCCCAAAAGTGCGCGATGATTTTTTGCGCGAGTTCATCCGCGCGCGCGCGCCACATCGCCGCATCCTCCGCCAGTCCCAGAATCTCGGCGATGCGCGCGAGCGCGTCCATCTGCATCACGAGGTACGTGTTCAGTTCCGGCGATTCGACCGGCAAGCCTTCGTCCCACAACGGACTATCGTCGAGTCCCGACGAAAAACCGTGATTGTACTGCGCGATGCCGTCGTGGTCATCATCGTTTTTCTCGAACCACCAACGATTCCACCGACACAGCGGCTCGTAAATTTCATCGAGAAAATCGCGATTGCCAAATGTTGCGTACAGTTTGAGCGCCGCCCAGCCGATGAGCGGTGGCTTGGTTACATCGGCTTCGCCTTCAATGCCCGGTAATCGCCAACGCAAGATGACGCCTTCATCGTGCACCGCATCCGGAATCATGCCGTCCTCGCGTTGATGATCGAGGACGACGCGCAGTTGGTCTTCGGCGAGTTTTTGGTTGATGTGTTGATACGCGAGTGCGTGAAAGAACGCGTCCCACTGCCACACGCCAACGTAATGAATTGCGGAAGGCATCATCGCTTCGCGCGTGAGATAAAAGCGTGGACTGAGCAAGCCCATCCCCAGAATCCACCACGCGTAATAGTACTGCTCGGCGTACTCTTTGGCGACCGATGGCGTGGCGCTGAACCACATATGCCAACGTGATTCGGCGTCGCGCAAAATGTCCTCTGCACGCGCGATACTGCGATTGAAACCGAGGCGCGGTGTGATGTTGAGCAAGAACGCCGCATCGTTTGTGGCATCCACGCGCAAGTTTACGCGCCGATAGCCGCCCACATCGTTAACGATCTCGTTTGCGACGATGCGCGCGTTCGTGGTGTACGCAATGTTGCGATGCGTGCGGCGATGTTCGGGATCGCCTTTGAATTCACCGCCGCGCCGATCCGCGTGTCCATCCGCCGCGTACGCGCGAAATGTGATGCCGCAGTGTGCGGTCGGCAATTTGAGGTAGAGCGTTTCCTCGTCTGCGAACGTGATCCAAACTTCGCCGACGCGCGTTGTTAGCACAAGCGCGTGCGGATACGAGGTCAGTTGGAAATCGAGCGGCGCGCCCTCCGCATCGGTGAGCGCGAAATCGTCAATGATGGGCGGACGATGCCGGTAATCGCCGACTTCTTCGACCCACTTGCTCCAGCGTTCGGCGAGGCGAATGTACAACGTGGACGCGCGACGAAAGAGAAGGATGCGCGAGCCGCGTTCGCTGAACGGAATGCCGCTGAAGGGGATGCGATGATTGTCGTCGGGCGAGCGCTGAAAGCGCGGGTCGAGTTGTTCGGGCGCGCTCTCTTCGAGCGTGATGCGATTTTGGAGTTGTTGGAGAAAGGGGGAGTTGGGTATCATATCTGTTCGGAAGACGAATGACGAAAGACGAAAGACGAAGGACGAATGCATTCGTCATTGGTCATTGGTCATTCGTCATCGGTCATTCGTCCTTGGTCATCTCCAGCGCGAGCGCGGCCGTCCAACTAAAATCGGTGGCGCCGCAACCACTGCCATCGCGCGGGTCATAATACTCACGAAAGCCACTCTGGTCAATCAGCGCGAGCGAATCGCGCGCGAGCGCATCGGCTTGCGCAGCATAGCCATAACGCCGCAAACCTTGCGCGATGATCCAGTTCATCTGAATCCACACGGGACCACACCAGTATCGGCGCGGCGAATAACCACGTTCGTTCTTGGCAACGCTGGGCAAACGAAATTTGGAATCGGCGTCGGGCGCGTACTCGGCGGGATTCTCGAAATGTTCCGCGATGAGACGCGCGGCTTGCTCTGGTGAGGCGAGTCCGGCAAAGAGTGGAGCGAACGTCGCGTTCGCGTTGATGCGAATCGGCGATTGCGCGCGCACATCGTAATCGAGGTACAAGCCACGCGCGTCATCCCAAAAGCGCGCGTTGAACACGGCGCGTGTTCGCGCGAGCCACGCGTCCATTTCGCGCGTCTCTTCGCCGAGTTCGAGCGCGAGCGCGCGCAAATCTTCGTCCGCGCGATGCAGAATCGAACAGAACAAAACATCCTGGACGAGAAACGGCATCTGATCGAGCAGCGCGCGTGATTCCCAGCGCAAGCGTCGCCCAAGGTCAATCAGATGCACGAATCGTTCATAATCGGGCGCGAGCGGACGTTCCTCCGGCGCGACGTGAATGGTATCGCGTCGTTTGAATGGCGGCAGATCGCGCGGCGTGATGCGATCGAGCGCGTCTGCCCACAGCGGCGAGTTGTCCATTCCAGATTCCCAGGGATGGATGAGACAGGGCAAGCCGGTGCCATCGGCATCGCGCGCGGTGTGAAGCCAGCGGTGCCAGGCGAGGAGGCGCGGGAAGATTTCGCGGAGGAAGGCGTGAAACGTGAAACGTGATGCGTGATGCGTATTGCGTATGATGTTGAGGATGGTGGCAAGGATGGGTGGTTGAGTTAGCGCGGAGGAGGGAACATTGCCTGCGTGTGGTAGCCCATCGGTTTGCCAGAATTCGGGCGGGGGAAAATAGTCGGACGCGCCGGTAGGGTAGATGATGTGTGGCACCATTCCATCGCGCCATTGCGCGCGCAGGAGCGAACGCACCTCGACGAGCGCGCGCGGCAAATCGAAATGTGCGAACCCCAGCGCGATGAATGCCGAGTCCCAGTTCCACTGATGCGGATATTGGCGCGGCGAGGGTTTGGTGAATTCGCCGGCGTCGTTGAGGCGCAGGATGGCTTGAGCACGGGTGATAAGATCGGTTGAGGTCATAGGGCTAAAGTGGCAGGTGGCAGTAGGCAGGAGGCAGGAGGCAGTCTGCCTGCTGCCTATCGCTTCCTGCCTACGGGGTCAGTGAATCACTTCTCCCGTACTCGCATCCATCCACCGAATTTTTTCCGGATCAACGTGGAGCCACACCTCATCATCGAGAGCGACGCGTTCATCGGGCGCGACGCTCACCTTGGAAATTTCATTGCCCACTTGAACGGTCAACAGTTTGTGTGAACCGAGCGGCTCGATGACGCGCACGCGCGCGCGAATCGTGTTGGCTTGCTGCGACGGCACGAGCGTGAGGTTTTCGGGACGGATGCCAAGCAAAATCGGTTGACCGTTTTTGGCGGCAAGCGCGGGCGCAATCGCCGGTGCGGGGACAATGTGTGATTCGCCTACGATGACAGTCGTGCCGCCGCCGTTCACGTGCACGATGCCGGACAAAAAGTTCATCGGTGGCGTGCCGATGAATCCACCAACAAACTTGTTCGCTGGATAATCGTAAATTTTCATCGGCGCGTCGCACTGCACAATGCGCCCGTTCTGCATCACCGCGATGCGCTCGCCCAGCGACAGCGCTTCGACTTGATCGTGCGTCACGTAAATCGTCGTTGCTCTAATCTCCTGGTGCAAGCGTTTGAGTTCGGCGCGCATTTGCAAACGCAAGAGCGCGTCGAGGTTGGAGAGTGGCTCGTCCATCAACAACACCGCGGCTTGCATCACAATCGCGCGCGCCACCGCAACGCGCTGACGTTGCCCGCCGGAAAGTTGCGCGGGATAGCGGCCGAGTAGTTCGGTCAATTCGAGCAAACGCGCGCTCTCTTCGACGCGGCGTTTGATTTCGTCGCGCGGACGATTTTGCATCTTGAGACCAAAGGCAATGTTGTCGAACACGGTGAGGTGCGGAAAGACGGCGTAACTCTGAAACACCATCGCGATCTTGCGATCGCGCGGCGGCAGATCGGTAACGTCACGATCGCCGATGAAGACGCGCCCGCCATCCACGCGCTCCAGCCCGGCGAGACAACGTAGCAATGTGGTCTTGCCACAGCCGCTGGGACCCAGCAACACCATAAACTCGCCGTCCTTGATTTCCAGACTCACATCGTTTACGGCAACGACTTTGCCGAAAACTTTGCGTACGGATTCAAAACGAATGTTTGCCATCGTTTTCCTCGTTATGCGTGAAACGTGATACGCGACTTATTTGCCCATCGGTCCCCACAGATTGAGCAAATAGCGTCGGATGATAAAGATGAACACCAGCGCGGGGGCAATCATAAAGAAACCACCCGCGTAGCGATAGTAGATGGGCGAATCGTTCAACTGCGTGAGCACTTGCGCGGGCAGCGTACGATTCTGCACGGTGAGAATCGTAGCAGCAAAGACTTCGTTCCACGAAATCATAAATGTAAAGATCGCCGCTGCTGCCAGACCCGGCAGCGCAAGTGGCAACGCCACGCGCAAGAACGCCTGCCAGCGTGTGCAACCGAGTGTCATCGCCGCCTCTTCCAATTCGTGTGGCACGCCGAAAAAGACACTCCGCGTGACCAGAACGACGAACGGCAATGCCATCGCGGTATGAATGAGAACGACGCCCAGAAGCGTATCGTACAAACCGAACTGGATGAAACTGACCGCCAGCGGAATGGAAAGAATCGCGATGGGAAACATCTTGGTCACGAGGAGAGCAATCTGAAACAGGTCACGACCACGAAATTGAAAACGCGCGAGCGCATAGCCCGCTGGCGCGCCCAGCAGCAACCCCAAGACAATCGTCGCAAGCGCAACGATGATGCTGTTACTGACGGAACTTAGAACGCCGGTCGAAGTGACAAAGAAGGTCATCGTATCCGTCGAGAAATCCAGCGGCAAGAGCGGTTTGGGATACACGTAGATAGCCTGGCGCCGACTGAACGCGGCGAGAGCGATCAAATAGAGCGGCGCAAGCACCCATACGGCAAAAAGAATTGCCGCACCGTATAACAGCACGCGCGAAAAGAGATAGCGTGGCGACCAGTGAGTAAAACGCTTCATCGTCCGACCTCCTCCTCGCGCACGCGCAACACGCGCAGGTAAACGATGGTCGCGGCGAGTGAGAGGAGCAAAATGAGAAATGCCATCGCCGCCGCCACCGCAGGGTTGCGGTTGCTATAGTACCACGTGTACGCTTCACCTGCGAGGACGGGAAGCGTGCGCCCAGCGAGGGCGAAAACGACGGCAAAGGTCTGGAAGGCAAACAAAGTGCGAATGATGAGCGCGGTTTGCAAACTGGGACGCAACAGCGGCAAGACGACGTACCACGTCCGTTTGAGCGTCCCTGCCCCGAACAGTTCTGCCGCCTCGAAATAATCGCGCGGAATCATTTGCAAACCAGCGACGAGAATGACCAGCACGATGGCAGTAGCGCGCCATGCTTCCGCCACGACAATCGCCGAGAAAATCCCCTGCGGATTTTGGTACGAGAGGAACAAGATCGGTTGCTGAATCCAGCCAAGATGATGCAGAATCGAATTCAAATAGCCGCGCTCGGTGAAAATTGAAAGCCAGACCAGACCCGCCGCTAGATCCGCAATAGCGAGCGGAATCGCAAAGATGTACAGAAAGAACGTTTGACCGCGCAGACGAGTGTGAATGACCAGCGCCATCGCGAGCGCGAGGATGATTTGCAGTGGAACGATGGCGAACAAAAGCAAAAAGGTATTGCGCACTGCTTCGTTGAACGCGGTGTCGCCGACCATGCGCTGAAAAGCACTCAGCGAAAAATCGCCTGTTTCACTCTGAAACGCAAGCAAAAATGCCTGACCGATTGGCACAACAATCAACAGCGCGAGAAAAGCGACTGAAGGGAACAACAAGCCAAACGGCAGCGCGCTTTCGAGTTTAGAACGCATCGGGACCTCGAAGGAGCAGGTGGACAGGGAATCGTCCACCTGCTCTCAACAGCTACTTGACCTGACACGGACCGGTGCTGGGAGGATCGGGGAGCCAGCAAGGGGCTTTGGCTTCGTTCATCACTTTTTGCAGGTTTGCGCCTTCTTCCGCAAGCACCTTCTGGATGTCTTCGCCTTTCAGAATGATGCGTGTAAAAGTATCGAGTTGCACTTTGTTGAACTCACCTCCCTTGGCGCCCAAACCGATCGGCAGCAACGCGACGCGCGCGTCTTTGGCTTTCGATTGCGCAATCACGCCGCTGGCTTCGAGTTTGATGGGCATGGGCAAATCGGCAGGCAAGTCTGCGGCAAGCACCGGGAAGAAACTCACTTCGCGCAAGGTCAACGCCTGGACGTTCGGGCGCGTCAGGTACTCGATCAACGCTTCGGCGCCGGCTTTGTTCGGTGTATTCTTGGCAATGCCCAATCCCGCGACGACGCTCATATAGTAGCGTCCCTTGGGTCCCGCCGGCGCGGGAATCGCGATAAAGTCATCCGGTTTTTCTTTGAAGGCGTTGATCAAGCGTGCCGTGTGGTCGAACCCCACCCACACTTCGCCCGACAGCAATGCCTCTTGCATAAAGTCAACGGTGGTGCATTGCGGATTGACATACTCCCACAGCGCTTTGAACTCTTTCCACATCTCAACGGCTTCGGGAGTCTTGTACGTCGTTACCAAGCCGCCGGTGTAGGAAGGATAGAGGTATCCCTGAATGAAGCGATGGAGCAGACTCTTGGGACCGGCGGGAATCCCCAGTTTCTTTTGACCGGTGGCTTTTTGGATGTTCGCGCCCCACTCGGCCAATTGTTTGTAGGTCAACGCGTTCACATCTGCACCCTGGGGCAGGTACTGCAGGGCTTGTTTGTTGACCGCCAGAACGTAGGTCGCTTGCATCCAGGGGATGTAGTACTGTTTGTTCGTACCGAGTTTCCCCAGCGTGACGAATTCCTGAACAAGCGGGCGATCCTTCAGTTTTTCCAGGAGCGGCGTCAGGTCTTCCAGCGCGTTCGCTTCAGCCAGCACGGGGAACGTACCGTGCAGCGCGCCGATAACGCCGACAGTGACTTTGCCGGCTTTTTGTTCCGCAAGGATGCGATCCTGGAAAGGCCCTTCATCGTCCGCGACGAATTCAACTTTAGCCGCTGTAAAGCCGGCGAGGATGCTCTTGCGCATCTTTTCAGCTTCTTCCACAGGCTTGAGTTGCGTGGAGAGAAAGACAAGCGGCTGTGGGGCGACCGTTGGCGCAACAGTGGGCGCAGCAGTGGGTGCAGGTGGCTTGGTCGGTTCAGCGACTGGCGCCTTGGTCGGCTCTGCGGGTTTGGGCGCTGCCGTTGGTGGTGCAGCTGTCGGCGCGGGTGTGGGCGCTGGCGCGCACGCCGCAACGACAGCCAGAATCACCGCCAGCAACGCGATAATGAGAATGTGTTTGTTCATTTCGATCTCCTCCTGAAATTTCAATCCGATTTCTTGTCCCAATCAAATCATCGTTAGACTTGTCTGGCGCATCACCTCCTTCGAAAACACGACCGCCGACGGACGACCGCCGCTTTCGTCCCTCGTCGTCCGTCTTTTGGCTCAACGAAAATCAAAATCCGTAGACGCACGAATGATCAGTTCAGGTTGTAGAATGATGCGCGGCTCGGGCACAGGTTCGCCGGCAATTCGTTTGAGCAACATCTCGACAAGGCGTTGTGCAGTAGCATAAATCGGCTGTTTGAGCGTCGTGAGAGGCGGATCGGTATGCTCTGAATCTTCGGTGCCGTCGTAGCCCGCGATAGCAATGTCGCGTCCAACGACCAGACCGGCTTCGCGCGCCGCGCGCATCGCGCCAATCGCGGTGAGATCATTGACACCGATGATTGCGGTGGGGCGTTTGCGCAGAGTCAGCAGTCGCTGCGCGGCTTGATAGCCGCCCGTACGCGTCAGATCGCCTTCGGCAACCATTGCTTTGTCGAACGCGATGCCGGCTTCAGCGAGACCTTGTTGATAACCGGCAAAACGTTCCGCCTGGAGCGTAAATTTGGCTGGCGCGCCGATGTACGCGATGCGACGATGTCCGCGCGCAACCAGATGCCGAACAAGTTGCGTGAACGCAGTCTGCGAATCCATTTCGATGTACGGGAAATTCACGCGCATTCGCGTGTGCCCGTGTGCGACAAAGGGGAATTTGTTTTCGGTGAGATATTTGACGCGCCAATCGCGCAAGCGCATTCGGCTCAACACGATGCCGTCCACGCGGCGCGATTGCACCCAGCGCGCGTAAATGTGATGTTCCGCAGCGGAATCCGGCGGTGCGATGGAGATGAGGAGATCGAGGTTGTGTGCGGTCGCGGTATCGCCCAGCCCCGCGATGAATTCAGAGAAGAAGGGATCGGTAAAGTGAGGTCCGCTCGCGGGCAAGATATAGCCGATAGCATCGGCGCGTTGACGACGGAGTTGGCGCGCCGCGCGGCTGGGCACATAGCCCATTTCGCGCGCCGTGCGGATCACCCGCTCGCGGGTCTCCTCCGCCACATCATCGTAACCATCCAACGCCCGCGAGACAGTGGTAATGGAGAGGTGGAGACGTTTAGCTACATCGCGGATTGTAACCACCCTGTTACCTTCCAAAACGTTTTGGGATTCTGAGGCTATTATATCCAAAACGTTTTGGAATGTCAAGCCCCTTCTCTCCGATTTCAGGGCTTGTGCAAAGTTGGGCACGGGCGGTTGAAACCGCTGCAACAACTACCCGAAGCCGCCCTTCGGCGGCTAGAATGCAGCCTGCGGAGGCAGGCTTGGGGTGTTGGTTGCTGCAACTTGAGTCGCCCCGGCGGCTTGTCAAGCGACTTTGGCCTGTCTCCGATTTCCAAAACCTAAAGGGCGTCTAAAGCCGTCGTGTCATTTCGAAAGTGAGAAATCTCGTAGCATTTGAACGAGATCTCTCGGCGCGAACAGCACGCCTCGAAATGACAACGAACATTTCTCATTGGCTAACCAGTGTCATATTGCGTATTCCGTCCGACTAGTCACCTTCGACAATGGCGCGGTGCAGCGCGACGCGAAACCGCATCAGCGCGTCCGCGTTCTCTCTGCCATAGTACACCCGATTCGTCAGGCACGCAATCACCAGTTCGCGCGCCGGATCAATCCAGAGCGATGTGCCGGTAAAGCCGGTATGCCCAAACGCTTGCTCACTCAAGGGATGACTCGCGGCATCGGGATCCGGCGACCACAACGCAAAACCGATGCCGCGTCGCACCGCGCCGTCTTGCGCTTGCACGCGCGTCATCTCGGCGAGCGTTGCGCGCGTGAGCAAACGATGTGTTCGCAGCGCGTCGCCGAACGCCGCCAGATCGCGCGCAGTGCCGAACAAGCCGGCGTGCCCCGCCACACCACCCAACGACCACGCGTTCTCGTCGTGCACCTCGCCGCGCATCCGCCGATTTTGATGCGCGTAAAATTCGGTGGGCGCCACATTGTCCGGCGGAATCGGTCCATAGCCAATCGAATCCAGACCGAGTGGCGCGGTGACGCGCTCGCGCACTGTCGCATCGAGCGATTGCCCCGCCAGTTTTTCGAGTGCCCAGCCGACGAGCATCAAACCAATGTCGCTGTAGACGACGCGCGTGCCGGTCGGGTAAGCGAACGCGCAGGTGAGCGCGAGTTCACGACGCGCTTCCCGTGTGGGTAATTTCCACAAGGGCAACCACGCCGGCAAACCGGCGTTGTGCGCGAGCAGATGACGAAACGTGACCTCACTCGCTTCGACACGTGCTTCGGTGGCAGGGACGACCTCGACAACGGCACCGGGTTTCAACGGGTCGGGATACGGCGCGATGGGACGCGTGCCGGTGAACACCGGCAAAATTTCGCAGACGCGTTGATCGAGCGCGAGATGCCCCTGCTCGACAAAGGTCATCAACGCGGCAACGGTGAACAGTTTGGAGACGGAAGCCAGATCAAAACGCGACGCGTGATCCGTGCGGCGGGATGGGAATTCTGGATCGAGGACACCGAACGCGTTTTCGTACACAACCTTGCCGTGTTGACGGATCACGAGTTGCGCCGCCGGGAACGTTTTGCCCAGATGCTCGGCGATGACAGATTCGACTCGATGATTCATAAATGACGAATGACGAACGACGAAGGATGAATTCTATCTTGGATTGTTTGGCACATTTGGCGCATTTGGCACGTTTGGCAATTTGACGCGGTTTGAAGTATACGCGGGAATTGGTGGAATGTCGAATTTGACGCGCGTGTCGAATGAGCGGCGCGCCCGGAAAAAAACAAACGGGCAGACAAATTGCGTCTGCCCGTTGCGACCTTTCCCCGCGCGTTCAGCGCGCGCGCAGCGTCAACGCCAGTCCGCCGCACACGCCAAGCGCAACGATGGGTAACCAGAAATCGAATGGCGCGGTTGCATTGGTGCGCGCGGTGAAGGAAGAGAGTGTGACGGCGGTGGGTGTGCGGTTTTGTACGACAAAAGTGATTTGAAGCGAACTGGGCATGCGCAGCGCGCCAGCGGGATAGGTCAGTTCGCTGATGCGCGCGCTCCACGTACCGGTCGGCGCGTTAGGAGGGAGCGCACAGTTGCCTTGCGCGTTGCCGTTCGAATCGGAAGTGCTGAAGAGCGCGCACTGCGTCGTTCCCGATGGTTGGTTGACGATGTAGTTGACCGTCGCGCCGCTCAGCGGAGCATCGTTTTGATCAACCACGTGAGTTTTCAAGACGACAGTTTCACCTTGTCCAAATGTGTTGGTCGGCGTGAAAACCCCTCCGATGATTTTTCCGATAACGAACGATTCCACGCGCGCGCTTTTCGGCTCGAACAAGAATTGATTGTTGGCGGTGTTCCAGTGCGTCGCCAGATAACTGCCGGCGGGTGGATTGGTGTGAAAATAATCGTCGTGATTGCAGTCGAACAACGAATCGCCGCTCGGATCGGGGCAGACAATCTGGATGGGCTTGCCACCGTGATCGCACATATTGTCGTAGCCATCGCTGCAATGCCAGTTGCCGTCCGAGTGCGGCGCGCTCATTTGCACCCCACCGAGGTTGTGCATCAATTCGTGCGCGGCGATGACCCCCGACCAGCACCCCGCATCAATTCTGCCATAGTGCGGTCCCGTGTTGTTGCGATTGGTCGGCTCGGCGCGATCATCGTACTCGATCGTGCCAATGCCGCAGTAGCGGCGCGCGTCCACAAAGACCATATACTTGCGATCGGTACGATTGAATCCTTGAGTCCACAAGTCGTTCAAGGTGTTGGAAAAATTATCGTCGCCCGTTGTGGACAACTGCACTTCAAGTACGACCGGCTTGCAAGTCGCATCGGTCACAAAGCGCACGCGGCGATCGCCACCGGTTTGCGCCGCGCTGTTGTGAAACTCGGCGTCTACTTCTGCCGCCCACTGTTGAAAGGAAGTCAGATAGGTGGCGTATCGGCTCGGCACATCGGCGGCGTGCGCGTAGATCACCTGCACACGATTTCCAGAAACTCCATCGCCATCGCACACGACTGTGCTGGCGGGCGCGTTGGGCGCGCGGAGCGGCGCTACACTCTGCGCGACGTTGAAGCGAGCGGGCGCCGCGTCGGGTCCGTGTGTGCATTGCTCGCGACCGCCGGGCAAGCGCACTTTGAATCCGCCACGACACTTGCCTTCCGTTGCTACTTCCAGTCCATCGTAGATGAGTCCGCGCGCGACATCATTCGGCGGGAGTGGACGTTGCGCTTGCGCGGACGACATTCCCAGAGTGAACCACATAATCAAGACGATAATCCCCAGCGCTCCAAGCCAAAATATTTTTCGCATCTTGGTCCTCCCGAAAAACACAACCCGCTCCGAGCAACCGAAGCGGGTCAGGATTCAAGAGAGTGATGATGCGATGCGAACAACGCTGATTTCGCATCGGGTTCTTCGGTGGCTCGGCGACCCTAGTCGAGACGACTGTAGGCCCGTAGCTTTGCGCCTCCAACTTTCGTTGGATTTGCCATTATCGGAACTGATTTTGCCTTGATTATACGCGCGGGGAGAGAGAATCACAATGGGGGTCTAGTCATAGGATTCAAGTCCTGTGTGGCTCCTCGTTCAGCATCTTGACGTACACCGCATACCAGCGATACGGCGTGAAACCAAACTTGCCATACCACTCGACGAGGTTTGTCCAATCAATGATGCAACCGCGCACGCCGCGCTCGCGCAAGTACACCAACCCTGCATCGAGGAGCGCGGTGCCGTACCCCTTGCCGCGCACTGCCCGGCTCACTCCAATCGAACCGAGTTGACCCCACGGACGTGGCAGGCGGTACGGATAGTACTGCTCGATGGGGCGCTCGGAATCTTCGAAGGTGAGACGCACGGTGCCATCAATGCCGCGCGCCGTTTGCAAGACAAGGTAATCCGACCAGCGTCCGCGCGCGCGCAAAAATTCCTCGAACTCGAAACGCCAGCGACCGGGAAATTCGCGCCACAAAAATTCAAGGATGGCGCTGGCATCATCAGGGGTGGCGGGGCGGAGCGTTGCGTCGTTGGGTCGTTGGATTGTTGCATAGTCGCGCAGATCGCGCGCGAGATCGCACACGCGCGGCTCGTTCGTGCGTAGCGTGTATCCGCGCGCCTCGAAAAATTTTACATCGTCGAGCGCAAGGGGATAGCCCGGCACAAAGTAGCGCAGTCCGCCACCAAGCCGCGCTCGCGTGCACCCCTGTTCGCGCAACCACGCTTCTGCCCACGCCAGCAACGCGCTTCCGATGCCGCGACGTTGATGCATTGGCGCTACTGCCAGCGCGTCAATCCAGCCAACCTCTCGCGGTGAGGTTTGCGGATCGTTGGGGAGCGCGCTGGCAAGCACCACGCCAACGGCTTGATCGTTTTCGAGTGCGATTCGTCCGGCTTGCACGGCGCCGGTTGCCGGGCGCGTGTTGTACGCCGCGAAACGTTCGTTGATGGCGAGGTCGTCGCCGCACGCAGCGTTCCAGAGCGCGATGAGCGCGGAGAGGTGGGTGGAGGGATTGAAGGGGATGAGGGACATGGCATATTGCGTAGTGCGTATTATGGTTTGAGTTCGACCGGCAACTTGCCGCGCGCGGGAGTTTTGCCGGTGAGTACTTCAGCCAGCGCGTCGAGCATCGGCGGGTTGGCGCCGTAGATGGCGAGGTACGTTGGCGCGTTGGGAAACGCGCGCAGATCGTACGGAGAGCGCGCGGCAACAACAATGAGCGGCGCGTTGGCTTTGAGCAGCGCGTTCACCAAATCGGCTTGCGTGCGATTTTTGGCGACATCGCTCGTGAGGACGATGACTGTGCGTCCTTCTGCCGCGTTGACGACCATTGTGATTTCGCTTGGGGTCGGTTGGGCTTTGGCCTGCAATGTCATCGCGCCGAGCCGTTGTCCCAGCCCGTACGCGCCGGTTTCGACGACGAGGAGTGGCGTGTTGGGTTTGAGTGGCACGCGTTGCGCCTCGTCACGCACCAGCGTCACCGCCTGGCGTGCGACCTCGCGTGAAATGGCTCTGGTCTCTGACAAGCCGACCCGCGCCTCTGGCGTCCGTCCTTCGTCCTTCGTCATCAACCCAAACTGCGCTTTGACGCGCAAGACACGACGCAACGCCTCATCCACGCGCGCTTCGGGAATTTCGCCGCGTTTCACCGCGTCCACCAGCGCGGCGTGCGCCTCGCGATGCATCGCATAGCCGGTTTGAAAGAGCAACACATCGGCGCCGGCGCGCAGCGCGGCGACCGCCGCGCGCGGCGCGGGATAGCCCGATGTGGCGAGCGCGCCCATCGTCAGTTCGTCCGTCATTATCAGACCGTCGTAGTGCATTTCGTCACGCACAAGTCCTTTGAGGACGCGCGGCGAGAGTGTCGCGGCGAGTCCGGGCGTTGGGTCAATCGCGGGAAAGGTGATGTGCGCGGTCATAATGCCGGCGACGTTCGCGCGCATTGCCGCGCGAAACGGCACCAACTCGACCGCATCGAGGCGCGCGCGGTCGTGCGGCACGGTGGGCAGCGCGGCGTGCGAATCTATCGCGGTGTCGCCGTGACCGGGAAAATGTTTACCAATCGCGATGATGCCGGCGCGTTGCAGCGTTTCGATGTACGCGACGCCGTACGTCGCCACGCGCGCCGGGTCAGCGCCAAACGAACGGGTGCTGATAATCGGATTATCGGGGTTGTTGTTCACGTCGAGATCGGGCGTGAGGTCCATATTGAAGCCGAGCGCGTTCAGTTCGTCGGCGAGCGCGCGCGCGATGCGGCGCGCGTTCTCCACATCGTTGGTAGCAGCGACTGCCATTTGACCGGGAAATTCGGTAAAGCCGCGATCCTCGCGCAGGCGCGCGACGACGCCACCCTCCTGGTCAATCGCCGTGAAGAGCAACGGGTCGCCATTGGCGCGCGCGGCGGCTTGCAAATCGGCATTGAGTTGTGCCACCTGTTGCGGTGAAGCGACGTTACGATCGTAAAAAATCACGCCGCCGATGTGAAGTTGTTGAATCACCGCACGAAATTCAGGCGTCAACGTCGTGCCGTCGAATCCGACGAGCATCAGTTGACCGATTTTTTGTTCGAGGGTGAAGATTGAGTGATTGGGTGATTGGGTGATTGGGGTAGGCATAGGTGTAGATGGGATAGAGCAGCTGGTCAGAATCAGGGTGAGTAAGATGAGGGTGGGTTTCATTGGGTATTGCGTAGTGCGTAGTGCGTGTTGCGTAGTGTGTGAATGGGGTAGGCAGGAGACATTCGGCAAGTAGCCATCGTGGAGTGGCTGCCTGCATACTGCCTCCTGCCTCCTGCCAACTGATTCGCTACGTTACTTGATTTCGTACTTTTCTGCGACGACGGGTTCGTACTTGCCGTCCGCCCACAGATACCAGAAGAACGGCGGGAATTGCATCGGGGTCAGCACCACGCCGACGCCGTTCATCGGAATACTCTTGGCGTCAAAGTAGTTCAAGGTGCCTTTGGGCGGTTGCGGGTAGGGCCAGATGGTGGTGAATTCTTTGGCTTTGTTGGCATCGTTCGGTTTCAGCGTGCCATTCAGCAGTTGGATCGCCACCGCGCTGTCCGCGCTGACGGGGTTGCGATACAACTTGTCGGTGAAGGGCAGCCAGCCGGTCACGCGCGTTTGCGTGTCAATCGGATTGACGAAGGTGCTTTCGAAGAAAGCGACCACCGGCAACTGATCGTTGTAGATGAGCGAAAGGGTTTCGTTGTATGGCTTTTGCTTCGCCGCATCCAAACCTTCCGCCGACTTGGTGACCAACTCGCTGATGTTGACTTCCTTGCCGTCGGGACCGACTTGCTTGAAGGGCCAGTTCAACCCTTTGGGGCCCGATGTGGCTTCGGGATTGTTGGCGGGCGGAATCATATACGAGCGCCACGCGGCGTACGGATGCGGCGGGCTGGAGCGAAACGCAACGTCAATCAAGAGTTGATACTTGTTCTCGCCGCTGACGTACTTGGAGCGCTCGGACGATTGAAAGCCGCGAATCGTGATAGGGATGCCGAACGCCTTGAGTTGCTGTTCGACGCTCTGCGCCGCGCCCAGCCAATCGGTGAAATCGGCAGGCACGGAGAGTTCGTACGCCATCTTGTTGCCCTTGTCGTCCACCCAAACGCCATCCGTACCTTTCTTGAAGCCAAGTTTGGTCAAGAGTTCCTCGGCTTTCTTGAGGTCTTTTTTGTACGGATTCAATTTGGCTTGAACGTCTTTGGAGAGCCACGCGTCCACCAGCGAATCGCTAAAGCCCGCCATCATTTTGACGGTGGTGCCACCGCGTCCCACCGCGACCTTGGTGATTTCGTCGCGATCCAGAATGTAGGCGAATGCCTGGCGCACTTGTTTTTTGTTCAGCGGATAGACATCGTTGTTGAACCACAAGCCCGGTCCAAAACCGGTCGTGAACGGCTGCAGTTGAATATTCTTCAGCCCTTCGAGTGTCTTGAGGTTCGCTTCGGGATACGCGGCGGTACTGTAATCGAGTTGTTGCGAGAGCAACAGCGGCATGGATTCTTTGGTATCGCCATAGTACACGGTGATCTTTTCAAAGCCGATCTTGTCGGCGTTGTAGCCGGTGGGGTTCTTGACCAGCGTCAGTTGCGCTTCGGTGATGGATTTCGGGTCCACCATAAATGGCCCAAAGGTGACGACCTTGTCCGGCTTGAACGCGATGAGATCGTTCAAAAGTTTCTTGACCTGATCGCCTTTGCGATCGGCGTTGGCTTTGCGGAGTTCCGCCGCCTGATCCATAAATTTGCCATAGACCGAGTAGGGGCGGATGAAATTGTCGCGCAAGACCGCGCGCAGAATGATGGGCGAGGGGTTGCTCATCACAAAGTCAATGGTATAGTCATCTTTGGCAACCACATCAGCGAGAAAGTTCCACGCGCTCGCGCTTTGCGCCCAAAAGATGTTGTAGGTGCCCACGACATCCTTCGCCGAGAACGGCGCGCCGTCGCTCCACTTGAGCCCTTTCTTGAGCGTGACGGTGAGCGTCGGTTTCGCCGCTGGTGCCGCGGTGGGCGCAACCGTCGCGGCGGGCTTGGTCGGCTCGGGCGCCTTGGTCGGTTCGGGTACCTTGGTTGGCTCCGGCGCTTTGGTTGGCGCCACAGTGGGTTTAGGTGGCTCGGTCGGTTTAGGCGCGGGCGTTGGTGTAGGCGCCGCGCAGGCGACGACGAAAATCAGCACACCAAGCAATGCTGTGAGCAAAACGAGTTTTCGCATTTTTTCTCCTCCTTGAAATCAGGTGATTGGGTGATTAGGTGATTAGGTGATTGGGTGATTGGGTGACTGAGTTGCTGGGCATCACCTCCTTGCTTAACGATTGGCGCGGCGGATGGTGACCATCAGTACCGCGACGAACACCACGCCAATGATAAACGATGTGACCGAAATGACAAATTCGGCGGTGTCCGGCTTTTGCAATGGAATTAGCACCGCCGAGACAAGTGTCATAAAGATTGCCACGCGAAACCAGAGTTGAGTGAGTTCGGGAGGCATAGGGTATTGCGTAGTGCGTAATGCGTAGTGCGTATTGCGTATTTATTTGATGAGATGGCAGGCGACGAGTGCGTTGTTGGCTTGGGCTAATTCGGGCACCACGCGCTCACACACCTCGCCGATGAAACGCGGGCAACGCGGATGGAACGCGCAACCGCTGGGCAGGCGGAGCAAACTGGGCACGTCCATACTGCGCAGTTCGATGCGCGGCTTGTGGCGCGTGACTTGCGGATCGGCTTCGGGAATTGCGGAAAGCAAAACCTGGGTGTACGGATGTTGCGGACGCGCCACCAGATCGCGCGCGGGCGCCAGTTCTACCAGCCGCCCCAGATACATTACGCCGATGCGTCCTTCCCACGCAAAATATTTTGCCAGCGCGAGGTCGTGCGTGATGAACAAAAACGACATTCCGAATTGATCGCGAAAGCGCGTGAGCAGGTTGAGCAAGCCGATGCGAATCGAAACGTCCACCATCGAAACGGCTTCGTCGGCGACGATGAAGGAGGGTTGCACGGTGAGCGCGCGCGCAATCGAAACGCGCTGGCGTTGTCCGCCACTCAATTGATGCGGAAACTTGTCGAGAAAATCGTCGGGTGGAGTGAGGTCTACCAGCGTCAACAGTTCGCGCACGCGCGCGCGCGTTTCGGCATCGCTTCGCGTGAATTGGTGATGGCGTAGCGGCGCGGCGATGATGTCGTAAATCGTGTGCGTGGGATTGAGCGACGCGTACGGGTCTTGATGCACCATTTGCACGCTCAAGCGATACTTGCGAAAATCCTCGCGCGTCATCTGGTTGAGGGGCTGACCGCGAAAGGCAATCGTGCCTGCCGAGGGCGGAAGCAAGCCGGCGATCATCTTGCCGGTCGTCGTCTTGCCGCAGCCCGATTCGCCAACCAGACAGACGATTTCACCTTCCTCAATCGTCAGCGAAACATCATCCACCGCTTTGATGAGATGCCGCTTGACGTTGAAGGTGCGTGAGACGTGAGTGAGGGTGATAATGGGAGTAGGCATTACGCAATACCCCAGTTCCAACACGCCACCTGATGCCCGTTGCCCAGGTCCTCCAATTCCGGTTCCTCGCGGCGACAGCGCGCGTCTGCCAGAGGACAGCGCGGATGAAATTTGCAACCGGTGGGCAAGTCAATCAAATCGGGTGGCGAGCCGGGAATCGAGGTGAGGTCTTTGCGATCGCCCGTGAGCGTTGGCACCGCGCGAATCAAGCCCAGGGTGTAGGGATGACGCGGCGATTGAAAGATGGTAAACACATCACCGATCTCGACGATTTTGCCGGCGTACATCGTTGCCACACGATCCGCAATGTCGGCGGCGAGTGACAGGTCGTGCGAGATGAACAGGAGCGCGAAATCGAGTTGGTGGCGCAACTCTTTGAGCACGTCCATAATGTTGCGCTGGGTCAACACATCGAGCGCAGTCGTCGGTTCGTCCAGAATCAACAGGCGCGGCTCCAGCAACAGCGCGAGCGCGATCATCACGCGTTGACGCATCCCGCCCGAAAGTTCGTGCGGAAACGCGCGCCAGACGCGCTCGGGGTCGAGGCGTACCCGTTCAAAGAGTTGCGCGGCGCGCTGCGCCAGATGATTGCCCTGCAAATAGCCGTGGGCGCGCGCCGTGTCCGCAAACTGATCGGAAATTCGCAAGACCGGGTTGAAAGAGTTGAGCGCGGACTGGAACACCATCGCTACTTGTTTCCAGCGAAACTCGCGCAGCGCACGCCCATTCAATTTCAGCACATCCACCGGCTCGCTTGCTTGATCGCGCCGATAGATGAGCGTGCCGTGCCGAATCCGCGCAGTTGTTGGCAAGAGGCGCATCACGCCCAACCCAAACGTCGTCTTGCCCGAACCGCTTTCGCCGATGAGTGACAGAACCTCGCCGCGACGCACATCGAACGTGACATTGCGTACGGCTTGGACGGCGCCACGCCGCGCGGCGTACTCGATGGTGAGATTGTGAACTGCAAGTGTAGGAAGCATTTTGATTTCAGATTTTCGATTGCAGATTGCAGATGTTGATTCTCACACGCTGGTGCGCAGGCGCGGGTTGAACACTTCTTCCAAGCCGCGCGCCAGCCACACGAGCGAGAGTTGCAACAACGCAATCGCGCCCACAGGGGAAAGGACGTTCATAATGGCATCGCTCGTGTAAACAGCACCGCGATTGTACGCCAGACTCAGCATCACGCCCCAGTTGGCACCCGAAAGGGGCACCAAGCCCAGAAAGACAAGACCCGTTTGCTGATAAATCGCACCGATGGTCGCAAAGATGAGCGAGATGGCGATGTACGACATCATATTCGGCAGAATCTCGCGAAAGATGATGTGTGGCGTACCGAGATCGAGCGTGATGGCGGCTTCGATGTAATCGCGTTTCTTGAGCGAAAGGACTTGGGCGCGCACCTGGCGCGCCAGGCCGGGCCAATCGAGCAGCGCGAGAATCACCGCGAGTAACCACACATCGGACACTTTGAGCATCGTGGCGAGAATCGCGAGCAAGGGAAACTGCGGGATCGTTAACCACACGTTGATCAGTTCGGTCATTACGCTATCGAAGGTGCCACCGATGAACGCGCTGAGCGCGCCGAGCGTTACCGCGATCAGGGTCGTCAGGATACCGGTGATGAACGCGATTTCCAGAATGACGCGCCCGCCGTGAATGATTTGTAACAAATTGTCCTGTCCCTGAAAATCGGTGCCCAGCGGGTGTTTCAACGAGGGACCTTGATAGATTTCGGCGAGGTTCGAGCGTGTTTCGGCGGGCCAAAGCCAAGGTCCCACGTACGAGACGAGAATGAGTAGCACCAGGATGATCAGACCAAGAAACGCGACGCGATTGCGCGACAAGAGTTTGAGTGTCTTGCCCAGTTCGATGATGAATGCGCGGAGTGTAGTCATTTTGCCTCCCCTGCGATACGGATGCGCGGATCGAGCCAGCCGTACAGCAAATCGGCGACAAAGTTGGACAGCACGACGGCAATCGTCGTGACGAGGAACACGCCTTGCATCACCGGATAATCGCGCGAGTAGAGCGCCTGGGACAGGAGCAAGCCGATGCCCGGATAAACAAAGATGGATTCGATGATGACCGAACCGCCGACGACGAAACCGATCGAGAGGGCGAGGCGCGTGACCAGCGGCAAACTCGCGTTGCGTCCGACGTACGCCGTGATGATGCGCCCTTCGGGCAAGCCGCGCGCTTTGGCTGCCGTCACGTAATCCTCGCCGAGTGTGCTCATCGTGCTACTCTTCATTGTCAACATCCACGAGCCGGTGCGCGAGAGCACGTACACGAACGCGAGGAGCGCATAGTGCTGTAGCACGTCCACGAAAAATTCCAGTGTGAAACCGGGCGGAATACCCGGCGAGACCGCGCCGCGCGTCATCGTCACCGGCACGATCTTGAACACGGTACTCAGCAGCAGAATCAGCAGAATCGCGATGAGGTACGACGGGAGCGCGTCCATCGCCGCGGCGAGGTTGGTGAGCAGGTGATCGAGCCACGAGTTGCGTTTGTAGGCGACGATCATCCCCAGCAAGATGCCGAGCGCGAAACTGATGAGGAGCGCGGTGCCGATGCTAAAGACCGACCAGGGCAAGCGTTGCACAATCATCTGCGCCACCGGCACATTGCGCGAGATGTACGATTTACCCAGATCGCCTTGCAACAAATTGCCCAGAAATTCCAGATACTGCTCGTGCAACGGGCGATCCAGCCGCACGCCCAACATTGAAGCGGCTTGTGTTTGCGCGTCCTCGTACGTCAGCCCCTTGAGCAGTAAATCTTGCACGAAAATATCCACCGGATTGCCGGGCATCAAGCGAATGACGAAAAAGATGAGCGTCGTCACCAGCCAGATGGTGAAGAGCGATTTGAGAACGCTTTGCAACAAGTAATTCGATAGGATGCGCTCACCCAACACGAAAATGGAAAAAGAGGGTCTTGCGGTTGTCACTGACATAGATACCTCGAATTTTTTCTGCGCCGCAAACACGCTAAATGCGAGATGGCTTTAGTCCAAGTAACGAAGAAAGCAGGCAATGCCACTACCAGCGTTCACTATCTCCATCATCGCTTCAGGATCCATTGGACCCATATCATCTGGAAAAGTATCCACACGGAGAATACACCCGAACCCGAGTCGGATAAACCACTCTTCGAGGCGTGGTTCGTCATGTGCAATTCCTAAAACAACTGTGTGGCCTGCTTGACGCAAATGCTGTTCCAGAAACTCGAGCATCCGCTCGCCGACGTCTGTCAACTTGAAATCCGCGATGACAAAGATGTCGTCAATAGTCGGCACAAGCTTTTGGTCAGAAAATTCTTTATAGGTGTAACTAATCAAACCCACGGGTTCGTTACAGAGGAATGCCAAGACCACTTCGAATCGGGTCAGTCGCCTGATGAATTCTGTATACGCATCGGAATGTTCCTCGTCACGCGCTCGCATAAAGAGTTCTATGTCGTCCGTGTTGGCAAAGCGAATTTGAATCTCGCTTAGATCCATTTTAGAGTCTTGGCTGCTCATTTGTGTTTCCGTATCAAGTGAAACGTGAGGCGCGTTGATGGACTTGGCAGGAGACAGCCGCGATGTTCCATCGCTCTGCCTGCCTCCTGCTTGCTGCCTACCGGACTAGGGAGCGCTCACGTCTTATTTCTTCATCGTCCACTGATAAAAGTTCCACGTCAATCCACCCACCGGCTTGGGGTCAATGCCTTGGAACTTTTTGTTGACCACCGTCAACGAGACGACATCGTAGAGCGGAACGTTGGGCAGTTCGTCCGCGCGGATACGCTCGAAGGTTTGGTAATATTTTGCGCGGTCGGCTTCCTTGCAGCCGGGAACGACGAGCGCGGCATCGAGTGCCTTGTCCACTTCGGCGTTGCTCCACACCCAACGGTTAAAGCGGCCCTTGGTGTAAAAGATGTTCTTGGTGTGCGGACCAAATTCGGGCGACAGAATCCACGCATTGAGGAACATATCATAGTCGCGGCTGTTGTTCAAGCGATCCAAGTACGCATTCCACTCTTGCGAGTGAATTTCAACCTTGATGCCCACGTCCTTGAGTTGTTGCTGTGCGATGAGCGCGGTGCCTTCGCGTTGCGTATCACCAGAGTTGTACCACAAGTGAAGCGTGACCGGTTTGCCGCTCGCATCGGTACGCATCCCATCCGCGCCCACTTTCCAGCCAGCTTCGTCGAGCAGCGCTTTGGCTTTAGCCACATCGAACTTGTACACCGCAAAGTCGCCGGCTTTGAACGCCCACGACGAAGGCGGAATGTGGCTATCGCGCACTGGCGACAGACCGCCCATCGCTTTCCGCGCAATGGCAGCGCGGTCGAGCGCGTACGTGATCGCCTGACGCACTTTTTTGTCCGTGACGCGCGTGGTGTTAAAGCCCATATATTCGTAACTCAAGCCGGAAATCTTGTAGAGTTGTAGCGAGGGTGTTTTTTCGACTTCGGGAACGTCCTGCGGCAAGATTCCGCCCATGTCCATCTCGCCGCTCTTGAGTTGCGCCATAATCACCGTCGCGTCTTTCACAGTCTTGTAGATGTACGTATCCAGCATTGGACCGCCGGGCTGTTTCCACCACTCTTTGTTGGCGACGAGCGTAACGTGATCGTCCTTTAGCCACTCTTTGAATTTCCACGCGCCCGTACCGACCGGTTTTTTGTTGTACTCGTTCGTGTTGACATCGGTACCTTCGTACAGATGCTTGGGGAGTACGCGCAGCGCGGTCATCGTGGAGACAAGGAACGGGCAGTACGGCTCGGTCAATTCGAACTTGATCGTGTAATCGTCCACGACCTTGACGCCGACCGTCTCGGTGACGTTCTTGGTCTTGTCTTGCCGATCCTTGGCACCCTTGACTTGATCGAACAACGATTTGCGCGGGCTATCGGTCTTGGGGTCGAGAATTGCCTCGACGGTGTACTTGACGTCATTCGCCGTAAACGGTTTGCCATCGTGCCATTTGACATCTTTGCGAAGATAGAACGTGTAGGTCAAACCATCCTGGCTAATGTCCCACTTTTCTGCCAGCCACGGAATCGGCGCGCCGGTGGTCGGGTCGGTGTCCAACAGTGCTTCGTACACGCGCGAAAAGATTTCGCTCGATGGGATGTCTGTCGTCAGGTGCGGGTTCAACACCTTGGCATCGGCGTAGGTGCCGTGGACCAAGGTGCCACCGCGCGTGGCTTGCGCCGGCGCTTGAGGCGCAGCCGTCGGCGTGCTACACGCGACGAGCGCGAGTACCACAAGCAAAGCGAGTAAAGCAATCAAACGATTCATCTCTTCTTCTCCTTGGTGAATTTGAATTTGAGGTGGCGCGCTACGCACGCATCACCTCCTTTCCGCGCGCGCCACCTATTCTTTGAGACGCGGATCGAGCGCGTCACGCAAACCATCCGCTAGCAAATACAAGGCAAGGACAGTGCTCCAGATGAAAAAGCCCGGCGGGAAAACGAGCCACGGGGCGCGGAAGAAAAATGTTTGCGCCTTGGTAAGCATATTTCCCCACGACGCGAGTGGCTCTTGGATGCCTACCCCAAGATAACTGAGCGCGGATTCAGTGAGGATGACACCGCCAACGTCCATTCCCATATACACAATCACAATCGGCAGGACGTTGGGCAGGATGTGGCGAAAGATGAGCCGCTCGTCGCGCGCGCCCAGCGCCTGTGCCGCCAGCACAAAATCGCGCGTGCAAATCGCCAGGACCTGGCCGCGCACGAGCCGCGCCACGCCCATCCAACTGGTGACCCCAATGATGATCGCCAGCCCCAGCGCGCTCGGCGAGAAGAGCGCGCCGAAGAAGAGCAACAGAAAAAAAGTGGGAATGCCGCGCATCGTGTTGATTAGCCACACCACCACATCGTCCACGCGTCCGCCGTAAAAGCCCGCCACCGCGCCGAGGAGAATGCCAATCGTCAGATTGATGAACGCCGCGCTAAAGCCGATGAGTAGACTGACTTGGGCACCGTACAAAACGCGCACAAATTGGTCGCGACCAAAATTATCGGTACCGAGCCAATGCCGCGCGCTGGGCAATTGCAGCGCATTCGTCAGGTCAATTTGTTCCGGCGTCGTATGAAAAATTTCGCGCGCGATGAACGGCGCGCCGACCGCGGCGACGCCGTACACGAGCAACACTGCCGCCGCCGTCAGTGTCACCGGGTCGCGCTGCAAGCGACGCCACGCGGACACCCACAATCCCGCGGATGAAGGAACGCGCGTGTTCAATGCGTTGGACATTTTGGATGCCCTCGATTACTGAAGCCGAATGCGCGGGTCAACCCACCCGTACGCAATGTCGCTCAAAAGATTGCCGATGACGATGAGAAACGAACTCATCAACAACAAGCCCATCGTCACCGGATAATCGCGCGCAAAAACCGCGTCCACCGCCATACGTCCCATGCCGGGCCACGAAAAGACATACTCGGAAATGGCGGCGCCGCTGAGGAGCGCGGGCAGCGAACCTCCCAGCACGGTGATCAGCGGAATCAACGCGTTGCGGAGCGCGTGGACGAAGAAAACAGTGCGCTGCGCCAACCCCTTGGCATGCGCGGTGCGAATGTAATCTTGACGAATCACTTCCAGCACTTCGGTCCGAGTGTAGCGCGAGAAAACGGCAATCCAACCGGTCGAAGTAATCACGGCGGGCAGAAACAAATGCCAGAGATGATCGAGCCAGCCCGCCTCTTCCGCGCGAATTGAACGCATCCCGCCCGAAGGAAGCCAATGCAAGTTGACCGCGAAAATGATGATGCAGACCAAGCCAAGCCAAAAGTGCGGCACTGCGTTGCCCACCACCGCGAAAAAGCGTACGCCGGCATCCAGCCACGAGCCGCGCCGGACCGCCGCGGCGACACCCGCCAAGACGCCCACCAACAGTCCCAGGGTGAGCGCGGCAAGCGAAAGTTCCAGCGTCGCCGGAACGCGCTCGGCAATCATCTGGAGCACCGGCTCTTTGGTCACGAACGAGCGCCCCAGATCGAGCGAAACGAGTCGGCGTAGCCACATCAAATACTGAATCGGCACCGGTTGATCCAGCCCCAAATTCGCGCGCAGTTGCTCGATGGTTGCTTTGCTCACGTTGGGGTCTTCAAAGCGCGCCAATGGATCGCCGGGCGCGAGGTGAATCAACGCGAACGCGATCACGGTGATTCCCAGCAATGTTGGAATGGCTTGCATCAAACGGCGAAAGACATAGCGATTCACGCGCGCGCCTCCTGAACGCGTTTCCAGAAAATCAACTCACTCACACCTTGCACCACGTAATCGTCTAGTTTCCCGGCTTGCCGATAACCGAGCCGCGTGTAGAATTTTTGCGCCTCCGTATTGAAATCGGAAACGAGGAGGAAGAGCTCGCGCGAATCTGCGCGCGCTTCGGCGAATTCCATCAGCGCGCGACCAACGCCGCCACCGCGCGCATCGGGACGCACACCAATCAGTTGGATATACGCGCTGCGATTGAACGCGCCGCGCGCAACCAGCCATACAAAACCCAGCACCGCGTCCGCACGCTCCGCGACGAAAATCGTTGCGCCATTCGCCAGCCCGTCGCGCAAACGCTGGGCAAACGATTCGGCAGTGACGTGGTAGCGTTGCCACAGCGGCGTTGCGGCAACCCAGCGCGCGATCTCGTCAATGTCGGTGACTGCTAGCGGGCGGATGTGGATGGACATATTCATCGCAGAACATGACCGACAACCATCCTGGGTCAATTCTTCAATCGTGGATCGAGCGCGTCGCGCAAACCATCACCGAGCAGGTTGAAACCCAGCACGCCGAGCATAATCGCCATTCCCGGCGAAATTGCCATCCACGGCGCAATCTCCATCATCTTGCGACTTTCGCTCAGCATACTACCCCAGGAGGGTTGCGGCGGTTGTGTTCCCAGACCCAAAAACGATAGCGCGGCTTCGGTCAGCATTGCCCACGAGAGCGCGAGCGAAATCTGGACGATGATGGGAGCGACGATATTCGGCAGAATGTGGCGCGCCAGGATGCGCGCGTGACTGGCGCCGACGCATCGCGCCGCCGAAACAAATTCCATCTCTTTGGTGGCTAGCACTGGACCGCGCGCGACGCGCGCAAAGATCGGCGTGTAAACAATCGCGATCGCGAGAATCGTGTTGTTTGCGCCGGGACCTAGCGCGGCGACGATCGAAAGCGCGAGCAGAATGGCAGGGAACGCAAAAAACAAATCCATCACGCGCATCATCGCGTTGTCTGCGATACCGCCGGCATAACCGGACAACATTCCAATCGTCGTACCCGCGAGGGTGGCAAGCGTGACAGCGAGCAGCGCGATGCGTAGCGAGTTGGTCGCGCCGTGCATCAAGCGGCTGAGAATATCGCGTCCAAATTCATCTGTCCCCAAAAGATATTTGGCGTTTGGCTCTTGCAGGCGATCGGGCGCGTGTTGCTCGGTGGGTGAGTACGGCGCGAGGACGGTCGCGAACAGCGCGACGAGCAGATACACGGTCACCAACACCAGGCCGATGACCGCACTTTTGTAGCGCAAGAGACGTGGAAGTTTTCTCCGGGTTCGAGTCGGCATATCCATTGATTCGTGAAACGTGGTGCGTGAAAAATTGTCACGCCTTACTCATATCGGATGCGTGGATTGACGAACGCGTACGCAAGATCGGTCAGCAAATTGATAAGGACAAAGTTGAACGCGATGAACACGACCGCGCCTTGCACAACGGCGTAATCGCGCTGGCTGATGCCGTTGAGCAACAATCGCCCAACGCCGGGCAGTGCGTACACCTCCTCGACCACAATCGCGCCGCCGAGCAGATACCCCATCTCGACGCCGACGAGGGTGATGACCGGGATGAGGGCGTTCTTCAAACAATGCACCGTGATAACCGTTTGCTCGCGCAAGCCCTTGCCGCGCGCGGTGCGCGCGTAATCTTGAAATAGTTCTTCCAGCAAAGATGAACGCGTCGCGCGCATCACCGATGCGGAAAACGCAAAGCCCAGGGTCAGAGCAGGGAAGAAAATTTGTTGAAGATTCAGAATGGGATTCTGAGTGAATTCAACATAATTGCCCGAAGTAGGAAGAATGCCCAAGTAGAGTGATAATGCCAGGATGATAAGCGTGCCTAACCAGAAATTCGGCAGGGCTAAACCAATCAACGAAAAGAATCGCCCAAAGAGATCAATGAACGAGTCGCGCTTGACCGCCGAAAGGATGCCAATCGGCAAACCAATCAGCAAGCCGATGACGACCGCGCCCAGCGCGAGTTCTAGCGTGAGCGGAAATCGCTTGAGAATTTCGCCAAGCACGGGTTGTCCGCTCCGCACCGAGTAACCCAGATTGCCCTGCAACGCGTTGGTCAGCCAGATGATGTACTGTTCCGGCAATGACTTGTCCAGACCAAAGTATGCGCGCAACGCGGCGGCTTGTGCTTCGGTGAGTTGATATTGCGTCCCAATCATTGCGCTGATGGTATCGCCGGGGATGAGGCGCATCACCAGAAATACGACAATCGAAATGCCAAACAGGGTCGGCACCAGCGCAAGGAGACGTTGAAGGATGAATCTTTGCATTTCAAACGGGGGATTGCAGATTGCAGTGGGCATTGACCCCATCTGCAATCTGCAATCTGAAACTATTTGTCGAGCCAGGTT
>Ga0209162_1000414_pt1 | contig 47274 bp, 46 predicted proteins | sample YNPNPMetaG_FD_187121 | JGI IMG/M metagenome (GOLD analysis project Ga0209162, IMG submission 187121) | Anoxygenic and chlorotrophic microbial mat microbial communities from Yellowstone National Park, USA - YNP NP MetaG (SPAdes) (version 2) ...
CATTTTTGCAAGTTTGTCTTTCTCGTGATAAACTGAGAGCAGGGGGTGTGCAAAGTTGGGCACGGGCGGTTGAAACCGCTGCAACACCTACCCGAAGCCGCCCTGCGGCGGCTCACCTTCAGCCTGCGGAGGCAGGTAGTTGGGGCGAATCATTATTCGCCCGTACTGTTGCTGCGACTTGAGTCGCCCGACGGCTTGTCAGGTGACTTTGCACATGCCATGAAACTGAGAGTGTGATGCGTGAAACGTGAAACCTGAAACCTTGAAACCCCAGGAGGTATCACCGATGACCAACGTTGCGGTTGTGACCGACAGTGCGGCGAGTATTCCCGAAGCAATTATCGAAAAGTTGAACATTCATTGGGTGCCGTACTACATTCATCGTGGGCAAGAGGTGTTGCGCGATCTGGTGACGATTCAGCGGGACGCATTTTACAAATGGCTACCGACCGCGCGCGAGTTACCCAAGACTGCCAGCCCCGGTCCCGGCGATTACGTGCAAATGTACGAGGGTCTGGCAAAGAACGAAGGCGCGCGCGAAATCGTCAGCATCCACATGACCTCGAAGGGCAGCGGAGCATACCAGGCGGCGTGTGTCGCCAAAGAGATGCTGGCGGAAAAATTGCCGTCGCTGCGGATCGAGGTGATTGACACGCTGAATGTTTCGATGTGTCAGGGGTGGATGGTGATCGAAGCCGCGCGCAGCGCGCTCGCCGGCAAATCGCTGGAGGCGATTGTTCAACAGGTGCGGCGGATGATGCCGGTGACGCGAATGATTCAAACCGCCGATACACTCAAGTATTTGTATATGGGTGGACGTATCGGCAAAGCCAAGCATCTGGTTGGTTCGCTCTTGAACATCAAGCCTCTCATCGGAATGGAGGATGGTGTGATTGTGCCGCTGGGTCAAGCGCGCAGTCGGCATCAGGCGTACGAGATGATGGCGCAGATGATTGAAGCGGCGGTGGGGCGAATGGGCAAAATCAAAATTGCATACGTGCACGCGGCAGCGCAGGAGGAAGCCGAAAAGATCAGACAACTGGTGGAGCAACGTCTGACGTGTGTCGAGTCCATCGTTGCTGAACTTTCGCCGGCGCTGGGAGTGCATACGGGACCCGGCACAGCAGGGGTGTGTTATTATCCGGTGCTGCCGGACTAAAATCGGGAGGCATCATCCTCCTGCGACCTGGAATCTCACCACGTCTCCCGGTGCTCGCTGCGCGAGATGCGCCATGTCGTCGCTCACCACCGTCGCGATAATCGGATAACCACCAGTCGTTTGATGATCTGCCATCAAAACGATCGGCTGACCGTCTGGCGGCACTTGAATCGCGCCGAGCGGCACACCGCACGAAATCATTTCCTCCGCGCGCGCATGCGTCAACTTTGTCCCGCGCAAACGATACCCCATCCGATCCGCGTTCTCGGTGGCGATGTACTCGGCACGCGTCAACGCGGCGATTGCCTCCGGGGTGAACCAATCGGCGTGTGGTCCCAGCACGATGTGAATATCCGCGCGATAGATGCGCGGCGCGATACTTTTGCCTGCTGCCGCGCTCAAATCGCGCAGGGTCGGCGCGCCGATGGGAATCTGATCGCCAGCGCAGAGCGCGCGCCCTTCCAGCCCCCCGAACTTGCCGCGCAAAAACGTGGATTTGCTTCCCAGCACGCGTGGCACGTCAATCCCTCCGTGAATCGCCAGATACCTCCAGCCGCCTGTGCGCGCGGGAGTGATTTCAATCGTTGTGCCTGCGCGCACGAAAATGCTCATCCACATTGGCAGGGCGCGCCCGTTGATGTGCACACGCGCGTCGGCGCCGGTCAGCGCTATCAAGTGTGGCGTATCGGTCTGGAGTGCAATCGGAGAATGGATTTCGAGCGCGGCTTCGTCAGGAGGATTGTGCACCAGTTGATTTGCCGCGCGCAGTGCCTCCACATCCATCGCACCAGAGACCGGCACACCGTACGCCTGATACCCCCAGCGCCCCGCATCTTGAATCGTGGTGAGAATTCCAGCGTCAAGGACAAGCAGCATTGCTCACACCGCAACAAAGCGCACGCGATCTCCGGGCTGCAACAAGGTGGGTGGATCGTGTTGCGGATCGAAGAGGGACAACTCGGTGCGTCCAATGAGACGCCAACCGCCCGGCGATTCCATCGGATAGATGCCGGTCTGACGCCCGGCAATACCCACCGAGCCAGCAGGCACTCGCGCGCGCGGCGTCTTCATTCGCGGCACGGCGATTGGCTCTGGCACTGACCCAAGATAGGCAAAGCCCGGCAAAAAGCCGATGAAATACACTCGATAGACAACGCTGGTGTGCCAGCGAATCACCTCGTCTTCGGTGAGATGATTGTGCTGCGCAACAAAAGCGAGGTCGGGACCGAACGCGCCACCATAGCGCGTGGGAATTTCGACGAGACGCGAAGCGCGCGGCGCGCGTGTGTCGAGTGTGGCAAGGGTATCGTGTACCAGAGCACACATTTCTGCAAACGACACGCGCTGGGGAGTGTAACAAACGAGGAGCGATGTGTAGGCAGGAATCAGATCGCAGATTTCGGGGCGTGCCTGCGCGCGCAAAGCATCGGCAAGCGCGTGCACACGGTCGTTGATCGCGTCGTTGATTTCGTCGGCGAATTCAATCAGGAGGGCAGAATCGCCCGCAGGAAGCAAGCGCGGTTGTGGGTGAATCATTGGGACGAAAGTTTGCCTTCCGTCATTCGTCTTTCAACGCCATTACCTTAACGCCGTTCTGTTGCAATGCCGCGCGCACCGCGCGCAAGATTTCGACCGCGTGGGGTGAGTCGCCGTGAACGCACAACGTATCCACCGGCATCGCAATCGTTTCCCCTTCAGGCGTGGTAACGGTTTGTGCGCGCACCATTTGCAATGCCTGTTCCGCCGCGCGCTGCGGATCGTCAATGAGCGCGCCCGGTTCGCGACGCGAGCGTAACGTGCCATCGCGATTGTACGCGCGATCGGCAAAGCCCTCGCGCGCAAAGCGCAAGCGATACTCGCGCGCGGCGCGCTCTAGTGCCGAGTTGGGTTGTCCCACCAGAATCAACGTTGAATCGAAACGCGCGACCGCGCGCGCGATGGCATTGGCAATCGGCGGACGCGTGGCGGCGAGGTTGTAGAGCGCGCCATGCGGTTTGACGTGCGCGAGAGACACGCCCTCGGCGCGCGCAAACGCCGCGAGCGCGCCGATTTGGTACAGCACATCGTTTTCGATTTCGTCGGGTGTCGCGTCCAGCGCGCGACGCCCAAAGCCCACCAAATCGGCAAAGCCCGGATGCGCGCCAATCGCCACGCCGTGCTGAACCGCGAGTCGAACCGTGCGCGCCATCACCTGCGGATCGCCGGCGTGAAAACCGCAGGCGATATTCGCGGAGGTGATGAGCGGCATCAGGGTGGCATCGTTGCCCAGCGTGTACGCGCCAAAACTTTCACCAAGATCGCAGTTGAGGTCAATATGCATTGGTCAATGACGAGTGATAAATGAGCCAATGAACCAATGAGCCAAATGAGCGAATGACAAATGAGCAAATGACAAATGAACAAATGACAAATGACGGATGACGAATGCTTGCTGTGCGCTGCAAACCAGATGATACCACAGGGTTTGAAGAGGGTCAAATGCCATTGTGTAAGGGGTGCATTTCACTTTGGGGGCAAGTTTCGCCGAGCGAATAAATTCGCTGCAACAACAACACGAAACCGACCTGCGTCGGTTTCCCCCTAGTCGCCGTAGGGCGACTTGGGGTCGTGGTAGCCGCAAATTCATTTGCCCGTATCCGATTTGCCCCAAAACTGAAATGCACCCTGTGTAAGCAAACGTGTGCATAAATTTTCGATTAGGCAAAATAGAGGATTTGTGGTAAAATAAAATTAGCGCGGATGAAATAAATCTTCTCCCCCTGAGCGTCGTCGTCTCAAATTCTCAAGGAGGAGTAAAAACCAATGAGGAAAGGAGGGATGCGGTTCGACTGTGTGCTAGACGTGTCGTCCACCAATCAACCCGATTAATTTTCGAAAAGGAGAAGAGAAAATGCGTAAGGTACTTGTGTTTCTCGCGCTGGCTCTGGTGATTGTGGTCGCGTGCGCGCCCGCGCCCACACCCGCCCCTACGGCTGCGCCACCAACGGCAGCACCGAAACCAACCGAAGCCCCCAAGCCGACCGCCGTGCCTCCAACGGCGACAGCGGCACCCAAGCCGACGGAAGCTCCCAAACCCACCGAAGCGCCCAAAGCGCTCAAGGGCGAGCTCAACGTGCTGTGCACGCCGCAAGAAGAATGGTGTGCCGGTATGAAGAAGGAATTTGAGGCGCGCTACCCCGGCGTCACCGTCAACTACATCCGCCTCTCCAGTGGCGAGTCGTTGACCCGCTTGCGCAACGAGAAAGCCAATCCGCAGTTCGACATCTGGTGGGGTGGTCCCATTGACTCGTTCATCGCCGCGAAGAAAGAAGGCTTGCTCGAGCCGTACAAATCGCCCAATCACGCCAACATCATTGACCCCAAGTTGATGCTGGACAACGATCCGGAACCGCAATGGGTTGGCATTTATGTCGGCTCGCTCGGTTTTGCCACGAACACCAAGCAGACCGCTATCAAGCCGCCCACCTCGTTCGATGATTTGATCAAGCCCGAAATGAAGGGACAAATTGTCATCGCGCACCCCGCCACCTCGGGTACATCCTACACGTTCCTCTGCACGATTCTTCAGATCAAAGGCGAACAAGCCGGCTGGGAGTATCTGAAGAAATTTGGTGCGAATGTGTTGATGTGGACCAAGAGTGGTGCGGCGCCAGTACAAAATGTGGGGCGCGGTGAAGCGGCGGTGGGTGTCGTCTTCTCGCACGACATTGTCAAGGGCATTGACGATGACAAGATGCCGCTAGCGCTCACTTTCCCCTCTGAAGGTACGGGCTATGAGATTGGTGGTATGGGCATTGTCAAGGGCGCCAAGCATCCTGACCTTGCCAAGGCGTGGTACGATTGGGCACTGGAACCCAAGACCCAAGAACTGGGCAAGCAATACAAGGCATACCAGGGCTTGACCGCCAAGGGTGCCCAACCGCCGAAACCGGAATTGCTGCAAGTCAAGCTCATCAACTATAACTTTGACTATTGCGGCAATAACAAAAAAGCGTTCGTAGATAAATTCTCGAACGAAATCGCGGCTCAAGCACTTGCCAAGTAAACGATGCAGGCAGGGACGGGGATTCTCCCCGTCCCTGCACAGGATAGACTATGGCTACAGCCACACGTTTCTCCCCTCTTCGCTCGCTCGTCCGACGCTACAATGAATTTCGCCTCATCGCTCAAGACCCGGTGCTATTGGCTGGTCTGTTAATCACCGGCGCGTTTATGTTCGCGTTTGTGATTTATCCGCTGGTGCGCGTGATCTATCAGGGTTTCTTCACCCTGGAAGGTCAGCCCAGTCTCGTTTACTTTGAACGCTATGTAGATCCGCAGTATGTTTTGCAGTACTGGCAAATCTTTTTCTGGACGATTGAGATGGGCATCCTGACCGCTGTCGGGAGCACCCTGCTCGGTTTTCTTTTCGCTTATACGATGGTGCGGTGCAACATCCCGTTCCGGGGTGTCGTGCACGCTTTGACGCTTGTCCCTACGATTTCGCCCCCATTTGCCATCGCGCTGGCAGCGATTCTGTTGTTTGGTCGCTCGGGTTTGATTACCAAAGAAATTCTGAAAATCAAATTTGGTCCCGGCGTCAACGATATTTACGGTCTGGATGGATTGGTATTCGTCCAGATTATCACATTTTTCCCGATTGCTTATTTGATCCTGCGCGGCTTGCTGGAACGGATTGACCCCTCGATGGAAGAAGCCGCGCTTGCGCTCGGAGCAAGCAAATGGCACATTTTCCGCACGGTCACGTTACCGTTGTTGACTCCTGGCATCGCCGGCGCGTTTTTGCTGATGTTCGTTGAATCGCTGGCGGATCTGGGCAATCCGATTTTTATCGGCGGCAATGTCACTGTTCTTTCGACGCAAATCTGGATCGCGGTCAACGGTGAGTACGACCAGCAAAAAGGCGCCGCTCTTTCGTTCGTCTTGCTCTTGCCGACACTCACCGTGTATCTGTTGCAACGCTACTGGGTCTCGCGCAAATCGTACATCTCGGTCACCGGCAAACCGACCGGTGGTGGGGTAGGATTCGTCAAAGAGCCGATTATTCGCTGGACGTTCATCGTTTTTACTTTCCTTGTGCTCTTGTTGATCATCGCGTTGTATGCCACCATCTTTTTGGGTTCGATTACGAAACTGTGGGGCATCAACTATGAACTCGACCTGAGCCACTATGGCAACGCGATTGATCGCGGCTTGAAGGCGATTCTCGACACAACATTCCTCTCCGCGCTCGCCACGCCGATTGCGGGCATCGCGGGGATGGTGATTGCGTACCTCGTCGTTCGCAAGGTGTTTAGCGGCAAGGAGGCGCTGGACTTTTCATCAAATCTGGGCGGCGCAGTGCCCGGTACGATTCTGGGGATTGGTTACATCATCGCGTTCATCCAGGCACCGGTAATCGTTGTCGTGCTGGTGTATGTGGCGCTGGCGTACTATCTGCTCGCGCCGACGGCGCGCGGCTTTTTGCCGCGTTCGCTTATCTTGATCGCTGGCACAATGCTGGGTGTGGCAGTGGCGGTATTGGGAACGGCAGAGCGCGACCGCAAATTGTTAGCGAGCAATCCGTTCACGCAGCCATTCACTACTTTGCCTGTTGTGGATTTGCAAACGTGGGTCATCGCGCTTGCCGTGTTGTTGGTCGTGCTCGCCGTGTTGAGCATCGTGTTCGTCAAGAAAGAGGCGCGCCAGGCGGTGGTGGTTTTGTTGCTGGTGATGGCAGCGTATCTGCTCTCCCGTTTGTTCATCGCCGATCTCACTCAGCCTCTGGTGGGGTGGGGACGTTCGTTGGGCGGCAATGTGTGGCCCCGCGTGATGGCGAGTCTTGCGGCGTGGATTAACTTGTTCTTCCAGCCGCCAATGGCGATTCTGGGATTCACCTACACAGCGCTGGGCGCGTTCATCGTGGGGCGCTGGTCGCCGCGCGCGCGTCTGATTGCCGCGCTGGTACTGTTGACGGTGGCTTGCGCGTTGACGTTCTGGGGACAACCGCTCGCGCTCGTGGGCACGCCCTACATCATCCTCGCGGCGTACGCGGTGCGCAGTTTGCCCGCGTCGGTGCGCGCCGGCATAGCATCGTTACAGCAAATTGACCCGGCGATCGAAGAAGCGTCCACGAATCTGGGTGCGGATGCATCGCTGACTTTTCGCAAGATTACCTTGCCGTTGATTCTGCCCGCGTTCATTGCCGGTTTGATTTTCAGTTTTGCCCGGCATATGACTTCACTTTCGGCGATTATTTTCCTGTCGTCGCCCAAGTGGCCCATCCTCACCGCGCTCATCTTGAGCGAAGTAGAACAGGGCGGCATCAGTCTGGCTGCCGCGTATTCGATGATTCTGATTTTCATCGTCCTCGCTGCGATTGGACTGATGTACCTCATCGTGGGACGCGCCTTCCGCACCGAAGGGATGGAATTGACGATGGGGGCGGGCTAGTCAGTGTTTAGTGTTCAGTATTCAGTGTTCAATGGAGAGTTAGTTAATGTATCTTACCCTCGATCATCTCACCAAGAAATTTCCCGCGCGTGGCAAACAGGGTGGCGAAGTGGTGGCGGTGGACGACATTTCGCTCAACATCGAAAAGGGACAATTCGTCACCTTGTTGGGACCTTCGGGATGTGGCAAGACGACGACGTTGCGGCTTATCGCGGGATTTGAATTTCCCACCTCCGGCCACATCATCCTCGATGGTCAACGTCTGGAACATGTGCCCCCAAACCGTCGCGATATGGCGATGGTGTTTCAGAGTTACGCGATCTTTCCGCATCTCAACGTGTTTGAGAATATTGCCTACGGTCTAAAAATCAAGAAACTGCCATCCGATGAAATCAAACGCAAAGTCGCCGAGGTGATGAAACTGACTCAGTTGACCGGTTTGGAGGATCGCGCACCCAATCAACTTTCGGGTGGGCAACAGCAGCGCGTCGCGCTGGCGCGTGCACTCGTGGTTGAACCCAAGGTGTTGTTGTTCGACGAACCGCTCTCGAACCTGGATGCCAAGTTGCGCGAAGAGATGCGTTTTGAAATTCGCGATTTGCAGAAACGCCTGGGCATCACTGCCATCTACGTGACGCACGCGCAAGAAGAGGCGCTGGTGATGTCCGATTTGATTGCCATCATCAATCAGGGCAAACTGATGCAAGTCGGTACACCAGAGGAGGTGTACGAACGTCCCCGCTCGCGCTTTGTTGCGGATTTCATCGGCCTCTCCGATTTTCTCCCCGCGCGCGTTGAGGCATGCGACGCGCAGGTTGCACGGGTCAAAGCAGCAGGCACCGCGTTCACCGTGCCCGCGATTCCCGGTCTGGCGCGCGAGCAATCGCTCCTGTTACACATTCGTCCGTACGATATTCGTTTTGTGGACGAATCGGTGCAGGACAATGTTTTGCCCGGCGTCATCAAACAAGCCACCTACCTCGGCAACATTGTAGATTATCGCGTGGAAGTGGCACCCGATCTTGCGTTGCGCGTGCAAGCCAGTACCGAACAACGCTATGCCATCGGCGATCGCGTGCGCTTGCACCTGCCCGCTGCCAAATGCCACTTGATTACCGAAGCCTAGTCCCCCAAAACCTTGGTTTCTGGAGATACCCCCGATGTTTTCTTCACTCCCGCAAACCGTACCCGACCTGATGAAATGGCAATGGTCGGACATTGAGCCGTACTTTCACGATCTGGCAACGCGCCCGCTCACCGCGTCCAACGTGCATGCGTGGCTTGCCGACTGGAGCGCGCTTGATGAGCGTCTCAACGAGATGTACGCGCGCCTCAGTCTCGCCAAAACGCAAAACACGGCGGACAAGGATGCCGAGCAAGCGTACAACGCGTTTCTGGATACCATCTTTCCTCGCGCCGAAGCGGCGCGGCAAACCTTGCGCGAGAAACTCCTCGCCAGTGGCTTGGAGCCGCAGGGATTCGAGTTGCCGCTTAAGAAAATGCGCGCAAGCGCGGCGTTGTTTCGTGAGCAAAACTTGCCGTTGTTGACGCAAGAACAAAAACTGGTGTCGCGCTATGAGAAAATTATCGGCGCGCAAACGGTCGAGTGGGACGGCAAAGAAGTGACCATTGCGCAGTTGCGTCCCATCTATCAGAATCCCGATCGCGCGACGCGCGAGCGCGCGTGGCGTCTGGCGCTGACGCGACAGTTGGCGGATCGACAAGCCATCAACGAATTGTGGCGCGAGTTTCTCGCGCTGCGACGTCAAATCGCCGCGAACGCGGACAAGCCCGATTATCGCGCCTACAAGTGGCAACAGTTGCATCGTTTCGATTACACGCCGGAGGATTGTCGCGCGTTTCATCGCGCCATCGAAACGGCCGTGGTGCCGGCGGCGCAACGCATCTACGAACGGCGGCGCAAACGACTCGGCGTGGCAACGCTGCGTCCCTGGGATTTGGATGTGGATCCGCTGGGACGCGCGCCGCTCAAGCCGTTCAACACGGCGGAAGAGTTGAAACAGATCGCCGCGTCCATTTTCAATCGCGTGGATGCCACGCTGGGCGAATATTTCGCGACGATGGTGCGCGAGAACTTGCTCGATCTGGAAAATCGCAAGAACAAAGCTCCTGGCGCGTATTGCACCAACTTTCCAATGTCCCGACGCCCCTTTATTTTCCAGAACGCTGTCGGTTTGCATAACGACGTGCAGACGCTTTTGCACGAGAGCGGGCACGCGTTTCACAACTTTGAACGCTATGCGTTGCCGTACGCACCGCAGCGGCAAGTCGGAATGGAATTTGCTGAGGTGGCTTCGATGGCGATGGAGTTGCTCGCGTCGCCGTACCTTGCCCGACAGCAAGGCGGCGTGTATGCCGATGCGGACGCGGCGCGGGCGCGCATCGAACATCTGGAAAGCGCCGTCTTGTTCTGGCCCTATATGGCGGTCGTGGACGCGTTCCAGCACTGGGTCTATGAAAATCCCGAAGCGGCAATGGATGCGGCGAATTGTGATGCGGAATGGGCGCGCCTGTGGAAGCGTTTTATGGTCGGTGTGGATTGGAGCGGGCTGGAGCAAGAGATGATGACCGGCTGGCATCGCAAACTGCACATTCACGAAGTTCCGTTCTACTATGTCGAGTACGGCATGGCGCAGTTGGGTGCAGTGCAGGTGTGGGCAAACGCGTTGCGTGATCAAGCGCGTGCAGTCGCCGACTATCGGCGCGCGCTTGCGCTGGGAGGCACCGTCTCGCTGCCACAACTCTATGCGACGGCAGGCGCGACCTTCGCGTTCGATACAGCCACGTTGCAACGCGCTGTAGATTTAATTGAGCAGGTGCTGGCAGAGTTGGAGGCAAACGGCTGAATGTCTTGAGAGGAGCATAACCAAGAGAACACAACTAAGTACGCGTGAATTTTGGGACAAGAAACTGTTAGCCATGCACTTACGGAGAGTTAGCATGCCAGTGATAGCTCGCTTCTTTGGAATCGTTATCAAGATGTACTTCAGTCAGCGTGAACATGGTGTTCCCCACTTTCATGCCATCTACGGTGAGTACAACGCAGTCTTCGATATTCAAACCCTCGAAATGCTGGAAGGCGATTTGCCTGTACGAGCCCAACGACTGGTCACAGAGTGGGCTGCTCAATATCAACAAGAATTGTTGCGAATGTGGAATAGTAATGAGTTCAAACAACTGCCGGGATTGGAGTAGTATGAGCGCTCCCAGAATCAAAGCAGTGACCCCTCTGGAGGGGAAACGCCTGCTAGTAACATTTGTCAATGGGATTCAAAAGATTTACGATTGCCAGAGAATCTTAAATCTTGATCGTTTTCAATTGTTGAGACATGATGCATTTTTCAAGGCAGTTACCGTTGATCCTGGCGGGTATGGGGTGTCCTGGAGTGATGAAATGGATTTGAGTGAATACGAGTTATGGAACAATGGCATTGAGGTTGAGCAAAACGTGGCGTGGAACAAAGAAGGAACGATGATGCCACAGGCGGAGCGCGGCTAGCCAGCGCATTCAGCCAAGGCTGAAGAACTTGTAATGCCTGATAATCGTTCCGTTGACGATCTTTCCCTCGAAGAACTCGAAGCACTCGTCGAGTACAAGCGACGCATCGCGCGCGCCCGACAATTCGCGGAGAGCGCGCCGGGGCAACGCTTTCGTCCTGTGACCGTATTGCCGACCGATGCCCCACCGAAAGAAGCGCGACCGAAAAAGCGCGCGTCGTTCCGCGATCGCGTCTTGTTCGTCATCGAAGCGCTAGCGGTGATAGGATTGCTCTTTGTTATCGTTGGTTCGCTTGCCAATTTGCAGACGTTGAACGAAGAGGTGTTACAAGCGCGCACCATCACCCCTGGCGCCTCTGGAGCGAGCGCTGGGGTATTCGAATTGCCCGGCTCGTCATTCCCTCCTGCCGACCCGCTAACCGAATTACCGGGAAGTTCATTTGCCCCACAGGCGGCGCCTCCTGCGCTCGGTGTGCAACTGCGCGCGATTGCCGCGTTGCCGGTGCCAACGCCGGGTCCACGCTCGCCCACGCGCATTGTGATTCCTTCAATCAAAGTGGATTGGCCCATCGTGCAAGGAGATGGCTGGGAGGAATTGAAACAGGGGATTGGACATCGCGTCGGCTCGGCGAATCCGGGTGAACGCGGCAATTTGATTCTTTCGGGGCACAATGACGTGTATGGCGAGCCGTTTCGCGATCTGGAGAAACTGGAAATCGGTAGCGATGTGTTTGTGTATGCCGGTGTGACACCGTATCGTTACGTGGTCAAAGCCAAACGTGTGGTCGTGCCAACCGATCTGAGTCCCCTTGCGCCTTCAAAAACACCGATTGTCACGTTGATCACGTGCACACCCTATCGCGTGGATACCCATCGGTTGATTGTGATTGGGGAATTGGCGCCGTAGGGCAATTTGTCCCACGCGGGTATTTCGTTTATAATCGGTGCGGTTAAAAATTTCCTAGAGGAGATAAACGATGCCCAAGAAAACTCGCAAGATGAAACAACGTGCGGCGTTGCGGAAAAGCGCAGCCGTTATGCCATCAGCAGAACGAGTAACGGTCGAGAATGACACATCAGCGCGCGACGCGGTATCACCAGCGCGCGTGCTATCTACCGCGAGTGCGCGTGCGGTGACACCTTTGACCTTTGACTACAGTCACATTTACGGTGATTTGAAACGCATCGCGCTGTTCGCCGGTTTCTTTTTTGCCGTGTTGATTGTGTTGTCGTTCGTTATCAAGTAAACCTCAGGTAACTACTCAGGCGGTCATTGCGAGCGCAGTTCGCGAAGCAATCCCCGATGAGCGCATTGGAGATTGCTTCGCCGCTGCGCGGCCACTCAGAAACTTCCCCCTGTCATTGCGAGGCGTAGTGTGCCGAAGCAATCCCCAACGCCGCATTGGGGATTGCTTCGTCGCAAAACCCGCTCCTCGCAATGACAATGACAGCGCGCGTTTCTCTCCTTTGACATGCCCGCCGACATGAGATTCTCGCAATGACAGGTAGGCTGAGTAGTTACAATCTCAGTCTCTCGCTGCATACACAAACGCGACTGTTGCACCCAACAGTCGCGTTTAGTCTTTAGAGCGGTGGATAGCCGCGTGGGAAACCGATGGCATGGCGTAAGCCAAGTGCCAGAACCAGGTGGACGCTGAGACAGTACCACGCATTTTGCGTGAAGATGAAAATCAGCGTGCTGATGATGGCGAGACTGATGTTCCAGAGTGGCGCATCTGTGCGGGTCACGCTGGCTACCTGAGCACGGGTGGCGGGATTGCTCCATCCTTCGATGAGCACGAGAACAAGTCCCCAGAAACTGCCCCAGTAAAAATCGTCCAGCCACAAAATCGGTCCGGCGCGATAGAATGCCCAGTGTGCCTCTTGATAAAAAATTTCGATGGTGTGTTGTGCCCAGTTCCAACCACTTTCATCAGGAGTATGGGGATGCTGGACAAGCACATAAGGTCGCCAGACCCAGGTGATGACGATGGCGGCGCCCAGCGTGAGCAGACCGAGATAGGCAAGGGGAGTGAGCCAGTCCATTCCCCACACACCGAGCGCGCGCATCGTGCTGTATCCCAGCATCAGCGTTGCCCAGGGGAGAGCGAGGTAGTAGAGCCAGCGTCCCAGTTCGCTCGCGGCGCGACCTGCCCAGTGCGTTTGCCACCAGTGGACGAACCGTCCCCAGCGTCCTTGCCGTGGCGTACGCTGAAGCCATGCCCAGTTCGCCGCCAGAGTGTACAGGACGATGGACGCGCCAAGTGTGATTGCCAGCGCGCCGCGCGGTTCGAGCGAGAGGAGAAAATCGAGGAGACTCACTTGCGTTTTCCCGCCAGACTGTTGAGCGGCAGGGGTACGACCAGCGTCACGCGCGTGCCATGACCGATCGCGGAGAGAATCGTCAGATTGCCGTCAATGAGTTTGGCACGCTCGCGCATATTTTGCAGCCCCAGGCTGGCGCGTTGCCCATAGGATTTTTCGACGGCGTCGAGATCGAAACCCGGACCCTGATCCTGAACAATCGCCACGAGTGAATTGTCCTGACGCTGGAGACTGACTTGAATGGGTGCGCCTTTGCCATGCTTGCGCGCGTTGTTGATGGCTTCTTCGATAATGGCAAAGACGGTTGTGGCAATATGGGAATCGAGTTCGGTGCCAAAATCGCCGGGCACAACTTGAATGGGGACGTTGTCCACTTCGCGCAAGCGTTGCCCCAGTTGTTCGAGCGCGGCGGACAAGCCCTCTTTTTCCAGCGACAGAGGACGCAGCATAAAGAGCGCGGTGCGCATTTCCTTGACCGTTTGTTGTGCCGTTGCGTGCGCCTTGGCAAGTTCAGCCTTCGCTTCAGCGGGACTCGTGTCAATCAATTTGGCAATGTATTCGAGTTGCATCGCCAGGCCGGAGATTTTTTGCGTGGGACCATCGTGCAGATCGCGCGCCAGTTTCTGGCGCATTTTGATATCGTCTTGAATGATACGGTCTTGTTCTTGACGGGATTTTTGATAGAGCGCGGCGTTCTGAAACGCGATGCCCGCCTGACGCGTGAACGCCTGCATCAATTCCAGATGTTGTGGCGAAGGACGACGCGGCGCGGGCGTTGCCAGCACCACTACGCCGTACAAATCCAAGCCCGCGCGCAACGGATAACACACGCCACACCGACACACTTGAAGCGCGCGATACAACCCCAGTTCAGGATCCTGATCCACGCGATCAAAGACCACCGACTCGCCGGTCGTGAGAGCCTGGGCGACAATGCCGCGTTTCCCTTCGATGCGCGTCTTTTCATCGCGTATGTCAAGCCCGCGCGCAGCAGCGACGCGCAAACGCATTTGGGGGTCTTGCTCATCAAAAACCAACACCAGTCCCACAGGCAAACCATCTTCGCGGCGCGCTTGAGGCAACCCTTTGACGCCGGCTTCCAGCATAGATTCCAGAATCGGTTTATAGTTGGCAGACAAGTTTAGCCAATCACTCGTTTGATATAACAGTTGGGCGCCTGCCATTGCTCCGCGCAGTTCATCCAATTCGCTGGCGGCTTGTTTGACCGCCGCGACTTTTTCGTGGTGGGTCAGGTAGCCTGTCAGAATCGTCAGACCATCCATCACGATAAGCGGCATCGCGGTAGACAGGAGCGCGCGCGGCGTGGCATCTTGCAAGGGGACAAAAAAGTGAACCCCGAGCGAGATCGAAAGCAAGGTCGCCACGATGATGGCTCCCCAGGCCCAAAAGCGTATTGCCGCGACGATGGCAGGAAAAATCGTAAAGTAAGCAAGGAGGTTGGAACTGGTGATGACAAGATAGGGTAAACTACCAAAGAGAAGCGTGTCAATGACGAGTGAAGGAAGAGGGAGGAGTCGGGCGAAGGTTGGAAAGCGCAACAGCAAACCTACCAGTGAATTGAAAACGACTCCAGCGATAATCCAGAAAACTAGCGGCGTAGAAAGTGTGATGGCGCCAGCGTCCAGCCAGATGGTTGGTAGCACCAGCAGGAGAAGCAACCACCGTAATTGAAAGAGCACTCGATCTACAGTGATTGCAGAAACTGGAAAAGTGATGGGGAAGAAACGTGCCACGCGCTTTTTCTCCTTGACGAACAAACGAGCGCATTGGTTATTAGAAAACCGCGGCAGATGGACCGCGGTTTACGAGCAGGTGGGCGGTATAGGAATCGAACCTATGACCTCGCGGATGTGAACCGCGCGCTCTAACCATCTGAGCCAACCGCCCGTTGGCATTCTTATTATAGCACGCCCGTCGTGAAATTGCAAATTGCATTTTGTCCGCATTTGGTTGTTGCCCAAGAGTGTGATACAATTATAAATAGCACAGCGGCGATTCCTGTGCTAAAGGATGTACTCTTTGTGGAAGAACAGATTCACGAATTTCTTGCCAACCTGAGAAACGATAAAGGGTACGCCCCCAATACCGTCGAAGCGTATCGCAACGATCTTGTGCAATTGTTGCGTTTTGTCCAGCGCGAACGGCCGACACTTTCCGACTGGCGACGTGTGGACAAGCCATTGCTGTTGATGTTCATCGTGTATTTGCGCGAGCGTGGCTATACCCCTGCCACCATTGCGCGCAAGATCGCTGTGCTCAAAACTTTCTTTCATTTCCTCACCGAGTTCCGTTACGTGGACGATAATCCGGCGAAAACGCTGGGGTCTCCCAAAATCGCCAAACAACCGCCGCGCGTTCTTTCCGCTGAAGAAATCGAACGCCTTGTGGCTGCCCCCGCGACCAACAACACCCCCAAGGGCTGGCGCGATGTCGCCATTCTCGAAGTGCTGTACGCCACCGGCGCGCGCGTCAGCGAAGTGGTAGCGCTCAATGTGGACGACGTAGACCTCGCGACGCAAACGATTCGTATTGGACTGCAGGGCAAGCAGCGCGTTATGCCTCTACCCCAGCGTGCCATTGCTGCCCTGACGCGTTATCTGGAACGTGGACGCCCTGAACTCGCCGCCAGCACGGACGCGCGCGCGCTCTTCGTCAACCCGCGCGGCAAACGCCTCACCCGACAGGGTTTGTGGCTGATTCTCAAAGAGTACGTTCAGCAAGTCGGAATCACAATGCCGGTGTCTCCGCATGCTTTGCGCCACGCGTTTGCTGTTCGCTTGTTGAATGAAGGCAAAGAATTGACCGACGTGCAACGGATGTTAGGGCACATCCATTTGACGACAACGCAGGCGTATGCACGGCAAATCGGCGTGAATCCCCAGTCGACAAATGATGACACCCCAGCGGACAAATGAGCCTTACGCCATACGCACTGCCCAGGAGGAGCATGGATTACGTAGAATCATTACTCGCCGATAACGAGGAGATTGTCATTCGCACGCGCCGACATTGGATCGTTTTAGCCCGATCGTTCCTCCTCAACGCGTTTTGGCTAATTGCCTTGATTGTGATAGCCGTTGTGGTGACGATGGCTACAGGACCTCTTGGCATCGCGGCGGCTTTACTGACGATTTTCCCCATCGGCGCGTTTTTGCACCGATATCTCGATTGGTGGAATGAAGAGTACATCGTGACCAATCGCCGCGTCATTCAATCGGAGGGCATCATCAACAAGCATGTGATTGATTCGTCGCTCGAAAAAGTGAACGATGTTGTGTTGTACCAGTCGTTTATCGGGCGGATGCTGGGCTTTGGTGACATCGAAATCTTGACGGCGAGTGAGATAGGCGTCAACCGCTTGCATCAGATTACCGATCCTGTACGATTCAAGACAGAGATGCTGAATCAGAAACAGGCTTTAGGAATGGAAGGCTCGGTTAGCCTCGGTCCGCATCCACAGGACATTCCTGGTCTGATTGCGGCTCTGGATGCTCTCCGCCAGCGGGGTATTTTGACTGAAGCCGAATTCCAGCAGAAGAAAAACGAACTGCTTTCCAGAATGTAAAGGTCAACCAATGACAGATGAATTCTTGACGCGCGCCGATTTTGAACGTGCGGCACAGTACATCGCTTCTAAAACTCAACATCGTCCCACGATAGGACTCGTGCTGGGTTCGGGCTTGGACGCGTTAGCCGACCGTCTGGAGCGCGCCGATGTGATTCCCTACAGCGAAATTCCCGGTTTCCCCGTGTCCACGGTTGCCGGTCACAGCGGCGCGCTGGTCATCGGCGAGTGGAGTGGCAAGACGGTGCTGGTGATGCGCGGGCGCGCGCATTACTACGAGGGCTATTCGATGCAACGCATTACCCTGCCGATTCGCGCGATGCGCCTGCTGGGCGTGAGCACGCTCATTGTGACAAACGCGGCAGGAGGCGTGAATGAGACGTTTCGCGCCGGCGATGTGATGCTGATTACCGATCACATTAACTTTGTCGGCATGGCGGGCGCCAACCCTCTGCGCGGTCCAAATGACGAAACGCTGGGACCACGTTTCCCTGATATGAGTCAGGCGTACGATCCGGCGTTGTGCGATCTGGCGCGCGCGGTGGCGCGGCAAATGCATATCGTTTTGCGCGAAGGCGTGTACGTGATGCTCGCGGGACCATCGTACGAATCGCCGGCGGATGTGCGTGTGTTACGTCTGCTGGGAGCGGATGCCGTCGGAATGTCCACCGTTCCCGAAGTGATTGTTGCGCGACACGGGGGAATGCGTGTGCTGGGTTTGAGTTTGATTTCCAACGCGCTCGGCGCAGGACATGCGCAAGTGGATCATAACGAAGTCCTTGCGGCAGGTCGCGCAGCCATTCCGCGTTTCACCGCGCTGCTTCAGGGAATTATCGAGCGGATGAGTTGACATCCTGCTGATTCAGCGTACAATGCCGTCTGATTTGTAAGAGAGCGACTATGACTTTTTCGCACATTCTCGTGCCGGTGAAAGGAATCCCTGCGGACGATGCCGCAATTCGTCTCGCGTGTCAGATTGCCAAAACGACCAAAGCACGTGTCATTGCGATTCACGTCATTGAAGTAGAGCGTAACTTACCTCTCGATGTAGAAGACGAAGCGCGAATGCGCCGGGCAGATACCGTTCTGGAGCATGCGGAGCAGATTGCCAGGTCGCTGCGCAGCCCATTGGAAACCGAAGTGTTGCAAGCGCGTGCGGCGGGCGCGGCTTTAGTGGACGAAGCCGTGACGCGTGGCGTGGACTTGATTATCATGAGCCTTCCCTATCGTCAGGTAGTTGGCGGCGACTTTCGCTTGGGGACGACCACGCAATACATCCTCAAGAACGCCACCTGCCCGGTCTGGCTCTGTCGCGAAGCCGCACCGACCCGAAAAGTGGACTAGCGCGTTTTTTCCTTAAAAATTCTTTCAACCCCTTTACGAGTGACAACTTTCGTGGTATATTAGTGCGGAGGCAAAGCGTGAAAGTTATCATTATGGGGTGTGGACGCCTGGGAGCACACCTCGCCCGGCGGCTGGTACGCGCGGGGCACGATGTGACCGTGATTGATCGGAACAGCGATTCGTTCGCCCGGCTGGGCAATGATTTCCCGGGCACAATGATTTTGGGTGTGGGGATTGACGAAGATGTCTTGCGCCGAGCGGGCATCGAAACAGCCGATGCGTTTATCGCCGTGAGCAATGGCGATAACACGAACGCGATGGCGGCACAGATTGCCAAGTTGGTGTTCAAGGTTCCGCGTGTGGTCGCGCGCTTGTACGATCCGGTGCGTGAAGAAACGTATCATACCCTGGGGTTGATGGAAACGATTTGTCCGACGGTGATGGCATCGGATGAAATTTGCAAGATCATTCTGGGGGATGTCCCAGAGTAGAGGGCAGTATGTACATCATCATTGTCGGCGGTGGCAAAGTCGGCTACTATCTTGCCAAAACGTTGCTTCGAAGCAAAGAACATGAGGTGCTTATCATCGAGAAGGACAAGCGCAAGTTCGATATGATCACCTCCGATCTGGGAGCAGTCGTCTTGCGCGGGGACGGCACAGATTCGCTGGTGATGGAAGAAGCCGGGATGGCGCGCGCCGATGTCGCTATCGCCGTGACGGGCGATGACGAAGACAATCTGATGATTTGCCAGATGGCAAAGAAAAAATTTGGTGTCAAGCGTACCATCGCCCGCATCAACAATCCCAAGAACGAAAACATTTTCAAACTCCTGGGCATTGATAGTACAGTCTCTGTCACCGATCTGATTCTGGCGCAAATCGAGCGACAAATTCCGGCGCAGTCGTTGGTGCACCTGTTGACGCTGCGTGAAGCCGGCCTGTCGTTCATCGAAGCCAAGGTGCCAGAAAATTCGCCGGTGGTGGGCAAACCGTTGCGCCAGTTGGGCATTCCCGACGATTGTGTGATTCCGCTCATCATTCGCAATGGCAAGGGCATTGTGCCCTATGGCGAAACGCAATTGCAGGTCGGTGACGAAGTGATTGCGGTGACAACGATTGCTAGAGAAGATGTATTGGAGAAAATTCTTTCCAGAGAACCAGGCAAAACGTAAGTCACAATCGAGACGAAAGGAGGATGATCACCAGCGGTCAAAGTTCGCGCAGTGCGGTCTCCATCCGGACCATCGCGGATGTGGGACGAGCGCAGAAGTGGTCGCTCAAAGTGGAATACCAAGGTCATCAGGAACGGGCTAACCAAATAGTGCGTGCTCGGTTTATTGAAACTTACGGCAAACAATCTCCTCAAAGGAAGGTACCTATTCAGAAATGGAAACACTGACAACTGAATACGAAAAGGAGCCGCCGGGTAGTCCCGCAAGTCCTCCCGTACCCGTCGCGCTGGCATTACCGATAGGCGAGGACTTGCATCCGAGTCAACGGAGTCCGTTGTGGGCAGGTGTCACGCCGGAGCAATGGAGCGATTGGCGCTGGCAACTGCATCATCGCATCACCACTCTGGAGCAATTGCGTCAGGTGATTCGCTTGACGCCGGACGAAGAACAAGCGATTCGCCTCAAGCCGGACTTGAAGATGGCGATTACCCCGCATTTCGCCGCCTTGATGGATCCGTTGGACCCCGAGTGTCCCATCCGTCGTCAAGTCGTTCCGACGATGGCGGAGTTTGTGTTGGACGATCCCGATCTGGAAGACCCTCTCGGCGAAGACGCGCATATGCCGGTGCCAGGCTTGGTGCATCGCTATCCTGATCGTGTCCTCGTGGACATTACCGATCAGTGTGTGGCGTATTGTCGTCACTGCACGCGTCGTCGCTGGGTCGGCACGGGTGCCATGCCGGCACACAAGGCGCGCATCGAAACCATCGCGCAGTATCTGGAAGCCCATCCTGAAGTGCGCGATGTTTTGATTTCGGGCGGGGATGGCTTGTTCCTTTCAGACGAGATGCTGGATTACGTGCTGAGACGTTTCCGCGCCGTGCCCTCGGTCGAGATTCTGCGCATCGGTACGCGCGTGCCGATCTTTTTGCCCCAGCGCGTTACCGATACGATGGTCGCCACGCTGCGCAAGTATCATCCGCTCTGGATGAACATCCACATCAACCATCCCAAAGAGTTCACGCCCGAAACACGCGTGGCACTTGCCAGACTGGCGGATGCGGGTATTCCGCTCGGAGCGCAAACCGTGTTGCTGGCAGGCATCAACGATTGTCCCAACACGATCAAAGCCCTGGTGCATGAGATGGTCAAGAATCGGGTGCGACCGTACTATCTGTACCAGTGCGATTTGTCGCAAGGGATTGGGCACTTTCGTACACCGGTCAGCGTTGGGCTGGCGATCATCGAAGCCCTGCGCGGTCATACCACCGGCTTTGCGGTGCCAACGTTCTGCATTGACGCCCCGGGTGGTGGTGGCAAAGTCCCGATTATGCCCAACTACCTGCTTTCGATGAACGACCGCAAAGTGATTGTGCGCAACTTTGAAGGGGTCATCGCGACCTACACCGAACCAGAGCACTATGCGCGTCACACCTCAGACACGTGCGAGTACTGTCGTCGCGCCGCGCCGAAAGAGGGCGTCGCCAAATTGCTGGCGGGCGAAGCCGTGGTATTGGAGCCCGAAGGCTTGCGTCGCAAACAGCGTCGCGTCAAAAAGTTAGAGACCGAACACAAGCCCAGACGCAAGCAACAAATCCGTTTGCCGGTCAAGGCGACAGCGCCGCCCCAACTGTTGCCTCTGGAACCCGTCGCTGCCGCTGCGCCTGTGCCGCGCAAAACGCGCACGAACGGACAACGGAGCACCAGCACCGAACACTAGGCGGTTTGCCATACCGCGTTGAAATTTAGAGTGACCACCTGTGTAGACCTGTCGGGTTTTCAAGAATCCGACAGGTCTTCAACCTTGTAGCAGGATTATGAAAAAGTTTACTGTTGCCTTACTGTATAACCTCAAGCAAAACGCTCCGCATCGCGAAGGGGAACCCTGGGATGCGTGGAACGAACTCGATAGTGAGAAAACCGTCGCCAACATCGAACGCGCGCTGCGCGCCGGTGGACACGAGGTCATCGGAATGGAGGGCGATGTCCATCTTCCCCAAAAGTTATCGCACTATCACGTGGACATCGCTTTCAATACCTGCGAGGGACATTTCGGCGTGTCGCGCGAAGCGCAGGTCCCTGCCATTCTGGATGCCTTGCGGATTCCTTACACCGGCTCGGGGGTGATGACGCTGTGCCTCGCGCTCGATAAACCGATGGCAAAGCGTGTGCTGATGCACTATGGCTTGCCAACGCCACAGTTTCAAACCTTTATCACCGGCGAAGAACGCCTGGATCCCAGACTTAAATTTCCCCTGTTTGTGAAACCGAGTCGTGAAGGTTCAGGCATTGGCATCAGTGCTCGATCCATCTGTCGTAACGCGCGCGAGTTGCGCGCTCAGGTGCAATGGTGCATCGAAACATATCATCAGCCTGCCCTTGTCGAAGAGTACATCGAGGGTCGCGAGTTCACCGTAGGTATGCTGGGGAATTTGCCCTGGGCGATTCGACCGCGCCCGGACGGCAAACCACCCGAACCGATTGCCGCGCTCAAAGCCGCCAAGCCCAAACAGATCAAGACCCAAGTGCCAGAGACGTTGCGCGTCTTTCCGCCGCTGGAGATAGACCTTTCGCCGTGTCCTCCCGACCAGGCGGGACTGTACACCTCGGTCATCAAAAGTCAAATGTACGATGTGCCGCGCTATCCGTGCCCTGCTCCCATCTCCAAACGCCTGTGGGCACAGATGGAGCATCTTGCTGCGCGCGCCTTTGCCGCGCTCGAGTGTACAGATTTCGCGCGCATAGACTTTCGCTTGCGTCCCGATACCGGCGAACCAACGATTCTCGAAGTCAATCCGCTTGCCGGCTTGCAAGAAGGCATCAGCGATATTGTGATGGCAGGCGAAGCCGACGGGGTGAGTTTTACCGCGCTCATCAATGGCATTCTGGAAGCGGCTTTGCAGCGCTATGGAATGATTTAGGTTAGAGCAGAGAGACTCGGGTAAGAGGATTCCCTCTCTCACTCTAAGGTTGGGAGTTAATGTGTTAGACCTTGAAGCCTTACGTAAACGATTAGAAGAAGAACGCGCACAATTGCTCGCGCGCGCCATCCCACCGCCTGAACCTGCCAGAGGCGATGAAGCCGATCTGGCAGCGATGCATCAGGCGCGCGAGCAAGCCCAGTGGCTGGCAAACGATCAAAAGCAACGCCTTGCCGAAATTGACAAGGTGCTCGCGCGTATTGCCGCAGGCACCTATGGCATCTGCGAAAGTTGCGGCAAGCCCATCGCCCCCGAACGTCTGCAAGCCAAACCGCAAGCCACCCTCTGTATCGAATGCCAATCGAAATTGGAAAAGAAAAGAAAATAAGCGCGTCGACCGGTATGCAAGTAGACGGACGATGGACGTCCTGAGACCTGTTTACTTGTCTGCCCATTGACCCGGTGAGTTGCCTTGGCTGCCTTCGTTTCCTTTGTCCAGACATATGCAGTATGGATTCTTCTTGGTTGCGGCTTGGGAATGCTGGTCGCACTCAAAATGTTGCTCGATGCCCAACGCCTTTCACGCACCACGCTTTTTTCACTTGAACAAGAACGTGCTTCGGAACAAACCTATCGCGCGTTGATTTTTATCTTTGTGCTGGTTCTCGCGATTATTTTTGTCTTATTCATCAGCCTTGTTGTTGCTCCGCTGGTACCTCCTCCAGGTCCTGTACCTGTGCGAAGTACCTCTCCCACAGTCGCACCGATTATTTTACCCACTCAGACAGCCGTACCAACGGCGACGTTCACACCGGTACGCCGCATCGAAGCGCCCAGTCCCAGCGCGCCCATCAGCGCGACCGTCACGCGCACAGCTACGCGCCCTCTGCCGCCACCACCGCCACTCCCATCGCCAACAACAGTGTATCTTTTCCCGGCACCCAAAATCATCGGTCCCCTGCCGAATGGTGGTACGTGGATTGGTGAAGGACAGGCAAACGCCGCGATTACGTTTCGATGGACGTGCGAGCAATGCGCGCTCGGTCCAAACGATTGGTACGAAGTGGTCATCACTTTTACCGATCGCAACGGCATACCGCGCACCTATGCCGGCAGAACCCGTGACACCTCCTTGTCTCTCCGACGCATCTACGAGGGAGGCGGTTTTGAGTTGTATCAAAAAGCCAGAGAAGATGTGTTTCAGTGGTACGTGCAAGTTAAACGCGAACCAGGGAATCAACCCGTCTCGCCTCCTAGCGAGACGTGGAAATTTGTGTGGAAGTAGGAACGATGGCAGAGCGCATATTGGTCATCGAAGATGAACCCAGGATTGCAGATTTCTTGCGGCGCGGCCTGACGTACGAAGGTTTTACTGTCGAAGTGCGTCTGGACGGCGAGTCCGGTCTCAAAGCCGCGCGCGACAATCCTCCCGATCTGGTGATTCTCGACGTGATGTTGCCAGGCTTGGACGGCCTGGAGGTGTGTCGGCGTTTGCGCGCCGCAGGCTCTGTACCGATTTTGATGTTGACCGCCAAAGATGCCGTGCCAGATCGCGTCAAGGGTCTGGAGAGCGGTGCCGATGATTATGTGACCAAGCCATTTGCCTTTGAAGAGTTGGTCGCGCGCGTGCGCGCGCTGTTACGCCGCGCCCACCCCAGCGAAGAGACCGTGTTGCGCTTTGCCGATCTCACGCTCAACGTGACGACGCGCGAAGTGACACGCGGTAATCGCAAAATTGATTTGACTACCAAAGAGTTCGACCTGTTGCACTTTTTTATGCGGCATCCCCGTCAGGTGTTGACCCGCGAATTGATTTACGATCGCATCTGGGGATACGATTTCGGTGGGGAATCGAACATTCTGGAAGTGTACATCCGTTACCTACGCACCAAACTGGAGCAGAATGGCGAACCCCGCCTCATTCAAACGGTGCGCGGTGTGGGGTACGCACTGCGCGAGGAATAGCGTCACGAGCAATCCGCAATCAAAAAATGTCTATTCGCCTCCGCTTGACCCTCTGGTATGTCCTCGTTCTGGCTGGCATCCTCGTCATCTTTGCCGGCGTGTTGTATGCTGTCCTCTCATTCAATCTCTTTAGTGAAGTAGATCGCCGTTTGCAAATTCGCGCGGCGGATGTACAAAACAGTCTTGCTACAGCGCTGGAATTGCAGACCGATCCGCGCGTGTTCATTTTGCGCGGTGGGCGTTTGACTTTGCCAGCAGCGGATACGTTTGCGACTCCCGGCGTCTTTGTGCAGATTTCCACGCTGGAAGGGGTTGCGCTCACGCGGTCTGAAAATCTGGGGGCGCAAACGCTGGTGATTCCCTCGAATGCGTTAGAGCAGGTCGCGCGCGGTGAAGCGATGTACGTCAATATGATGAAAGACCGCGTTCCTTTGCGCGTGTACATCGCACCGCTCGTGGTGCGCAACCAGGTGCTGGCAGCCATCGTGGTCGCCGAGTCGTTGCAAGGTGTGACGCGCACACTGCAACAACTGGCGATGTTGATCCTCGTGGGTATGGCAGGGGGCTTGGTGCTGGCGTTCGGCGTGGGCGCGTTGTTGGCGCATCAGGCGCTTGCGCCCATTGACCACATCACTCAAACCGCGCACGCCATCGCGCGTTCCAACGATCTCACCCAGCGCATCGAAACCCGAGCGACGCGTGATGAACTGGGACGCCTCGCCGCGACATTCAACGAAATGCTGGAACGCATCGAAGCATTGTTTCGCGCACAGCAACGCTTTGTTGCCGATGTGTCGCACGAATTGCGTTCGCCGCTCACCACGATTCGTGGCAACCTCGATCTCTTGCGGCGCGGTGCGCTCCAGGACCCTGCTGCGCGCACGGAAACCCTTGCCACCATCGAAGCCGAGACAGCGCGGATGCAACGGCTGGTGCAAGATTTGTTGTTGCTGGCGCAAGCCGATGCCGGCGTGCCCATCGAAAAACAGCCGGTCGAACTCGATACGTTGCTCCTTGATGTGTTTCGTCAGGCGCGTTTGAACGCCGGCGAAGTCAAGGTATCGCTGGGCAAGGAAGATCAACTTCAGGTGATTGGTGATGCGGATCGGCTCAAACAATTGTTTTTGAATTTGCTGGACAATGCCATCAAGTACACACCCGCCGGCGGTCAGGTCACGCTATCGTTTGAGCGTGATGGTAACTGGGCGCGTGTCACTGTCGCCGATACCGGCATCGGCATCCCTGCCAGAGACTTGCCCCACATCTTTGATCGTTTTTATCGCGTGGACAAGGCGCGCTCGCGCGAAAAAGGTGGCACCGGTTTGGGGCTGGCAATTTGCAAGTGGATTGTTGAAGCGCACGGCGGACGTATCGAAGTGCAAAGCCAGGTAGGCAAAGGAAGCACATTCACCGTGTGGTTACCGCTGAGCCAATGAGTCAAACGTGCCAAACGTGCCAAAGATGCCAAATGTGCCAAACGCGCCAAACCATTTGTCATTTGTTCATTTGTCATTTGTCATTCATTCATTTGGCTCATTGGCTCATTTGTTCATTTGCTCATTTATCGTCGTTGTGGTATCATAGAATTTGATGGAAGAATCGTCCTATCCCACGCGGCCTGTGCTGGGGCGCTGGCTCGCGCTCGATCTGCGTCCGCTGCGCCCGTTGACGTTGTTGGGTCCTGCGAGCGCGGCGTTTTGTGGCGCGATTGCCTCGGGTGGGTTGAACCAGCAGTGGCGTTCGTGGGTGGTGCTCATTCTGGTCATCCTGCTGTGCGATGTGTTGATTGGCGCGTGGCGTGCCTCCTGGCTGCATGCGGATTGGCGCGTGGCACTGCCGCGCAATCTAGCCAGCGCGCGCATCTGGTACAGACTCCCCGATGACGTGCCCAGCGGCTGGTGGGCGCGCCTGGGCAAAGCCATCACGCGGCGCGTGATGCTGGTGCGGAACGTCATCTGGCCTCTGGTGGATTCCGAAATTATCGGAATGTTGATTGCGGGGTTGTTTGCAGTTTGTCTTGCCGCGCTGTTCAACCCCATCGCGCTGGCACTCACAGTCGTTGCGCTGGTGCTCGCGTTAATCGAAGGTCAGGTCGGCGACAGGCATACCCTTGGTTTGCGCGCCCTGATCGAGTTCACCTTCCCCTGGCTCATCGCGCAAAGTGCGTTCGAGTACTTTTCATATCCATCGCTTTTTTTCGTTTTACTCCTCACCGTCATTTATCGTGCCCTGTTAGGTCTTGTCCACGAGCGGCAAGAACGCTGGCAGGTGTGGAATAATCTGGCGCATCTGCTCATTGCTCTCACCCTGTTTGCGAGTTATGCGCCAGCCCAGGCTGCCCTCGTCACACTGGCGCTACTCGCGCAAGTGTTGTGGCAAATACGCTTTCAGACCGAGCAGGCTACGCGCGAGTACGTTCAATACATCCAATCGTATGTGCTGGCGACCATGCTGGTTGTAAGCATCTCACTCTGGATAGCACCGCGATGAAAATCGGCGTTCTGGCAGACACGCATGTTCCCGACATTCTACCCAATTTACCTGCGCGCGTGTTTGAGTTGTTCAACGGTGTAGATTTGATTTTGCACGCGGGCGATGTCACGGATTTGTCGGTTTTGCAACAATTGGAACCCATCGCGCAAACGTTTGCGGTTTATGGTGAGCACGATAGCGCGCAGGTGCGGCATTATCTTGATGAGCGACAGCGGTTAACTTTTGGCGAACGCGCCATCGGAATTGTGCATGGGTCGCGCGCTTGGGAAGGAAATCTCTGGCGTCATGCGGCTCTGGCGTTAAATCCTCAACGTCGAATGAACATCTTGTTGAATTATGTCTTGCGACAATTCAACGATGTGGACGTGATTGTGTTTGGTCACAGTCACACACCGTATATGAAAATGCACGGCAACACATTGTTGTTCAACCCCGGTTCCCTGTTGCCGCGTCGTGGACACAGCGGCAGCGTGGGGTTGTTGGAAATCAACGCGTCAGCCATCAAGGCGCGTATTGTTGCCATCTAAATTCTTTCGAGGTGATTATGAAACATTTTCTCTCCATTGCCGATCTGACCCCCACCGAGTTTGAGCAAATCCTTACCGTCGCCAAAAAACTCAAAGCCGAATGGAAGCGCGGCGGCAACAAGCCTCTACTCAAGAACAAAACCCTGGGGATGGTTTTTCAAAAACCCTCGTTGCGCACGCGGGTCTCGTTCGATATGGCGATGTTGCACCTGGGCGGCCAAGCCCTGTATCTATCGCCGAACGAGATTGGTCTGGGGCAACGCGAAAGCATCGCCGATGTCGCGCGCGTCCTCTCGCGTTATGTGGATGCGATTATGGCGCGCGTCTTTGCGCACGCGCACGTGACGGAACTGGCGGAATACGCCACCGTTCCCGTCATCAACGGCCTTTCCGATTACGAGCATCCTTGCCAGGCAATGGCGGATGTGCTGACTATTCGCGAGCATTACGGCAAGTTGAAAGGACTGCGTGTGGCTTTCCTGGGGGATGGCAACAATGTTGCACGCTCGTTGATGTTTGCCTGCGCGCTGGGAGGCGCGCACTTTGTCTGCGCTTCACCACGCGAGTACGCTCTGGACGAGGCATCAGTCGCGCGGGCGCGCACAATCGCCAAGAAATCTGGCGGTAGCGTTGAGTTGTTTGTGGATCCCAAAGCCGCGGCGCGCGATGCCGATGTGCTCTACACCGATACGTGGGCAAGTATGGGGCAGGAAGCCGAAGCCGCTGTGCGCGCAAAAATCTTTCCGCCCTATCAGGTGAATGCCGCGCTGGTGGCGCTTGCCAAACCCAGGGCAATTGTGATGCACTGCTTGCCCGCCCATCGCGGGATGGAAATCACGGATGAGGTGATGGACGGACCACACTCGGTTGTCTTTGATCAGGCTGAGAATCGTCTGCATGCTCAAAAAGCGATCCTGACACTGTTGCTGGCACAAGAAAAAAAGACACGTCGTAAAACGTAAAGTGCGAGACGTGAGATGTGAACACGCGTGTCACGTTTCACGTCTCGTGTCAATTGGTCTATGCCGGGAAATCGAGCCGTTTTTAACGATGCGGTCACCAAAGGGCATAACGCTGCTTGGGATGGACAATGGGCAAAAGCGGCAGCGGAGTATCGGCGCGCGCTGGCAGAATTTCCAGACGACGCGCGCATCCGCTTGAGTCTGGCGCATGCCCTGGAACAATTGGGGCAGTGGGAAAGTGCGTTGCGCGAATATCGGCATCTGGTTCAAGCGCAGCCCAAGGACACCGCGCCCCTGGCGCGTGTGGCAGCGGTGCTGGAAAAATTGCAGCGCAAATCCGAAGCCGCTGGCGTCTATGTGCAACTCGCAGACCTGTATGTTGCCCAAAAATCCATTCCCCAGGCGATTGAAGCGTGGCACAAAGCCGCCGAACTGGAACCTGATCGCACCGACGTTCGACAGAAACTGATTGAGGCATACACGCGCGCAGGGCAACCCCTCGCTGTTGCGAACGAACAACTCGCGCTGGCGAAAATCTATCGCGCGCGCGGCGACAAAGCCAAAGCGCAAAACCTTGCCGAACAAGCCTTGCGTCTCGATCCGAACAATGCGGCTGCGCGCGCTTTCATTGACGAGTTAACTCGACATGAACCTGCGCCGACGGCTACGCCCCTTAGCCCTGTGGACGCCGCCGAAAAGACGGCTCTCTCTCGGCTTGCTGCCACTTTGTTGGAAGAACACGAGCCTCCTCCCGAAGAAGAGCAGCGATCCGCAACGCGTGCCGAAGCTGACCAGACCGAAGCACTCATCGCGCGCGCCGTGGATGCGCAAATGCGCCATCGGGTTAGTGATGCGATTGAAGCGTATCGCAAGTTGATGGCTCAGGGGGTCACGCGGCCAGAAATCAAGTTTAACCTGGGACTGTTGTACTCGGAGACGATGCGTTATGACGAAGCCATCCCCCTGCTCTCCGAAACCGTGAATGACGAACATTACATGCTCGCCAGTCATTACGCGCTGGGGCAATGTTATCGCGCGCAGGGCAAAATAGACCGCGCCCTGGAGCACTTTTTGCAGGTCGTCAAGATTGTGGACCTGAGTAGTGTGCGGCGTGACCAGGTGGACGATCTGATTCGCGTCTATGAAGAACTTGCCGAAAGTTATGCCGTGCAAGGCGATCGCGCCGCCGCCGAACGTTTTAGTCGCTCTCTGGAAGAATTTTTGAGCAGTAAGGGATGGGAGGACAAAGTCCAACAGTTTCGGCAACACCTTGAAGCCATCAAAGAAGAAGGAGAGCAAATCAGTCTCGCCGAAGCGTTCGAGATACGCGAGTCGGACCAGGTGCTGGAGGCACTGGCGTTATCGCAAGAATATCTGCGGCGTGAGAAATTCGGCGCGGCGAGTGAAGAGTGTCTGCGCGCCATCGAACTCGCGCCGACGTATTTGCCTGCGCACATTCGACTTGCCGAGATTCTGGTCAAGCAAGATCGTCTGGGCGAAGCCAGCACCAAGTATCAGACCCTCGCGGAATGGTGCACCGTGCAAGGCGATTTCAAGCGCGCGGAAGCAATGTATCGCAGCGCCCTGAAGATTGTGCCTGAGGACGTGGGCACGCGTTCTAAACTGATTGACTTGCTGGTGCAGCAGAATCGTATCGAAGAAGCCCTGGAGCAGTATTTAGAGTTGGGTGAAAGTTTCGCGCGCGTGAATCAAGTGGGCAAGGCGCTGGAAAAATTTACCGAAGGTGTGCGCCTGGCAACGCGCGCCGGGCACAGTAGCAAAACGTTGTTGACCCTGCGGCATCGTCTTGCCGAGATGCGCGCGCGTCAGAACGATTTTGCAGGTGCGCTGAGTGCCTATCGAGAAATTCGGCAACAATCCCCCGAAGATGAGCGCGCACATTTTTACATCGTGGATCTGGAATTTCGCCTGGGGCAGACCAGCGCCGCGCTGCGCGATCTGGAAGAATTGCTGGCGCGTTACCAGAAACGCAATGAACCCAAAAAGATCGCCGACGTACTTGAAGCGCTGGTGCAGAGCTATCCTGCGGAAACGGCTTTGACGATGCGCCTCGCCGAACATTATCGCGCGCAAGGAGATATCGAACGTGCCGTCGCCACCCTCGACGCGCTGGGAGAGGCACAGTTGAGTCTGGGAAACAAGCGCGCCGCCGCAGAGGTGATTCGGCGCATCATCGAACTCAATCCACCTCAGGTCGAAGACTATAAAAAACTTTTGCAACAGATCAGCAGGTAAGAGTCGTGTGGAGTACTTTTTCTGAACTACTGGGGCATTTGACGCTTTCCAGTATTCTGGATATTTTCCTTGTTGCGTTGATTTTTTACGGCTTGTTCTACTTTGTGCAGGGCACGCGCGCCGTCACCCTGTTGCGCGGTACCGTGGTGGTGATCCTGCTCGCCATTATGGCGAGCAGTGTCTTTCAACTCACCGCGTTCAACTGGCTGGTGCGTAATTCCCTGCCGGCGCTTTTTGTGGCGATTCCCGTCATCTTTCAACCCGAACTTCGTCGCGCGCTGGAACGGCTGGGACGACCGGGGATGCTCTTGACGCGCCGCAACGCGTCAGCGGCACAAATCATCAACACGATTGTGCGCGCGGCAAGTCAACTCTCGGAACAGGGTTTTGGCGCGCTGATGGTGTTGGAACGCACGACAGGCTTGCAAGATTTTGTGGACACAGGCGTCTTGTTAGACGCGCATCTATCGGACGATTTGTTGCGCGCCATCTTTTTCAAAAACAGCGCGTTGCACGATGGCGCGGTGATCATTCGCGAGGATCGTATCGTTGCCGCCGCGTGTATGTTGCCGCTCTCGGAAAACGATGCGCTGGCACGCGATTTGGGCACGCGCCACCGCGCGGCTCTGGGCGTTACCGAAGGCACGGACGCAATTGCAGTAGTTGTCTCGGAAGAAACAGGGCAAATCGCCGTGGCGCATAACGGTCGCTTGGTGCGTCATCTTGACGAGGGCGAGCTGGGTCGTCTGCTGTTTCGACTCTACGAACCACACACGACACTCACGCGCGCGGCGCGTACGGAGAAAAAAGCACAATGACCGCGCTGCGTTCGCTCCTGGGTCATTTCACATCGCTCCTGATGGCATTCATCCTGGCGGTTATCATCTGGAGCGTGGCGACTCTGGAGAGCAATCCAAGTCGCGAAGGATATTTTTTCGATACCCTGCCGGTGGAGTTGGTGAATCGTCCCGATGATTTGATTGTGTTCGAAAAATCGGTTGAGCGCGTGCGTGTCAAGGTGCGCGCGCCTCAAGTCAGTTTCGATCAGTTGCGCGCGACCTCTTTCCGCGTGAGCGCGAATCTCGCGCGCCTCGATGTGGGAGAGCACAAGGTCGCGATCCAAGTCCAGGTGAACGATCCGCGCGTCGCCGTTGTGGCTATCGAGCCGCCGGAGATCAAAGTGCGTCTGGAACCTCTCAAGACGCGCGCGTTCGATGTGCGTTGCGATGTGCTGGATGCGCCGCCCATTGGTTTTACGTATCGTGCTCCGACGGTCACGCCTGCCCAGGTGGTCGTGAGTGGCGCGACGCCGCTGGTGGATCGCGTCAACGATGTTTCGGTGGATGTGTACCTGCGTGGCGCCAAGGCAACCATCGAACGCGAGATCGTTGTGCAAGCGCGCGATGCGCAGGGCAACATCGTCAGTGGTCTGACTATTTCACCAACCGTCGTTCTCGTCAAGGTGCCCATCGAGCAACGAGTCGGCTACAAAGATGTGTCCATCAAGACGGTGTTGAAAGGCACTGCGGCATCGGGGTACTGGATCAGCAACATTGTCGTCAACCCCTCCACCGTGACGATCATCGGCAATCCGGACATCTTGGCAAAAATTCCCGGTTTTGTCGAAACGGTGCCGATTGATGTGACCGGTGCGACAACAGACATCAGCAAACGCGCCGTGCTCTCTCTGCCAGAAGGTGTTTCGGTTTTGAATAACGAGGGAGTGACAGTGCAAATCTCGGTCACGCCTTTGCTCGGCGGGCAAACCGTGCGTCGCAAAATCTCGGTGCAGGGTCTCAAACGCGGTCAAACCACAACGATCTCTCCCGATTCGGTCGAGGTGATTCTTTCGGGACCTCTGCCCAATTTGCAGAATCTTGCGGCGGACGATGTTCAGGTCGTTGTGGATGTGACCGGACTGGCGGCGGGTACGCATCAACTCAAACCGCGCGTCACGGCGGTGCCGGGAGCGTTGCGGGTGCAGAACATTGTGCCCGATACCGTTCAGGTCACGCTCGCCGATTTGACGACACCAACACCTACACCGACTATCCTTCCGAGTCCAATACCAACACTAATGCCAACACTAACACCAACGCCAACACGATGAAAGCACTCGCACAAAAGATTCGTTCACATCTCAACCAGCACTCTGGCGATTTTCTCGCCATCCTCTTTCTCGTCTTGTGGCCCCTGGTGTACTTTTGGCAAGCCGCGTTACGCCAGGCGGTCTTTTTCTTCGGCGATATTTTTCTGTTCTTCTATCCCACCCATCTCGCCTACACCGAGGCATTGCGTCAGGGGCGATTGCCTCTCTGGGAGCCGCGAATGCTCGCGGGCTTTCCGCTGTACGCTGAAGGGCAAATCGCCGCGCTGTATCCACTGCATCCGCTCCTCTACGGCTTGTTCCCGATAGATGTTGCCACGAACTATGACATTCTCTTGCATCTGTCATGGGTCGCGCTGGGCACGTATCTCTTTTTGCGCGCGCTCAAACTATCGCCGCCGAGCGCGTGCCTGGGCGCGTTCGCGTTTGGCTTTGGCGGATTTTTTGTGCCGCGCCTGCAACATATGAGCATCATGTCCACCGCCTCGTGGCTGCCCTGGGTCTTGTGGACGTGGGAACAGCACGAGCAGACGCGCGACGCGCGCGCGCGCGTCCGCTGGTTCGTCCTTCTCGCACTCTTGATCGCGATTCAACTGTTTGGTGGACATCCGCAATTCGCGTTTATGACCGTGTTGTTGTTGTGTCTGTACGCGCTGGTGAACTGGAAACGCACGGAGGAAGAAACGTTGACCAGCCGGGTGTGGCGAAGATTCGGCGGCAAGACCACCGGCATCTGGGGCTGGCTGCTCGACTATTTCGATCCCCTGCGCGTGGTCATCGTTGTTCTGGCAGCATTCCTCGGCGCGCTTGTCGCCACGGTGCAACTATTGCCCACGTACGAACTGGCGACGGTGAGTAATCGCGCGGCGGGTCTTTTGCCCCAGTTTTTTCACGCCTTCTCCTTGCGTTTGCCACACTATTTGATGCTGGCGTACCCCTTTTTGCTGGGCAATCCGTTCCCGCGCGTCTCGGTCGAGGTGATTGGCTATGTGGGGATGCTACCGCTTGTCCTCGCGCTCGCCGCGCCGTGGGTTCGTCGCGATCGGCGCGTAGTGTTCTTTGTGGTCATCGCGCTTGTCGCGCTGTTTCTGGGCTTGGGCGATCAAAACGTGTTTTATCGCGGCTTGCGGTATCTGCCGCTTTTCAACTATTTCCGCGTCCCCTCGCGCTTTTTCTACTGGTACACCTTTGCTGCCGCGTCGCTCGCCGCCATCACTTTCGATGTGTGGCTCGCGCGCGCGCGCGTGCAACAGCACGACGCTCTGACGCGCGCGCAAAAAATCGTCGGGCTGGTGATGGTGTTGCTCGTCGCGACGCTCGTGGGCAGTATGCCTGCGATTCCGCTCGATGTGTGGCTGGCGTGGTGGTTGTGGTTGCCGCTGGTGTTCGCGCTGGTCGCGCTGTGGATTGTTCTGGTCGCGCGGCGCGGTCTGCTCACGCGCGCGACGTTGATCGCGCTGGTGCTGGGTGTGACAGCATTCGACCTGAGCGCGTGGGCAGCGGTGTACGCCAAAACGTACGATGCGATGACGCCGGTCGAGGACTTTTATCGTCCGCCGAGTACGCTGGCGGTGTTGCAAAATCTTTCGCCGCACGATGGACGCATCCTGACCAGTTTGTGGATTTACCCCTGGATGATTACGATGCGCGAGAGTTTGTACCCCAACGTGTCGTTGATTTACGGTGTGCCCAACGCGACTGGCTACACGCCGCTGATGCCGCAACGGACGAGCGAGTATCTGGAATTCCTCAGCGCGCCGATGCTGAATCTGCTCAACGTGCGTTACTATCTTCGTCCCCAGATGTTGCCGGTGGACGCCAAAACAGAAGGCGATGATCTCCGCGTCGAGTTTGCGCCGCGCGTCGTCTCGCGTTATGTGTCTTTTCCACCGATGTCTGTGAGCACACTCCAGGTCATTTCGTCGCTGGCGCAATCGGTCAAGTGGCGCGATGGTGAAATTGTGGCAAACATCATTCTGTTTATGCAAGATGGTGGTATCGAAACGCTACCCTTGCGCGCCGGCATTCACACGGCCGAGTGGGCGTACGAGCGTTCGGATGTGCGCAAGGATGTGCGGCATTCGCTCCCACCGATTGCCACGACCTTTCCCGCGCGTTCCGCGTTTCCTACCGAGTCGCACGCGGGGCACACTTTTCTGGCGCAGTTCGATTTGACGCGCGAAGGCAAACCGCGCTGGCTGATGGGGATGACGATTGTGCCAGTTATCGAAGAGGGTTTGCTGTACATCGAACGCGTGAATTTCATCATGCCGAATGGCAACACGCTCTCGCTCGCCGATGTGACCGGGCGCAGTGATTTTCAATTGATTTATCGGACGAACGAGGTTGCCGTGTTCGAGAATCTCGACGTGCTGCCGCGCGCATTTCTGGTGCACGCCGCGCGCGTTCAAGACGATCAGCAAACCCTTGCCGAAATGCAACGTTACGATTTTAATCCCGCGCGCGTGGTGCTTTTAGCCAACGGCGCTACACCGCTCGATGCTGGCGGCGCGCAGCGCGATGATGAATCGGTACGCATTGTCAGTTACCAGCCTGAACGTGTGGTGATTGCGGCGCGTGCGCGCGCGGACGCTTATCTCGTTCTCACCGATACGTGGTATCCCGGCTGGACGGCGCGGCTCGATGGTGCAGAGGTGCCGCTGGCGCGCGCGAATTTGATCTTTCGCGCAGTGCGCGTTCCACCCGGCGAACACGAAATCGTTTTCGAGTATCGTCCTGTCTCGCTGTGGTTGGGCGCGAGTGTCAGTGCGTTCGCGTTGCTGCTGCTCGGCGCGCTTTTGGTGTGGACGCGCTCTTGAGGTATAATGGCAAATAAGCAAATGAGCAAATGACAAATGAACAAATGACGAATGACAAATGACGAAAGATGAAGGACGAACGACGCAGGACGGACACTTGCCGTTGAAAAGTTTAATCGAGAGTTTGTTGTTTGTGGCTGAGGGACCGGTGGCAATTGACACGCTTGCCCGAGTGCTGGAGGTGAGCACAGAGCAAGTGGAAGCCGCGCTTGCCGAGTTGAAGCAGGATCACACCACGCGCGGCATTCGCCTGCAACGTTCGCGCGACAGAGTGCAACTGGTCACAGCACCCGAGGTGGCACCCCTCGTCGAAAAATTCCTGGGAGTGAACACAAGCAGTCATCTGTCGGCAGCGGCATTGGAGACGCTGGCGATTATCGCCTATCGCCAACCGATTACGCGTCCTGCCATTGAAGCCGTACGCGGCGTGAATTGCGATGGCGTCATTCAAACGCTCCTCGCGCGCGGTCTAATTCAAGAGGTGGGACGGCAAGAAACGGCTGGGCGTCCAATTCTGTACGCGACGACGTTTGAGTTTCTCCAGAACTTTGGTTTGCGCAGCACGGAGGATTTGCCACCGCTGGAACCAACCGCCGAAACGATGCTGACGAACGCGCTGGAAAAGACGAAGGACGAATGACGAACGTCCTTCGTCTTGGGGCGAATGATGGAACGATTGCAAAAAATTCTTGCGCACGCCGGCGTGGCGTCGCGACGCAAATGCGAAGAACTGATACTAGCGGGACGTGTGCGCGTGAATGGCGCGGTAGTGACCCAACTGGGCACGCAAGCCGATCCCGCGCGCGATCGAATCGAAGTGGATGGCGTGCCGATTCGTCTCGCGGCGAAGACCTCTGTGATTCTTCACAAGCCGCGCGGCTATCTGAGCGACGTGGACGAGGAACGCGGCAAGCCCCTGGCGATTGACCTCGTGCCGACGCGTGAACGATTGTTCGTCGCGGGACGTCTGGACGCGAACAGCGAGGGCTTGTTGTTGTTGACCAACGATGGCGATCTGGCGCATCGCCTCACTCATCCGCGCTATGCGCACGAAAAAGAGTATCTCGTCCTCGTCGCCGGCGAACCCGACGACGCGACACTTGCCAGACTGCAAAAAGGTGTCTGGTATGCCGGCGAAAAACTGCGCGCTGACCGCGTCACACGCGCCGCGCGCCGACAACGCTTTGGGCAAGCCGATCATGGGCAGGCGTGGCTCAAGATCGTTTTGCACGAAGGCAAAAAGCGACACATTCGCCATCTCTGCGCAGCGGTAGGTCACCCGGTTTTGCGTTTGATTCGTGTGCGCATTGGTCCCATCGAACTGGGCGATTTGCCCGTCGGCAAGTGGCGCGCGCTGACAGACCGCGAAGTGCGCGCACTCGTACAATCCACTCAACGAACGTCTAACAAATAGATTGCAGATTCAGTACATCACGAACTTGCTCCGTTACCGTCCGAGTCGTGACATCGCAAAGAGGAGGTAGTGCTCCCTTCTCCTCGTTGCGTTGTGGCGAAAAGTCTTTCGCCCCAACGGAGAAGGGGAACAAATGGGCGGGTTTGTGGCGGCGGCGAAGCCGCCCGCCACAAACCCACTCACTCCCCCTGCTCTCCCCGCTTCGCGGGGAGAGCAGGGGGCAGGGGGATGAGTGGGGAAAGACTATTGCTCAAACGAGCCTCCTTAAAGATTTCGTGATGTACTGAGATTCGTTTACTCCGATTCGTTGATGCATTTCTCTCCGTGGTATTCAAGGAAAAAAAACACCATGCTTCCTTCCATCATCGCGATTGACGGACCCGCTGCGTCGGGCAAGAGCACGCTGGGCGCGGCGATTGCAGAAAAATTAGGTTACCTCTATTTCGATACTGGCGTGATGTATCGCGCTGTGACCTATCTGGCACTTGCGCGCGCCATCCCGATTGAAGACGAAAGAGCTGTCACCGCACTGGCGGAACAAGTGCAGATTGACTTGTTAAAACCGACAGTGAAGGACGGTCGGCAGTTCACCATTCTGGCGGATGGGCAGGACATCACCTGGCATATTCGTTCGCAACCAGTGGATGCGCACGTGTCGCCCGTATCGGCGTATGCAGGCGTGCGTCGCGCGTTGACCCAGCAACAACGTCGCATCGGTTTGCGCGGCCAGGTGGTGATGGTGGGACGCGACATTGGCACCGTCGTCTTACCCGAAGCCGATTTGAAAATCTATCTCGATGCTACCGAAGAAGAGCGCGCGCAGCGTCGCTATCGCGAACGACGCGCGCGTGGTGAACAGGTGGACCTGGAGTCGGTTCGGCGAGACATTCGCCGGCGCGACGAGATAGATTCGTCGCGCGCGGTCGCACCGCTCAAGCAGGCAGACGATGCCATCTATCTCGATTCGACCCATCTGACCGTACCTGAAGTGATTGAGCGCGTGATGCAACTGATCGCCGCGCGCGATTGTCCAATAGAGCGATGAGACGCACACGTCCCTGGTTTTACTATCTCGCCAATTGGGCACTGCGCTGGGTGTTCCGCGCGATCCTGCGCGTGGACATTCAGGGTTTGGAGAATGTGCCTGCGCGTGGCGCGCTCATCGTTGCCATCAGTCACAGCAGTTTCATTGACCCGGTGTTGATGGGCGTGTATCTGCCGCGTGAAGTCGTGCCGATGGCGAAAATCGAAGCGTTCGATTATCCGATTCTCGGCGCGTGCATTCGCTGGTATGGTGCGTTTGCCGTACGGCGCGGTGAGGTGGATGTGCGCGCGTTCAAGAACGCGCTGCGCGTTTTGCACAGCGGCTCGGCGCTCGTCATCGCGCCCGAAGGACATCGCAGCGAGACCGGCGCGTTGCAACGCGGGCGCGAAGGCGCGATTATGCTCGCCGTGCGCTCTGGCGCGCCGCTCTTGCCGGTGGCAGTGTGGGGTGGCAAGGCGTTATGGCGCAATCTTGCGCGCTTGCGTCCAACGCCGATGTTTATTCGCATCGGCAAGCCGCTTGTGCTGACCACACCAAAACCGACGCGCGAGCAAATCGCCGCGATGGCAGACGAGTTGATGTTGCACATCGCTGCCTTGATGCCGCGCGAATTGCACGGCTATTATCGCGACTGGGCGCTCCCGGTGAATGGACTGTTGCGAATGACAAATGAGCGAATGACAAATGAACAAATGACAAATGAGCGAATGACAAATGAACAAATGACAAATGAGCGAATGACAAATGAACAAATGACAAATGAGCAAATGACAAATAACGAATGACGAAGGAGGGCACACTGAATACTGAACACTGACTATTGAACACTGGACACTGAACGCTAAAGGGAAAGCGAATCAGCGCAAGGACAGAGGTTGACTCTGTTGACGAGGTGGAGGTTTTCCGTCGCGAGATGGAACTAATCCTGTGATAGCGCAGGAGAAAATCGAGGGATCAGCGGATGCCTCCAGGGAGTGCCACCTCCCTCCAGCGCGAATTTCCTCTCTCCCCGAAATTCGCGGCTTTCCCTCCGAGTGTGGTAAGCGCGCGTACAAAACCGTCGAGCAATCGGCGCGACAAAAGCGCGCGCAGTGGCAAGTAGATTTTCGATTTGCGATTTGAATCGGCAATCGAAAATCTACAATCTAAAATTCCTCCAGGAGGGTTCCCCAATGTGCGGCATTATGGGTTACATTGGCGCGCGCGACGCGACGCCGATTCTTCTCGATGGTTTGCGGCGCCTCGAGTATCGCGGCTACGATTCGGCGGGGATTGCAGTGCGCACGCCCGATGGCGATCTAGTCATTCGCAAGCGCGAAGGCAAGTTGCAACGCTTGCTGGAGCACGTCAATGCCGATGCGCCGCGCGGTTTTGTCGGGTTGGGGCATACGCGCTGGGCGACGCACGGCGCGCCCAACGATACCAACGCGCATCCGCATACCGATTGCGCGGGACGTCTCGTCGTGGTGCATAATGGCATCATCGAAAATTACGCCACGCTGCGCGACGAGTTGCGTGCTCAGGGACATTGTTTTGTCACCGAAACCGATTCCGAGGTGCTGGCGCATCTCATCGAAGCCGAATTGAATCAGGCAGCGAGTTCACAGGCATTGCTGGAGGCAGTGCGACGCGCGCTCCAGCGCGTGCGCGGCTCGTATGCGATCGGCGTGCTGGATCGCGCCAATCCCGATTGGCTTATCGGCGCGCGCCATTTTTCGCCGCTGATTGTGGGTCTGGGGGAGGGCGAAAACTTTATCGCCTCCGATATTCCCGCGATTTTGCCCCACACGCGCCAGGTGGTGTTGCTCGAAGATGGCGAAATCGCCGCGCTCGCACGCGACGCGGTGCGTATCTGCACGCTGGCAGGAACGCCGGTCGAGCGCGCACCGATGCAGGTGACCTGGGATTTGCAAGCAGCGGAAAAAGCCGGCTATCCTCACTTTTTTCTCAAAGAGATTAACGAACAACCTGCCGCGCTAGCTAACGCCCTGCGCGGTCGCGTGGACGAACGGGGAGTGCACGTCGCAGAGTTGGACGCGCTCGATCTAGCGCGCGTGCGTCGTGTCGTTTTGATTGCGTGTGGTTCGTCGTACCACGCCGCGCTTGTCGGCAAGCGTATCATCGAAGCGTGGGTGCGCGTGCCCGCCGAAGCTGTCATTGCGTCCGAGTTTCGTTACGCCGCGCTGGTGATTGATGATGCGACGCTCGCGATTCTCATCACCCAATCGGGTGAGACAGCGGACACACTCGCCGGGATGCGTCTGGCGCGCGACGCCGGCGCTCAGACGCTCGCGTTGACAAACGTGGTCGGCAGTTCCATCACGCGTGGCGCGACAACCACGGTCTATCTCAACGTTGGTCCGGAGATCGGCGTGGTGGCATCCAAAACGTTCAGCGCGCAGGTGCTGTTGCTCACCGTGCTCGCGCTCGATTGGGCGCAGCGTATCGGGACGATGGAAGAGGCGCAGCGCGCTACGCTGACACAACAGCTCGCGCGCGTACCCGACCTGGTACAAGCCGCGCTGGGGACGGACGCGCACATGCAACGCCTCGCCGAAAAAATCTGGGCGCGTACAAGTTGTTTCTTCCTGGGACGCGGCTATGGTTATCCCACCGCGCTCGAAGGCGCGCTCAAGTTGAAGGAAATCAGTTATCTACACGCAGAAGGGTATCCAGCAGGCGAATTAAAACACGGACCGATTGCGATGCTCGATCCCAACATTATGGTCATCGCCATCGCGCTCCAGAGTGCGACGCTGGACAAGGTGGTGAGCAATATCCAGGAAGTGCGCGCGCGGCAAGCGCCGGTGATTGCGCTTGCTACGACGGGTGATGACGCCATTGCCACGTATGCCGATGATGTGGTGTACCTGCCCCACGCGCTCGAAGTCTTTACGCCGTTGCTGGCGACAGTGCCCTTGCAACTTTTGGCGTACTATGTCGCCCTCAAACGTGGTTGCGACGTGGACCAGCCGCGCAATCTGGCAAAGAGCGTCACAGTGGAATGAAACCACTGCCTATTGCCTCGCGCGCGGTTTTGTGCTATGATGGCATTGGCTAGCAAGGATGGTGCACGATGGCAACGATTTCCCCCGAACTGAAAGCGAAACTGGAACGTGAGCCAGAGGCAATCGTCAACCTGATTGTGCGTGTAGAGGACGCACCGCACAAGCGGCTGGACGATATTCGCGCGCTCGGCTTGACGATTCGTCGAACTTTTACATTGATTCCTGCAATTGCCATTCAGGGTTCGGCTGCCGCGTCGTTGAAACTCGCGCAAAAATCCTGGGTGGTATCACTCGAAGAAGATAAACTGGTGCATACATTGTAGAAACCAGGTTTTTGCAAGAAACCTGGTTTCACTACCAGGAGAAAAGTATGCCTGACCCCACTAAAATTCACCCGCGCCTGAGAGAACATTTACAGGCACAACCGCGCGCCGTGCTTGCCGCGCCTGAACCTTTGCCGGTGATTGTGCAGTATCGTTTCCCGGTCGTTGGAATTGCCGAAGCGATTCAAGGGGTGGTGGCAACCACGCGCACGTATCGTCTGATTGCTGCGAGCGCGCATCTGGCATTGCCTGCCGCGATCAACGCGCTGAGCGAACGCGATCAGGTCGCGATGATCTGGTATGACGAATCGGTGCACACGATGCTCGATGCGTCGGTGCCGTTGATTGACGCGCCTCTGGTGTGGCAAGCCGGCATCACGGGACAGGGCATCAAGGTTGCCATTGTGGACACCGGCATTGATCCGAATCACCCCGATTTTGCCGGGCGCATTGTGCAGATCAAGGATTTCACAGGCGAAGGCGATGTGGACAAGAACGGTCACGGCACTCACGTCGCTGGTATCGTCGGAGGCAGTGGCGCGGCGAGTCAGGGTACTTTTCGCGGTGTCGCGCCCGCGTGTTCGTTTTACATCGCCAAGGTGTTGCGCGCGAACGGGTCAGGGCGTATGAGCGATGTGATGATGGGCGTTGAGTGGGCAGTGGAGCAGGGAGCGCAGGTTGTCAACCTCTCGCTCGGCAGTGATGGCGCGTGCGATGGCACCGACGCGCTGTCGGTGCTGTGCGATGCGGCGGTGGCAAAGGGCGTTGTGTTGTGCGTCGCGGCGGGCAATGCCGGACCCGGCACGTCCACCGTCGGTTCGCCGGGCTGTGCGAAAACCGTCATCACAGTCGGCGCGACGACCAAAACCGATCAGATTGCGGATTTTTCGTCGCGCGGACCGACGAGCGATGGGCGCATCAAGCCCGATGTCTGTTTCCCCGGCGTGAGCATCGTCGCGTGTCGCGCCTCGGGTACTTCGATGGGAACGCCGGTGGACACGTGGTACACGCGCGCGTCCGGTACTTCGATGGCGACGCCGCATGCGACGGGCGCGTGTGCGCTGCTGCTGCAAGCCAGACCCGGTCTCTCGCCGCAACAAATCAAAGAGATTTTGATGAACACTGCCAGAGATCTGGGGCTGGACGCGAATACGCAAGGCAAGGGGCGCGCCCAGGTCTTTGCCGCGTATCAGAGCGCGCTGGGTCAAGAGCCACAACCGCAACCACCCGCGCCGCCCCCTCCGCCGGGAACAGGATGCCTGGCAACGCTACAACGATGGTTTGGAGTAAGATGAGAGAGAGGTAAGATGAGAGAGGAAAGAGGAAAGCGGAAAGCAGAGCCAATGGTGATGGGCATCGCGATTTACCTGCCACATCAGTACGGTCGCTTGCTCGCGACGGCGGAAGACGCAGACCATTTGAATCCCACGTGGGAAGAATGGTTAGCCGTGTGCGAGGAGACCAAACGCAACTTGCGCGCGATTGGCATCGAGCCGATTGACGTTTTGGTGGATATGGACGATTTTGAAAAGTATTGCGCCGAGCGCGGTTTGAAAAACGTCGGCGGCACGCGCGCGGCTTATGTTGACGAACGATTGCGTCAGACACGCTAAATTGCCGATTGCCGATTTTCGATTGATCGTTGGGCAATCGCAAACAAAAATCGAAAATCGAAAATTGAATAATCTCCAATCACCCAATCACCTAGTCACCCAATCACCTAATCTCCAATCCTGGCAACTCCTCACCTTCCTCTTCGCGCTCGCGAATTTTCTCGAAGTCGCGGTCGTGGCGCACTTTGTCTTGTTCACGCCGACGTTTCTCCACACGATTGGTTTCAGCAAAAGTGAAATTGATGCGTGGACGGGACCAATTTCCGCGCTGGCGTTTTTTGCTCGGCATCTGGTTCGTGCCGTTCTGGGGTGTCCTGGCAGATCGTTACGGACGCAAGCCCCTCGTTCTGCGCAGTCACTATGTCGAAATGATCGCGATGGCGCTCGCGGCTGTTGCGCACAATGTATGGCTGTACGTGATTGCGCGCGCGCTCACCGGATTCGCGCTGGGCAACACGGGCTTGATGTACGCGTCGCTCACCGAAGCCGCGCCCCAACATCGCGTCGCGCTGGCGCTGGGATTGGTGAACGCGTCTGCGCCACTCGGTTCGCTTGTCGGCGGCTTGCTGGGTGGTGTGATCGTTTCAGCGTACGGTGTGCATACACTTTTTGCTGTGGACGCAGTGGTCTGCTTGCTCACGGCGATTGTTCTCACCGTGCTGTATCGCGAGACGTTCACGCCGCGACCGACGCCACCCATCGTGACGATGCTCGGCGACGCGTTGCGCGCGGTGATCCATTCGCCGGTGGCGCGGACGATTTTTGGCGTCAGTTTCGTTTTTTCGTCCGCGCAATTCTTTTCGTATCCGTACTTGCCGGTGCGCATCGTTGAAATCGTGGGGGAGCGCGCCGCGCCGACAGTGATCGGGATGACGCAGGGATTCGCCGGCGTCACGACGCTTGTCGGTTCGGCGTTGTGGGGCACGCTAGCGGAGCGCGCAGGGCATCGGCGGTTGCTCGCGGGCTTGATGCTCATCGCGCCGCTTTTGTGGCTGCCGATGTTTTGGGCGCAAGAGATGCCGCTGTTGACGCTGAGCTGGGTGTTGCTCAGCGCAGTCAGTCCGTCCATCAACAGTTTGATGTACACGATTATCAGTCTCAATGTCGCGGCTGAAAAACGCGGCTCGGTGTTGAGTATGATTTATCTGCCGCTGAATCTTGCTTTCATCGTCGCGCCGTTCAGCGCGTCGTTTGTTGCGCGCGCGTGGGAGGTGCGCGATGTGTTTCTTTTCTCGGCTGTGTTGGCGTTCGGCTCGCTGGTGATGTTTGTGGGGAGTGCGAGGAGAGTGAAATGATTTCAGTTTTAGATTGTAGATTGCAGATTGAAAGTCTGCAATCCGAAAGGGAGGTAGTATGTTTCGACTCGACAACAAGATTGCGCTGGTGACTGGCGGTGGGCGCGGCCTGGGGCGCGCAATCGCGCTTGCCTTTGCAGAGCAAGGCGCGGATGTTGCCGTGACCAGTCGTACACTGGAGCAGTTGAACGAGGTCGCCGAGCAAATTCGCGCGCAGGGTCGTCGCGCGCTCGCAGTGGAGTGCGATGTGAGTGACAGTGCCTCGGTCGCGCAGATGGTCGAGGCGACGCGCAAGGAATTTGGACGGATTGACGTGCTGGTGAATTGTGCGGGCGTGGGCTGGGCAGAGAAACTCGCGGAGATGAGCGATGGCACGTTCGATTGGATCGTCAAGACAAATTTGTACGGAACGTTTTACTGTTGCCGCGAGGTGTTGCGTGGAATGATCGAGCAAAAGAGTGGAAGCATCATCAACATCGCGTCCGTTGCAGGTGTGAAGGGTGTGCCGGGTCTGGGCGCGTATGGCGCGAGCAAAGCCGGCGTCATCACGCTGACTCGCGCCCTCGCGATGGAAAACACGCGCTATAACATTCGTGTCAACGCGATTGCGCCAGGGTATTTTCGGACGGATATGAACGCGGCGATTCTGGACGATCCCGAAGCGGGTCCCAAAATCCTCAAGCGTATTCCGATGCGGCGCGCTGGCGATCCAAAGGAAATTGGTGGGCTTGCCGTGTATCTCGCGAGCGACGAAGCCTCGTTTGTGACTGGCGAGGTCTATTTCATCAGCGGCGGGGAGATGGCGCAGTAAGAGGTTTCAGGTTTACGTGGCAAATTTTGGCGCGACGAGTTGCGCAATCTCTTCGAGGAACGCGCGATCGCGCGCATCGAACGCGGCGGGAATGTCACTGTCAATGTCAATCTCGCCCAGCACCTCATCGCCGCGCAGAATTGGCACGACGATTTCACTGCGCGTTTGCAAACTGCACGCGATATACTCGGCGTCTGCGTTCACATCGTCCACAACGACAGTGTGCTTGACGCGCGCGGCGCGCCCGCAGATGCCTTTGCCAATCGGAATACGCGTGTGTTCGGTGGGACGACCGCGATACGGACCGAGCACCAGCGTTTCACCCTGGAGCAGATAGATGTAAACGCCGGTGTAGTGGGGGAAATTTTCATGGAGTGTTGCCACGAGGAGGTCGAGGAGATTGGAGAGTGGAGATTCGAGATTGTTCTTTAGCCGCGCGATCGTTTGGTTTTCGCGTGCCGCGCGTTCCATATTGTCCACGTTCTTTTCCTCTCTACCAGTTGGCAAAAATTTTGCCAAGCATTTCTGCTACCATCTGGCGATCTGTTGGGGAGAGATTGCCCAGCGTCCGGCGGATCAATCGTTTCTCAAGTGTCGCTAGTTTGTGTAGACGGACAATCGAAGGTAGCAATAGACCTGCCGCGCGCCAATCTGTGATTTCAATATCTTGAGTATCGGAGCGTAGTTGACTCGTTACACGCGCGACGACCACATCAGCATCACCGGTGTCAAGTAGGACAAGCGCAGGACGCCGGCGTGTTTCGTTTCCGCTGACGAATGGAAAATCTATGAGAACGATATCGCCGGGTTTATAGGTTGTCATAGACGCTGTCGCGCTCGGAATACCCTTGCAAGAATTGTTCGGCTGTCAGACGCGCCCAATCCGCGTGTTCCGTTGTTTCGGGGAGCAAGAGGATCACGCGCACAGCGACTCCGGCTTTCAATTCGGTTTTGATCTCTGGTGGAAGCATCAACATTGGTTCGTCCGTTAGTGTCGTTTGGAACTCAAATGCTTTCATCTTTCCATTCCCCCAATCGAAACAGATCAGCAGAAAATCGGGAGAAGAACTCCCGATTTTTTTTATCGAACGAATCCACTGGTCGCCAGTGCCATCGCCGGCATCGGATACACGCCCAGCGCGATGACACCAACGAGTGCGATGAAAAGCGCAAGCACCACGAGCGGCGCGACGCGAAGACGATCCCAGCCCGGCACTACATCGCTCATGTACATTTGCACGACGGGTCGCAGATAAAAGTACACCGAGACGAGACTGTTCAGCACGCCAATCACCGCGAGCCAGCCCCAGCCCGTTTCCACCGCCGCACTGAACAGCAAGAATTTGCCGGTGAAACCGGCAAGCGGCGGAAAGCCCGCGAGCGACAGCATAAAAATCGCGAACATCGCGGCGATGAGTGGATACTGCCGCGCCGCGCCACTCCAATCTCTAATCTCCAATCGCTCGCGTTCACCATCGCTCAGCGCAATCACCGCGCCGAACGCGCCCACGTTCGTCAGCGTGTAAGCAAGCAAATAGAACAGCGCGGACGAAACGCCCTGTGCGCCCATCGCGACGAGCGCGATAAGAATGTACCCCGCGTGTGCGATGCTCGAGTACGCCAGCATCCGTTTGATGTTCGATTGCAGCAGCGCGGCGATGTTGCCCAGCGTCATCGTCAGCACCGCAATCACCGCGAGAACGATGCGCCAATCGAACGCGAGCGCGGGCAAAGCGATGAGAAACGCGCGGAAGAACGCACCGAACGCAGCGGCTTTGACCGCGACGCTCATAAACGCGGTAACGACAGTCGGCGCGCCGTCGTACACGTCCGGCGTCCACCAATGAAACGGCACGAGCGCGACTTTGAACGCAAAACCTACAAGCAACAAACCCGCGCCCACAATCAACAAATCGTTGCGTGGATATTGAGTGAGTGCCGCCGCGATTTTAGTGAGGTTCGTCGAGCCGGTCGCGCCGAAGAGGAACGCCACACCGTAGAGAAAGAACGCGGACGAGAACGCGCCGAGCAAAAAGTACTTTAGCCCCGCTTCGAGCGAACGCGCGTCCGCGCGCTTGAACGCGGCAAGGATGTAGAGTGGTAACGAGAGCACCTCCAGCGCGAGAAAGATGACGATGAGATCGGTCGCGGTCGCCATCAAAATCATTCCGACGAC
>Ga0209162_1000417_pt1 | contig 47103 bp, 34 predicted proteins | sample YNPNPMetaG_FD_187121 | JGI IMG/M metagenome (GOLD analysis project Ga0209162, IMG submission 187121) | Anoxygenic and chlorotrophic microbial mat microbial communities from Yellowstone National Park, USA - YNP NP MetaG (SPAdes) (version 2) ...
AGAATCAAGGTGCGCGGAAACCGACCTATCTGACCATTGATTGCCCAGAATTGGAGGGCTGCATGACCATAACTACTGAGTATGAGCAGGCGCTTGAACTGGTTCGCCGGCTCGACCGCCCAACTCGGGCGCGTCTCGTGGCGCAGATCGTTCAAGAACTGGCGGTCGAGCCAGATGTCTCACACTATCAGCATCGGTCAACCCAGCAGCAAGGTTGCGAGGCCACGACAGTTGACGACATCGCGCGGAACGTCCAGTTTACGCTGGATCAGCACGGCAAGACGACGGCGGTCGTGTTAACCCCCGACCTCTGGCGGCAGATCCTTGATGCCCTGGAGGATATGGAAGATCAGGCATTGGTACGAGCACTCCAGCAGCGGATCGCAGCGGGGCCGACCGCAACGGGAGCCTTGCGTTGGGATGATGTGTCCAGGGACTGGGCGTGAGCTACACCGTCTTCCTCGAACCCGAAGTCCATACAGCCCGTACCGAATTGCCAGGCAACGTCCGCCAGCGCGTGCGGCGGGCCATTGCGAACCTCGCAGTTGCTCCGCGTCCGAGAGTACGGCTATGCATACCACGGGCCTTGATCTCCGCGAAGGTGTCGAACTCCGTCGGATCAGGATGGAGCGCTGGCGGATTGTCTATGCGGTCTGTGATGAAGAACAGTGGGTCTGGGTGTTGGCTCTGCGCCGCCGCCCACCGTATGACTATGACGACCTGCCGGAACTGATCGCACGCCTCCCCTGACGTGAACATAAGCCCTCGGCGAGGGGTGTGGGGAAACCGGGTTTCCCCACGCCCCCGCCCCGCAGGGGGATGGGGAAACCCGGTTTGCGCATCCCCCCACCCGGTGGGAGGGTCTGGAAGGGTGCAGCCCTCCCAGGAAGGATGTTCATCCCATCGGTGTGCGGCGCAGCCGCATGGATGGCTGGTGAGACGCCAGGCAAGCCTGCCGGGTGGGAGGAGACTATCCATGGATTGGTACGCGGACCATGAGGGGCAGATCAAGCCCTGGGGGCTGGTAGCCTGGCTCGGCATTGATATGGTCGGGTTCTGGCTGCTGATCTTTGGCATTGTGAGCCGCTCCATTACCATGATGATGGCTATGCCGGTGCTGATCGGCAGCGGGGCCTTCGTGGCGCTCTGCCTGATCATCGTCGGCGCTGCCGCCGCCACACGAGTGGTATGCGAGCGCACCCGGATCACGGTGTACTGGTTTCTGGTTGCGCCCGTGGTCGCCGCGCAGGCGCTGCTGGTGATCCTGCTCTTGATGGAGCCCTACGCCGTCGTGATGATCGTCTCGCCTGCCTGGTGGCTTATCCTGGCCAGCGCGCCGGTGGTGGCCTTGATCCACCTCCTCCACGCCCGCCCGCGCAGTTAGCGCCCCTGGATGCAATACCTTGCCCACAAACTCTTCGCCCCCACCCCAACTCTCCCCCGCTGGGGGAGGGACGTGGGCGCCTCCCCCCGGCGGGGGGAGGTTGGGAGGGGGGCCGTGTCGCGCGCAGCGCCTTATATGAGTTTTAAGAATTAAAACGGGCATAGGCCGCGCAGGCGGCCTTCGCCTCGCATAGCCGAGGGCTTCAGCCCCACGGCCAGCCCGGTAGAGCGGATGAAGGTCTTAAAGACCATATGTGCAAGGTATTGCCTCCACATGGTCTCGAAGCGTAAGTGTTCACAATGTCTCCTGGGAGGGTGAGCATCTTGCCCGCAGAGACTCGACGAGGGCGGGACGCCCTCGCTCCCGGGCGCAGGGGTTACCCCAGGTGTGAACAGTTGCTTTGAAGAGCCGGGTTGACGCTTCCCAACGCCATGCGCTACAATGTTCGACTGTACGCTCCCGACGCGCCATCCGCGGATAGTGGCGCACCTCGCCGGGTCGCGCCAGCCTGAGAACCGTATGCAAACACTCTCCTCGGCCCAGATCCGTGAGCGCTACCTGACGTTCTTCGAGCGTCACGGCCACGCCATCGTGCCCAGTTCCTCGCTCGTGGTGGCCGATGACCCCACCCTGCTCTTCGCTAACTCGGGCATGGTCCAGTTTAAGGATGTCTTCCTGGGGCTGGAGCAGCGCCCCTACAAACGCGCCGTCACCGCCCAGAAGTGTCTGCGCGTCAGCGGGAAGCATAACGATCTCGAAGAGGTCGGCCCGTCGCCGCGCCACCATACCTTCTTCGAGATGCTGGGCAATTTCTCGTTCGGCGATTATTTCAAGGCCGAGGCCATTCGCTTCGCCTGGGACCTGCTAGTCCACGAGTTCGGCCTGCCCGTGGAGCGGCTCTGGTTCACGGTCTTCGAGGGCGACGCGGAGATCCCCGCCGATGATGAGGCCGCGAAGCTGTGGGAGGCGGTGGGCGCCGATCCGTCGCGCATCCTGCGCTTCGGGCGCAAGGATAATTTCTGGGTCATGGGCGATACTGGCCCCTGTGGTCCCAACTCCGAGATTACTTGCTACATCGGCGACGATCTGTCGCGCATGCGCCCCCAGGGCGTCAATTCCGACGACCCGGACTATGTCGAGGTCTGGAACCTGGTGTTTATGCAGTACGACCGGGCGACCATGCGGCGCCTGGCGGCGCAGTCGGTGGATACGGGGATGGGCCTGGAGCGTATGGCGATGGTGCTCCAGGGGGTTCATTCAACCTATGAGACCGATCTGCTGGCGACGATTATCAATCGGGTGATCGCCGCCCGCGGCGGCGATGCGGCCCATTACCGGGCCAATCTGGCGCCCTATCGCGCCATCGCCGACCATAGCCGCGCCACCGCGTTCTTGATCGCCGATGGGGTGCTGCCCGGCAACAGCGGGCGCTCCTATGTCCTGCGCCGCATTCTGCGCCGCGCCGTTTACCAGGGGCGAACAATCGGCTTCGAGCGGCCGTTCTTCGCCGAGGTGGTTGATGCGGTGATCGAGGAGATGGGCGCGGCGTACCCCGAGTTGCGCGCCCGGCGCCAGTTTATCCTCGAGGCCACCGATAGCGAGGAGCGGCAGTTCCTGCGCACGCTCAACGGCGGCATTACGCGCCTCACCGCGGTGATCGAGCAGGTGCGCGCCGCCGGCGGCACGGTCGTCCCCGGCGCCGATGCCTTCGTGCTCAAGGATACCTTCGGCTTTCCGCTCGACCTGACGCAGAAGATCGCCGCCGAGCATGGCCTGGTGGTGGACGAGGCGGGCTACGAACTGGCCATGGACGAGCAGCGCCAGCGTTCCCGCGCCGCGGCGCAGTTCAAACGCGGCGCCGAGGCCGAGGTCTGGGCCGAGACCAACCTGCCCCCCACGGAGTTCCTGGGCTATACGCAGCTCAGCGCCGAGGCCCGCGTGCTGGCGATCGTTTCGGCCGGCGATGAACTGCGCGAGGCCGGTCCGGGCCGCCAGGTGCAGATCGTCCTCGACCGCACGCCCTTCTACGCCGAGAGCGGCGGGCAGGTGGGCGATACCGGGTTGATCAGCGGCCCTTCCGGGGTGGTGCGCGTGGATGATACCCTGCGCCCCGTGCCCGGCCTGATCGTGCACTATGGCGTGGTCACCGAGGGGAGCATCGCCGTCGGCGAGGTCGCGCGGGCGACGGTTGACGCCGAGCGGCGCGCCGATATCCAGCGCAACCATACCGCCACCCATATGCTCCACCGCGCCCTGCGCGACGCGCTCGGCGAACACGCCGCGCAGGCCGGCTCCCTGGTCGCCCCCGACCGGCTGCGCTTCGATTTTACCCATACCCGCCCGCTGGAGCACGAGCAGTTGCGCGCGATCGAGGCGCGCCTCAATGCCTGGGTGCGCGCCGATGGCGCGGTCCACTGGGAAATTACCGACTACCAGACGGCGATGGCGCAGGGTGCGATCGCCCTCTTCGGCGAGAAGTACGGTGACCGGGTGCGGGTGGTGACCATCGAGCGCGGCGCGAACGGCGTCGAGCGCATCGCCACCCGCGATAGCCGCGAGCTCTGCGGCGGCACCCACGTCAGCCGCACCGGCGAGATCGGCTTCATCCGCATCGTCAGCGAAGGCAGCGTCGGCAGCGGTGTGCGGCGCATCGAGGCCCTCACCGGGCGCGGCGCCGAAGCCTGGGTCGAACAGCAGGCCCAGATCCTGCGCGACCTCGCCGAGCGCCTCGGCGTGCCCCCGACCCAGGTGGCCGACCGGGTGGATCAGTTGATGGCCGAGGGTCGCCAGCGCCAGCAGGAACTGGCCGGCCTGCGCGCGCGCATCGCCCGCGCCTCGCTCGATAGCCTGCTCCCCCAGGCGCGCCAGGTGGACGGCGTGGCTGTCCTGGCGGCCCAGGTGGAGGCCGACGACCCGGCCCGCCTGCGCGAGATGGGCGACTGGCTGCGGGATAAGCTCGGCAGCGCGGTGATTGTGCTCGGCGCGGTGGTGGGCGAACGCCCGCAGATCCTGGCGATGGTCACCCCCGATCTGGTGCAACGGGGCTACCACGCGGGCAATCTGGTGAAGGCCCTGGCGCAGATGATCGGCGGCGGCGGCGGCGGGCGCCCGGATATGGCCCAGGCCGGGGGCAAGGACGCCGCCAGCCTCCCCGAGGCAATCGCCCGCGCGCCAGAACTGGTCGCCTCTCAGGGGCGAAAGTGAGCGCGCCATGACGACGGAACCTGTGGCCGTGGTGCCGGTGCTGCCCGAGGACAGCGCCGCCGATGTGCTGGAGAAGTTGCGCGGCGTCGCAGCCGGGCAGGTGCAGTTGCTGGTCACCGAGGGCGCGGTGGTGATGCGCCGCGCCGAGGTCGCCGAGCAACTCCGCAAGCACGGCGCCAGGGCGGGCCTGGCGCTGACAGTGATCAGTTCGGATTTGAAGGTCATCCAGGCGGCCCGCCGGGCGGGCCTGGAAACCCTGACCGTGCAACACGCCCGCGTCCTGCCGCCGGGTCCCGACAACCGCCCGATCCGTTCCGCCAGTCCCTACGCGACGCGCCCCGTTCCGCGCGCCGCGCCGCCCGGCCCCGATGCCAGCGACGAAGAGGTGCTCCGCGCGGCGCTGGAGGACGAGGTTGCCGCCACGCCCGAGAGCGCCTCCGCCGCGCCGCCCGCCCCAACCGTCGAGCCTGCCCCGCCCCGGCCTGCGCCCGCGCCGCGCCGCCCCGAACCCGCGCTGGCCACGCGACGGCGCCCCTGGCCGATCTACGCCCTCAGCGCGCTCCTGGTGCTGCTCCTGGCGGCGATTGGCGCGGTCCTCTTCCTCGGCGGCCGCGTGACCGTGGCGGTCTCGCCGCCCGCCCGCGCCACCACCGCGGCGCCATTCACCGGCCTGCCCGTGCCCCTGCTCGGCCCTGGCGCCGGCGTCTCCAGCACCGCGGTGCTGGCCGAGCCAATCGTCAGCACCGTGGCCGTAACCAGCACCGGCACGGTGGCCGAGGGCACCCTCACCCCCGTGGGCAGCGCCGAGGGACCGGTGACCATTCTCAACTCCAGCGGGCAGGCCATTCTCCTGCCCGCGGGCACCGAGTTCGTGGCCACCCGCCCCGATGGGGGGGAGGCGCCCTTCATCAGCGCCGCCGATGTGCTCGTGCCCGCCGCCACCACCGCCGACCAGGGCGCGCAGATCGTGACCACCCGCGGCCAGGCCCAGGTGACGGTCACCGCCCGCTCGCCGGGGAGCGCCTCCAATGTGGAGGCCAATACCATTCGCCGCATTACGCCGCCCGGCGGTCCTACCTTCAATGTTTCGGCGGGCAGCCTGCTGGTGCAGCACCCCCCCCTGACCGGGGGCAGTGAAGAACTGGTGTACATTGTCAAGGAGCGCGATGTCCAGCCGCTGCTCGCCCCGGCCCTCGAACAACTGGACGCCGAGGCGCGCCGGCAACTCGGCGGCCTGGCCCAGGCCCGCGGCCTGAGGCTCGACTCCAGCGCGATCAACCCCCGCCGCAGCGATCTGGAACAACTCCAGGGCTTCGACCAGTTCGTCAATCCGCCCCTGGGCGCCCCGACCGACGCGAACGATCCGCGGTTTACCCTCACCGTGCAGGCAACCTACAGCGCCCTCGCCACTCCCCCGGATCAACCCCTGCAGGCTCAGTTCGGTCCTGTCGTGACCGAGCAACTGCGCCAGGCGGGCCTGATCCAGCCGGGCGAGTGTCGCGCGCCGGTGATCAGCGATTGGCGCTGGGACGGACAGACGCTCTTCGTGGACGGCAGCGTTGAACCCGACACGGTCAGCCCGCGCTGCCAGGGGGGAATCGAACCCGCCGTCCTGGAACAGGTGCGCGAGGCGGTGCGCGGCAAAGCGTATGCGGAGGCCGACGCCGCCCTCCGCGACCTGGCGGCGCAGGGGCTGATCGGCGACTATCGCCTGCCCGAGGTGGCGCGCATGCCGCGCTTCGGCTGGCAGATCGGGGTGGAGGTCGCCAGGTGATGCCGGAGGGGTGGGGAAAGCGGGTTTCCCCGCACCCCCGCCCGCGGGAAGGATTTGGGAGGGCGCAGCCCTTCGAGGAACAAGGTTATATGGTCTTTGAGCAATTCATCCGGTATGCCGGGCTGGCCGTGGGGCTAAAGCCCTCGGCTACGGAATGCGAAGCCCGCCTGCGCGGGCTAGAGCGGAGTAATTGTTTAAAGACCATTTCATCCGGTGGTGCGCGGCGTCGCCGCGGCGTTCAACCTGAGGGCGGAGGCGCCATGGCCCGCGACGAACAGCGCATTATGGGCTTTGACGTGGGCGAGCGGCGCATTGGCGTGGCCCTGAGCGACGCCGAGGGGCGTCTGGCCTCTCCGCTCACCACCATCAACGCGCGCCCGGCTGGCCAGTGCGTGGAGCGCATCGCCCGTCTGGTCGCCGAACATGCCGTCAGCGAACTGGTGGTGGGCCTGCCGCTCACACTGCGGGGCGAGGTTGGCCCGCAGGCCCGGGCGGCACAACAGTTCGCCCGGCAGCTTGAGGAACGCCTGGGGCTGCCCGTGCACCTCTTCGACGAACGCCTGACTACCGCCGCCGCCGACCAGTTGCTCCGCGAACTGGGCGTCAAACCCGAGAAGCGCAAACAGCAGGTTGACCAGGTCGCCGCCGCGATCATTCTGCAAGACTTCCTCGACCGGCGGCGCGGGGCGGATGGATGATCGGGGGGCCGCAGGGGCGGAGGGGTTATCGTATGGAGGGTTTGGGAGGGCTTCGCCCTCCGAAGAAGAATCTTATTCCCCTTCGTGTGCGGTGCAGCCGCATGGGGGTCTCACGTGAACATGGGGGAACCAGGTTCCCCCATACCCCCGCCCGCGGGAGGGTTTGGGAGGGCGCAGCCCTCAAGCGGGAGTATAGGGAAACCGGGTTTTCCCATCCCCCGCCCGCAGGAGGGTTTGGGAGGGCGCAGCCCTCCCAAGAAGAACCGATGTTCATCCTGTTCGTGTGCGGCGCAGCCGCATAGACGGCTGGTGCGAAGGCCACCTGCGTGGCCTGTCGAGCCCGCGCCGGCGGGCTTCGCAGAGGCTCGCCCGCGGCGTCAGTCGCCGGGCGGACGACGCTGACGTAACCCTACCGCCTTTTCCCTGCCCTTGCGCAGCGCGCAGCGACCGTCTATACTTCCCATAGTGCGCAATCACCAGGGAAAGAGCCCGAAATGAGCAGCGACCAGCACCGAGGCGTCAAGCAGGATCTGCACGATGGGATCCCCAGAGCGCATCCAGGCGGCGTTCGCGCTCCGTGTGCAGCAGAGTAGCCCACGGCTGTTCCGCCACTGCTGTAATCACGAAGACGCCACTCTTCTCAATGACCAGCGGCGTCGCCGGCTGCACCCAGATATAGGTTGAATAAGACCTCGCTGTCTTCTTGAGCTAATCTTGAACATGACCATACGCTACCTTGAGCTTGTACACGTAGACTATGCTTCGTATTGCCGCTTTCAAGCAAGGATGTTCTTCGATGCGCCTCACATCACTTCTGACATCAGGGATACTCGTTGTCGTTGCAGCGCTGCTCGTCGCCTGCGGCGCGGCGTCATCGCCCAGCGCACCTTCCACCGCCGTGCCGGGCATGGCCGGGATGGATCACTCGACGATGCCGAATACCAGCGACACCCCCTACGACGCGCGATTCATCGATAGCATGATCGTCCATCATGAGGGTGCGATTGCGATGGCGCAACAAGCGCTTGAAACGACCGAACGCCCGGAAATTCGGCAACTGGCCGAAGCGATTGTCAGCGCGCAGCAGACGGAGATTGCACAGATGCGCACATGGCGATCCGCCTGGTACCCGGATCTTGCACCAACCGACGGTATGCAGATGGACATGGGGCCGATGAGCGTCGCCGATGGGAGGACACCTTTCGATCAGCGGTTTATCGAAGCGATGATCCCGCATCACGAAGGCGCGATCATGATGGCTCGCGACGCCCTGCAGAAGGCGGAACGCCAGGAGATCAAGGATCTCGCCCGGGCGATCATCACGGCGCAAGAAGCTGAAATAGCGCAGATGCGTCAATGGCTTCAGGAGTGGTATGGGGTGACGCCATAACGTAGTATGACGTTCAGGAGCTGTATCACGACCTGGCGCGTTGCCGGATCGGAAATGGTGTCCGGGTTGATCTCAGGAATCTGCATATGCAAGCAGTCTACCAGACATTCACTCAGGCGTCACCCAGCGCCGAAAAACGCACATACGCAGTCGATCCGGTGGGGTTATAGGGGTCGAGCAGCGCCTTGATCGGGCGCCGATCCTGAAACTCGCGCGTGATGGCGGCGGTGATCTTATTGCAGGCGATGTCGGCGAGTTCCTGGTACATGAGCAGGGCGGGGTACGTGTCGCCCTTGCACACGAGACAACGATCCAGCCATTCCCCGGTGATGCGCTTGAGCTGGCCGAAGAGGTGCAGCTTCGGTTCTTCGCCCGGATCGCGCCATTTGTTGTAGAGCAGGTGCTTCGTGAGGTTGAAGAGCAGCGCCGACGGACGCATGTCCTCAAGGTGCGCGAGGGTCAGATCCACCGCTTCGCCGATGATCCCCTGGTTGCGGGTGATGGTGGGTCCGACGAGGGCGGGGGAGAGTTCGAGGATGGAGTCCTCCGTGAATTTTGCGGCCAGGCGCTCGTCGGGCAACTCGACGCGGTAGCCCTGCACGCGCGGGAAACGGATTTCCAGGTGATCGCGCTCGGGACGGACAGCCCTGACCTGGATGGTCTGGCGCGGCGGCTGGGGCCGGACGACGACCGGCTTTGCGGTGAAGTCGAAGGGGATGCCGAAGATGTCGGCATATTCAGGATTGAAGAGACCTTCAGCGTTCACTTCATACGACTGGCGGCGCAGCGCGCGGCCAATGACCTGCTCGCACAACAATTGCGTGCCGAAGGCGCGCACGCCGAGAATGTGGGTGACGTTGTTGGCGTCCCACCCTTCGGTGAGCATGGAGACCGAGACCACGCAGCGGATCTGCTCGCCGAGCTGACCGGGTTTGCCCACCGTGTTCATAACCTCGCGCAGCAGGTCCTGGTCGGTGAGGCTTTCAGCTTTTCGCGCATCGCCGGTGCGCTCAATGATGGCGCGGCGAAAGCGCTCGATCTCGTCCGCCGCCATCGCGCGGAAGTTATCGTCGAGGGCCGTGCCGGACTCAAGCTGCTCACTGTCGATGAGCAGGGTGTTGGGGCGGGGCAGCGGGTTGCCGGTGATCTCGTCGAAATTGCGGAAGAGCGGCAACTGGCCTCTGACCAGCATGCTCGTGCCATCGTCGTTCTGCCGGACAAAGCCCGCGACATAGTCGTAGACGAGTTTGGAGATCGCGGTGTTCTGGCAAACGATGATGAAGCAGGGAGGCACGCGGATGCCGGCCTGCTCCCAGAGCCGGAAGGTCTTCTCGTAGTGGCCGTACAGGGCCTGGAGCGCCGTCTGCAAACGGGTGGGAATCTTCAAGGGATCCAGGTCGCCAGCCTTGCCGCGCCCTTTCTTCGGCATATCCTTGCGGATGTGCTCCCACAGATTGCGGTACATCGGCATCTCGTCGCCCGGGATGTTCTCGGCCACGGGCACGCGCGGAAGCTTCACGATACCGCACTCGATGGCGTCCATCAGCGAAAAATCGCTCATCGTCCACGGGAACAGGGTTCCCTCGGCATAGCCTGAGCCGCGCAGAAAGAACGGCGTGGCCGAAAGGTCGATCACCCGGCTCACGCCGATCTTGCGGGCGACAGTCTCGATGCCGGTGATCCACAACCGCGCGGCTTCGTTGTTTTTCTCAGCTTCCTTCTTCTCTTCGCCGGTCAGATCTTCTTCTTCCGGGTCGCGCGGCTTTTCACGGTAGCAGTGATGGCCTTCGTCGTTGAGCACCAGGATGTTTTTCATGCTCATCAGCTCAGGCATCACGCGGGCAAGCATCTGCCCTTCCGTCTCGGTGGTCTGGAGCGGTTCGCCGCGACCCTGCAGCAGCGCCCGCCCGCCGGCGGACAGTTCCATCCGCTCGCGCAGTTTGAAGGCGTGGTAGTTGGTGATGACAATCCGGGCGCGGTGGATATCCTCGATCATATCAGTGGGAACCAGCTCGCGGGTCGTGTAGTAGTTCTCCGTGTCGTTCGGAAGCAACACCCGCAGGCGGTCTCGGATGGTGATCCCCGGCGTGACAATGAGAAATCCACGGGTGAAACGTTTGCTCTGCGGATGGCGCGCGGCGTTGACCGTCTGCCAGGCGATGAGCATGGCCATGACGGTGGTCTTGCCCGCGCCGGTGGCGAGTTTGAGCGCAAGACGATTGAGTTCGGGGTTGGCATCGCGGTTCGCCCGCGCCAGATGATCGAGGAGACCCTTCCCGGCAGCCGTGTGTGGCGCAACTTCAGTGAGCCAGATCACCGTCTCGACCGCCTCGATCTGGCAGAAGAACGGGCGCACGCTACTGAACTGGTGATGGCGCCAGTGTTGCAACAACCGCGCGGTTTCGGGGGTAACCTGCCACTGGCCTGGCGGCAGCGCGCGCCAGGCATCCACGTATCTACGCACTTCGTTGATGATCGAGGTCGGGTCGTACTGCTGCGTTGCCGTCGAAAGCCCCAGCCCTTCGTCGAAGATCATTTCTGTCTGCTGCGCAGCCCGGCGCTTCTTCGGCCTGGGGATGGGCGTGATAAATTCGGCCCGACGCCGGCCCTGGACGATTTCCCCCGTCGGTTGACCGTTGTCGAGCTTCCAGTGGCGCGCAGGGTATTCGTAGGGCGAGTTCAGGATCGGTTGGTCAAAAAATTGGCTCATAGGGCTTATGTTCTAACGGTCATGGACGCATTCCTCTGCTATCCGTCCTGCGCCCGGCGGCTCATGGTCTTTGAGAAATTGATCCGCTCTCGCCCGCGAAGGCGAGCTTCGCATTCCATAGCCGAGGGCTTATGGTCTTTGAATACATAATCCGGTATAGGCCGCGCAGGCGGCCTTCGCATCCCCTAGCCGAGGGCTTATGGTCTTTGCATACATCATCCGCTCTCGGCCGCGCAGGCGGCCTTCGCATCCCCTAGCCGAGGGCTTATGGTCTTTGCATACATCATCCGCTCTCGGCCGCGCAGGCGGCCTTCGCATCCCCTAGCCGAGGGCTTATGGTCTTTGCATACATCATCCGCTCTCGGCCGCGCAGGCGGCCTTCGCATCCCCTAGCCGAGGGCTTATGGTCTTTGCATACATCATCCGCTCTAGCCCGCGCGGGCGGCCTTCGCATCCCCTAGCCGAGGGCTTATGGTTTTTTGCATACATCATCCGCTCTAGCCCGCGCGGGCGGCCTTCGCATCCCCTAGCCGAGGGCTTATGGTCTTTGCATACATCATCCGCTCTAGCCCGCGCGGGCGGCCTTCGCATCCCCTAGCCGAGGGCTTATGGTCTTTGCATACATCATCCGCTCTAGCCCGCGCAGGCGGGCTTCGCATCCCATAGCCGAGGGCTTTAGCCCGACGGCTAGCGCGGGATAGTGGATATTTCTCAAAGACCATCAGCCCCACGGCCAACCCGGCATACCGGATGAATTGCTCAATAACCATAAGCCACGGACTGCCAGATGCGAAGCCGGCCTGCCCATGCTAGAGTAATTTCTTAATAACCATCAGTATACCAGACGCATGGATCGCGCTTCTTAACAGGACGCGCGCTGGCAGTCCGCGCAGCGCCGCCAGACGCGGGGCAGGCAGCCGGGCGCGGGGTAGTGCCGCCGGATGCGAGGTAGGCAGGCGGACGCGGGACGGCGCCGCCGGACGCGGGGCGGGCAGATGGAAGAACCTATGTTCATCCCGTTCGTGTGCGGCGCAGCCGCATGGACGGCTACCGTGAACATAGGCTGCTCACCTACGCGCATGCGGCGCTGACCCCCCCTCCTAACCTCCCCCGCTGGGGGGAGGAGCCGGACTCCCTCCCCCCAGCGGGGGGAGGGCTGGGGAGGGGGGCCGTCACCTTGCCCGCGGAGACGCGACGAGGGCGGGCCGCCCGCGCTCCCAGGCGATGTTCATCGGGCGTGGTGCGCGAATCGCATAGACGGCTGATGTGAACATAATAGCCCGGCTGAAACCATGCCATAGACTCCCAATTCTGTGCTACAATAAGACCCAGGCATAGCTCATGTGTGCGTCAGATGCAAGCAGATACCGCGGCAGCGCTCCCCCCAGACGAACTCGAGCACCTGCTCGGCGCGGGCGAAGGCCCACAGGTGGCCTTTGCCCGCGAGCGCGCCCGGCCCGATGAGCTTGCCGAGACGCTCGCCGCCTTCGCCAACGGGCGCGGCGGCCTGCTGCTGCTCGGCGTGGTTGGGCGGACGCGGGGCAGGGTCGAGGGCGTAACCGATGTCGCCGCCGCGCGCGATCTGGTGCTGGAGGCGGCCCTGTCCTGCACCCCGCCGCTGATCCTGCCCCTGCCGCAGCCGGCAACCCACGAGCAGCGCACGCTGCTTGTCGTGAGCGTGCCGGCGGGCCTCTCCCAGGTCTACACCGTGCGGGGCAAGTACCTGCGGCGCGAAGGGAGCGCCAACCAGCCCCTCCCTCCCGAAGCCTTGCGGCGCCTGCTCCTCGAACGAGGCGAGGTGAGCTGGGAGCGCGAGACGCCCCCCGGCGCGACCCTCGATGAACTCGATCCGCTGAAAGTGAGCGCCTACGCCCGCCGGGTCGGCCCGGAGGCCGAAACCGACCCGCTGAGCCTGCTCCAGCGCCGGGGCTGCGTTGTCAGGCGCGGGGGCGCGCCGGCGCTTGCGGCCGCGCCGCGTGCCGATGTGGAGGGCGCCGCCGCCGTGGCCGATGCCCAGGCCTGGTTCGCGCCCACCAATGCCGGGCTGCTGCTCTTCGCCCGCCAGGTGGAGGCCCGCTACCCCCAGGCCGAGATCACCCTGGTGCGCTACCGCGGGCGCGATATGGCCGATGTGTTTGAACGCGAAGACGTGCGCGACACCCTGGTCGAGGCGCTGCGCCGCGCCGAACGCTGGCTCATGGAGCATATGCGCAAGGGCAGCCGCATGGTCGGCCTCGAACGCCAGGATTGGACCCAGTTCCCCCCCGGTGCGGTGCGCGAGGCGCTGGTCAATGCCGTGGCCCACCGCGACTACAGCGTGCGGGGCGAGGGCATCCGCGTCGCGCTCTTCAGCGACCGGCTGGAGGTCTACTCGCCGGGCCGCCTGCCCGGCCACGTGACGGTGGAAAATATCGTCGAGGAGCGCTTCTCGCGCAATGAGAGCCTGGTGCAGGTGCTGGCCGACTATGGCCTGATCGAGCGCCTGGGCTATGGCATCGACCGCATGCTGCGCCAGATGGCCGAGGCCGGCCTGCCTCCCCCTGGCTTCCGCGAGACCGCCGCCGGCTTCCTCGTCACGCTGATCGGCCAGCCCGTGGAGGACCTGAGCGTCGAGGGGCTGGATACCCGCGAGTGGGCGCGCATGGGCCTCAATGAGCGGCAGATCGCCGCCCTGCTCTTCGTGATGGACCAGGGGCGCATCACGAACCGCGACCTCCAGGAGCAGTTCCCGCAGGTCAGCCCTGAAACCATCCGCCGCGACCTGGCCGACCTGGTCGAGCGGGGGATGCTGCTGAAGATCGGCGATAAACGGGCGACGTACTACATTTTGAAGTGATACTTACTATTTTAGATTTTAGATTTTTGATTGGGGATTTTAGGCATATGTCAAACGCACGTGACCGTTCACCTCGACACGGAGCCACAGGGGTGGCTGTGGCGGGGCCTGGCCCCTCCACCCCTCCCCGCCAGACGGTCAAGCGCAAACCGCAGGTTTTGAACCATGCCTAAGACATTCATCCGGTCTACCGGGCCGGCCGTGGGGCTGAAGCCCTCGGCTATGCGAGGCGAAGGCCGCCTGCGCGGCCTATACCCGCTTGACAGTTTGCCTCGACATGGGGCCAGGGGTGGCTGTGGCGGGGCCTGGCCCCTCCACCCCTCCCCGCCAGACGGTCAAGCGCAAGAGGGAAGGAGGGCCGTATTGCAAGGAGAGGAAAAGCCCGCCTTCCCCGCCGTCGTTGAACACCATTCAGCGCAGCCCGGCCGTCCGCAGAAGGGCGTCGGCCCAGGCCGCGTCGTCATCGTCGAGCGGAGGGTCAGGGGCGGCGCGGTAGTCGATCCGCGCGTCGTACGCGGCGCGATCATACAGATCGCGCAGGATACGATTGAGATCAAGCTCCGGCTCTCTATCGCCGGGAAGCAGTGGCACGCGCACGACCGGCAACGGCTGGCGGAGCGGACACAGCAGCAACTCGGCCCGGGGCCGCTGGTCAGCGCGGCTGACCAGAATGCGGCACGCAGTCACCTTCCGGCGAGGAAGGGGGGGAGGCGAGGGGACAAAGCCTCCCCGCCTCCCTCCTGCGCCCAATGGACCAGTTCATCATCGTGCTCCACCGCCCCCAGGACCCGCGCAACATCGGCGCGGCGGTGCGGGCGCTGAAGAACATGGGCTTCCGGCGCCTGCGCCTCGTGCAGCCGCCGCCCTTCACTCCGGCGGACCTGACCGTGGTTGCCCACCGCAGCGAGGATCTGGTAGCCGGCATCGAGGTCTATGGCGATCTCGACGCCGCCCTGGCCGACGCGCGTTTTGTCGTGGGCACGAGCGAGCGGGCCCACCCCGAACGCCCCATGCGCGCGGACGCGCGCGCCTTTGCCGCGGAACTCGTCGCCCGCGCCGCGAGCGCCGGGCCGGTGGCGTTGCTCTTCGGCCCCGAGGATCGCGGCCTCGACCATGCCGCCTTCGACCGCTGCCACGCCGTGCTCACCCTCCCCGCCGACCCCGCCTACCCCTCGCTGAACCTGGCCCAGGCCGTCCTGCTGACCCTCTACGAGGTGCGCATGGCCGCGTTGGGGCCATTGCCCCCGCCGCCAGCGCGCGCGCCCGCCACCGCCGCCGAACTGGCCGCCGCCTTCGAGGCCCTCGCCGCCGCCATCAAGGCCGCCGGCTTCATCAAATCCGGCCACGGCGCCACGGTCATGCGCCGCCTGCGGGCGCTCATCACCCGCGCCGGGCCCGACAGCCGCGAGGCGGCCCTGCTTGCCGCCTTTGCTCGCGAGGTCGTCCATGCCCTCCAGCGTCGCGGGGGGAAGGAGGGTCCGTAGGGAGTGCGTGTTCCCATGTCTCCCGGGCGCGCGAGCATCAGGGGTATTGACAGGACGTACGCGGTGGAGGGGCTTGCGGGGAGGCTTCGCCTCCCCGCACCCCTGTTCCCGCCCGCGGCGGCCAGGCGGCCTGGCGCAACCCCCACGGCCCTCCCGCCGCGGGCGGGCACCAACCGGTTGGTGGAGGGCCGCAGGCCCTCCACTCCTCCCCGCCGGAAGGGGACCGCGTAACTCCTGATTACCGGTATGTCGGGCTGGCCGTGGGGCTGATGGTCTTTGAGCAATGCATCCGCTATGCCGGGCTGGCCGTGGGGCTAATGGTTTTTACCACCTTATCGCCCCCTGCTCCGTGTCCGCTCCAGCAGGCGCTCGAGCGGCCAGGTGTTCACCACCCGCTCCGCGGGGGCCCAGCCACGACGGGCGGTGAGCACCCCCAGGCGCGTCCAGGCCAGTTCGTCGGGATGGTGCGCGTCGCTATTGATGGCCAGATCGACCCCCAGTTCGAGCGCCCGGCGGACGTGGGCCGCGTCCAGGTCGAGACGGTCGGGGCCGCTATTGATCTCCAGGATGGTGCCATGCTCGGCGGCGGCGCGGAACACCGCCTCCATATCCAGGTCGGCGCCGGGGCGGCGGTTGAGGATGCGCCCGGTCGGATGGCCGATCACGTCCACGTGCGGGTTGGCGATGGCCCGCAGCAGGCGGGCGGTAATCTGCTCGCGGGGCTGCCGCAGGCTCACGTGGAGCGAGGCCACCACCAGGTCGAGGGCGGCCAGCGCCTCGTCGGGCAGGGCCAGTGCGCCGTCGGTTGTTATGTCAACTTCAACCCCGTGGAGCACGCGAAAGGACGAGCCGCGGGCGGCCCATGCGGCGTTGACCGCGGCCACCTCGGCGGCCTGCTCGCGCAGCCGGGCCGTATCGAGGCCCCCGGTCACCCCCAGGTAGGCGCTGTGGTCGGTGATGGCGATGTAGCGCAACCCGCGGGCCGCGGCGGCGGCGGCCATCTCGGCGATGGTCGCCCGCCCGTCGCTCCAGCGGCTGTGCATGTGCAGATCGGCCAGCAGCGCCCCGGCGGGGATCAGCTCCGGCAGGCGCCCCGCGGCCGCGGCCTCGAACTCCCCGGCGTCCTCCCGCAGCTCCGGCGGGATCCACGGCAACCCCAGGGTGGCGTAGACCTCCTCCTCGCTCGCGCAGGTGATCAGCGCGCCATCGGGGCGGGCGAAGCCCTGTTCGGAGAAGCTGTAGCCGCGTTCCTGCGCCAGCCGGCGCAGGTGGATGTTGTGCTCTTTGCTGCCGGTGAAATGTTGCAGCGCGCTGCCCCATCGCTCCGGGGCCACCGCCAGCAGGTCGGCGCGCAGGCCGTTGTGGAGCAGCGCCGAGGCTTTGACCTCGCCCTGCCCGAGCACACGCGCCACCTGCGGCAGGGCGACAAAGGCGGCCGTCACCGCGGCCGTGTCATCGGCGCCGGCCAGCAGGTCAATATCGCCCACCGTCGGGCGACCGCGGCGCAAACTGCCAGTGTAGGCCAGGCGCACCCCGGCGGGCAGCGCAGCGCGCAACTCGGCGAGCAGCAACTCCGCCGTGGCCAGCGCCGGTCCGAGCAGGGTGCGTTGCTCGCCCTGGGCCAGCGCGGCCAGGCCCTGGCGGATGCGTTCCTCGCTCTTCGGACCGAACCCCTTGAGCGTCCGCAGCCGGCCGCTCTCCAGCGCCAGCCGCAGATCGTCCAGACCGGCGATCCCCAGTTCCCGGTAGAGCCGGCCCGCCCGCAAGGGACCGAGATCGGGCACCCGCAGCATGTCGAGCACGCCATCGGGCACCTCGGCCCGCAGCCGCTCAGCGAGCGGCAGGGCGCCGGTGTCGAGGATCACGCCGATCTTCTCGGCGATGGTCTTGCCGATGCCGGGGATCGCCTCCAGCGCGCCACGGGCGCGATAATCCGCCAGCGGCATGGGCAGATCGGCAATCGCCTCGCCCGCCCGCCGGTAGGCCAGCGCACGGAAGCGATCCTCGCCGAGGATCTCCATGCGGTCGGCAATCTCCAGAAAGATGTCCGCGATGTCGCGGTTCGAGAGGGCCTGGGCCATCGCGCTGCGCCTTTCGCTGCGCGGCAAGTGTAGCTATGGGTATGCTACCACCTTTTTTGGATTTTAGATTTTGGATTTTGGATTTTGGATTCAGGCATCCCTCGGTTCGCTCATTTTCGTAGAGGGCTTCCTGAAGCCATGAAATGACCGCGTCCTGACTGTGCAGTTCATTATTTGTCAAGTTGCGGATCGCATCAGGAAGCCATCGGTCAAAAAAATGAGCGAACGATGAGGGCATGGTTCAGGATCGGGCATTCGCGGGCCATTCCAGACAAAACTTCATCCGCGCCCATCCGTCGCCTCCGCGCCGATCCGCGTTCTCTTCCGGCTTCCGGGGCGAAGCTCGCCGGCGCGGGCCGGAACAGAGCGACATGCTATAATTGGGCTATTCAAGCGAATCGGCAGCGCCACATGCGTTGATTATTGCGAGTCCGCGCGACTTCATCGCGATCTCATCAGCCATGCGGCTCGCGCCGCACACCGACGGGATGAAAAAAGGTTCTTCCTGGGAGGGCTGCGCCCGCCCAAACCTTCCCGCGGGCAGGCTGCGCCCTCACCCTCCCGCGGGCAGGGGCGTGGGGAAACCAGGTTTCCCCACACCCCTGCTCCAGCGGCCTATGTTCACGTGAGACGGTCATGGGCATGGATGGCGCCCAACGCCCAATGAACATGGCCCGGGAGCGCGGGCGTCCCGCCCGCGTCGCGGCTCCGCGGGCACGGTGACGGCCCCTTCCCTAATCCAAAACACATCCTCAGGCGGGGTAGAACGGTACATGCAAAGGAGGAGCCTGCATGTACCCCGCTCACACCCGCTACTACCTCGGCTTCAACCTGGTGCCAGGGCTAGGCCCGGCGCGTCTGGCGCGCCTGCTGGCCCATTGCGGCTCGCCGGAGCGCGCCTGGCACGCCGACGCCTTCGACCTCGCCGCCGCCGGCGTGGACGCGCGCACCAGTGCGGCCCTCATCGCCACGCGGGAACGGGTTGACCTCGACCGTGAACTGGAGCGCGCCGAACGGCTCGGCGTCACCTTACTGAGCGTCGAAGACGCCGGCTATCCCCGGCTGCTGCGCGAGATCCCCGGCGCCCCGCCGCTGCTCTACGTGCGCGGCGCGCTCACCCCCGCCGACGAATGGGCCATCGCCGTGGTGGGCACGCGCTCGCCGACGACCTACGGTCGCGAGGCTGCCCGCCATCTGGCCGGCGACCTGGCGCGCGCCGGCATCACCATCGTCAGCGGGCTGGCCCTGGGGGTTGACGCCATCGCCCATGCCGCGGCCCTCGAGGCCGGGGGGCGCACCGTGGCGGTGCTGGCCTGCGGCGTGGATCGCCCCTACCCCGAGCGCCACCGCGAACTGGCCGAACGCATTGTCGCCCAGGGCGCCCTGGTGAGCGACTACCCGCTGGGCGCCCTGCCCGCCGCGGCCAACTTCCCCCCTCGCAACCGCATCATCAGCGGTTTGAGCCGCGGCACGCTGGTGGTCGAGGCCGGCGCCCACAGCGGCGCGCTGATCACCGTCGAGTTCGCGCTGGAGCAGGGGCGCGACGTGCTGGCCGTGCCGGGGTCGATCTTCTCCCGCCAGAGCGAAGGGTGTCTGCAACTCCTGCGCAACGGCGCCGCCCTCGTCGCCAGCGCCGACGACGCCCTCGCCGCTCTGGATCTCACCGCCGCCAACGCGCAATGCGAGGCGCGCATCGAACTGCCCGCCGATCCGGTCGAGGCGGCGCTCCTGGCCGAACTGGGCTACGAACCACGCCACATTGACGAACTCGGACGGGCTGTCGCACTGCCGGCTCCCACCGTCGCCGCGGCGCTGGCCCTGCTGGAACTCAAGGGCCTGGCGCGGCAGGCCGCGCCGATGCAGTACGTGCGGGCGCGTTAGGTTGTTCCTGGGAGGGCCGCGCCCTTCCAAACCCTCCCGCGGGCGGGGGTGTGGGGAAACCCGGTTTCCCCATCCCCCTGCGTGAGGGCCAGACCCTCCCGTGGGCGGGGGAGATGGGGGAACCTGGTTCCCCCATCTTCACGTGAGACGGTCATGCGCATGGCGCACAACGCCCGATGCAAACGGCCCGGGAGCGCGGGCGTCCCACCCGCGTCGGGGCTCCGCGGGCACGGTGACGCCCCCCCTCCCTGACCCTCCCCCGGCGGTGGAGGGAACCCCGCTCCTCCCCCCAGCGGGGGGAGGCTGGGAGGGGGGCAGCACGCTGCGAACGATGTTCACCCCGCGGGCGGGGGGATGGGGGAACCTGGTTCCCCTATCTTCACGTTAGCGGTCGAAGTACGCCTCGGCGCGCCCGGTGAAGGCGTCGCGCAGCATGCGCCGCGCGCGCGGCAGCAGGGGCGGCAGATGATCGGGCAAGAAGAAGCCCACGTTCACGTTCTCGTGGCCGGTGGGGCGCAACGCGCCGCCGACGATGCGCGCGGCGAAGAAAATGGCCAGGATCTGCGCCTGGTCGCCGTTGGGGTAGGTCCAGTGAAAATCGGGGCCGGCATAGACGCCGATCAGCCGTTCGGCCTCCAGCGTCAGGCCAGTCTCCTCCTGCACCTCGCGGGTCATGCCGTGGGCCGGCGTCTCGTCGAGGCCGATGGTGCCCCCGGGCACGTCCCACAACATCACGTCGGCCCGCCGGCAGAGCAGGATACCGCCCTGATCGTTGCGGGCAAAGGCGCTTGCGCGCACCTGCAGGATGCGCTGGTGCCCGACATAGCTGCGCAGCCAGCGGGTATACTTGATGGTCATGCCGTGCTCCCTTCGCGCGCCAGGCTGAGGGCCAGGCGAAAACCGGTAAACTCGTTCCGCGCGGTTGGCGGCAAGCGAAAGCGACAGGCGCAGCGGGCGTAGCCGTGGGGATTGGCGTAACAGCCGCCGCGCGTGATCCGGCGCCCGGGCGCCATCAGGTCCTCGCGGCCATCGTCGGGACGGTAGGGGTAGGGCGCGTCGAGGCTGGCGGTCCACTCCCAGACATTGCCGGCCATATCGAGCGCGCCATAGGGGCTTGCGCCCGCCGGATAGGCCCCCACCGGCGTGGTGGCGCCTGGCCCGCCATCGCGGGTGTTGGCGCGATGGGGGGCGAACGCCTCGCCCCAGGGAAAGGCGCGCCCGTCGCCGCCACGGGCGGCGTGTTCCCACTCGGCCTCGGTGGGCAGCCGCGGCCCGCCGCGCGCCGCGAGGGGGACGCCGGTCACATCGCGGAAGATCACCGGCTGCCGCGCCAGCCAGTCGCAGAAGGCCTGCGCCTCGTTCCAGCTTACGTCAACCACGGGATGGTCCAGCCGCTCTGCCGGGGGCGTCGCCCCCCGCCAGGCCAGCGGCGCCGGCGCCCCGACCCCGGCCACGAACGCCGCGTAGAGCGTGTTGGTGACCGGCGTCCGCGCGATGGCATAGGCCGGCAACGACACCTCGTGCCGCGGGGCTTCTTCGCGGTAACTCTCGCGGGTGCCGCCGTAGCGCCGCGCCAGATCGCCCAGAGCCGCCTCCGGCGTGCCCATCAGGAACGGCGCGGCGAGGACCACCACGAAGGCCGGGAGCGGCAGATCAGGGGTCGCGTTCATAGATCCGGTTCAGCCGCGCCAGTTCGCGGTCATAGACCGTTACCGCGAAGTGGTCGATGCTGGTCACGCCCTGCAGGGCATCGTAGCCTTTCACCAGAAACTCGTGGGCCGCCTCCATACCCAGCAGGCGCGCCAGCAAGCCCGAACGGTGCAGCCCGATCCCCAGCAGGTGCGAGCGCGAGAGCCGGAACACATTGTACAGGCTGCTGTGCACGAGTTCGAGTTGTTTCAGGCGCTCGTCATAGTTGTCGGCCAGATAGTAGAAGCGCTCGTAGGTCGCTTCATCAAAATCGGTGCCGACCCCGTGCTCGAGCATCATCAGCGCCAGGCCATCGTCCAGGCGATTGGTGAGATCGAGCAAGGTGAGCACTTCTTCCACATCGCGCAGGCGCACGCCCGGCAGGGCGTGAATAAACTGGTGCAGCCGGCGCGCGCCCCGATCGCGCTCGGTGAAGTCGCGGGGGCCGTAGATCTCGTTGAAGAAGAACTCGCCAACCGGTTCGTACTGCGGTATCTCGGCCAGGTCGCGGTAATCGCGGCGGAGACGATTGGACTGAAAGATCTGGAGCGCGATGCGGTACTGTTTGAACGTGCTCATAGGACTCGGGCATCAGGTCAGGCGACTGATCTGATCACGCGCCTTGCTGGCGAAGTAGCTGTTCGGGTCAATGCTGATAACGGTCTGGTAGGCGCTGATCGCGTCGGCGGTGCGTCCCAGATCCTCAGAAACCAGGCCGATGAAGAACGCCGCGTCAACATAGGCGGCGTTCAGTTCGAAGGCGCGACGAAAGCTGTTGAGGGCCGGTTCGAGGCGCCCCTGCGCATAGAAGGCCCGCCCCAGCCAGTAATGCGCCTCGGGGAAGTTCTCTTGCAGACGAATGGCGCGTTGCAAATCACGGATGGCCCGATCCTCGCGATCCGCCTGCATGAACAGCATGGCCCGCCGGTAGAAGGTCTCGGGAATGCGGTCATTGGCGCGGATCGAGGCATCGTAGGCCGCTCGCGCCTCGGCCACGCGACCGAGTTCCTGGTAGAGCTTGCCCTGGAACAGCAAAGCCTCGGCGTAGTCGCCGCGCTCCTTCAGGGCAAGCTGGACCTCTTCCATAGCCCTGCCGATATCGCCACGGGCGCGCCACAGGTGGGCCAGGCCCAGATGGGCTTCGGGGAAGACCGGCTGCAGTTCCAGCGCGCGCTGGTAGGCCGCGGCGGCGCCCGCCTCATTGCCCTGCCGCAGCCACCCCTCGGCCAGCCAGAACTGCGCCAGGGGATCGTCCTGGCCGCCGGGGAGGTTCGCCGCAGTCTGGAAGTAACTGGTCGCGACGCCCCAGTTCCCCTGGGCCACGGCGATCAGCCCCAGGCCGAGCTGCGCCGGAATGAGCGCAGGGTAGACCTGGAGCGCCTGGGTGTAACTGCTCGTCGCGGCCTCGAAATTGCCGCTGAGCCGTTGCACATCGCCCAGGGTCGCCAGGGCCTCGGCGCGGAGCAGCGCCTGGGCCGGGTCGCCGGGGTCGGGCGTCAGGGCCAGCACCATGTTCGCCGCGTCGGCGGCGCGGGGCAGTTGTCTGGCCGCGAAACTGGCCCGGCTGAGGCGATGCTGGTAGGCCGCCTCGCCCGGTCGCAGGTTCACCGCCCCGGCGTAGGCTTCCAGAGCCAGGTCATACTGCTCCTGGGCCATGGCGGCGTCGCCAATCGCGACCAGCTTCTCCGCGTCGTCAACACCCTGGTCAAGGGCGCGGCGATACTCCCGCACCGCCCGCCGCGGGTCGTTCAGCGGGCCGTAGTAGAGGTCGGCCAGGGCCAGACGCGCGGCGACATTGTCGTCGTCGGCGCGCACCGCCTGCTGGAACAGACGTTCGGCGGTCAGAATGTCGTTCTCCGCGACGGCCAGTTTGCCCAGCGCGAGCAAGGCCGGGGCCGAGCGCGGGTCGAGGGTCAGGGCATCGGTATAGGCGTCACGGGCGGCATCGGGGCGACCGGCGGCTTCGTACAACTGGCCCAGTTCTACGGCCGCGATGGCGCTGGATGTGCTATACGCCTTCAGGACCTCCTCGGCCTCGGGGAAGAAGTCCGGCCCCATCTGCTGCAGGGTGCGCGCCAGGTCCACGGCGCTCCGCGGCGACGGGCGCTGTTCGAGGAGCGCGCGGCGTTGCGCCACGGCGCCCTGCGCGTCGCCCTGGGCCTCGGCGATGGCGGCCAGTTCCACGCGCGCAGGGAAAAAGGCGCCGTTGCGCTCCAGCGCGAGCGTGTAGCGCTCGATGGCCCGCGGCAGGTCGCCGCGGGCGCGAGCGACCGCGCCCTGGCCAAAATAGCCCTCGGGCGCCTGGGGCGCCAGTTGCGCCGTCTGAGCATAGGCCTGCTCAGCAGCGTCGAGATTGCCCAGCAGGCGGTGGGCGCGCCCGATGGCCGCGCTGATGCGCGGGTCGCCCGGACGCCGCCGCTGCAGAGCTTCGAGGGCGACCAGGTGCGGCGGGCGCGGGCTTGCCACGGCGAACAGCGCCTCCAGGCCGGAGCGCATTCGCGGACGGGTGCGGGTCTGTTCCATGTCCACGACCGCCTGGTAGAAACGCTGCCGATCGGCGTTCAGCCTGGCCCGTTCGGCCTGGCCGCTCCCGACGAACCCGGCCTCGCCGGAGCGGGCGCCGTCGGCGATGGCGCGCTGGCGCCACTGCGTCACCTCGCGAGCGCTCGCATCGGCGGCCCGATCAAGCCCGGCCCGCGCATCGGCCAGGTCGGCGAAGGGCACGGCCGGGCTTACTTCCAGTTCCCAGAGCAGTTGGCCCTGGGCCTCCAGGCGGCGAGCCAGGTCGAGCAGGGCATGCCCCTCGCTCAGGGCGGCGTCCACCCGTTGCCGGTACATCGGGCGATAGACTGGGGCCACTATCTGGCTGTCGGCATCACGCGCGCGACGGGCGGCCTCGAGCGCGGCAGCAGCCGCATCGAGCTGCCCGTTCTCGCGGTAGGCCGTCGCCAGGGTCAACAACAGCGGCGCATGCGCGGGCAACAGGTTGCGCGCCTGCTCCAGCTCGATCCGCGCATCGCCGGGACGGTTCTCGCGCAGGGCCTGCAACGCCAGATTGACGCGCAACTCACCCAGATCCAGTCCCTCGAGCAGCCGGACCGCCTCGGCGAAGGCGCTGAGCGCGGCCGGATCGCCGGCATCGAGCAGCACCGCGCCGAGGTTATTCGCCAGCAGGGCCTGTTCATCCGCGGGTTCGCTCAGGGCGAGACGGTACTCCTGCGCCGCGGCGGTATAAGCCTGGCGCGCCCAGAGCACATTGCCGCGCAGGGCCCGCGGCAACGGCGCGCGCAACTCCGGGTAGTCCTCCAGCAACCGCCCCAGCGCGGTGAAGGCCCGATCGGCCTCGCCGCGGGCATAGGCGTGCAAGGCGAGGATCAGCGGCTCCAGCGTGGCCCGCCCGTTGATCGGCGCGCGGGCCAGCGTGTAGCTTCGCGGCATCGCAAAGCGGCCCAGGTACCCGTCCCAGCCATTGGGCGCATACGGCCCGGTGGGTTGGTAGATCAGGCGTGGCTGGAGCGAGGGACTATCGAGGATGGCCCCTGGCTCGACCTGCCCCCAGATCAGGATGTCGGCGCTCAAGGTCGTGGCCAGATCCAGCGCTTCCTGGGCCGTGACGGGGCGGCGCTCGACCAGGCGCGTAGTGATGGCCCCCCGGGAACCCTCGGCGATCTCGCGGGCCAGGGTGGCGGCGACGTTGCGCCCCGTTTGCCCATCACCGCCATCGTCGAAGAGGGCCACCGCCACGATGTAGCGCGCGGCGGGAGGAACGAACAGCGGACTCAGCAGCAGGTAGAGGGCCACGCCGGCGACGAGCGTGAGCGCGGCAACCAGGCCCCAACCCCAGCGCGGCTGTCTGGTCAGCCATGCGCGCCAGGAGCGGCGCTCCTCAGGCTCGGGCAAGGCGGCGACCGTGGCGCCGTTCTCCTCGCGCTTCTCCAGGTCAACGATGGTGGTGTCCTCGGCGACGCGGCGATGCTTGTGGACCGACACGCGCCAGCGATACACCAGGACCAGGACGCCGGCGACACACAACCCCAGCACAACGATAGCGGCAAGGAGCAGCAGGTTCATCAAAGCGGCTCCATCCCGGCGGGACGCATGCCCGCGCGGGTCTAGACGCTCCTGCCCTTATTGTAAGGGGTTTTTCGTGGAGATCAAGGTGGTAAGGTTCTGTTCTACCTGATCCGTTCGTGGAAGCAACGGTCAAAGCGCTTACATCTCCGAGCCAGGGGCGATGCCCTGCCAGACCCTCCCGCGGGCCGGGAAAACCCGGTTTCCCCGGCCCCCGCTCCGAGGGGCTACGGCCCTACCCAGTACGGCGAGCCATCGGCGGGATCGACCGCGTAGGCGCTGCGGCGGTAGCGCTTGGCCACCTGTTTCATCGAGGCGGCCCGGCGGCTCAGATCCTCGGCGTCGCGGGGCTGCCCGGCGTGATGAACGACCCCGCCAATCGCCAGGCCCATCAGCGGGAAACGCCGCCAGTGACCGTCGCGGTCGTAGGTCTCCAGATAGCCACGGGCCAGTTCCCGACCCTCGTAGAGCGTTGGCACGAGCGCCTCGAAGCGGGTGATAACATCGCGGCATAGCCCCCGCGTCTGCTCTGGCGGGCAGAGAATGGCGAAGTCATCGCCGCCGACGTGGCCGAGAAAGGTGGCCCCTGCCTCGTGGCGGGTCGCCTCGCGAAGCACCCCGGCGAGTTCGCGGATGGCCATATCGCCGCGGGCAAAGCCGTAGAAATCGTTAAAGGCCTTGAAGTTGCCCAGATCGGCGTGGAGCAGGGTGAAGGCAACCCGCCGGCGCAGGCGCCGCCGGATCTCCTCGATGAGCAGGGTGTTGCCCGGCAGACCGGTCAGCGGGCTATGCACCGGCTGGCGCGCGGCCCGGCGCAGATGGCTGCGGATGCGCGCCACCAGTTCGACCCCGATCACCGGTTTGGTGACGAAATCGTCGGCCCCGTTCTCGAAGCCCTTCACCAGGTCACGCGGGGCGCTTCGTCCACTCACGATAATCATCGGCAGGTGCGCCGTGCGGCTGTCGTTGCGCAACTGGCGCAGCGCCTCATACCCATCCAGATGCGGCAACACCACGTCGATGAGGATCAGATCCGGCAGGCGCTCCTGGGCCAGGCGCACCAGCGCGTGCCCATCATGGGCGACGAGAACGGCAAAGCCCGCCTCGACCAGCACCATGGTCATCAACTGGCAGAACTGGCGGTCATCATCGCCGATGAGGATCGTTTGAGGCTTTGTAGCCATCGGATCGCCCCTCGGGTCGTGGGCTTTCATAGATGCTTCGGAGATCATACATCGGGGCCTTCGGGCAAGATCCGCAACAGCACTTTCATCGCCCCCCGGGCCGCGGCGAAGGCCGCCACGCCATCGGGCAAGGCGTAGCGCGCGCTGATCAGCGGCGCGGTTTCGATCAAGCCACGCTCGAGCAAGCGCAGGGCCGGCGCGAACGGGCCGCATCGCGAACCGATCAGGGTGATTTCGTCCACCACCAGCATGGTCAGGTTCAGTTCGGAGGGAGCGTGGAAGGTGCTCTTCAGCACCAGGCGCCCCCGCGGCCGCACCAGGGCGCGCGCCGTGGCCAGCCCGGCAGGCTGCCCGGTGCAATCAACCACCACGTCGAAGCGCTCCCCGGCCACCTCCGCGGCGCTGACGCAGCGCGCGCCCTGGCGGCGGTACACCTCCCAGCGTTCCGGATGCCGCCCCACCAGCGTCACCGCGCAACCCGGCAGCCGCGCGACCTGGGCGATCATCGCCCCGAGCTTGCCATCACCGACCACGGCGACATGGTCGCCGGGGCGCAGGTGGCATTGCTCCAGGATCTCCAGCGCGGCAGCCAGGGGCTCGACCCATACCGCCTGCTCATCGCTGATCGTCTCGGGCACGGCATGTAGACAGTGGATCGGCAGCGAGACCAGGTCGGCCATCGCCCCATCGCGCCGGTCAATGCCCAGCGTTGTGCGCTGCGGGCAATGGGAAGGGTCACCGCGCCGGCAGGTAGGGCAACGCAAACAGGCCGCGTTGATCTCGCCCACCACGCGTCGCCCGATCCACGCCGGTTCCTCACAGGCCACCACCGTGCCGACAAACTCGTGGCCGAGCACTCCGCGAAAGCCCATATAGCCGCGGGTGATCTCGATGTCGGTGTTGCAGATACCGGCCAGGTGGGGGCGGATCAGCGCCTCGCCAGGCGCCAGGGGAGGCTCGGGGTAGTCCGTCACGAAACGGAGCGTTCCGTCAAAAAGCAATGCGCGCATACGCGTCTTGATCCGTATGCAGACGTCTAACACCGCGTCATGGCGTCGAACCAGTTGCTCGTCGGAGATCTTTGCTTATTATACTATATTTGTAAGACGTGGTTCGCACCTGACGGAGGGGTGTGGGGAAACCGGGTTTCCCCACGCCCCCGCCCCGCAGGGGCATGGGGAAACCGGGTTTCCCCATCCCCCCACCCGGTGGGAGGATCTGGGAGGGCGCAGCCCTCGAGGAGGGGTGTGGGGAAGCCGGGTTGCCCCACGCCCCCGCCCCGCAGGGATATGGGGAAACCGGGTTTCCCCATCCCCCCACCCGGTGGGAGGATCTGGGAGGGCTGCGCCCTCCCAGGAACAATCGTATGTTCATCCCGTCGGTGTGCGGCGGAGCCGCATGGACGGCGGTAGTGTGCACCAGCTCTACGAGGAAAGCAACCCATGCGACTGCTGTTTTTAGGCAGCCCGGCCTTTGCCGTACACCCCCTGGAGGCCCTCGTCGCCGCCGGCCACACTATCGCCGCGGTTATTACCCAGCCCGACCGGCCGGCCGGGCGCGAGCGGCGAGCGACACCGCCCCCGGTCAAACTGGCTGCCGAACGCCTGGGGTTGCCCGTGCTCCAGCCTGCCACCCTCCGCGACCCGGCCGTGGTCGCCCAACTGGCCGATCTGCGCCCCGAGGCGGGCATCGTGGCCGCCTATGGCGAGATCCTGCGCCGGAACGTGCTGGCCATCCCGCCCCTCGGCTACCTGAACGTGCATCCCTCGCTGTTGCCCCGGCACCGCGGCCCCACCCCCGTGGCCGGGGCCATCCTCGCCGGCGACAGTGAGACCGGGGTGAGCATTATGCTGCTCGACCCGGGCATGGACAGCGGCCCGATCCTGGCCCAGACCGTGGTTCCGCTACCGCCCAATGCCCGTGCCGGCCCCCTCACCGACAAACTGTTCCGTCTCGGGGCGCGCCTGCTGGTCGAGGCCCTGCCAGCCTACGCCTCCGGCGCGCTTGTCCCTCAACCCCAGGATCACAGCCGCGCCACGGTTACCCGTCTGCTCAAGAAAGAGGACGGCCAGATTCACTGGTCGTTGCCGGCGGCGCAGATCGAACGCATGACCCGCGCCTACGACCCCTGGCCGGGCGCGCACACACAGTGGCGCGGCCAGCCCCTGCGCATCCTGAGCGCGGCCGTGCGGCCCGAGCCGCCGGAAGCATCTCCGCCAGGGACCCTGCTCGGTCGTGGTCCGGAAGGCGGGCCGCTGGTGGCCACGGGCCAGGGCGCCCTGGAACTGCTCGAGGTGCAACCCGCCGGGAAGCGCCCCATTCCCGGCGGTGCCTGGCTCCACGGCCTCCGCGACGCAAGCGGGCGCTTCGGCGCCGCATGACGAACGTGAACATAGGCCGCTGGAGCAGGGGTGTGGGGAAACCAGGTTTCCCCACGCCCCTGCCCGCGGGAGGGTGAGGGCGCGGCCCGCCCGCAGGAGGGTTTGGGAGGGCCCAGCCCTCCCAGGAAGAACCTTTTTTCATCCCGTCGGTGTGCGGTGCGAGCCGCATGGATGGCTGACGCAATGCGTTAGCCGGTCTTGCGGAGCCACCGCAATTCTCGTATAATCGGCACTACGATCCACGGAACAGCGCGCACAGCAATACAATCGGGCCAGCCGTATGGGCCCGAGGGGGCGAGTGCGCCATAGCTTCAGGGGAACAAGCCAATGGCCTACTTCAAGGACGAAGCCGAACTCCAGCAGATCCTTGGCGCGCTCTTTGACCAGTTGAAAACCGATGCTCGCGTTGCCCCCAAGATTTCCGAGGCCAAGATCATCATCCGCTGGATCTACGACGAACCCAAAGGGGTGGTGACCATCGACGCCGCCCACCCGCCCACACAGCCGGGGGCCTACATTGACGTGATCTGGGGCGAGTCGGACCTCAAGCCCGATGTCGAGATGAGCATGAAGGCCGACATTGCCCATCGCTTCTGGCATGGCCAGGTCAACCTGATGGCTGCCCTGACCCGCCGCCAGATCATCGCCAAAGGGCCAATTCCCAAGATCCTGAAACTGCTCCCCGCCGTCGAACCCGCCTACACCATGTACCCGAAGCTCCTGCGCGAAATGGGCCGCGAGGATCTGGTGCTGAAGAAGTAACGCCGTTCGCTCGACACAACCCCATGCCGGCGCGCCCCGCGGGGCGTGCCGGCGCCCTCCGGATCATGCCGACGAGCAACAGCGAAATGTACGACCGTGGCGTCCGTGACGCGGTCAACGATGAACTGAACCCTTTTTACTACCAGCACTACTACTACTACCGCAAAGGCTACGACGATACCCGCCGCCAGCTCCGTCGCCGGCAACGCCCCGTATCCGCTCCGCTCGGCATAGTCATTGCGCTGCTCATCCTCGGCGCGGCAGGCGCCCTGTCCTGGTGGGTCGGGCGACCATCTACTCCACCGGTTGCGCCCCTGCCCACCAGCATGCCGACGGTGGTTTTCACCCCTATGCCAACCATAGCGCCCACACCGCCGCCGCCGCCCACGGTTGCCGTGGCGAGTGCGCCCACCGGACTGGCCGCCGGCGCGCGCGCGCGGGTGAGCAACCTCGGCGGCGCCGCGTTGCGCGCCCGCGCCGCCCCCGGTCTATCCAGCCCGGTGACCGGGCGCATCCCTGAAGGTCGCGAGGTGACCATCCTCGAAGGCCCGGTCGAGGCCGATGGCTACGTCTGGTGGCGCGTTGAAGCCGCCGAGGGCGCCGGCTGGGTCGCTGAACGTTCGCCCGAGGGCACAGTGTTCCTCGTGCCATAAGGCCCGCGCCACTCCTCGGGCAACATCGCCGCGATACGGTACATCATATCGGCGGTGAGTTGCTCCATCTGGTCGGGAGGGATCCGATCATCGGGAAACGACGCAACGGCGTATGGCTCGCCGATCCGCAGCAGGACCGGCTTGCGCCCGAGGGTTCCCCGCAGGCCATGCTCCGTCCCCTGGATCGCGCAGGGAACGAGCGGCACGCCAGCCTGCATCGCCAGGCGCACCGCCCCGCCGCGGCCCGGCTGCAACACCCCCGTGCGACTGCGATGCCCCTCCGGAAAGACCAGCAGCACTGCGCCGTTCCGCAGCGCCCGCGCCGCTGCATCGAGCGCCGCGGCGTCGCTCTTCCCCCGCTGGATGGGGATCACGTGCATCCGGCGCAGAAACCAGCCCGCCAGCGGATTGCGGAACAACTCCGCCTTGGCCAGCCAGGAGAGCCGGTAGCGCAAGGGCAACACCGTGCCGACCACGGGGATGTCCAGCCAGTGAACGTGGTTCATCACGATGACCATCCCCCCCGCCCCGCGCGGCGGCAGGCGCTCCAGGCCCTCGGCCCGCCAGCGAAACCAGCCGATCAACCGGCAGAAGTTCGTAAAGCAGTAGAGCAGCGTGTAAACGATGGTAACAAACATAACGGTATTATGTCAATTCGTGACGTGAACACAGGCCCTCGGAGCGGGAAGTTGAGGGCGCAGCCCTCACGCAGGGGTCCGCGGAAACCGGGTTTCCCCATCCTCTCACCCAGGTAGAGCAACGGTCAGGCACGCTTCAAACGAGCTTGACCGTTCACCTCGACCCCGGACCACCAGGGTGGCCGTGGGGGAGCCTGGCCCCTCCACACCTCCCCGCCAGACGGTCAAGCGCAAACCGCAGGTTTTGAACCATGCCTAAAATCTAAAATCTAAAATCTAAAATCCACAATTACACGTTCACCCCGAGCCCAAACCGGTACACCAGTTGCCCTCCCAGCCAGCCGCCCGCCACCAGGAGCAGCGCCCCGATGGCGTGGAGCCACAGATAGCCGCGACGGGCCGCGGCATCGGCCAGCAGAGCGGGTTGGCGCCGCCGGCGCAGCAGGGCCTGCCCATAGACGATCAGCGCCGCGATATTGACCAGGGCGTGGGCATTGACCCAGCCGACCAGGGCGCGGGGCGCCTCGGGGCCGATCAACTGCCGCGCGGCATCGAAGGCCCCGCTGAGCGCCGCAATCACCCCGGCCACCCAGCCGACCAGCAGACAATGATAGGCGCTCGTCTCCCAGGCCGCATCGCCCCGGCGCAGGGCGATCAGGGTGAACAGCCCGCTCACCAGCAGCAAGGCGATGGGAAAGTGGACCGTGAACGGATGCAGCGCACTCATACATCGGCGATTATAGCACGCCGCGCCGCTCGCAATGGACCCCAGGGCCGATGCCGGGGCTACGCCAACGTCCGCCCGCCCGGCGACGAACGTGAACATGGGGGAACCAGGTTCCCCCATACCCCTGCCCGCGGGTGGGGGTGGGCGGGCGTCGCCTGATGGTCTTTGAGAAATTCATCCGGTATGCCGGGCTGGCCCTGGGGCTGATGGTCTTTGAATAAATAATCCAGTATAGCCCGCGCAGGCGGGCTTCCCCTTGCCTAGCCGAGGGCTTTAGCCCGACGGCTAGCGCGGGATAGCGGATTAATTTCTCAAAGACCATAAGCCCTCGGCTACGGAATGCGAAGCCCACCTGCGCGGGCTAGAGCGGATGATGTATTCAAAGACCATCAGGCCATCCCCCACCTGAGGGTTTTTCCCTCACCATTCTTCGATGCGGACGTGCCCTGCGGTGGCCGTTTCCAGTGCAGCCACCATCAATGGGTACGCCTCCACAGGCGCTTCCACCTCCAGGCACACCTCAACCCCAAACTCCTCGCGCATAATCAGCGCGCCCGCCTGCTCCAGGGCGCGGCGCGCCCCGCCATAGGCCTCGTAGCCAAGCCACGCTGTCAGGCGCCGCACGGGGATGCGCTCGCCGCGTGGCAGGACGGCCAGCACCGCCTTCACCGCGTCGCCATAGGCGCGCACCAGGCCGCCCGTGCCCAGCAGCGTGCCGCCGAAGTAGCGCGTCACCACGACGACCACGTCGCCAAGGCCGGACCCGCGCAGCACGGCTAGCATCGGGCGCCCGGCCGTGCCCGCCGGTTCGCCGTCATCGCTCATCCCCGCGGTCACGGTCGCCCCATGGCCAACCAGAAAGGCGTAGCAGTGATGGCTGGCCCCCGGCAACTCCTGCCGGATCGCGGCAACGAACGCCTTCGCCGCCTCCACGCCGGGCGCCGGTCCCACTGTGGCAATAAAACGCGAATTGACGACCAGCAGTTCAGCGCGCGCCCTGCCGGCCGGAACGGGGTAACGTGAAGTCATGCTGCGCCTGTGAGAGTCCCGGTCCTTCCAGGCTTCATCTGTCGCAATGCCCATCCAGTATACTACTATATACTGATCCGGGTGCGGGAAAACCCGGTTTCCCCGCACCCTCACCCCGCGGGCGGATGGAGGGCGCAGCCCTCCCAGAACACCTCGATCTGGTATGCGCGCCGCACGCGCACAAGATGAAGGGAACAGCCATGCCCGTGCTTGCCACGTTCTCGGTTGTGGCCCGTGATCCCGCGAATGGCGACCTGGGCGTCGCCGTGCAATCGAAATTTCTGGCCGTTGGATCGGTTGTGCCCTGGGCGCGCGCCGGCGCGGGCGCCCTGGCGACCCAGGCCCTGGCCAATGTCCGCTACGGCCCCGACGGGCTGGCCTTCATGGCCGGGGGCCTCGGCGCCGCCGAAACCCTCGCGCGCCTGCTGCAAGAGGACCCGGGCCGCGAACAGCGCCAGGTGGGTCTGGTTGATGCCCGCGGCGGCGTGGCGGCCTATACCGGCTCGGCGTGCATGCCCTGGGCTGGCCATCGCCTCGGCGCGGGCTATGTCGTACTGGGGAACATCCTCACCGGGCCTCGCGTGATCGAGGCCATGGCCGAACGTTTCGAGACCGCGCGCGGCGAACTGGCCGAGCGACTGGTGCTGACCCTGGCCGCCGGTGAGGCGGCCGGCGGCGACCGGCGCGGGCGCCAGGCGGCGGCGCTCTACGTCGCGCGCGCCGGTGGCGCCTACGGTGGCAATTTCGATCGCTACGTCGATCTGCGAGTGGATGACCATTCCGATCCCCTGGCCGAACTGGAACGGCTGCTCCGCCTCCACCGCTTCTATCTCACCGCTCCCGATCCGGCCACACTCATTCCCCTCACCCCCGAACTGACCCGCGAGATCCAGCTTTTTCTCAACACCATGGGCTACTACAGCGGCCCGGCCGATGGCCGCTTCGAGACCCTCACCCGTACCGCCCTCGAAACCTACGGCGGGATCGAAAACCTGGAGATGCGCCTTACCGGCCTCGACCGCGGGCTGATCGATCCGCTCGTGCTGGAGTATATGCGCCGGCAGCGCAACGAACGCCCCGGGGGCGCGCCCTCCTGAGCGGACCTTCTGCATTCCATCGGGTATAATGTACCTCAGACCCCCATGCGGCTCGCGCCGCACACCGACGAGATGAAAAGAAGATTGTTCCTGGGAGGGCGTAGCCCTCCCAGACCCTCCCACTGGGTGGGGGGATGGGGAAACCCGGTGTCCCCATCCCCCTGCGTGAGGGCGAGGCCCTCCCGCGGGCAGGGGCGTGGGGAAACCCGGTTTCCCCACCCCCTCGCCGAGGGCTTATGTTCACGTTAGATGTCCATGGTCGAGACCCACAACACTCGATGAAAGATGAAAATGGGGGTGTGGAGGAACCTGGTTCCCCCACGGTCACGTTTGTCGTTCATGCGGCTACCCCGCACACGAACAGCAGAGCTTTGCCCTCCCAAACCCTCCCACCGGGTGAGGGGATGGGGAAACCAGGTGTCCCCATCCTCCTGCTCGAAGGCTGTGCCCGTCCACACCCACCCGGTCGCGCCGCCCCGGAGAAGGGGGGCGGAAACGTCTCGTGGTCATCCGATGCGTGAAGTCTCAAGGAGGAGCGTATGCTGGTTCAAGCCCTTGGCCAGACCATGCTGCTGGGGATGCACATCCCGGACGGGTTTCTCTCCGCCCCGGTGGCCCTGCTGTGGTGGGTGCTGACCATCGCGGCGCTGACCGTTGCCGTCCTGCGGGTGAGGGGCTTCGACGAACGCCGGGTTCCCCTGATGGGCGTGATGGCCGCCTTCATCTTCGCCGCCCAGATGCTCAACTTCCCGGTACTCGGCGGCACCTCGGGCCACCTCCTCGGCGGCGCGCTCGCGGCGCTGCTCCTCGGCCCCTGGGCGGGGATGCTGGGAATGGCCTGCGTGATCGCGCTGCAGGCGCTGCTCTTTCAAGATGGTGGCCTGCTGGCCCTGGGCGCGAACGTGTTCAACATGGGCGTGGCCACGGCGCTGGTGGGCTATGGCGTGGGCATGCCCCTGATCCGCGCCGCCGGCGGCAAGCCCTGGGGCCTGATCGTCGCCAGCTTTGTGGCCGCCTGGCTCTCGGTGATGGTCGCTGCCTTCCTCACCTCGCTGCAACTGGCGCTGTCGGGCCTCTCCGCCGCGGTGGTCTTCCCCGCTATGCTCGTTGTCCACGCCTTCATCGGCATCGGCGAGGGGCTGATCACCGTCGCCGCGCTGACCTTCGTCGCCACCACGCGGCCCGATCTCGCGCCCGCCGTCGCCGGCAGCCTCGATGCCCGCGCCCTGGGCCGGGCCATGAGCCGCGGCGCCATGCTCAGCGTGACGCTCATCGGCCTGGCTATTGCCGTCGGGCTGGCCCTGATCTCGCCGCTTGCCTCGGCTGACCCCGATGGCCTCGAGCGCGTCGCTGAGGACCACGGGTTCATCGAGCGCGCCCAGGACCCCGCCTTCAACCTGTTTCCAGACTACACCATCCCCGGCCTCGACGGGCCGCTCTCGACCGTTCTCTCCGGCGTGATCGGCCTGCTCATCGTCTTCGCCCTGGCCTATGGCATCACGCTGCTGATCCGCGGTCGCCAGCAATCCGGGCAGACGAGGTAACGCTCTTTTTGGGACGCCCCCACGCGCGGCTCTGGTCTCTACGCTGCAGGTGTGGCATACCGTCGCGCACGCCCCCCCGCTCACCCCGCGCGACCAGGGTTCGGGCGTGCGGCGCGGCTGGGAGCGGCTCGTCCCGCCTCGCCCTCCCTGACCCTCCCCCGCCGGGGGCGGGAACCGCGCGCCTCCCCCCAGCGGGGGGAGGTTGGGAGGGGGGGTATAAGTGTTCACATTTCTCCTGGGAGGAAGGGCTCTTGCCCTCGCAGTCGCGACGAGGGCGCGACGCCCTCGCTCCCAGGCGTGTGCGTTACCCCAGGTGTGAACAGCTACGGGAGGGAAGGCGTACCACCGCTGCCGGGTCCCGTTCACTGGTTCTTGTCACCCCTGAGGATGCGGGCTTGCCCGCTCAGCGGGAGAAGGCTACAATACGGCCATGGCGCTCGCATCGTCCCTCGATCCGTATGTTGACCGGGCCAGTCCCATTCACGCCCTCGATGCGCGGGTGAAGCTCGCGCTCACCCTGGCGCTGGTGCTGGCCCTGGCCCTCGTGCCCCCCGGACGCTGGCTGGCCCTGGCGGCCATCGCGGCCCTGCTCTGGTGGGCGGTACTGCGCTCGGCCGTCGGTCCCGGCCGTATCCTGCGGCGCGCCTTCATCACCGCCCCGTTCGCCCTGGCCGCCCTGACCCTGACCGTTACCCGCCCCGGCGCGCCGCTCATCGCCCTGTCCCTTGGCCCCCTCGCCCTCACCGTCACCGATGCCGGCCTGGTCGCGTTCGTGGCGGTGATCCTCAAGACATGGCTCTCGGTGCAGGCCGCCCTGCTGCTCATGGCAACCAGCCGCTTCACCGAGGTGCTCGGCGCGCTGCGCTCCCTCGGCCTCCCCGCGATGCTGGTGGCGATGCTCGGCTTCGCCTACCGCTACCTGTTCGTGCTGGTCGACGAGGCCGAGCGCCTGCTGCGCGCTCGCGAGAGCCGCGCCGCCGCCCTGCCGGGGCGCCGCGCGGGCGGGTCCATCGCCTGGCGCGCCGGGGTGCTCGGGAGCATGGTCGGAACGCTCTTTCTGCGCACCTATGAGCGCAGCGAGCGCATCCACGCGGCTATGCTCTCCCGCGGCTACAGCGGCGAGTGGCGCAGCCTGCCCGCTCGCCCCCTCAGCGCTGGCGAGCAAGGCCTGCTGATCACCGGCGCTGCCCTGCTCGCCGCCATCGTCTGGCTGGCCCACTGGCGTTGAAAGCTACCCCCGTGAGCACGTCCCTCGGACCATGCCTCCACCCATCGCCCAGCGTCTCCCCGCCCCCTCCGCTCCTCGAACTGCGCGAGGTGCGCTATGCCTATCCCGACGGCACCCTGGCCCTGCGCGGCGTCTCCCTGCGCCTGGCCCAGGGCGAGAAGGTCGCCCTGGTAGGCCTCAACGGCGCGGGCAAGAGCACCCTCCTCCTGCACCTGAACGGCGTCCTGCGCTCCACCTCCGGCGCCGTGCTGGTGGAGGGCGCGCCGGTCAGCACTGCCACCCTGCGCCATATCCGCGCGCGGGTAGGCCTGCTCTTCCAGGACCCCGACGACCAGCTCTTTTCGCCGACCGTGTTCGATGATGTCGCCTTCGGGCCGCTACACATGGGCATGGCCGAAGCCGAGGTGCGCGCCAGGGTGAGCCGGGCGCTGGAACAGGTGGGGATGAGCGGCGTTGAACGGCGCATGCCCCACCATCTCAGCCTGGGGCAGCGCAAACGGGTTGCGCTCGCCACCGTCCTGGTCATGGACCCGGTGTTGCTGGCCCTCGACGAGCCTTCCGCCGGGCTCGATCCTCGCGCCCGGCGCGGCCTGATCGCCCTGCTGCGCGCCCTGCCCCAGGCCATGCTCGTCGCCACCCACGATCTCGCTATGGTTGCCGAGGTCTTCCCGCGGGTGATCGTGCTCCACGAGGGGCAGGTGGCCTACGACGGCCCCGGCGCCCCCCTGCTCGCCGATACCGCCCTGCTGGAACAGTATGGCCTCTAACGTGAACATGGGGGAACCAGGTTCCCCCATCCCCCGCCCGCAGGAGGGGTTGGGAGGGCTACGCCCGCACGCAGGGGGATGGGGAAACCCGGTGGGAGGGTATGGGAGGGCGCAGCTCTCCCAGGAGCAACCTATGGTCATCCCATCGGGGTGCGGCGCGAGCCGCATGGACGGCTGGCGGGACGTTCTATGGGTCCCCTGTGGGCACAACTCCGGGTTGTCCTACCCTGGCGGGGGCGTGGGAAAACCAGATTTCCCCACGCCTCTGCTGGAGGAGCGGGTGTGGGCGGGCTTCCCCTTGCCACACCCGCTGAATGCATACCCTCAGCGCCTGGGCGGCGTGTTCGTCGGCGCGGGGGTCGGCGCCGGCTCCTGGCGCAGCAGGTCGCTGAGGCGGCGCACATCGGCCCAGTTGGTCTCGCCGGGGGTGGCGGCGACCGGCGTGTACAGCGTGTCGAGGGCGAAGACCTGCACCGCGAAGCGCTGGCCGCCAACATTGATGATGCGGCTCTCGTCCAGCGGCGCGCCGAGGGGCCGCCCGGCGTGGGCCTCGCTCAGCATGTAGTTGTGAAAGGCCCAGGTGGGATGAAACTGCACATCGGAAGCCAGAAAGGTCTCCGTGACCAGGGCCAGCTCCAGCGAGCCATCGTAGGCCCGCAACGACGGCTCGCCGATGACCCGGCCCGACCAGGCCGCCACCTGTCGCCGGATGGCGCCGATGTACGCCACAGGCGCGTTCCCATCCGACTGCGGCGCGTAGACCGGCACGGCCTTCTCGACCGTGTCCATCCCCCGATTGATGTAGCCGAGGATCAATTCGCACCAGTCGCGCACCCCGTCCTGCCAGGTATGGTAGCGCGCGAAGCCCTGCACCACGCCAGGGGAGCGTTCAGCGCGGATGGCCCGCCGTTGCATGCCCCAGTTCCGCAGATCGCCCCGCGCGCAGGCCCCCGTGGTGCAGTACTGCGACTCGTGTTGGAAGAAGGCCAGCGCCACCGCTGGATCAAGGCCGTAGGCCACGATGATGCTGTACAGTTCATCGGCGTGCGGCGCGGCGGGCGAGCCGGCGGCGGCGAGGATCTGGCTGAAGGCCCCCTGCGAGATGCGCGGCGCGGATTTGAAGCTCAGCCCGCCCTGCGCCCGCGCCGCCGGGGCGTGGGCGAACCATGCTCCGGCCAGCGCGCCCGCGAGGATCAGCGCCAGCGCCGCCAGGCGCCAGCGCTCGCGCCGCAGCAGCGGCGCCAGGCGCAACACCAGCAGCGCACCCGCCGCCCAGCCCATCCCGACCGCCACACGCGCCGCCTGCCCGGCCGTCAGCACCTCCAGCATCAGCAGCGGTGGCAGACTCAGCCCCATCAGCAGCAGCGCGGTAAGCGCCAGCGGTTCAACCCGCTCGCGCCAGGCAGCCTGGAGCCACGTCCATGCGTAGCGTTGCATCGCGAACCTCCAGCTTTCGTCGTTTGCCGTTGCAGCGTAGTATACAGGGATCTTGCGACTTATGCTATCCCTAAGCGAACGACGGCGCGAGATTGTAAGGAAAAATCTTGTTAGCCGTCCACGCGGCTCCGCCGCCCACGAACGTGAACATAGGCTCTCGGAGCGCGATGGAGGGAAACCCGGTTTCCCCACGCCCCTGCCCGTAGGAGGGTTTCGGGGCGCAGTTCTCGCGCAGGGGGATGGGGAAACCTGGTGTCCCCATCCCCCCACCCGGTGGGAGGCAAGCGGGCGCCTCCCCCAGCGGAGGGAGGCTGGGAGGGGGGCAGAACGCTGCGAACGGTACGAACGATCTGGCCGCCGCGGGCAGAGCAGCGGCGTATGCGGCCTCCAGCGTGCCTCCTGTCTTGTAACCAGATATGCCCCAGGGTGTGTTAGGATAAGGAACAAGGTGCTGCTCCCACAGGTACACCATTTCGATGCCGACCGTTAGCGTGACCACCACCTATCTGGAACTGCCCACCCGCGAGCGCTTCCGCCCGGCCTTCAGCGCCGATCCTGAACTGCGGATCATCGAGGCCCGCGAGCCGCTGCCCGCCTTCTATCGCTTTCTGTACCGCTCCGTCGGCGAGCCGTACCACTGGACCGACCGGCTCGCCTGGAGCGATGAGCGCCTCGGCAGCTACCTGGCGCGCCCGAGCGTCGCGGTGCTGGTGCTCTACCTGCGCGGCACGCCGGCTGGCTACATCGAACTGAACCACGAGTCGGAAGAACCGGGCACCGAGGTGGCCTACTTCGGTCTGTTTCCGCCGTTCCATGGGCGCGGGTATGGCCGGCACCTGCTCTCCACCGGCGTGCAGCGCGCCTACGCCGACGGCGCCCGGCGCGTCTGGGTGCATACCTGCACCCTCGACGGGCCCTACGCCCTCGCCAACTACCAGGCCCGCGGGTTCACGCCCTACCGGGTGGTCATCCATGAGCGGTGCATTCCGTAGCGCACCCCTCCGGGCCGCGCGCGGACGAACCAGGACGGAAGGACCGCGCCCACCAGAACGGGTAGGCGTCTCCCGCCCAAGTCACCCTTGACGAAGTGCGTCATACCGGTTACGCTATCCTCTAGTCCCCTTTGTTCATCGCGTCACAACCGACGCGAGCCTGGAAGTGTCGTAACGGCACGACACCCGGTAGGTAGTATTGAAAGTGGAGGCTTACCGATGATCGAGGCCGCGCACCTCGCCCCCCCTCGCGCGCCGCGCAGTAATCCCATCCGCTCCCGCACCGATTGGGAGGCCCAACGCCGCGCTTTCCTGGCCGATCCCGGCGGATTTTTCGGCGCCATCGCCCGCGGCGCGATCCACTGGTACGATCCGGCGCTTCAAGCATGGATTACCTGGGACGAGCCGGAACATCGCTGGACCGGGCTGGACGCCGCGACCGGCGCCCCGGTTGAGGTGCCCTATGGGGCCGAGCATCAGCCCTGGGCGCGCGCCTTCAACGATGACAACCCGCCCTTCTATCGCTGGTTCGAAGGCGGTCTGACCAATGCCTGTTTCAACGAAGTTGACCGCCACGTGCTGCTTGGCTACGGCGATGAGTTCGCCCTCGTCTTCGAAGGCGACCGCTGGGACAACTCGCTCAATGGCGGGCGCGGCGGCCCGGTGACCGAAGAGAAGGTCACCCGCAAGCGCCTGTTGCTCGAGGTGGTCAAGGCCGCCCTGGTGCTCACCGGTCTCGGTCTCAAGCAGGGTGATCGCATCGCCCTCAATATGCCCAATATCCTCGACCAGATCTATTACACCGAGGCGGCCAAGCGCCTGGGCATCATCTACACCCCCGTCTTTGGCGGCTTCTCCGACAAGACCCTCAGCGACCGCATCCACAATGCCGGCGCCCGCGTGGTGATCACCTCCGATGGGGCCTACCGCAACGCCCAGATCGTGCCCTACAAGGAGGTCTATACCGACCAGGCCCTCGATAAGTTCATCCCCGTCGAAACGGCGGTGGAGATTGTCGAGCAAACCCTCGCTCGACTGGGGGTCAGGTCCGACCACGCCAGCAAGATCGTTACCACGGTGCGGGCCACCATCGCCGAGGACATCACCGTCGAACGCTCCGATGTGATGCGCGGCGTCGGTAAGGCGCTGCAGGAACTGAGCGGCCTCGATGTCGCCGTGCAGTCCCAGATCCGCACCACCGTCGCCAAGGCGCTCGTGGCTTCCCCGCCCCGCGTTGATGCCGTGATCGTGGTCAGGCATACCGCCCAGGAACTCCTCTGGCGCCCCGAGCGCGATCGCTGGAGCCACGAACTGACCGCCCAGGCCCTCGAGCAGATCCTCGCCGCCGCTCGCGACCGCGGCCTCGCCGTCACCTCCGAAGACGACTTCCTGGCCCTGCCCCTCGAACAGTTCTACTCCATCCTCGCCAGCCTGGCCCCCTGCACCCCCGTGGACGCCGAGTACCCGATGTTCATCATTTACACCAGCGGGAGCACCGGCAAGCCCAAGGGCGTCGTGCACGTCCACGGCGGCTACGTGGCCAGCCTGGTCCATACGATGAAGGTCAGCTTCGACGCCGAGCCGGGCGACACGGTCTTCGTCGTGGCCGACCCGGGCTGGATCACCGGCCAGAGCTACATGATCACCGCCAGCCTGGCCAGCCGCTGCACCAGCATCTTGCTCGAAGGCTCGCCGGTCTTCCCCAGCGCCGGCCGCTTCGCCAGCGTTATCGAGCGCAATAAGGTGCAGGTCTTCAAGGCCGGCGTCACCTTCCTCAAGTCGGTGATGACCAATCCGCAGAACGTGGCCGATGTGCAGCAGTATGATATGAGTTCGCTGCGCGTCTGCACCTTCTGCGCCGAGCCGGTCTCGCCCGCCGTCCAGCAGTTCGGCATGGAGATTATGTCGCCCCAGTACATCAACTCGTACTGGGCGACCGAGCACGGCGGGATCGTCTGGACCCACTTCTACGGCAACGAAGATTTCCCGCTGCGCCCCGACGCGCATACCTACCCCCTGCCCTGGATCGTCGGCGATGTCTGGGTGGCCGAGACTCCGCCGGAAGGCGGCGAGCCGGTCTATCGCCCGGCCGGGCTGGAGGAGAAGGGCGAGATTGTCATTACCGCCGCCTATCCCTACCTCACCCGCACGATCTGGGGCGACGTGCCTACGCTGGAGGCCGCTGTGCGCGGCGAGCGCCCCCTGAGCGACTGGCGCGGCGATGCCGAACGCTTCGTGAAGACCTACTGGCGGCGCGGCCCCAACGGTGAGTGGGCCTACGTCCAGGGCGACTTCGCTATGAAGTACGCCGATGGCTCGTTCACCCTCCACGGCCGCTCCGACGACGTGATCAACGTCTCCGGGCACCGCATGGGCACCGAGGAGATCGAGGGCGCCATCCTCCGGGATAAGCAGATCACCCCCGACTCGCCCGTCGGCAACTGTATCGTCGTCGGCGCGCCCCATCGCGAGAAGGGCCTCACCCCCGTCGCCTTCATTCTCACCGCCCCCGGCCGCCGCCTCACCAGCACCGACCGCCGGCGCCTCGACGACCTGGTGCGCAATGAGAAGGGCGTGGTCGCCGTTCCCGAAGATTACATCGAGGTCTCGGCCTTCCCCGAGACGCGCAGCGGCAAGTATATGCGCCGCTTCCTGCGCAATTTGATGCTCGATGAACCCCTGGGCGACACCACCACCCTGCGCAACCCGGAGTCGCTCGATGAGATCCGCCAGAAGATCGATGAGTGGAAGCGCAAGCAGAAGCTCTCCGACGAGCAGCAGATCTTCGAGCGCTATCGCTACTTCCGCATCGAGTACCACGCCATCAGCGCCGGCCCGCGGGCAAAGGCCGCCGAGGCCGTCAAGCGCCTGGCAATCGTCACGGTGACCAACCCGCCGGTCAACGCCCTCAACGAGCGCGCCCTCGACGAACTGAACACCATCGTTGACCACCTGTCGCGCCGACAGGATGTCTTCGCCGTGATCTTCACCGGCCAGGGCACGAAGAGCTTCGTCGCCGGCGCCGATATTCGCCAGTTGCTCGAAGACATCCATACCGTTGAGGATGCCATCGCCCTGCCCAACAACGCCCACCTGGCCTTCCGCAAGATCGAGCGCATGGATAAGCCATGCATCGCCGCCATCAACGGCGTGGCCCTCGGCGGCGGTCTCGAGTTCGCCCTGGCCTGCCACTTCCGCGTCACCGACCTGCACGCCGAGTTCGGCCAGCCCGAGATCAATCTGCGCCTGCTCCCCGGCTACGGCGGCACCCAGCGCCTCCCGCGCCTGCTCTACAAGCAGAATAATGGCACCGGCACCCTGCGCGCCCTCGAGATGATCCTCGGCGGGCGCACCATTACCGCCGAGGAGGCCGCTGAAATTGGCCTGGTTGACGTCCTTGCCACCGATGCCCAGGACTGCCTGAGCGTCTCCACCGCCCTGGTGCGCGAGTACGCCACCGGCAGCGGCGTCCTCAAGGAGGCCTTCGAGCGCCGCAAGGCCGCCATCGCCGCCTGGGAGGAGCCCCAGCCGCACTTCGTCAAGGACGAACTCAACGCTATTATCCAGAACCCGCGCATCAAGCGCATCATCGCCCAGGCGGCGACCGCCGGCCGCACAAAGGCCGTTGAGCGCGCCCTGGAAGCCATTCGCTACGGCTTCGAGCACGGCTTCGAGCAGGGACTCGCCCGCGAAGCGCGCCTCTTCGCCGAGGCCGTCGTTGATCCCGAGGGCGGCAAGAAGGGCATCCAGGACTTCATGGACAAGCACTCGGCGCCGTTGCCCACGCGCCGGACCCTGGTCACCCCGGAGCAGGAGAAGATGTACCTCGAAACCGGCCAGCTCCTGCCCATCGGCTCGCCCTTCTTCCCCGGCGTCACCCCCATTCCCAACTGGCAGTATGCCCAGGGGGTCATCCGTGACCCCGAGACCGGCGCGGGGGTGCTCGGCGATCCCAGGGATGCCGAGCGGGAGATCATCATTCCGGTCGAACATCCTGCCCCGAACCAGGCCCTGCTCTACATCCTCGCCAGCGAGGTCAACTTCAACGACATCTGGGCCATTACCGGCATTCCGGTCTCGCTCTTCGATGAACACGACCGTGACTGGCACATCACCGGTTCCGGCGGCGTGGCCCTCGTCGCAGCCGTGGGTGAAGAGTTGCGCAAGGAAGGCCGCATCAAGGTCGGCGATCTGGTGGCGATCTACTCTGGCCAGAACGACCTGCTCTCGCCGATGGTCGGTCTCGACCCCATGGCCGCCGATTTCGTCATCCAGGGCTACAACACCCCCGATGGCTCGCACCAGCAGTTCATGCTGGCCCAGGCGCCCCAGTGTATGCCGCTGGCCCCGGATATGTCGCTGGAGGCCGCCGGGAGCTTCATGCTCAACCTCGGCACGGCCTACCGCGCCCTCTTCACCACCCTGGCCATCAAGCCCGGCAAGAGCATCTTCATCGAAGGCGCCGCCACCGGCACCGGCCTCGACGCGGCGCGCTCGGCGGCACGCAACGGCCTGAATGTGATCGGCATGGTCTCCAGCGAGGCCCGCGCCAGAACCCTGCTCGAAGCTGGCGGCAAGGGCTTTATCAACCGCAAGGACCCCTCCATCGCCAACATTTTCACCCGCATCCCCGCCGATCCGTCGCAGTGGGCCGAGTGGGAGAAGGCCGGCGAGCCGTTGCTGAATATGTTCCGCGCCCAGAACAACCACCACCTCGCCGACTACGCCGTCTCCCACGCTGGCGAGCAGGCCTTCGCGCGCACCTTCCAGCTCCTCGGCGAACCGCGCGACGGCCACATCCCCACCCTCACCTTCTACGGCGCCAGCTCGGGCTACCACTTCACCTTCCTCGGCAAGCCCGGCCAGGCCAGCCCCGAAGAGATGATGCGCCGCGCCGGCCTGCGCGCCGGTCAGGCGGTGCTGATCTACTACGGCGTGGAAGGCGATGGCGCCCTGGAAGACGAGCCTGGCCTCGAGGCCATTGAAGCCGCCCGCTCCATGGGCGCGCGGATCGTCGCGGTGACCTACACCGACGCCCAGCGCGAGTTCGTCCTTAGCCTCGGCTTCGGCGCCGCCCTCCGCGGCGTGGTCAGCCTCGAAGAACTGCACCGCCGCTACGGCGAGGACTTCGACTGGCCCCGCACCATGCCCGACCTGCCCGACTCCAGGAAGGACCCTGAAGGGCTGAAGGAGGCCATCCGCCGCTTCAACGATCTGACCTTCAAGCCCCTGGGCAGCGCCGTGGGCGTGTTCCTCAGCAGCGCCGACAACCCCCGCGGCTATCCGGATATGATCATCGAGCGAGCCGGCCACGACGCCCTTAACGTCAGCGCTATGCTGGTCAAACCCTTCATCGGGCGGATCGTCTACTTCGAGGAGCTGGACGGGCGACGCTACTCCTTCTTCGCCCCCCAGATCTGGATGCGCCAGCGCCGCATCTACATGCCCACCGCCAACATCTGGGGCACCCACCTCTCCAACGCCTACGAGATCCTGCGCCTGCTCGATGAGATCAGCGCCGGCCTGCTCTCCATCACCGAACCGGTCTTCGTCGAGTGGAAGGATCTCTCCGAGGCCCACCAGGCTATGTGGGAGAACCGCCACACCGGGGCTACCTACGTCGTCAACCACGCCCTGCCCCGCCCCGGCCTCAAGACCAGGGACGAGTTGTACGAAGCCTGGGCCGAAATGCTGCGTGAGCGTGAACAGGCCTGACCCGACCCCTACGCCCGGCGGCGCCCCATCGGGGGACGCCGCTCCCCGCCAGGGCGCCCCATCGGGGCGCCCTGAGGCTTTTTCCAGGGGGTCTGGGGAACTTGGGTTCCCCAGACCCCTCACACCCGGTGGGAGGGTGTGGAAAGGCGCAGCCCTTACAGGACAACGTGCCCTCATCGCGGCTCTGTGCGCCCTGCGCATCGCGCATGTCCGGAAATTTGCCGCTCAAAGTAGTTGCACCCGCTACACTCACGTCATCAAACGGTTGCGGCCAGGTAATATGGCTGCTCTATGCTTGAAGCCATATATGACCCCACGGAGGGCACTATGGCACGCCTCCCTCTGCTCCGTCCGTACCGCAACCTGCCCTTCCGCCAGCGCCTCCGCCTGGCCTTTGGCGCGCTCGCGCTCCTGGTGCTTGGCTTGAACGTTGCCGCTCCAATAAGTATCAAGTACGCCGAGTCCGCAGCGCACAGGGCCCTCGAGGTCGACGCGCGCCTCAGCCAGCTTGCCAGCGATGTGGCCATGAAGGTCCAGATCGCTCGTCGCTACGACCAGAGCTACTTCCTGCATCTCGAAAATCCCCAACTACGTGATGAGTTTGTTCAGACCTGGTCGCTGGCCATCTCCGATCTGGATCAGGCTATTGCTGCCTTCGCCGCAGCCGCCACGACCGAAACCGATCAGCGCCAGGCGCGCCTCTGGCGCGCCTCCTTCGACTTCTATCATCAAGGCTTCCGGCGCATTACCGAAGCTGTGGCAGAAGGCGAGCTTCAAACCTCCCGGGAGGCCGTGCGCCGCTTCGCGCTCTACCAGCCCAACATTCAGTTCCTCTCGGATCTTTCCCTCGACATGGCCCGCGTCAAAGCCGCCGAAGCTCAAAGGGCCGGGCTCGACGTAGAACGATCGGCATTTGTGGCAAAAACAATCTTTGGTCTGATTGGTGTTTTCACTATAGTTCTGGCCTTGCTCTGGAGTCTGATCTTGCCCTACCATCTGACCCGCCCCATCGCGCGTCTGAGCCAGGCTGTCCAACATCTTGCAGACGGCGATCTGTCGGTCCGCACCGGGCTTGACGGCGCCGATGAGTTTGGCCGGCTGGGACGGGCCTTCGATCAGATGGCGGCGATCATCGCTGAGCGTACCGCCGAGTTGCGCGCCCAGTTCGCCGTTGCCGAGGAAGCGCGCCGCGAAGCCGAAGCGGCCCGCGCCCAGCTCGCCAGGCAACTGGAGACCATCACGGCTCAGCAGGAGATTATCCGCGAGATGAGCATCCCCGTGCTCCCGGTCAGCGACAACGTGCTGGTCATGCCCCTGATCGGCGCCCTGGACAGCGGGCGCCTGGCGCAGGCCCAGGAGCGCGCCCTCCAGGCCCTCGAACGCAAATACGCCAGCCACCTCATTCTTGACGTGACCGGCGTGCCGGTGGTTGATACCCAGGTTGCCAGCGGCCTCATCCGGATCACCCGGGCCGCCGGTCTCCTCGGCGCGCAGGCCATTCTCGTCGGCATCCGGCCCGACGTGGCCCAGGCCCTTGTCGGCCTGGGCATCGATCTGAGCAGCACGACCACCTATGCCACGCTTCAGAGCGGTATTCGCGCTACCCTTACGCAAAGAGCTGACCGGCAGGCGCGGGGTGATCCTGCTGGGCGCAGATGAACATAGGTTCTTCCTGGGAGGGCCGCGCCCTCCCAAACCCTCCCACCGGGTGAGAGGCGTGGGGAAACCCGGTTTCCCCCTCCCCCTG